>ERZ773359.6413-NODE-6413-length-10376-cov-34.603527_pt1 | contig 10376 bp, 10 predicted proteins | sample MGYA00374955_ERZ773359 | MGnify/ENA primary metagenome ERZ773359 (study PRJEB29098, sample SAMN04486028) | biogas fermenter metagenome | study: EMG produced TPA metagenomics assembly of the Biogas fermentation microbial communities from Germany - Plant 4 DNA1...
CTGGATTATATATTGCCTGAATTTACGAAAGATACCGGTTATGAGGTACAGGTTATTTCTGTAGGTACCGGTCAGGCTATTGAAATGGGCGAGGCCGGGGACGTGGACGTTATCCTGGTGCACTCCCGGGCTGCTGAAGACCAGTTTGTAGAAGAGGGTTATGGCGTGGACCGCCGTGATGTAATGTACAATGATTTCCTAATAATCGGACCTGCTGAAGACCCTGCTGGTATCAAAGGTGAAGCCGACGTAGTAAAAGCATTTACAACTATCCAGGAAAAACAGGCTCCCTTTGTTTCCCGGGGAGATAATTCCGGTACCGACAAGAAAGAAAAGGGCATTTGGTCAAAGGCAGGCATTACTCCTGAAGGAGATTGGTACATAGAAGTTGGTCAGGGTATGGGAGATACCTTCCGTATGGCTGATGAGAAAAAGGCTTATACTCTAATCGACCGGGCTACTTATCTGAACTTAAAGGACAACTATCAACTGGAACCCATGGTGGAAGGTAGTCCCGAATTATTGAATCCTTACGGGGTTATTCCCGTTAATCCGGAAAAGCACCCCCATGTTGATTTTGAGGGTGCCACTGCCTTTGCAGAGTGGCTGACTTCCGAAAAGGGGCAAAAGATGATTGGGGAATTCGGAGTAGATGAGTTCGGCCAGCAGTTATTTGTACCCGATGCCAAATAGATAGAGCTAGTATTGCAGGAGGAATAAAGTGGATATTTTTGTCCAGGGGATAAAGGAAGGTTTTTTGCTCATCTGGCAAATGGATGCGGAAATAGTTAACGTTACCCTGCTGTCGCTGCAGGTATCTTTAACTGCATTAGTGCTATCAGCTTTGATAGGGATACCTGTGGGAGCTGCTCTGGCTTTGAAAAATATCCGGGGAAAGCGTATTATTCTGAATACTATTTATACCCTAATGGGCCTGCCGCCAGTGTTGGCAGGCCTGTTGGTGTATTTATTACTGACCAGCCGGGGGCCCCTGGGACAATATGAGCTTCTTTTTACCCCGGCTGCTATGGTTATTGCTCAGGTACTGCTGGCAGCACCCATAGTTTGTGGTCTTACCGCCCGGGCGGTCATGGCCTTGAACCAGGAAGTATATGATACCGCAGCCACTCTGGGCGCTTCCCGCCGTCAGGCAGCAGCAGTTATTATGCGGGAAGCCCGCATGGGTATTATCGCCGCATTGACCACTGCACTAGGCCGGGTTATTGCTGAGGTAGGTGCGGTAATGCTGGTGGGGGGCAATATTCGCTGGCATACCCGGGTATTGACTACCTCCATAGTTCTGGAAACCCGGATGGGAAATTTCAGCACTGCTATTGCCATCGGTATTATACTGTTGGCTATTTCCTTTGCTATAAACTTGCTAATTTTGGCTTTGGAAAAGAGGACTTTCCGCTATGAAAACACCATTCAAATTACATAATGTTATCAAACGCTACGGAGATCGCGAGGTTCTCAATATAGACCAGCTCAGTATCCCGGCCGAGAAAATTTACACTATTTTAGGCCCTAATGGTTCCGGGAAAAGCACCTTACTGCGAATTTTGGCTTTGCTTTTGGTTAATGATGCCGGCGAGTTGGAAGTCCTGGGGGAAAAGGTTACCTGGGAAAAAAGGCAGCTGCTGAAATTGCGGCGCCAGATGTCCATGGTAACCCAGACTTCCTTTATGTTTTCGGGGTCCGTATATTATAATGTATCTTACGGCTTACGGGTGAGAAGAATGGGGGCCAGGAAAGTACGCAAACGGGTAGACGAAATGCTGGAAATGGTAGGTATGTCTGCGTATAGAGATGCTGATGCCCGTACGCTTTCCGGAGGAGAACGGCAGAAAGTAGCCATTGCCAGAGCGCTGGCCATCAACCCCCGGGTGCTGTTTTTGGATGAACCTACTTCCAATATAGATGTAGCTAGCGCCGCCGATATAGAAAAGCATATTCGCTATATAAATAAAGAGCGGGGAACCACTATCATTATAGTGACCCACAACCTGTTTCAAGCCCGGCGGCTGGCAGATGAGGTTTTGTTTCTAAACGAGGGACGTATTATTGAACATGGTGCCTGCGAGACCATATTCAACCAACCTGGGGATGAGCGCACCGCTGCTTTCCTGCGTGGCGAAACCGTTTTTTAAGTTGCCAGGGGGTTGTTGCCAACCCCCTGTTAATTTATTAAAAAGGAATCCGATTAGTGCGGGACCAGAGCTTCATTTCTTTGGCAGCTTTGAGCAGTTCGTCGCGGAAATCAGGATGAGCCAGGTTTATCAGGGCCTCCGCTCTGCCCCAAACCGAGGTGGCTTTTAGATTGACGATACCGTATTCAGTAACCAGGTAGTGCACCTGAGTACGAGGAACCGTTACTACCGCCCCAGGAGTCAACAAAGGTTTAATACGAGAATGCACTTTGCCTTCTTTATCCTTAAAGGTGGAGGAAAAAGCCAGAATTCCCTTGCCGCCTTTAGAATGAAAGGCCCCAATCACAAAGTCCAGCTGTCCGCCCGTGCCAGAGATTTGGCGCAGACCGTGAGTTTCCGAGCACACTTGACTTAACAAATCGATTTCCAGAATATTATTAACAGCAATCACCCGATCCTGCATACCGACTCGGACCGGGTCGTTGGTGTACTGTACTGCGCAGGAGGCACAGCGGGGATTGCCGTCCAAAAAGTCGTAGGTTTCCTGAGTACCCAAGCAGAAAGAATAAGTGCTCTTATTTATATCATAATTCTTTTTGGCATTAGTGATTTTGCCTTTTTCATACATCCTTACAAAAGCATCGCAGAACATTTCACTTTGAATACCCAAATCTTTCAAATCCGAATCAGCAAGCATCTGGCCAATCAGATTGGGCAGGGCTCCGATCCCCAACTGGAGACAGGCACCATCAGGAATCTCATTTAAGATATATTCGGCAATCTTTCTTTCTTCCGGAGTAGGTTCGGCAGGTGGCGGGGTAGTAAAAATGGGAGTATTGGAGCCTTCTATTATATAATCAATTTCACTGATGTGTACGTATTCATCATTACCACCCAGACAAGTGGGCATGTTCTCATTTACTTCCACTATGGCTATCTTAGCCTTCAAGGCCAGCCCGCGGTTGTGAGAATTACCCAGACCGAAATTAAAGCAGCCGTGTTTGTCCATAGGTGTAACTTGGGAACACCACACCTGGGGAATCAAATGGTCAAACTCCCCTTCACTGTAAGCTAACATAGTGGCTTCGTGATAGTTGAAGGGATTGTGGGCGGCCAGCCCCAAATCAGCGGCTTTGCGGTCCAGCAGGGTGAAATACCAGGAGAAGTATTGAAAAGACTTTTGCTCTGGATCATTCTTTATAACTTCCGGAATAGGCAGAACCGAACCGGTTCCTCGTATGGCCACGTTTTCTAATCCGTCTCCAGCCCGTTTGCCCAAAGCTATATCAAAATCAACCGGTTTGGTGGCAAACATACCGTAATCCACAATGGAATTGGATTCCACTAATTTCGCCGCCTGTTCAGCGGTTATGAGCTTGCTTTTATATTCCTCCAGGTAAGTTTTCAAATTAAATACCTCCTTTACAAATCCCCTTTTTGTTTCTATCAGGAGTTTATCTGCCTATAAAGTTCGGTTTTCTTCCTTCCAAGAAAGCCTTCATTCCTTCAGTTTTATCCTGGCTGGCAAAAAGTACGGCAAATTTTTCTCTTTCCACCTCAGTGCCTACATAAGGATCAAGATGTTGGCTGAGATCCATCAATTCTTTTACCATTTTTACCGCCAGGGGCGGCTTGCGGCTCAGCTTACGGGCCAGCTTCATGGTAGCTTCCTCCAGCTCTGCCAGAGGAACTACTTTATTAACCAGGGTGTAATTTAAAGCTGTCTGGCTGTCGATTATGTCACCAGTCAAGACTAATTCCCGGGCCCGGGCACAGCCCACCAGGCGGGCTAGCCGCTGGGTCCCCCCTGCCGCGGGGAAAATTCCTAAATTGATTTCTGGAAAGCCCAGTTTAGCGTTATCAGCTGCTATGCGCAGATCGCAGGTCATGGCCATTTCACACCCGCCTCCTAAGGCAAATCCAGCTATGGAGGCAATAGTAGGCTTAGCTAATCCGAAGAGCTTGTAACCAACTTCATGGGCCCTTTCAATATATTTCCGCACTTCTAAGGGACCGTAATCGACGAAATCCCGCACATCACCTCCACAGGAGAATACCTGCTCATTGCCTTTCAAAACCACTGCTCTGACCTCATCGTCGGATGCAATTTTTTCCAAGATTTCATCCATTTCATCAAGCATTTCTAAATTAAAAGCGTTAAGGGCATCGGGGCGGTTGAACTGCACTACAGCTACCGCCTCCTGTTTGGAATAAAGGAAATACTTCCACATTAAAAATCCCCCCTATATCAAAATACTTTGATATATTTATTGCTTCGGTAATTTCATGGTTTATCCTGCTAATTTATCGAAAAAATAAGAAGATTGGGAAAATTGCGTGATATTGTCGGGTGCTGTCAGGGGCTATTGTTGACACGGGGACGGGGTTGTTGTCAACTTTATCAATTTGGGGAATGACCAAATGACCAATGGAAGGCAAAATAGGTTGTCAACACATGAGGGAATGGCCAGTCATCGCCATCAAAGTTGACAACAACCCCGTCCCCGTGTCACTGCCCGTGTCACTGCAGAAAAGGGTGAGACATCACCATCATGGCCTGGTGATGTCTCTTATTCCCGGGGGGGGGAATTTGGAAAGTGTATGTGGTTATGAACTTGCTTGTGGGGAAAGCCACAGCAAATTCTTTAATGTAATTGTAATCACATTCACAAACAAAGTCAACGCCCAAAAGCCCATTATTACCGCATTTGCACATAAAAGATGTTTTTAGCCACCATGCAGTTTTACTTATGCAGTTTAATTTTTTGCTATATGGAAATACTTAAGTTAACAAAAAGGGGGGAGAATAATGCAAAAATGGCTTTGGGTAATCTTACTTTTTACCATAGTTCTGGGTGGTTTTTGGTGGAGTGAAAAGCAGTGTACTCCACTGGCCGATAGTGTCTTGCGTCTGCATGTAATCGCCAACAGTGACAGTCTAGCTGATCAGGCTTTAAAGATAAAAGTTAAAAATAAAGTGGTTGAAACCATGTACAGCAAGTTCAGCACGGCTCAAAGCCAACAAGAAGCTTGGCAGATGGCGGTCCAGAACCGGGCCCTGATAGAAGAGGTCGCCAGTCAGGCGGTGACCGAATACGGGTATAGTTATCCGGTGCAAGTGGAAATTGGTGAATATGAGTTTCCTACCAAAACTTACGGAAACTTGGTATTGCCCCAGGGCAGTTATGAAGCGGTACGGGTAGTGATAGGCGAAGGTGAAGGCCAAAATTGGTGGTGTGTGCTGTTTCCGCCTTTATGTATAATTTCATCTACTGATGAGGGTTTAAGCCTGGGAAGCAGGAAAGAAGCTCAAGTTTCCTTTAAGTGTTTGGAACTGCTTCCCCAGGGAGCACGTTTCAGTTTTCATAACCCTACGGAAGATCCCCAAAATGACCCTCAGCCCTAATCTGCTATTCCGACATTCTTTCCCCCTCTTGCTGGAACGGGTTTGTCCCGTTCCATTTTTTTGTGGTGATGGCTATAATAGTTACAGCAAAAGGAGGAAACTTAATGGCTACTCAAGTAATATTAGATGCACCTGCCAAGATAAACCTTACCCTGGACATAAAGGGAAAGCGCCCAGATGGCTATCATGAACTGGAAACAGTAATGCACCAGATCAATCTGGCGGATAAAATCACCATAACCCAGATCCCGGAAGGCATAGAGGTTTCCAGTAATTGTCCTGAACTTCCTGCGGGAGAAGGTAACTTGGCTTATAAGGCGGCCCGGACTATCCTTGATAAACATCCGGGCCAAGGCGGAGTAGCTATTCATATAGAAAAAGCCATTCCCATTGGTGCGGGGTTGGCTGGAGGCAGCACCGATGCGGCAGCGGTATTAAAAGGCATTAATGGCCTCTATAAATTAAATTTATCCCCCCGGCAATTAATGAGTTTGGCTTTGGAAATAGGTTCAGATGTGCCTTTTTGTCTGCAAGGGGGCACTGCTCTGGCCCGGGGCCGGGGCGAAAAATTAGAATCTCTGCCTCTTAATATGAATTTTCATTTCCTATTGGTCAAACCAAGTTTTTCCGTATCCACCGCTGAAGTTTATGGCCAGTTTGATCTATCTAAAGTAAAACAAAAACCTGATACCAGAAGATTTTTGGAAGGATGGCATCACTGTGATATTATAAGTGTATGCCACGCCATGGAGAATGTATTGGAAACCGTTACTGCAGTTCGTTATCCTGAGATAGAGAGTATTAAAAAACGCCTGGTTAAATTGGGAGCACTGAAAGCTCTTATGTCCGGAAGCGGACCTACTGTATTTGGACTATTCCGCGATAAGGCCAGCGCTAGGCAAGCCTGGTTTGATTTTCCGGCCGGTAAAGAAAAAGTCTTTTTGGTGACATCTTACGATGGGAGGAAGGCCAATGGAAGAGAAACGTCTGCAACCGGTAAACCTGGAATCCTATAAACCTCTCCGGGAACTGGTTTTTGATGCCCTTCGCGAGGCGATTATTAACGGAACCCTTAAACCCCGGGAAAGGCTGATGGAAATTCAATTGGCAGAGGAATTGGGAGTATCCCGTACCCCCATCCGCGAAGCACTGCGCAAACTGGAATTAGAAGGGTTTATAGTAATGGTGCCCCGCAAAGGGGCTTATGTAGCGGATATATCTTTTAAGGATATAGCAGATGTTTTCGAAATTAGAGCCGCCCTGGAAGCTTTAGCCGCCGGATTAGCAGCTGAAAGAATCACTGATGAGGAATTGGAAGATATGGAACGGCTAGTGGCCGAGAAGGCTGAAGCTATTAGCGGGTATGATATGGATAGATTAATTCGAGTGGATACCTTGTTTCATGACGCTATATACAAGGCTAGTCGTAACCAGCGCTTGACCAATATAATCAACAATCTCCGTGAGCAGATTCAACGCTATCGCACTACCTCCCTGGCTTATCCCGGCCGTATGAAGCGTTCCCTGGAAGAGCACCGGGGTATAGTGGAGGCTATACAGTCCCGGGATCCTCAAATAGCCCAGCAGGTAGCCCGGGAGCATATTGAGAACGCAGAAACCAGTATAATTGAAGCGATTAAAAAGGAAGGACTTCCCCTATCTGACTAATGGAGGTAGCTGGCAATGGCTTATGATGCAGTGATTCTGGCTGGTGGAGAAAGCAGCAGCGAATTAAGAAAGATGGCACCATATGATAATGAAGCCTTAATTCTAATCGGTAAGTATCCCATGATTTATTATGTATATCAAGCCCTGGCCGCCAGTCCCATGATCAATAAAATCGCGATCAGTGGCCCGGTGGAGTCCATGCGATCTATTTTTTGCCGGGAAGAAAATGTTTATTTTGTAAACGGGGGCAGCAATGCGGTGGAAAGTTTTGCCTCCGCCGTACAGTTATTACGGGAACAGGGGATCAGTGAGCAGGTGCTTATTTTGCCCACGGATATTCCCTTTATTACTACGGAAGCTATCGAAGACTTTCTGACCCGCTGTGAAAAACTGGAGGCTGATTTTTGTTACCCGGTTACCAGTAAAGCCGTTAACGAAGCCAGATTCCCTGGGGTAACCCGTACCTATGTCCGCCTGAAAGAAGGATTATTTACCGGAGGGAATCTGTTTTTAATTCGCAGTAAAATGATAGAGCCTGGTTTGGAGCTGGCTGTTAAGCTGGTGGAAAGGCGCAAAAATCCCATAGCTATGGCCCGGCTGTTCGGATTAGGACTGGTAATCAGCTATTTTATGAGACAGCTCAGCATTCCTGCCGTGGAACGACGTTTCTACCAGATGACCGGTATAAAAGGACGAGCGCTTATCTCCGACTATGCAGAAATAGGTGTTGATGTGGATAAACCCAGTGACCTGCTGATGGCCCAAGAGTATCTGGGGGAAGTATCCTTCTGACCCTCTTCCACTTAAGGGACTTTTCTTGATTTAAATAAAATGTTGTCCATTTATCATCATATATTATAGTAATAGTAATAAGCTTAAAGACAAAACGAAGAGGTGGAATAATTGGCACACACTGCTGTAATTTTAGCGGCTGGAAAAGGTGTTCGCATGAAATCGAATCTGCCTAAGGTAGTGCACAAGGCCGCCGGCAAGCCATTGGTGGCTCATGTGGCAGATGCCGTCCGGGCAGCGGGAATAGAAGATATCATTATTGTAGTAGGTCACGGGCGAGAAGAGGTGCAAAAGGTCTTTGCCGGTGACCAGGTGAAGTTTGTAACCCAGGAACAGCAGTTAGGAACCGGCCATGCCCTGCAGCAAGCCGAAGGGATGGTCGACCCCGGTAATACCGTCCTGGTTTTAGCCGGCGATATTCCTTTGCTGCGTCCCTCTACCTTAAAAGTTCTGTTGGATTATCATCAAAAACAGCAGGCCCAGGCTACCGTCCTGACCACTCATTTACAGCAGCCCACCGGATATGGACGGGTCTTACGTGATCAAAACGGTGGCTTTTTACGCATTGTAGAGGAAAAGGACGCTTCCCCAGAAGAAAAAAACATAACGGAAATCAACTCCGGCATTTATTGTTTTCACGCCGGTTCTGTTTTCAGAGTACTGCACCAACTCCAACCAGCCAATGCCCAAGGTGAATACTATTTAACTGATGTGCTGGAAATACTAAAGGGCGAAGGTCACCGGGTGGAAGTTATGTCAGCGGCGGAACCCGAGGAAATCCACGGGGTAAACGACCGTATTCAGCTGGCTCAAGCGGAAAAGATTTTGCGCCGTCGTAAAAACTACCAGCTCATGAGGGATGGCGTGACTCTAATGGAACCTGACTCCATAATAATTGACAGTGATGTGACTATCGGTCGTGATACGGTGTTAATGCCTTTTACCTTGATTCAGGGAAAAACTGTCGTAGGAGAAGGTTGTGAAATTGGTCCCTGGACTAATATAAATGACAGTATCATAGGGAATCGAGTAATTATAGAAAGCTCCCGGGTCAAAGAAGCCGAAATCGGCGATGATTGTATAATTGGCCCCTATGCATACCTGCGGCCCGGAGCCTTTTTGCATAATAAAGTTAAAGTAGGCGACTTTGTGGAGGTTAAACAGTCCCAGATAGGGGAAGGCAGCAAAATTCCCCATCTTAGCTATGTAGGTGATGCCCTGGTTGGAAAAGAAGTCAACATAGGAGCAGGGACCATTACCTGTAACTATGACGGGCAGCACAAACACCAGACCGTTCTGGAAGACTACGCCTTCATTGGCAGCAATACCAATCTGGTAGCTCCGGTAAGAGTAGGTGAATCATCGGTAACCGGGGCTGGATCAACTATTACTCGTGATGTTCCCCCCCAGTCCCTGGCGGTGGAGAGAGCTGACCAGCGCATTGTTCCCTGGAAAAAGAAAAAGCATGATCATTAGGAGGTTTAGGCATGAAAGCGTCCCGATGGAGGATGAAACTGTTTACGGGTAATGCTAATCCAGCATTGGCTGAGGAAATAGCCAGCTACTTGGGAATTCCGGTAGGAGATGCTCAGGTAACTCGCTTTTCTGATGGAGAAATCAACTGTGGCATCCATGAGAGTGTCCGCGGGGTGGATGTGTTTGTAGTTCAGCCTACCTGTCCCCCGGTTAACGAAAATCTAATGGAACTGTTGGTCATGATCGATGCCTTTCGCCGGGCTTCGGCCTCGCGTATCAATGCAGTAATACCTTACTATGGATATGGTCGTCAGGATCGCAAGAGCCGCGCCCGAGACCCTATCACAGCTAAATTGGTGTCCAATTTGATTGTAGAAGCGGGTGCCCAGCGGATAGTAGCCGTAGACCTTCATGCCAATCAGATTCAGGGCTTTTTCGATATACCGGTGGATCATCTGCCGGGAGTGCCGACTATTGCAGAATATTTCCGTACCAAAGGAATGACTGATAATGCTGTAGTCCTGTCACCGGATGTAGGCGGTGTGACTCGAGCCCGGGATTTAGCGGCTAAACTAGGGGCTCCTATAGCCATTGTGGATAAAAGGCGTCCGGCCCCCAACGTATCAGAAGTAATGAATGTTATCGGCGATGTACAGGGAAAATCAGTTATTATCATAGATGATATTATTGATACCGCGGGTACTCTATGTACAGCTGCCGAAGTAATGATGGAAAAAGGGGCTAAGGAAGTATATGGTTGCTGTACTCACCCGGTATTCTCTGGACCAGCCCTCGAAAGACTGTCCCAGGCACCTTTTCAGGAGATAGTCATAACCAATACGATTCCGACGAAAGAGGACAAGCGTCTTCCCAATATGACTATT
>ERZ773359.6414-NODE-6414-length-10376-cov-13.107741_pt1 | contig 10376 bp, 9 predicted proteins | sample MGYA00374955_ERZ773359 | MGnify/ENA primary metagenome ERZ773359 (study PRJEB29098, sample SAMN04486028) | biogas fermenter metagenome | study: EMG produced TPA metagenomics assembly of the Biogas fermentation microbial communities from Germany - Plant 4 DNA1...
GTTGGGCAGGCGAAGCAGATGGGTAAGGCGTACATTGCTTCTACTCGCGGCTGCGGTGGCCGCTGGGGGGATGTGGTACACGGTGATTGGGCAGAGAGACCATGTTCAGGCTCAGGCTTTGGGCGTTTTGGCCAATGGGAACGTGCGGCTTCTGCGCGAGCTGAATGCCAGCTGGGTACTGCCTGAGGACTACATCCTGGAAGTGAGAGAAGTAGATGGCCGAGTTGTGGAGTGGGTCCAGGAACAGGACATACAGCCCGAGCAGGTGATTCTCCAACTGCACGGCGGTGCCTACATCCGCTCGTTAGCTGACAACGGAGCAACCTACCGGCGCGCAGCAGTGCAGTACGCGGCAGTCAGCGGAGCCGCGGTGGCAACAGTGGATTACCGGGTGGCTCCCGAACACCCCTATCCCGCGGCGCTGGAGGATGCGGTCTTGACCTACCGCTGGCTTCTCGACCAGGGATACCAGCCGGAGAACATCATCATCGCCGGCGATTCTGCCGGGGGTGGGTTGGCCTTAGCCACAGTCATGTACCTGCGGGACAACGGGCTGCCGCTGCCCGCGGGGTTGATTACCATGTCGGCCTGGACCGATTTGGACTATGAGCGTTGGACTCCGCCCTATGTGGGCAGCCACTCCGCAGATAATCCCTATATCTCGCCTGTATACGGGGACTACACAGGTTTTCCTCCCCTGCTTATGCAGGTGGGAGGTGCCGAGCGCATGCTGGACGATACCCTGCGGGTGGCCCGAAAAGCCGAAGCAGCCGGAGTGTGTGTTCAGCAGACAACCTATCCGGGTATGTTCCACGTGTTTCAGATGCTTTTTCCTAAGCTGCCTGAAGCGAATGAAGCTTGGCAGGAAGTCGCCGCGTTTATCAGGGAAGTCTTCACTACAGAGCAGTGAACATAAAGGCTAGCATGCCTAACGAAAGCAGGGGGTTTCCGTGGAGATCGAAATTCGCCGGCTCACACCGGAGCTGGCCGAGGATTATGTGCGCTTTTTTGATCTGACACCGCACGATGACAATGTGGACGAGCACAAATGCTACTGTGTGTGCTGGTGCGGTGATGATGCGGAAGGCAAGGACTTTTCCACCAGGGAAAAACGCAGGGAGTATGCACTGGAGTACGTCAAGCAAGGCAAGCTCCAAGGCTATCTGGCCTATCAGGGTGAGCGCATCGTGGGCTGGTGTAATGCCAACACCAAAGCGGAGTGCTTAAGATGCGCCAGCTGGAGGAGGTTTATGGGCAATATGCCTGAGGAGGAGCCTGGAGACGCAAGGGTAAAATCTGTTTTCTGCTTCGTAATAGCCCCAGATCTGCGCCGACAAGGGTTGGCTCGCTTGCTTTTGGAGCGGGTCTGCCACGATGCCGCCGAGGAAGGGTTTGCTTATGTGGAGGCCTATCCCTGGAAAGAGTTAGACTTCGGCGGATACTACGAGATGTACCAACAGAGCGGTTTTTCAGTGTTCCTGGAAACAGAGCACGGGTATGTGGTGCGCAGACCGCTGGGATAGGACAAGGTGGATGGAGAACAGAACACCCTGCTTCCGAATGGGAGGCAGGGTGTTGCACATTTATCATCGCTCCGGTTCTTGATGATCGGCCACATCGTCTGGAACGTAACGGCCGGTTTTTTTCCTCTGGCGGACGCAGAGGGTGAGCAGATACTCGATCTGGCCGTTTACCGATCGGAAGTCCTCGGCAGCCCAGGCTGCGATCTCGTCATACAGGTTCTTGGACAGCCGCAGCGGAACCTGTTTTTTTCGGTCAGTCATCGCTAGTAGAGGCTGCCGCTGTTGACCACAGGCTGGGCATCTCGGTTACCGCAGAGGACCACAAGCAGGTTGGATACCATGGCTGCCTTGCGTTCATCGTCTAGGTGAACAACGTCGTTTTCGTTCAGCTTTTCCAAGGCCATTTCCACTATGCTCACTGCACCGTCAACGATCATCTTGCGGGCGTCCACAATGGCACTGGCCTGTTGGCGCTGCAGCATCACTGCGGCGATTTCCGGAGCGTAAGCAAGGTAGGTGATCCGCGTATCCATAATTTCCAGACCGGCGTTTTCTACCCTTTCCTGCAGCAGTTTGCGGATGCGTTCAGCAACGATTGTACTGGAACCGCGCAGGCTGCCCTCATCGGGTTGTCCATCACCAGTGGTGTCAATGCCTGGGGCCACGTCATAGGGATAGATGCGCACGATGTCGCGCACTGCACTGTCGCATTGGAGGGACAGGTATTCCTTATAGTTGTCCACATTGAACACCGCCTTGGCGGTATCGACCACTCTCCACACCACAGCAACCCCTATCTCCACCGGATTGCCCAATACGTCGTTTACCTTCTGTTTGGCGTTGTTCAAGGTCATGATTTTGAGCGAAATCTTCTTGGTGTATCTGCCGTCCACAGAAACTTGGCCGCCCGCCGTGACGGTGACCGCGAGTTTGCCGTCGCTGTCCACGTCTCCGCTCTGCCCCAGGCGCGTCCTGGCTGCCGGGTTTACAGCGACAGCAAAGGGGTTGACGAAGTAGAATCCTGGTTCATTGAGTGTGCCGATGTACTTACCAAACAGGGTCAAAACCAGCGCTTCCTGGGGCTTTATGATCTTCAGGCCAAGGAAGGGAATGAAGCCAACCACGACCCAGAGGATACCTAAAGCCAGCAGCACACCGCCTAAGGCATTAGAACCTCGGTCTAGCAGGACACCGCCCGCAATGATCGCGGCAACGGCCAGCAGATACAGGAGGATGAAGAGAATCAGATAGGGCATTCCTGGTCTAGCTCTGAGCACCTTTTCCTGCATAGTAACACCTCGCATATCGTTGTGATATCTTAATGATATCATACGGGAGAAGGTGGAACAAGAGGTTTTTTCCAGCTCTGGTAGGCGCTGGGTACAGGTTACTCCCAGGTGGGCTTGCTCGTATGTTCTCGTTTATGGTAACATATCGGTGTTCCGGTTAATTTTTGGAAGAGTTTTCGAGAATAAGGCGAAGGAGGTGTAAGTCGAATCGATCTGAGCAGAATGCCGGGCCAACTTAATTACAAAAGACAAGGAGTGTGACCATGATGAAGAAGCTCTTAGTAGTGGTGACAGTTTTCCTGATGGCTTTTGGAATTGCGGTTAGTGCAGCGGCGCAACAGACGATCACTTTGGAGTTTGCAACCAACGCTCCTCCGCTGGTGACCAATGCCTATAAAGAAGTGGCCAAGGCGTTTAACGAAAAGTACCCCCATATTATCGTCGATGTGACCAGTCAAGGAGCTGAATTTGAAGCCTTGATGCGGACGAGGATGGCGAGCTTGGATCTGCCTGATATGTGGACGACACACGGCTGGTCCGTAGAGCGCTACAGTGAGTATCTACGCCCCCTCAACGACCAGCCCTGGATAGAAGATATCATCGAATCGATGCTGCCCACTATATCCAACGATGAAGGCCAAATCTTCGTGCTGCCCATCGACTCGGATCAAGCAGGCATCGTGGTCAACAAGACCGTTTTGGAGCGGGCCGGCGTGGACTACTACGACCTGCACACCTGGGACGATTTCAGGGATGCCTTTGAAAAGGTGAAAAAGAGCGGTGCGACACCGGCCGGTTTTTACGGCAGGGATCCTCGCTCTTTCGCTCGCTTCCTGCTTTGGGCTGGCAGCTCGTTGTTTACCACCAGTCCGTCCCATGACTATTCTGAGCAGCTGCTTGATGGTACGTTTGATTGGTCCCGCTGGGATACTGCGAACGAGCTGTTGCTTGAGATGAAGGAAAAAGGCTACATGAATCCTGACGTACTTACCGCTACGGCAGATAGTGTGCACCAGAGCATGGCCCTAGACGAGATAGCCTTTTTATTCACCAACAACTCCGCCGTAGTCAGTGTCCTGGAGTATAATCCGGATGCGAAGATGGGCTTTATCCCTGTGTTCGCCTACCATCCTGATGGACCAAGGTTCTTGATTGGCGGAGAGCGTAACGCTGTGGGCATCGCCTTCAACACGCCCTATGAGGAAGAATGCCTGTTGTTCTTAGAATTCTTGACGCAGCCAGAGAATGTACGCCTGATCTCTGAGGCCCAGGGGTTGCCGCCGGCACTCAAGGGCATTGAAAACGACCTCGGACCGCTGACTGAAGACTACCAAAGATGGCAAGGGCTACCAATTGTACCCTACTTCGACAGGGCATACCTCCCCAGCGGGATGTGGAGCGTGCTGCAGAACGTGGGAGCAGGCGTTGTCTCTGGGGAATACACACCCTCTGAAGGTTCCAAGATTCTGGAGGAGAACTACCATCGTCTGCGGGCAGAGAACCAGTAACACAGGATGATCAGAACCTTGAGTATTGCCGCTTTTTGGGCGGCAATACTCAAGCCTTTTTCGGCGGGGAGGTGCGGCTGTGAGGAAGAAACATGTGCACATGTATCTCATGCTTATACCGGTGGTGATCCTTTTCACGGGGTTGGTGTTCTACCCGTTCATCGAGGGTATCCGCATTTCTTTGACCAACTGGAATGGCTACTCCAGAACTTACAGCTATGTAGGTATGACCAATTACATCAGCTTGCTCAACAGCCGGCTGTTCAAGGTGGCGCTGCGAAACACCTTCATATACGGTTTTGGCTGCACCTTTATCCAGCAGGTTGTGGGCCTGGCCTACGCTCTGTTCGTGAACTTGAGATTCCGCGGGCGAAACCTAGTCCGCCTGATCATCTATCTACCATCCATGATCGCTGGCATTATTATGGGTTACATGATGTACGGCCTGTTCGAATACAACCGCGGCGCGCTCAACGACATTGTCAGATGGTTGGGAGGGCAGAGAGTACTCTGGCTAGAGGACGGGAACAGAGCCGTTTTCATTATCGTGCTGATCAATGCCTTTCAGTTTGTAGGCGTCTCCATGCTCATCTACCTGGCAGGTCTGCAGAACATCCCTGCTCAGATAATGGAGGCTGCCAGGCTGGATGGCTGTGGATCTTGGCAGCTCTTCGCCCATGTGGTCCTTCCCCTGCTCATACCGGCTATTACGTCCAGTACCATCATCAATCTTATCGGTGGCCTGCGCTTGTTTGACCTGATTCAAGCGCTTACCAGCGGTGGTCCGGGCATCGCCACTCACAGTATCGCCACCAGTATCAACTACCTTCACTTCTGGAGTGAAAACGCTGGAGGAGCGGCAGCTGCCGGTGTCGTACTCTTCGTGATCATCTTTATAGTCTCTGCAACGACGAACACCTTGTTCCGCAGAAAAGAGGTGGAGTTCTAGATGCGGTGGGGCAAGAGACTCCTAGTCTTCCTGACGAGCCTGCTGATCATCGCCTTGCACATGATACCCATCTACATCACTGTAGTGGCGTCCTTCAAGGACATCCGCGATTTCAGCTCGAAGTGGGTTTTACCCCAGAAGCTGGTCTTGGACAACTTTCGAATGGCCATTCACGATGGGGGTTTTTATACGGCGCTGGTCAACACAGGGCTCATCACTGCACTTTCCATCCTGATTGTGGTCATTGTGGGTTCCATGACCGGTTATGTTCTGGCGCGCTTGGACAACGCCGTGACGAGGGTCGTTCTGTTGGCGACTCTCGGAGTGATGATGGTGCCAAGCATAAGTCTGGTTGTGCCCTTGTACCGAACATTGCTTCTGATCAACGGCATAAACACCTACTGGGCAGTCATACTCCTGTGTGCCACTTATCAGCTACCTCTCGGGATCTTCATCTATACTAACTTCATCCGAACCGTACCAGTCGCCCTCGATGAGGCGGCAGAGATTGATGGATGCAGCCAGTTCGGCACCTATCTGCGGGTCATCCTACCTCAACTGGGTCCGGTGACAGCGAGTGTCATGATCCTCTCTGGGGTGAAGATCTACAACGAGTATGTTTTTGCCCTGTACTTTCTGCAGTCCGCCGACAGACGCATGATCACCACTTATGTCTCCAGCTTCTTCCATGAGGTGTCCTATATTAACCAAGCTTCTGCCGCTGCGCTGCTGGGAGCTCTGCCCATCATCGTCGTCTACTTAGTGCTGCAGAAATGGTTTATCGCTGGAGCAATGGATAGTGCGGTCAAGTAATGCTGCACCTAGTTGGACCGCTGAGCAGTACAATCTAAGCTTAGAAAGGGGCAGCGGAGGGTATGCTGAGGGCAAAAGCATACGGGAGTGTGACCTCAAATGCCAACCGTTGCCCAAGCTTTGGCGGATCTACTGAGTGTGTGGGGAGTCCAGTTTGTCTTTGGTACGGCGGGCGATACGATTCTGCCTTTCTTGGCCTGCTTGGGAGAGCATCCCCTTAGGTTAGTCCAGATGAGAAACGAGGAGAGTGCGGCCTATGCCGCTTCTGCTGTTGCCAAACTCACAGGGACTGTGGGCGTGGTGGTGAGCGATGGAGGCCCTGGAACGGGGCGGTTGGTGAACGGATTGGCCGACGCCTTGAGCGACCGGGCTTCCGTTCTGGCCATTAGCGGCCAGGTGGAGTCCATGTACCTTGGTACGGGCCACAAGCAGTACATCAACCAGCAGCAGCTGCTGGGAGCGATAACCCTGCGCTCGGAGAACTTGGGCTGCCCCAGCAGCCTCCAGACGGTGGCTTCGGATCTCCTGCGCACAGCAGTGTCGCAGGCCGGCCCTGTGCATTTGAGCATCCCCAAGGACTTCTGGCAGCAGCAGACGCAGGAAGTGACTGCGAAACCGGAGCCCTATCTAAAGGAAACGGCTCAATCCTCTGTTGGTGTGATCGAACAGGGGGCAGAGTGGCTGAAGAACCTGCAGAAACCAATGATTCTGGCGGGCAGGGGAGCCATGCAGGCCCTGCCCGAGGTACTGGTGTTGGCCGAGAAGCTGGGCGCCGGAGTAGTCTATACTCTGCCACTGGTAGGAGCCGTGCCTGGTCATCCCCTGGTGGTGGGTGGATTGGGGCCTGGTGGATCAGAGGCAGCTACTGAGCTGCTGGGAGAGTGCGATGGCGTGGTCAAGGTGGGAGCAACATACTGGCCCACCGTCCTGACGTCCGATAAGAAGAAGGTTTTGGCTATCGATAGTCACCCGGCTAACATCAGCCGCGGCATTCCTGCCGACTTCGGTTTAGTGGGTGAGGCTCAGACGGTGCTGGCTGAACTCGTGAGCAGGCTGGATACCTCGGCTCCACGAGAATCCTGGAGCGCCCGGGTGCAGCAGCTGGCCGCCCAGTGGCGTCAGCGTCTCCAATCGGAGTTGGAGGAGGCTCCGCTGAGCCATCCGGGCAGGGCGATCCGTGTTCTATCCGAATATGCCGATGAGGGTGCTGTGTTCTGTCTGGATGTGGGTGACCATGTACTCTGGTTCAGCCGGTTCTTCCAGGGCAAGGGGCAGCAGGTGCTGGTCTCGGGCCGCTGGAGGGGCATGGGCTTCTCGCTTGGTTCCAGCATAGCCGCGCAGTTGGTCTATCCTGAGCGTCAAGTGTTCTGCTTGGTGGGAGATGGGGGGTTCTCCATGCTCATGGGCGACTTCATATCCGCCGTAGAGCTGTAGCTGCCCATCCTTTTTGTGCTTATGAACAATGGCGCGTACGCCATGGAAGCGAACGCGATGGCCTCCGCTCAGCTTACACCCGTTGGAGTCAGCCTGCGGGATGTGCGCTTTGATCAGATCGCCAGAGCGTGTGGCGGCGTGGGCTCGCGAGTTACTGCCGAGAACTTGCGGGCAGCTCTCGTGGAGGCAGGGCAATCCCGGCGGCCCGTGCTGCTGGATGTGCAGGTGGCTCCCACTCGCCTGCCCACGGCCACGCTCTGACCGCAGGGGACAGGTACTTGGCGGTATTTGCGAATACACTATGAGCGATCCAGGGAACCAGCAGGCAAAAGACAGGATGGTGCTGAAGTACTAGGCAGCTGCTTTCTGCTGGCATTTTCCTGTTCCATCCAGCGGATGTTAGTAAGGGGGAGTGTGCGAGGTGCGCTCGGAGCATGATCCAAATCTCGAGCTCTATGCAGAGGTTAAGCGCAGTTTGGCGGAGCGCACCTGGCGGCACGTGCAGCACTGCGCCGATGCCAAGACGAAAGTAGTCCAAGAGATTCTGGCCCGGGCGGGCGGGAGGGAGCGAAGTGAGGACTAGATGAAGTACAAGTTTGCTGTGGACAAAGAAGACTACACAGACTTCGCCAGTGGGCGTGTGTTGTACAGCGCGCCGGGCACCACGGGGTTTCCCGTGCGCTTGACGAGCGAGATTCTTCAACGCGCCTTTGCCATCCTGGGCACCGGTGGGCACAACGGGCCCTATACCATCTACGATCCCTGCTGCGGCGGGGCATTTCTGCTCACCACTATCGGGTTCTTGTTCCCGGAGCGGATCGCGCAGCTGATCGCCACTGACTTCGACTCTAATGTACTCGAGATTGCAGTCAAGAACCTGTCCCTGCTGTCTCCAGAAGGCCTAGCTAAACGGCGGGAGGAGCTGGCAGGATTAGCAGCCGCCTATGGCAAAGACTCACACAAGGAGGCACTGGACAGCCTGGAGCGGCTGCGGAGGCGTCTGGGAGCAACGCGTATAGGGTTTCTCTGCCAGCAGCGGGATATTACCGACATCAAATCTTCCCCTGTGCAGGGTGTGGATATTATAGTGACTGATATCCCTTACGGGCAGCTGGTTAGCTGGGGAGGTTCTGGTGAAGATCCTTTGGACACTCTGTTTGTCAACTGCCGCCAGGCCCTAAGCAGTGCCGGGGTGCTGGTGATCGTGGCGGACAAACGGCCCAGGCTTCAGCATCAGGCCTTCCAGCGCAGAGAGTTCTTGAAGCTCGGCAAGCGTCAGATCGCTTTCTTCCAACCAGTCCACGGATGACAGGAGGTGGCAGGGATGTACGGCATACTGAGCATCGATTTCGATTACTTCATCGCAGCTTCCTCTGCGGAGCGGGATCGGTACTTTCTGCGGGGTGGGGAAGACATCCCCAGAGATGAGCTTCGTGCCCTGTGGGCAGAGAGGTATGCCCGTTATCCGCAGATCCGGGTGATCGGAGTTGTGCCTGAGTTTGCTGCCTTCAAGAGGTATCTGGAACACCTGCCTGTAGATGCGGACCATGTGTTCCTCTCAGAAACCCATAGGGCCATCAAAGATGTGATCGACGCCCTGCCGCGCTCTTTGCCTCTGCGCATTGTGAACATCGATTTCCACCACGACTACTACCACTACTACAGTGGAGGAGACTACTGCAACTGCGGCAACTGGCTGCGCAGGGTCCTGGAAGAGCGCCCTGCGACGCAGGTGAAGTGGGTCCGGCGGGAGGATTCGCAGCTGACTACGTTGGAAGGGGACGTGCCCTTCGAACACACTACCGATCTGGGGTCGGTGTTCCTGGAACCCTTTGACTGCGTGTTTATGTGCCGCAGTCCCGAGTGGAGTCCCCCGCATTTGAGCCGCCGCTATGAAGAGCTGGTTAGGGCTCTGTGGCGTTCGCCGTGGTCCGCTTCTCCGCTAGGAGCATAACCTGAGAACACAACAAAGCCCCAGGGCTTTTGCCCCGGGGCCTGTCCAGCAGAACACTAGAACGTGATACCGCGCAGTTTGATTGCGGCGACGATGCGTTCTAGGGCGAGCATAAAGGCGCCCATGCGCAGGGAAGTCCCATGCTTTTCGGCCATGCTCCACACATCATGGAACGCCTTCACCATGATGTTCTCTAGTTTCCGGTTGATCTCTTCCTCTTCCCACTTGACGGACTGCAGGTTTTGCAGCCATTCGAAATAGGAGACGACCACTCCTCCGGCATTGGCCAGGATATCAGGCACAATGGTGACGCCTTTTTTCTGGAGGATCTCATCGGCCGCGGTCGTTGTGGGTCCGTTGGCAGCCTCCACGATCACCCGAGCCCCGATACTGGAGGCGTTCTTCTCGTGGATAGCGTTCTCCAGGGCGGCGGGAACGAGGATGTCCACCTTGAGCTGCAGCAGCTCTTCATTGGAGATCCTCACTAGACCTGGAGCATCATAGTCCTTAAGCAGCCTGCCCCGCTCCGCCCGGAGGAAGCGTACAACATCTTCAATGTCCAGCCCGTTCTCGTTGTAAATCGCGCCGGAAACATCGCTGATGGCGATGATCCTGCAGCCTTCCCTGTGCAGCAGGAGTGCGGTGGTTCCACCCACGTTTCCAGCACCCTGCACGGCAACTGTGGCATCCTTAAGGTCCAGGCCAACTTTTTTGGCGATCTCCCTGGTGGCAATCAGGACACCGCGGCCCGTAGCTTCTCTACGCCCTAAAGAGCCTCCCAGAGCGATTGGTTTGCCAGTGACCACACTCAGGGTCAGCTGTCCGTTGACCATGCTGTAGGTGTCCATGAACCAGGCCATGACCTCTTCATTGGTGTTCACATCTGGCGCCGGGATGTCGATGTGC
>ERZ773359.6422-NODE-6422-length-10369-cov-4.837793_pt1 | contig 10369 bp, 9 predicted proteins | sample MGYA00374955_ERZ773359 | MGnify/ENA primary metagenome ERZ773359 (study PRJEB29098, sample SAMN04486028) | biogas fermenter metagenome | study: EMG produced TPA metagenomics assembly of the Biogas fermentation microbial communities from Germany - Plant 4 DNA1...
ATCACGACCGCCTTGGGAACTATCTTGCGTCCCGGCCTACCGCCTTGTCCTGGAGTTAGGAGCATCTCTACAAAGCTATATTCTCGGGCTGCTGTCACGGTCGTCCCTCCCTTCGTAATCCGACACCTGGATCCGCATCCGTTTTAGCGGAGGTAGGTCTGAAATGGCACGCCCACCCAATACCAGTAGCAATGGGTACGTTAATACCAAAAAGAAGTCTACTTGGTTGCCGCTTAGGTCTGCTGCTAAGGCATACCTATAAGCCGTATATAGCCAAGGTGGAAGTGTTACCCATACCACTACGTCAGCTATAGATAACCCATCATCATCGTTCCAAAACCCCCTAATCTTCATCTTTACCACCCCCGCCTCTTACAAAGGAAACCGCATCAAATAACTTCTGCCTAAAGCGGTAACTGTCCGCATGTTTCGCATGTCCCAACCAGCTCTGCACGGTGGCGTTAATTCGGTCAAAGCCAATCTTCCCCTGGCTGTATAGCTTTTGGAAGTGCCGCAAAGCTCGCTTAATCCGTTTGGTGCTCCTTTTCCGCAACAGTCTATGGTCCGGCCAGATACGGTACCCCAAAAAGTCCACCCCATGAGAGATGGGGAAAATCCCTGTCTTACCGTTTAGGTGTAAGCCCAGCTTGTCGTCCAGGAAAGTTTCGACCTCTCTTTTTATCTGCCACAATTCGGCCTTGTTACCGCCGATGATTACGAAATCGTCCATGTACCGGACGTAGAACTTGACCCGAAGAACCTCTTTGATAAAGTGATCAAGCTGATCAAGGTAGACGTTAGCCCAGAGCTGGCTAGTCAGGTTGCCTATGGGGAGCCCCCTCGGGTCAGGGTCGTTCGTATCTACCCAACTAGAGAGAATTTCTTGGATCAGCCACAAGGTATCTTCGCAGGCAATGGTCCGCCTGATAATTGTCAGCAGTGTGTTGTGCCGGACAGAGGGGAAATACTGGCTGATGTCGCACTTTAGGCAATAAGGCTTTGGCCATAACCTGGTAGCCCGCCTGAGAAATTCCGTTACCCGGTCCGCGCCAGCGTGGGTTCCCTTGCCTTTCCGGCAGGCATAGCTGTCATAGATAAACTTGCGCTCAAAAAGCGGCTCAATGATGTTGCATAAGGCGTGTTGCAGTACCCGGTCTCGAAAAGGAAGAGCAGCCACCAGCCTGGTTTTAGGGTCGTTGACGTAGAACCGCCGATAAGAGCTTGTTTTATAAGTCTTCCAGATTAGTTCATTCTGTAACTGGATCAGCTCGCTTTCCAGATTGTTGGTGAAGATGAGGACTTCCGGCTGGTACCTGTGGCCCCGCCTCGCTTTGAGATAGGCCTCATACAGGTTTTGAAAATCATACACTTGTGGGTATAGGTTCTTATAAGTCCTCATCTTCATCCTCCCAACCTGGGCCTGGCTCCGGCTTTCGTTTCCTACTGGCCGGGACAGGCATTTTTTGTTTTTTTGCCGGCCGGACAAGCCGGCGCGACAAGGACCGGGGCTCCTTTGCCTGTGCCCTGGATAGCTGCCCGTGAGCAGCTATCTTCTCGCTTGTTTCAGGCAGAGCGGCGCGGAAGCCGATGTTCGGGTTCACGTTGCTCCGCGTATTGTTGAGGTTCAACGCAAACACCCCGGCCTGGACGCCATTGTCCCAGTTGCCGCCGCGATAGGCCACATCGCGCTTTTTCAGCCCAGGCCCTATTTTTTAGCTCTCAAAGATTTTATCCAGCCGCCGATCATGCGGCCTAACTCATCCAGTAATACCGACCAGTGCTCGAACTCCTTAACGGTGATCACCCGGTTCTCTACCGCCACCCGAATTAGGGTTCTGAGAGTGTCCAGCTCAATGTCCATATCCTCCAGAGTTGTTTTCTTGTAATATCGTTTGCCGCACCGGATGATGAGCTGGAGCAGGCTAGTCATGGAGCTCCGGATGTCGGCCCCTAATGTGTACCGGTAATCCTTGGGAATATCCCTGATGGCCTGGTAACCATACTTCATCATGTCCTTGCACTTTTCTTTCAAGATTAGTTCTTGAACCATCGCTTGACCTCAAAGGATTGTTCCAGGCCCCGCTATCGCGGGGCCATCAGATTTTCAGTTTCCAGGTACCAGATCACAGAGACAAAGCGACGCGGAAGCTTGATTAAGATAGCCCTGTATCATGCGATCACCGCCGCACCCAGCAACCATGGCCGCAGGAGCTCCTTTGCTTCCTGACTCAACAGACCGCGGATCGCGCTCCTTGTAATTGTGATGACAACCTTATTCACCTGTTCGACGGCCTGCCGCATGACGTACCGCCTGCTTGCGTTACCCGTAACCACATGCTGGTACCGCAGGTTGTCCCCGTCATACAGGTCGATAGTGAAATCTGCAGCCGGAGAATTACCAAAGCCAATCGTCAGTGCTAGGAGATTGTGTTTGTTCTGCGTCGTCAGCGTAATTATCTGCGGTTCGGAGTAATAACCCTCCTCGTCAGAAAGTTCCGGCATCACAAGGCCAATCTCCGCCTCCGGCATTTCGTCTGGCTTCGGAGGAATAACCACAGAACCGTCAAGCGGCCATCCGCCAGGCTCGAAGCTGGCGAAATTCATAGCGTCAAGGTTCTTGTTTGTCACCTGTGGCAGCCGGCTTATTTGTGTATCCTCTGCCGATGCGCTGGCGGTTGCTTCCTCCTGGGCCTCGTTGTTCACGACCTCGAAGCGGACGGCATAGTCAATAAACCGCCCTCCCTGACCATTGTTCGGGTGTTTTGCCCTTTCCAGGGCCTTCTTGGTTGTCAAATACCATCCTTTTCCAAATTGCCCTCAAAGCCTTGTCTCGCCTGGCTTCGAGCCGTATTTTGCCTACCCCTCCCAGGTATGCCTTCAGGTTGTCAAAATGCCGTTAACGCGCCCGCGCGCCGACCGCTATCTAAAATACCTTCAAACCCGCACCACGTCTAGCATTAACGCCATTAACGCCGCCGTTAACGCCACCGTTACAAACCCCGCCTATCTCCCGTTTTAACGCTCCTAAACCCCAAAATCTCACGATGGTAAGAAAAACCAGCTCTTTTCTCATCCCTCACCGTGTCGCCTCAAATCCTTGTGTCTCAAGGTTTCCCGCCTTTTCCCGCCTTTTCCCATCAAACCTTCCACCCATACCCCTTCCTTTTCCTCAGTGAGAGATGACAATCATACCAGCAAAGCAGCCATTTAACAAACAGGAAAAAGAAAACCACCGGCAAGGCTTCTTCACCTTGACCGGCGGTTATCAACCTTCTTACATGGAAAGGGATTTATTGTCGGCCGCCTCAACTTTCTTCTCGTCAGCCGTGTTGAAATAAACGCCAATGAGCATGATCACGGCAAAAACTATCAGGTAGTACACAACAGCCATGCCATGGGCAAGGCAGGCGGCGACGACCATAAAGATACAGCTGATTATGGAAAGGATCGGCATGACAAACCGCTTGAACGGAGGCAAATCCCGTTCCTTTTTCATCAGCATGATGAAAATCGGAATATATGCACCGTAAAGGGTGACAATGGGGAGTTCGGACGTGTCAAAAACGACAGGGCCGAACCAGGAATCCGTCAGGTTTGCGCCGTAGAAGTAAAGCAGCCAGATGGCGGCAAGCAGGACTCCGAAGATGGATGAGTTGGTTGGCATATTGGTAACCTTGTCCACCTGCCTGAAAATTTCCGGCAGCGGGCCTTTATTCCGCACGGCAAGGGAATACATGCCCCGCGTGCAGCCTACCATTAGGCCGTTCAGCGTTCCCAGGCAGGAAATAATGACAAAGACAAAGAGTAAAGACCCGCCCACTGAACCGAAAATATTCTGGAAGGCCATCTTTGCTCCCGCCTGGCCGCTTTCCATTAAAGCTTCGGTGCTGACAGCTCCGGCAAGGCCGATATAATAGAAGATGTAAACAAAAACAACAATCAGGGAGCCCCAGATCAGTGCCCTGGGCAGATTTTTCTTGGCGTCTTTCAATTCCGAATTAATGGCGGTGGCAATGATCCAGCCTTCGTAAGCAAAAGCCACGGCCACAACAGAAGCGAAAAGACCGCCGCCAATGCCGACGCTGGAGTCAATTACACGGGTAAAGTTGCTGTAAGTCATCCCGTTGACCAGACCGACAATTGTCCCTACAATCGCCATCAGCATAAGCGGGATAAGTTTAATAATCGTGGTGGAAACCTGGAACTTGCCTGCCAAAATGGGTGAAAGGGCGTTCATGGCGTAGCTTCCCACCAGAAAGAAACAGGCTATTGTCATGCATGAACCGCCGGTGATATCCCATCCAAGCAGGACACAGGTAAAGCGGGCGGAGACCCAGGCCAGCACTGAAGTCAGCGTGGGATTGTAGATAATTGCCATAAACCAGCCCACATAGTAGCCGTATTTATTGCCTACCGCCGCCTCGGCATAGTCTACTACACCGTTAACTTTCTCGTATTTTGTTGCCATAATTGCAAACGTATAAGAGCACACAATCATAATCAGTCCGACAATAGCCCACGCGGCAATACCCAGCGGCATATTGCCGCCGGTTGCTTTCAGGACGGCCTCTGCCTTGAAGAAGACACCACTGCCGATAACAATACCTACCACCATGGCAATAGCTGTTAACAGACCGTACTTTTTCTTCAATTCATTCTCCATGACATTGCTCCTTTATTAATTACTTTTTTATTTAAGTCTACTACGCAGATGTCAACATTTAAATCTTTAAAATATGGCAGTGCAGTAAAAGAACCAAGCCGCAACAAGCTTGGTCCTTTTTAGAAGCTTAATTTGTGGCTTTGACCCGGTAGAAAAATATTGTCTTTATTCTTCTTTCTTTTTCGCTATGTATTTTACCTGGGGCGATTTCTTGATGGTGGCGGGACGTACTGATGCTTCTTCTGTAACCCTGGCATCAATAAAAATGAAAGGCTTGCCGACACGCTTCACATCCAGCGGGCAATGCATGACGTTTTTAGGAATAAAAATGTAGCAGGGGTAATTAATCTTAATGATTCTATCGCCAAGCGTCATTTCAATGTCGGCATCCAGTTCGGCAAAATTGTCAGTTTCGCCAATGAGGTAAATCCACTGGTCAAAGGGGTGTTTATGCGTGGGCGCACCCATGCAAACCGGCTCGGTGATGCGGGCGAATCCCATCGCAAGGACAGATTCAGGGATATCAAAAGGCCCCAGCCCGGTTACCATGGGTTCTTTAATTTCGTCATGAATGGATTTCCATGGTTTCAGCTCCACCACATTCGGTTCGCGGACGACATTTTTTAAATCATCCATCCCGGCCATATTTGATCCCTCCTTTTTTAGATCTCTTTCCCCGTGTCCACCAAAACGGAAAGCTTGCCAACTAAACTCTATCCATCCCCTTTCCTGCCTGCATCAATTTTACCACTGTAATAAGTTAAAGTCATTACTATCATTCTACCAATATCTTTAATATCCTTTAATCTCCTGTATTATTTTGCAATATTTCTCAATTTAGTGCCGGACTATGCAACAGGTTAACCTTTTCCCCTGCCGCACTCCGGCCGAAAAAGTCTTCATAATATATAAAATAAAGCGGTTTCTGCCTTCCTGACGCCCCAGGAAAGTATAAACCGCTTTTGTCTTAACCCGTTTCCGGCCATGAACCCTACCTGACGGCCAGGGGAATGTCCACAATAAATGCTTTGGAACCGTCCTTCCCGCTTTCGCTGAAAAGCTGCAGGGTCAGTTGCTGCCCGCCCAGTCCGGGCGGCAGCACAATTTCTTCCGCAAAATAACCCCAGTCTCCCATGGCCGCCATGGCATAGCCGCTTTGCACAACCCCGCCTTTCCCGTCAAGCAGCTCATAGCCGACCGTGCCTTCAAAAACACTGGCAATGCCAGACAATTTGATTGCTCCCTCCACTTCCGCTCCGGGTGCGGGCGCAAAGACTTTAATCCATGCGGATTCGGCCACAACAGGCTGTTCTATGGTCTCAATTCCTGTCAGGCGCATAAAGTACCTGCCCGCGTTGTCCACATCAACAAACTGCAGCGGAAGTCCCCTGTTTTCCACAATGACGAGATCATAGGGATAAGTGAGAGCCATTGTGACCATATCATCTTTGCCCGGCTGCACGGATTTGACCAGCACCTGGAGCATGCCGTCCCGGGGGCGGGCTTCCGTAATTGTTACACCGTAGCCGCCCGTAGGTTTCATGCCTTCGGTAACCAGAACAAACCTGTAGCCGTAATAATCTTTTTCCTGGACGGCAGGTATTGTAAGGGAACAGTTGACCCAGTTCTGAATCTCCTCCGGCAGGCTGTCAAAATCCGGCCGGTAAATACCTTGCTTGAAGTTAACTTTTCCCACAAAATCATCTTCTTCCTCATTTACAGCCGAGACATGCCAGTACCCGCCCAGCTTGGTTACAGTAACGTTTTCTGTTTTTGTAAATGTGCTGCCCGTGGCATCGGTGTAGGTGAACTCTACGGCAAACTGTGCAGTCTCGGGAGCAACTTTTTGGGCAATGATTTCATACCGGTCCACCCATGGGCTGGAGGTACCGGTAGTCCAGCGATTTGCTGAAAGCTCCCCGAACATTTTCGCTTTTAACCCCGGCGTCAGCATGGCATACTGCAAAGCTCCGTTTCTTTTTTTCACGCCTTCCGCCCAGGTTCTCACGGCACTTTGTGGCTGTTCTGCGGCAAAAGCTTCCTCCAGTTTGTCAATCTGCTGCTTTAGGACAGAGATTTCCGTCTCCGCCTCCGCTTTGGCGTCATACTCCTGCGCAGCAAAACAACCATACCTGCCGGCGGCAAAAACTCCTGCCGACAGGGCTACTAGCAAGCTAACACAGACAAGTATTGCTTTTCCCGGTCGGGAGCCAAACATAACCCCACTCCTTTCTCTTGCTAAGTTCCACTCTCTGTGCTTGTAATAGACGACGAAATTGCATTTTTGTTCCAGGTGCAAATCCTGCCCCTGACAGAAGTGCGGCAGTCTTCCGCCTGGCCGGCCATCCGTGGCAGGCGCAGCAAGGGCAAAAAAGCCCGGGCAGGAACTGCCCGGAACTTTTTCTTCCTTAAAGGTATTAAATTACGCCCTTTGCCGCCAGCCTCTCCAGCTCACTTTTGTCAAGGCCCAGCAGGCCGCAGTAGATCTCTTCATTGTGCTGCCCAACAAGGGGGATGGAATACCTTCTGTTCCCCGGCGTTTTGGACATCTTGTACACGGAGCCGCTCACCTTTACCTTCCCGGAAAGGGGCTGTTCCACCTCGATGATCATCTCCCTGTGCAGTATCTGCGGGTCGTTTGCCACCTCCTCAAAGGTGGGAACGGGCGAACAGGGAACCTTGTATTTTTTAAAGGTCTCCAGAGCTTCCTCCACGGTTTTTTCTTTCAGCCACCCGTTCAGCACCTCTTCTACTGCAGCCATGTTTTTCGTCCGCAGCACGCGGGTGGCAAAACGTTCGTCATCACTCAAGTCTTCCCGCCCGATGGCTTTCAGCACATTCTGCCACTGGCTGTCTGTAATGGTGCAAACCACCACATAACCGTCCTTCGCTTTGTAAGAGCCGAAGGGAGCGGAACTGCTCAACCGGTTGCCGATCCTCTTGGGCGGAATAAGTGTGTCAAAGTAATCGGCCCGGTCCGGAAATACCATGGCCCAGATGCCATCTTGCATAGAGATGTCAATATACTGCCCTTCGCCCGTAACCGTCTTGTAATGCAGCGCCGCCAGGATGGCGATGACAGCATTGTACCCGCCCATGTAATCGGCCAGGGAAATGCCTGCTTTTAGCGGTTCGCCGCCTTCATAGCCGGTTACGCTCATCAGACCGCCCATGGCCTGCCCCACCACGTCATAACTTACCTCGTTGCAGCGGGGACCCGTCTGGCCAAAGCCTGAAATCGAAGCGTAAACGATTCCCGGGTTGATTTTGCTTGCCACTTCATAATCTAGACCCATACGCTTCATGACGCCGGGGGCGTAGTTTTCCACCAGGATGTCGCATTTGGCTGTCAGTTTCTTGGCAAGCTCCAAGCCTTCCGGATCCTTCATGTTCAGGGTTACGCTCTTTTTCCCGCGGTTATAGGAGATGAACTGATAAGACTCTCCCTTGGGTGTCAAGGGGGCGGCCACGCGTTCCGGGTCTCCCGTGCCCGGCCGCTCCACTTTTATGATCTCGGCTCCCAGTTCACAAAGTACAGATGTGCAGTGGGGACCCGACAAATACTGTGTAAAGTCCAGCACCCTGACTCCTTCCAATGCTTTAGCCACTATGTATCTCTCCTTTACTTTAGTGTTGTCCGGGCCGCCGGCTGCTGCGGCAGTCCGGTATCTAAGCAGCATGATATCTTCCCTTGCAGCAAGCGTTGCCAAGGTCAGCCCCTTACATCTTACCACTAAATCCGGCACAAAACAATAAAGCTTTTTCCCTGCAAATTGTTGACATAACCTATTTCCCGCACATATAATTATTAACAGAAACGGACAGCAAAGACGCTGTAGGTATAAACCTGCACGTCTTTTTTCTTTTCCGGCCCGGAGGGATAGCAATGGTTATGCACAACCAGGTAAAATCGGGAATTGCAGGCTTGGACAAAGTAATCGATTACCTGCGGCTGGGCGACAATGTGGTCTGGCAGGTGGACACCATAGACGACTACGCCCGCATGGCGGAAGCATTTGTGGAGCAGGCAATTCTGGACAAGAGAAGAATTGTCTATTTCCGCTTCGGCGACCATCAACCGCTAATTAAACACCGGCCCGAAGTCAAGATTTACCGGGTTGATCCTGCCACACGCTTTGAAAGCTTTACCACGGAAATTTACAAAACACTGGAACAGGAAGGCAAAAGAGTCCTTTATGTCTTCGACTGCCTGACCGACTTGCTGCAATACTGGTATTCGGACTTAATGATCGGCAACTTCTTCAAGGTAATCTGCCCGTTTTTATATGAGCTGGATACGGTTGCCTACTTTGCCCTCCTGCGCAATGTCCACACCAACAGCACCATTGCCGGAATCCGGGAAACAACGCAGGTCTTGCTGGACCTCCACAGGGTCAACAACAATCTCTACGTGCACCCGCTGAAGGCGTGGCAACGCTACTCGCCCACCATGTTTTTCCCCCACCGTTTGCATGACCAGGAGGCCGAATGCATCACTGCCAGCTCTGAGGCCGCCGAATTGTTCGCCGCCCTCAACCGCAGCGGCAGCCGGCTCGACTACTGGCACGAAGTTTTAAATAAGGCGGAAGAGGCCGCCGTCCACGCCTCTCCCGAGGAACAGGAAAAAATAAAGAAATTGCTGATGCAGCGTCTCATTGGCAGCCAGTCCAGAATGTTTGCCTTGTGCGACAAATATTTCACCCTGCGGGACATCCTCACCATCGCCTACCGGGAGGTTGGCACAGGATTTATCGGCGGCAAAAGCATTGGCATGCTCCTGGCCAGGAAAATTATTGAAAGGGAGAGAAAAGACGACCTCTCCGCTTACCTGGAGCCCCATGATTCCTGGTACATCGGCTCGGATGTATTTTATACCTACATCGTCCAAAACGGCTGGTGGAAGCTCCGGATGAAGCAAAAAACAAAAGAAGGCTTTTTCAAATATGCGCCTGAACTGAAAGAAAAGCTTCTGCACGGGAAGTTCCCCAAAGACATTCAGGAACAGTTTACTTTGCTGCTGGAGTATTACGGCCAGTCGCCCATCATTGTCCGCTCCAGCTCCCTTTTGGAAGACAACTTCGGCAACGCTTTTGCCGGCAAATACGAAAGTGTCTTTTGCGCCAACCAGGGCACGCCGGAAGAGCGGTACGCCGCCTTTGAAAACGCCGTCCGCACCGTTTATGCCAGTACCATGAATGAAGACGCCCTTGCCTACCGCATGGAAAGGGGCTTGTTCAATAAAGACGAACAGATGGCCCTTCTGGTCCAGCGGGTCTCGGGCGACAACTACGGTGAAAATTTCTTCCCCCAGATCGCAGGTGTCGGGCACTCCCTTAATCTCTATGTCTTCGACGAACAGATAGACATGAACGCCGGCATGCTGCGCCTGGTCTTCGGGCTTGGCACAAGGGCGGTCAACAGGACTGTTGATGACTACGCCAAAGTGGTCTGCCTGGACGACCCATCCCGCATCCCGCCCGTATATGCCGAAGATAAAAGCAGGTACTCCCAGCATCAGGTCGACCTAATTTCCCTGAAAGAAAATGCTCTGGTCAGCAGAAGCGCGGATGAAATTTTAAACGGCGACATTAAAATAGACAAAAAAATAATTGCCGGTTATGACTATGAAAAGGCAAAAAGGCTGAAAGAACACCCTTACCCTATAGTTAGGTCAAAGGCTCATGGATTAAGGGTTTGATAGATTTT
>ERZ773359.6424-NODE-6424-length-10364-cov-7.710932_pt1 | contig 10364 bp, 14 predicted proteins | sample MGYA00374955_ERZ773359 | MGnify/ENA primary metagenome ERZ773359 (study PRJEB29098, sample SAMN04486028) | biogas fermenter metagenome | study: EMG produced TPA metagenomics assembly of the Biogas fermentation microbial communities from Germany - Plant 4 DNA1...
TTCATAACTTCCTTCATCCAGACACTATTGTCACTACGTCCTTTACTAAACCCAGCAAATGACTAGCATTATACTGCACCTTAAGACTCAGACAGCATTTAAATTCCAGTGAAGATATAATTCACTCTAGGTTTCTAGACACTTATCTTAAAAAAAGGGCAGTAAGGAAATTCCTTACTGCCCCCTAAAATATTAAATATTCTCTGGTAGAATTTTATTTAATACAACCCCTATAATAGCCGCAAGGCTCATGCCTGATAGTGTAACACCTTGAACTATGGTAAATTCTACGCCGCTAAGGCCCATGACTAACATAAGTGATACAACTATAAGGTTTCTGCTTCTGGAAAAATCAATCTTAGCTTCAGATAAAGTCCTAAGACCTATGCTTGCGATCATTCCAAACAGTAATATACTAACACCGCCCATTACTGGAGCAGGAATAGTTTTTAGAAGTGCTCCTATCTTGCCAACAAGACCTAGAGCAATTGCAAATACAGCCGCTATCCTTAAAATAAAAGGATCGTATACTTTTGTAACTGCTAAAACACCGGTATTTTCGCTGTAGGTGGTATTTGAAGGTCCTCCTAACAGCCCAGCAAACATGGTAGCCACCCCATCGCCTATAAGCGTTCTATGGAGACCAGGATCTTTAAAGAAATCCTTCCCTACTACTGCCCCGTTAGTAGTTATATCTCCAATATGCTCCATAAAGGTAACTATGGCTATTGGTGCTATAAGGGAGATCGCCTTAATATCAAACTTTGGTAGAGTGAATGGAGGCAGTGCAAAAATCGAAGCATCCCTTATTGGAGTAAAATCAACGAATCCAAACAGAATCGATACTATATAGCCCACTAAAATTCCAAGCAAAATCGGTACCAGTCTAAAGAACCCTTTAACAAATATAGAGACTACAACCATAGTAACCACGACAGCTAATACTATTATCCATCGTTGTCCTAATGTTCCCATTGCTAGCACCTCAGATCCCTCAACTCCAACTATGTTATTAATTATTATAGATGGACTCAAGGTTAAACCTATAACCATAATCATAGGACCTGTTACCAAGGGCGGGAAAAAACTTCGTATTCTGTCTACACCGAAGATTAAAACCAGACCAGCCAACACAAGGTATAGTAACCCCGCAACTATGATTCCACCTCCAGCGTATGCAATCCCTTGATCAGCAACTACAGCAGAAATAGCTGTTATAAAAGCAAAGCTAGAACCCAGGAATACTGGCACCTTGCCCTTGGTTAATAAATGGAAGATCAGAGTTCCTACTCCTGCTGTAAACAATGCAACTGATGGATCCAAGCCAGTCAACGCTGGAACTAAAACTGTTGCACCAAACATCGCAAATACATGTTGAATACCCAGGATTATAGTTTTCCATGGGCTAAGCTTTTTTTCTTGAACAATTGATTCCATTTAAATTCCTCCCTAAATAATATAAAATTCTTTTATGATATATTGCAAGGCATAAAAAAATGCCTCGTAGTTAAACTACCAAGGCACAATACAGGTACTGTATTATCCCTTGACAGCCTCACTGGACTGATTTAAAGGGTTATTTCAGCAATAGTTACTTTGTTAACTTTATCAACTTCCATCACTTGAACGTTCACTATCTCACTACGGGAAGTAGGAAGATTTTTACCAACGTAATCAGCACGGATGGGTAGTTCCCTGTGTCCTCTATCTATTAATACAGCTAATTGTATAGAAGTCGGTCTACCCAAGTCTATCAAGGCGTCCATGGCAGCCCTGGCTGTTCTCCCAGTATATAGTACGTCATCCACCATTACTACTATTTTCCTATTAATATCAAAGGGGATGTCGGTGCTGTTAATAACGGGGTGTTCTGCCAATGTGGAAAGGTCATCCCTATATAGGGTAATATCCAGGATACCTACAGGGATTTCTACTCCCTCATACTCCTTTATCTTCTCTGCAAGACGGAAGGCCAGCGGCACCCCCCTGCGCTGAATTCCAACCAATACGACCCCTTGAACACCTTTATTTCTTTCGATAATTTCATGTGCAATTCTGGTTAGGGCTCGATTGATACCCGCTCCATCCATAATTTGGGCTTTTTCTAACATCTATATCACCTCATTAAAAAAACCTTACCAAAGGTAAGGCAACATGGACTGGAGACCATATATAAAGATCATATATTAGGCTCTAATATGTTTACCTTACCGGACTCACGGGACCAGCTTAAAGGTTTCATTTTTTAAAAGTATAGCATATCCTAAGCACCTTGTCTATAGTTAAATTAATATTTCTATGACATTTTTCGTAGATTTTCTATTAATTTATTAAAATATTCAGGGGGTGACGCTTCAAATTCCATATATTCTTTAGTTGTAGGATGTATTATACCCAGTATTTTTGCATGTAAGGCTTGTCCTTGCAATCTAAACTTCTGCTTCTTGGATCCATATATGGTATCTCCTACTATAGGATGCTTAATATGGGACATATGAACCCTTATTTGATGAGTCCTGCCTGTTTCTAAGCTTGCTTCTACAAGGGTAAATTCTCTAAACCTTTCCAAAACCCGAAAATGTGTAACAGCCTCGCGACTTCCCGGTCCGGTTGCAACCGTCATCTTTTTCCTATCCACTGGATGTCTTTTTACGGGGGCATCTATCGTGCCCTCATCTTCTATAATGTTATTTTCAACTATAGCCCAATAAACTCTTAAGGCTTTTCTCGCGGCAATTTGGGCAGCCAGATACCGATGGGCAGAATCATTCTTGGCTACAACAATAATACCAGATGTGTCCTTATCTAGGCGGTGGACGATCCCTGGCCTAATCTTACCATTTATACCAGATAAATGATTGCAGTGATAGAGCAGAGCATTTACCAGGGTACCTGAATAATTCCCAGGGGCCGGGTGGACTACCATGCCTTGCGGTTTATTGATTACAGCAATATCATTATCCTGATAGATGATATCTAGATCTATATCTTCCGGTTCTAAAGATATCGCCACGGGAGGTGGAATTGAAATCCTTATACACTCCCCCTCTTTCACCTTATAATTTGGTTTCACATTTTTATTGCTTATGGTTACTCTACCGTCTTTAATTAACTTCTGTATATAGGATCTTGACTCTCCAGGAATAGTCTCACTTAGAAAAACATCCAATCTTTTCCCATGATGTAAATGCTCTACGCTATATATTTCAATCCTTTCTTCTTGGTTTTTCAATTTATATAACCTCTTTCATAGGCTTATCAGCGATAAATAGGGTATAAATGGCTAGCAATAGAGTACCTGTAACCACAAAACAATCTGCTATATTGAAAACTGGAAAATCAATTAAGGTAAAGTGTAACATATCCACTACATACCCAAATTTAATCCTATCTATTAAATTTCCAATTGCTCCTCCCAGGATCATCGAAAGGCTAATCCTCAATAATGAGTCAACATTTGACTGGGTAAAGATATAGTAAACTATGCCTATACTAATGATAATGGTTAAAATAATAAAAAACCACCTCTGATTTTGTAGTATACCAAAGGCAGCACCCCTGTTTTCTACATAAGTAAGGCTAAAAATACCTTTAACTATTTCTATACTTCCAATATCTTTCAGATAGGTAATTGCATAGTATTTTGTAACTCTGTCTAATATAACTATTGCCACAACTATTAGTATTTGAAACATTTACATCCCCCTACATTATTACCCTATTCATTATTAGCATAACAATAAATATTACCCATCTCAGTTCGATTATCCATATTCTAGCCATTTGACTCATTTATCTGAACCTTTTATGATAACACTTAAACAGGCCAGGGAGTAGTCTTTCTTTCTCTCCGCAGCTTAATAAAATTCTTTTATAAGTATGATCAGGGGCACTAATACTAAATGCTAAATTAATCAGTCTTGGGAAGTTGCTTTTTATAGCCCTCGTTATCCACTGAGTCCACTACCTCACTCAACCCATCTCTTTCTTCACTGCCAATATAGGCATTTTCATAATCTATAAGGGAATTCACGCTAATATCTTGAGGGCCACTAGAGCTTCCATATCGCTGAACAGCCTGCCATGTATCCTCTCCATCAAAGGCTACATTATCAGTATTATCAGTGAAGGTTCTCCCAAAAGGATACTCAAGATAGTTTTCTTCTATCGGTCGATCCTTATCTAAATCGCGAGCATCAGAATCAATGGATTCAGTATTTTGACATTCAATACATAATTTAGCTATAGGATGAGCATTTAGTCTCTCAAAGCCTATATTATTACCACAAAATTCACATATCCCGTAATCACCACTTTCTATTCTTTTCAGTGAGTCCTCTATCTGCCTTAAATAGCTTAAATTATGTTTTTCTAATGCATATTGCTTCTCTTTTTCAAAAAGCTCGCTGCCCTGATCCGCTGGATGATTATCATATGAGGATAATTCACCCAAATTTTCCTTTATATTGGTGTCTGCAATAAACTCCTGGTTTATCCTCAGTCTTTCAACCGCTATCTTTCTTTCTGATATAAGCTTCTCTTTTAAATAATTAATCTCTTGGTCCTTCATTGGATGACTCCTTTAAGCTTTTCTTATATGAGTATTCCCCCTTTTTTATTTATTAAAACGGAACCATCAGCAGTATCATAACATTTACTATCCATTAGCCCTTGGGCAGACTATCTTCATCTATCTCTTCATATGTTGGAATTTCCTGGTTTATAACTTCTAGTTGGGTCTCCAGTAGGCTTTTGAATCGAGTCTTGAAGACCTGAATCTGTTTTCTGTATTCATCAAACTCCCTTCTTATTTCAATCACCTTATCGTTTGCGTCCTGAATTATCTTTCTGGCTTTATTCTCCGCTTCATCTATTATTAAATCTGATCTCTTCTGTGCGGATTCCAGGACATCATTGGCCGCCCTCTGAGCAGTAACCAGGGTTTCCTTTAAGGTATTCTCCATGGTCTTATAATTACTAATTTGATCTGACAACATTCCCAGACGTTCCTTTAGCTCAATGTTTTCTTTATACAACCTTTCAAATTCTTCGATTATTTCATCTAAAAAACGGTCAACCTCTTCATCATCATATCCTCTAAAGGATCTTGTAAATTCTTTGTTATGTATATCCATAGGTGTCAATGCCATTTTAGACCCTCCTTTAATTCATTATTTTTGGCTAATCTATATGTAAAAATCAGTACGATATTATTAATAAAAAATAGATCCAATTTAGTTATTTCATAAATTTACAATAGCAGTGTTGCTGGAAATTAATTCATTTGTACTAGGTAGATAGTAAACACTTTATTAATTACCTTAAAAGCGAACTTAACAGGGTAGTTATAATAGATAATGTAAAGTACGCCAATAGGGGCGAAAAATCAATGGGTAACCCTGAGGTATTTAGTTTGCTCGTAAGAGCACGGAAAGGAGACACAATAGGTTCAACAAAACGGGCCAAAAAAGCCCTCACTGGATGCATCGGATCCAGAATCCAAGACAATAAGGAATTGAGAACAATGGCCCAGGATAAAATATTCAAAAACCAAATAACGCTATATACTAAATATCTGAAAACTTGATCATGCCCAAACAAACTGGTGCCTCCTAATCATCTGATTTTTTGCTTGATAAGGTAAAAAAGCTCTTCCCCTTTAATTCATCAGGTATATTCCCCACGATATCGACATTGCTAGGAGCCAATACGAAGATACCCCTTGACACCTTCTGAATAGTTCCATCCAGGGAATAGACGGCACCACTTATAAAATCTAGTACCCTTTGGGCTAAATCAGCATCGAGAGAATCTAGGTTAACTACAATAGGCTTTCGGTTTTTCAGGTTATCAATAATATTTTGTGTGTCATCAAAGGAAAGAGGCTGATAAACCACAACTTTAACATAGGAAGTTGTATGAATATTAACCACTTTTCCTTTTTTGCTCCGGGACAAAAAATTTGGTTCAATAAGTTTGTCGTCATCTTTATTTAGATCACTTTCTTCGGCTGTTTCTTCAACTTCCTCTAGTATATCCTCTTCCAATCCTATAATGTTCAATAGCTTGTTGAAAATCTTATTGGACATGATTATCCTCCTTTAAAATCTTTTGTGGTTTAGATATCTTGAAAAATGGCCCGACCAACACGAACCATATTGGCACCCTCTTCAATAGCGATCATATAGTCGTTGGACATTCCCATAGATAGGTATTCCATGTCTATGTGCTTGAAAGACTTATTTCGTAAATTTTCAAAGTGAATCCTTAAACGACGGAAGCATGTCCTGATAGCCTCTTCATCGGTAGTGTTAGGCCCAATACCCATTAAACCTTTAACCCTTATGTATGGATAGTCGGCCAATGCCTCTATAAAAGACTGCAAGTCCTCTTCATAGATGCCTGATTTGGTGCTTTCTTTTGGCAGATTAACCTGTACTAATACCTGTATTAGTCTATTGTTTAATTCTGCCCTTTTGTTGATCTCCTTCGCCAGAGAGATTCTATCCAAAGAATGTATTAGTTCTACTTTATCTATAATATATTTAACCTTATTGGTTTGTAAAGGCCCAATGAAATGCCAATCAACACTTTTTTCTAAAACCCTGTATTTACTCAACATTTCCTGTACTCTACTTTCACCAAATTGTGTGATCCCTGCTTTTACAGCCTCGGATATCATTTGTGTTGAGGCATTCTTACTGACAGCTATCACAGATATTTCCCCAGGATCTCTATTGACACTTAAGGCTGCTTTGCTTATTTTATCCTTCAATAATCGGATATTATCTGCAATAGACATTTAAATAAATCACTCCCGTTGTCATAAAGTATGGCTTATCAAAATTGATAGGCTACTAGCTAATTCATTAATATTTTATCGTTTGGCCCAAGAGCATCTGTTTCTTTTATCTTTGATATTATAGCCCATTCTTTATTCTTAGCTTGTACGTGAACTTCTATATATTGCACTTTTCCATTTAGGAGGATATTTACACCTGTCTTACCCTTTTTCTCAACAATGGCATTACTAGGTACCATAAGTCCTTGGGTTGCTGTACCAATCTCTACATGAAGATTTCGGATCCCTAGGATATTTTCAATACCTTCAGTCATTTCCAGGATGATCAGTGTAGAATCCGCTAGATGCTCTACCCTATACACCCTGCCTATCAGGGAATCCTCGGTGAACCCCGGCAATCGAATTTCCACCGAATCATTTTGTTTATATTGGACATTTTGATTGGATATAAAGGAAATAATATACCATCTATCAGAAATAACTACCTTAAACAAGGGTACACCAGCCATGGCTTCGCTATTAGTATACTCAGGAGCTTGATGCTCAATAATAGATAGGTACTGCTCAGGAGTAAGAAGATCTATGACATCTGGGTTTAACTGGTCTTCCAGACCATCTAATTTAAAGCTAACCAAACCAGTTTCAGGTGATATGATATCTACTTTCCATTCTTCCAAGATCTCTTCCATATCCCTTTCCTGTTTTAGCAAATGATCCAAATAATTATTCGACAGCTCCCGCTTGTCTAAAATATCCTTTCTCTTATTTAAGAGCTCCTTAAGCTGATATTCATACCTTCCCATTTCTGATATTGCCCCGTCAAGGGACATGTATTGAATAGCACGAAGTACTCCCTGTATATCTTTTTGGACTTTATCATAATCCTCATCCATTAGATCCTGTACCAGATTCTTATTTTGATAATCAGCTATCTTTTGTTTGATTTTGTACAGGTCTTCCATCATTGTCTTATTATAGTTTTCTTTGTAAAGTATAGCTACCAGATCATCCTTTTCTACCATCTCTCCATCCGAAATATGAAAATCCACTTTTCCATAGTTCGGTGAAAAATAAGATTTCTCTTCTCTTACGATAATGCCTTTACATTTATCCCAAATCATTATTTCCCCATACTGAGCCACATCGTATAAGGGAGGCTTTGATGTAATTTTGATAATAAAATATACAGCTATTAAGGTAATAACCAAGAAAACAAAGAACCTAAGTTTTACCCTCCTGCCTCCGATAACAATACCCCTTGCCATGTCCTACTCCACCTCTTCATATGACACTTAATATTTCTATATGAAAATAAAAAATCCTCCCAATTTATTAAAATACTTTGTAGGGAGTGAATTAATAATAAACGTAATTTGAAAAAGGCTGTAATAGGTATTACTATTATTTGGGGCAAATTGACTTTGTAATCTTGACATGGCTGCCATTTCCATCGAATTGGACTTTACTACATAGGGCATTAACCAGCATCAGGCCTCTGCCCCTTTCGGACAACTTAAAGATGTCGTCTCTTTGATAGCCCTGACACACACGTTTGTAGTCGAATCCCTGGCCTTCATCCTTAATAAGAATATCCAAAGTTGTTGGATTTACCTCCTCAATAGCTACATTGACTTTTTTGTTACAAAGGCCCTTGTTTCCATGAAAGATTCCATTGGATATTAGTTCATTTAAGATTAGTCGGAATTCATAATATTCATCTTCTTCTAATTTATTCCATTCCATAATACAAGCCATCATTTCATTTATTAGACCCCTAACGACAAAGGGGTTGTCGCCTATGATTTGCTTTTTAAAGAGCAACCTCATCAGTACTACCTCCATAGACCATATAATGAGCGAAAACACAACTATAATATCTGTACCACTTTTACGTATAAATAAAACAGCAAATACGCAAATTGGCTATGAATACAACAAGCTGATATGTTATATGGTCCTCTTTATATAGGATCTAAATCGTTCCAGAAGCCTCCGCTCCATCCGGGATATATACATTTGCGAAACACCAATTTCCTCGGCAATCTCTTTTTGGCTACGTTCATTATAGAAACGTTCGTATAGTACTTTTCGTTCTGTCTCCCCCAAACCGGCCATTATTTTTTCGATAATATCCCTGTCTTCAACCCGAGAGTAGTTCTTTTCCTCACGTCCAATCATGGCCATCAGATCTGTTTCATTATCCTCATCAATATAATAGTCCAGGGAGGCAGTATTGGTTAGGTAGCTAGATTCCATCAATTGTAATACCTCTTCCGAAGAGATATTTAAATATTGACCAATCTCTTCTATTTTAGGACTGCGGCCTAACTGGTTTGATAAATAGGTTCGGGCATCTTCAACCTTTTTAATCATTTCACCCTCTCTTCGAGGTAAACGTATAATCCTGCTTTTATCACGGAAATGATTTTTGATCTCTCCTATTATTGTTGGGGTCGCAAAGCTAGAAAACTTATAACCTCTATGGATATCGAACCTTTCAAGAGCCTTTATTAACGCCAATGAAGCAACCTGAAACAAATCATCATACTCTATTCCCCTATTTACAAACTTCTTCGCAATAATCTCCGCGATGTAGAGATAATGGTTTACCAACTCGTTTCTAAGTTCAATATCTCGGGTCTCACAATATTTACGAAGAAGTTCTTCCTTATCTTCAGTTTTTATTGTATCCTTTACCTGTCCACACATTAATCAATTAGACCCCCAGATTTTTATGCATTAATATGGCCTGTATTGTGCCATTATCTATTTTATATTCCACTTTATCCATCATAGAACCCAGAATATATTTGCCCAGTTGAGCTTGATCCAAATCATGAGTAGAAATATCGTTACTTTTCCAATTCCCCTCCCCCATTATTCTGATGCCTATTACCTTTGGTTCTAGGGAGAAACTAACTAATAGTTTATCAGGACTGGTTAGTTGATTGATAATCATTATAATTGCTTCAGCAACAGCCATCTTAATGTCTTCAATCTGATCCACATCAAAACCTATTCTAGTTGCCACAGCTGCGCTGGTTAGTCTGGTGATCATAACGTATTCTGGTTTGGCGGGAACAGACAATGTTATTAAATCACTGTTCATTGTTACCCACCTCTATAGTAAAAATTTTGTCCAAACCCGTAATCACGAAGATCTTCCTAATATATGGTTTCAAGTTTTGAATTTTAATTTCTCCGTCGTACTCCTTTACCCGTCGTAAGGCGCTGATTAACACACCTAATCCAGTACTGTCAATGTAGTTCAAGCCACCACAATCTAGGACAAAATTACCCGAGTGACGTTGTATTAATTGGTGTAGCCTTTCCTTGAATTCAGGTGCATTGTAGATATCAATTTCGCCGTCTAAGGATATGTACCATGTTTTAGTTGTAGCATCGAATCTTTCACCCAGTACCATATTAATTTCCCTCCCATTTATTACTCATACTATTTATCAAAGATAACATACACTTGTCCATCATCTGCGGTCTATATATTCATTAATTTTACCCGTTGTGCTAGTTCAACCTATGGTAGATAATACAAATAGAAAAA
>ERZ773359.6428-NODE-6428-length-10363-cov-4.330908_pt1 | contig 10363 bp, 9 predicted proteins | sample MGYA00374955_ERZ773359 | MGnify/ENA primary metagenome ERZ773359 (study PRJEB29098, sample SAMN04486028) | biogas fermenter metagenome | study: EMG produced TPA metagenomics assembly of the Biogas fermentation microbial communities from Germany - Plant 4 DNA1...
ACCGTGTCCAAAATGTTTGACAAACCTACATCCATGCCAGCCGTAAGGTCTTGCCGTAAAAGCTGAAGAGCGGAATGCCTTGGCAGAACTGGACAAACTGGGAAATAAAAGCGGGCTGCGATAAAAAGCAGCCCGTTTTATGTCTATCTGTGACCATCTGTGCCTGGCGCCGGCAGGTGCCGTCAGGCAAGTATTTTGTGGACGATAGCCTGGACGCGCTCTCCGTCCGCTTTTCCTTTTACCTGCGGCATGATTTTGCCCATTACTTTGCCCATCTCCCGCAGGGAGGAGGCCCCTGTTTCCGCTACAGCCTGGCGGACCAGGGCTTCCAGTTCCTCATCACTTAACTGCGGGGGAAGGTAGCTTTCCAGGATGGCAATTTCAGCTTCGTATTCATGGACCAAATCTTTGCGTCCACCGGCGGCAAAATCGGCAATGGCAGTGCGCCGCTGCTTGATTTCCCGCTGAATTACACCCAGAATATCTTCAGAGGACAGTTCCTTCCTTTTCTCAATACTCTCGTTTTTTACGGCTGCCAGCAGCATGCGGATGGTGGAAAGCCGTTTTTTATCACCGGCCTTCATGGCTTGTTTCATGTCGTCCTGAATTCTTTTCAGCATTGTCTTCACCTCTAACGTCATTTCTTTCCCCATTATAAATTTTTTGTTCGGCAGATGCAAACAATTCCGGCGGTGCCGCGCTGTGCAACCCGGAGCACCTCTCCGTAAAAAACGTAAAAATAATGGGCGTCAACATTAACAGTTGGACGCCCTGTCATGGGGAAAGGAGGAGAGTAATAATGAAAAAAGGGGAGTTTCAATGACAGTTAACAGTTGTGGCTGCTATAAGCATAACATGAACTTTGTCTCCAATACCTGAACAAATTATTAAACAGCTAAAAGATTTCCGCCAGGTTCTCCACGCTGCAGCCGGGATAATAATGGAGGAGAATTGCCTGGAAATCAAAACCGGCGTCAGCCATGCCACGTGCCCCGTATTGGCTCATGCCTGAGCCGTGGCCGTTCCCGCCGCCGTAAATTGCAACCGACTGCAGCCTGCCCGCCTGGTCGCGCTGCAGGTCAAAGACGGCAAACGCGCTGGGCAGGATACTATAGTTAGCCAGGCTGGAGCCGTCATGGCGCCGGAGAATGACGTCAGAATCACCGTCTATATTCACAGGACGCAGTGTAAAACGAATGGCATATTCAGTCAGCACGCGGTAAGTTCCTTTTGTTCCTGCAACTTCCAGCACCATAATATTGCCGCCCTTGCCGCGCCGGATAACGCGCAGATCCAGAAGCTCGCCGAGGGGGTTCTCCGGCACATGCTTGGCAACAAAACCGTCTCCTTCTTTTGTCAGCACCATATTAGGCTGAGCTTTGGCACGTTCCGGCAGGTAGCGGTTCAGCACCACCTCCAGTTGCTTCCTGCTCATTGTAACCTGCCAGCGAAACCAAGGAGAGGCTGAATCGTAGCTTTCCCAGTCTGACCTTGTAAAAAATGCCTTTGCCCCTTCCTCCGTGGAAACGTCAGGCAGCCTGCCCCGCCTGAGCTGTGATTGAGAGACAAGGTAATCCACAGTAGTGCCTGGAAAGTTGCCTTCCTGATCGCTCCAGACCTCTGCAGCATTGGCGGTAACGCCGGCGGAAGTGGAAAAGAAGCGTGTATCGGCAAGGCTGCCCCGGTAAGTGACAACCAGACCCGCCGTTTGCTCGACGGCAGAAGTGGCAGTGCTGTTTTCCGGCACGTTATTGTATACCTGGGAAGAAACGCTGTCATCCACATGGGCGGCGAAACTGCGCAGGCCGCTGCGGAAAATGGCGGCTACGGCGTAGGAGCGGGCCGTTACGGCCTGGACTGCCAGCGGCACTGCGCCGAAGGAGACGGGCATTTCACTGGGGACAACGGAATACAGGTATTCCTCCAGGGGCACTTCGTTTACCAGCAGCAGCCCGTCCTGGTGAAAAGCTATTTCCAAATGCCCGCGGTATTCCGGGATAAAAGGGGGACTGCCCCTGCGCAGCGACTCCACGCGTACGCGGCCGCTGCCCTGGGGAAGCAGGTAGACACGGCCGGCGGCAGCATACTTTTCCCCGGACGGCAGGGTGACGGCAACCCGGCCGTCTTCCGCATGCAGGAGAAGCTTTTCGCCGCCGGCAAGACGGAAGCTGTTGCCTGCAACCTTATCCTCCAGCAGGAATGGCCCGGTAACGGCGAGATGTACCTCTTCATGCAGGAAGCTTTCAAATCCTGTAGTTCCCAGCAGGACACGAATGCTTTCCGGCCGGTAGCTTTCAGGCAGGAGAACGGCGCGTATCAGGCCGTCCTGCCTGTAGAGTGTCAGCTGTTTCATCCCCGGGATGGCAGCTTGCTGCGAGACTATCTGCAGCATGTTATTCTTTTGCTGCAAAAAAAATGTGTTTTCTGCAAGACGCAGCTGCCCCGTCTCCTCACCTTCCAGGTATTCACCGGACAGGGCGAGCAATTTGCTGACGGTGACTTTTTCCAGCGGGGCAAAATGTACCAGCCGGCCGCCGGCGCCTACGGCAAAGCCTGCTGCCGGCGGCTCGACCGGGGAATCTGTCTGCAGCGTTACCCGCTTGCCGTCGGCAAGGGAGAAAAAAACTGTCCCGGCAAGATCCTGTTTTTCAGCCATGGCCAGCGGCAGTGCAACCAGTTCAGGCAGGCCGGCAATTTGCCAGCGCCTGTCCCTCCGCACAAGTTGTGCCTGCAAGGCGACAGGAGAGCCGCCGGCGGCGAGGACAAGCTGTGCTGTGGCCGAGCGCAGGGAAGTAATTCTGATTTCACCCACGCTTTCCATTTTCCAGAGGCCGGGTATTCCCAGTGCGGCAAGCAGGGCATCCCTGTCTTGTGGCGGCAGCTGCAGGTGGCGGGCCGCCTCAGCATTGCCGACTGTCGCCTGGGCGAAAAACACTTCCAGAGTGGAAGCTATTGCGTTTTTTGCCTGTGTGACATACAGATATGCACACAGGCCGGTTAAGAGTAAAAGCACAAATATGATCAATACTTTGCGCACAGGCATTCCTCCATCGTTATTCCTGAAGCAAACGCGCAGGAAAATTCTTAACTTGACGCGAACATATGTCCGTTTTATAATGGTTAAAAATGGCAAAGGAGGGGCATAATGTTTTCCAGGGTAACCGGTTGCACCATTGTAGGAATAGAGGGTAAGCCGGTTGACGTGGAAGTTTTTCTATCCTCCCAGCTGCCCAGTTTTGATATTGTAGGCCTGCCGGATACGGCTGTCCGGGAAGCACGGGACCGCGTCCGCGCCGCCATCAAAAACAGCTCCTTTCATTTCCCGCCGCAGCGCATTGTTGTCAACCTGGCCCCGGCCGATGTCAAAAAAGAAGGCCCGCAGCTTGATTTGGCTTTGGCTATTGGCATATTGCGGGCAAGCGGCCAGTTGGCGGCGGAGGAGACAGACCGGGTTTATCTGGGAGAGCTGGCCCTGGACGGCACACTGCGGCCGGTGAGGGGAGTTTTGCCCATGGTGCTGGCAGCCCGCGATGCCGGCTGCCGAAAACTGCTTCTGCCCCTGGCGAATGCGGCGGAAGCGTCCCTTGTGCAGGGTGTCGATATCATCGGTGTCACTTCACTTGAAGAAGCAGTTGCGGTGCTGACGGGCAGGCAGCAGCCGCCGCCCCTGCCGCGGACGGTGAGCAAGAAGGAAAAGACGGCAGCCGATTTTATCACTGTCAAAGGGCAGGAAAGCGCGAAAAGGGCGTTGGAGGTTGCCGCGGCCGGCGGGCATAATGTCCTGATGACAGGGCCGCCCGGTTCCGGCAAGACCATGCTTGCCCGCTGCGTTCCTTCCGTCCTGCCGCCCATGACGGAAGAAGAAAGCATGGAAACCACAAAAATCTACAGCGCCGCAGGGCTTTTGCCGGAAAACAGCGGCCTGATCACTGTCAGGCCTTTTCGCAGCCCTCACCATACACTGACGCCGGCCGCACTCTGCGGCGGCGGTAAAAACCCGCGCCCCGGAGAAGTCAGCCTGGCTCACAACGGCGTCCTTTTTCTTGATGAAATGCCGGAATTCCGCCGGGAAACGCTGGAGGTGCTGCGCCAGCCGCTGGAAGAAGGGACGGTTACGGTGACCAGGCTGCAGGCGGCCATAACTTACCCTTCACGGTTTATGCTTTTAGCGTCAATGAACCCCTGCCCGTGCGGCATGTTGACCGATACGGAGGCGGAATGCATCTGCAGTGAAAGGCAGATTCATGCCTACCGCCATAAAATCTCAGGGCCGCTTCTGGACAGGATCGACCTTTTTGTGGATGTGGCAAGGCTGCGCTACGATGAGGTGGCCGGCCGGGGCCAGGGTGAACCGTCCAAGGCAATTGCCGAACGGGTGGCTGCAGCGCGCAGGCTTCAAAGCAGGCGCTTTGCCGGGGACGGCATCCGCTGCAACGCGGAAATGCTGCCGCAGCATATCCAGCAGTATTGTGTGCCGGATGCCGCGGGGCGGGATCTTTTGCGCCATGCATTCAACAGGTTGCGCCTCACTGCCCGTGCTTACGACAGGATTCTAAAAGTGGCCCGTACCATTGCCGACCTGGAAGGAGAGAAGAATATTCTGCCGCACCACCTGGCGGAAGCCATCAGCTATCGTCAGACAATGGCTTTCTAGGGTAATACAAGTATACATACTTTTGACATTTTTTAAAACGGAATTTATTAACATAAATACAAAATGCTTTGCTTCGCTTTAGTAATATCTTGTGTTTGACCTGTCCTTTTGCGGATAAAATCAGGCTGCGGGATAAGCAACAGGCGTTTCAGGTGAAACAGGCTGCCTGGGGATACGGCCTTGGCAGAGATTATTCTCCGGTTGAGAGCATGTGGAAGATCCCAGCAGGTATTTGGCATTACCCAACGAATAATGTATCTGAAAAGAATTCCGGGGACGGTGAGAAGATGCAAATTTACGGTAAAAACGAGTGTTACATATGCAAATTCAACCTGGATTGGACGGCTTTCATTAGTGAAGGGGATGTAACTTCATTCAGTATCATGGGCAACCAGGTTATCGGTGATTTTGTTGCTCTAGGGGAAACAGCAACACCGGAAGGCAAAAAGGTTGAATGTGAAGTAATCGTCCAGTGCCCGCGCTGCCGGAACAGAAACAAATACATGTCTTCCTTTGTCAAGTCTGTCAGCAAATGAGCCTCCGGGCTCTTTTTTCATGTTAGGGGATAGGGAAAGTAAAGAAAAGATACCGGGGCGTCAAGCGGCCATTGCAAGTCAGGGATAATTGACCGGTAAAAAAGAAGCGTCAGCCGCGGAGGCTGACATTATTTTTCCCAAGCTTGAGCAGCTGCTTGTGCAGGATATCCAAGGTTTCAACGTTGTTGGCCCAGTAAAGCTTTTTCCGGGCTTCTTCGTAGGATAGCCATGCAAAGTCCGTATGTTCAAAGGAAAGACTAATGGGCGGTGGATCCTTAACCTCTACAGCCAGGACGGAGACGGAACACTTTTCCCCGTTCATATCAAAATAAAAATAATGCTGCGGGTCAAAAACCCTTTCATATGACTCAATTCCCGTTTCTTCCTGCATTTCACGCAGGGCGGCAAACCTGTTTGTTTCCGGTTCTTCAATAAAACCGGTTACAGGCTGCCAGTAACCGCCCAGGTGGGGGTTGCGCTTCAGGAGCAAATACCGGATTTCACCGTCGACCCATTGATACAGCCAAACCATAATGCAACGTGTCATCAGCATCACCCCTGTACTTTAACTATAGCGGTAAAAAGAGAGAGAAGCAAGGTACAAAAGGGGTGATTCACGTTTTGTGAACAAGATAAAAGGCGGCTTTACCCATTGGCTGCGTTTATGGTTCAGGGATGCCCTTGTGCTGCCGGGTGAGGGCGGCGCGCAGGGCGGCACTGCGTTTTGTCAAAAGCTGCGGCAGGCGTTCCAGGTACATGCGCACATCTTTGGGGGTTGCAATATTTTGCAGCGTTAAATCGGGGTTGATAATCTTGCTGGTGGCGCCGCCGCCCAGGCCGAGAATATGGTGGCGCTCCTCGATCATGACAACGTTGTAAATGCATTCATGGCCGGGTATGGCAAAGCCTGTGTTTTCCAGGCCGCCCAAAATATCGCGCTGGCGGTAAAGGTAGTAGGGTTCGTAGCGTGTTGCCAGAAGTTCATAAGCTGTTTTTTGCATGGCAATAATCTCATCTGTGCCCGGGAGATTGTAGGCAGTACTTTCCAAATTGTAGCGGGAAGCCCTTTTCCGGGAAAAAGTATGGACAGTGATGTTTTCCGGCTCCAGCGCCATGGTTTGGCTGACAGATTCGGCTACCATATCCGTATTTTCTTCAGGCAGTCCCAAAATAAGATCCATGTTTAGGACGGGAATGCCGGCACGGCGGACCATGGCAACAGCTTGCCTGATATCTTCGCTGCTGTGTTTGCGGCCAATAATGGCCAGGGTTTTATCATGCATGGACTGCGGGTTAATGCTGATCCGGTCCACGCCAAAGCGCCGCATGCATTCCAGGTGTTCTTCCGTAATGGTATCAGGCCGACCTGCTTCCACTGTCAATTCCCGCCACCTGCCGGGGAAAGCCTCCCGCAGGGCGAAAAGCACGGCGGCAAGCTCCGCGGGAGCAAGGGAGGTGGGAGTGCCGCCGCCGAGATATACAGTATAAGGCTTAAGGCCCAGGCCGGCAGCCAGTTTGCCTGTCTCCGCGATTTCCGCAAGGAGGCTTTCTACAAAGGGGGAGCGCAGTTTTCCCAGTTCGGCCAGGGAATGGGAAGGGAAGGAACAGTAAAGGCAGCGGGTGGGGCAAAAAGGTATGCCCACATAAACGCTGAAAAGATCCGGGCGAGAGCTCTCCTGCATAATCAGGCGCTCCTTTTGGCATACATGCCAGAGAAGGGCGAATTTTTCCTCCGAGATCTGATACTGCGCGTGCATGGAAGCATAAGCTTCCTCATACGCAAGCCCGGCATCCAGCAGTTTATGCAGTTGCTTGCTTGGCCGGACACCGACCATGGTGCCCCAGGGTTTGCGCTGCATGGCCGCACCTCCTGTCCTTTATATTATAGCCGAATACAATGTGGAAACAAATGCAAAACAAAAACCTTGTTGCACCGAGATTTCGGCAAAAGGTTTCATATTGACGCATTTCGATTTGATGCATATAATTTAATATATCGATTTTTATAGATTTGAGGTGCCTATATGGAGGAATATTTAAAATATTCCAGGGTATTTAAAGCGCTGGGAGACCCCAAACGAGCCATGATTGTAGATATGCTTTCCTGCGGGGAGCTCTGCGCTTGCATGATTTTGCAAAAATTCGAGATGTCCCAGTCAACCCTGTCCCATCACATGAAAATTTTGTGCGAATGCGGGCTGGTCAAGGCCAGGGAACAGGGAAAATGGACGTATTATTCACTGAACAAAGATACTGTCAACAACATAAAGCAGTTTCTCTGTGATATAACTTCTGACAAAGAAAATTGCATCTGCAGAGAAAATGCGGATAATTGCAAAGGATGCGATGAATATGAGTAATGAGATGTCATGCTGCTCGGCCGAAAGCTGTTGCAGCATAAAAACAATCACACCGTATGATAAAAATGATGAATGGGTAAAGGGAGTAATCTGCACTGCCAATGGCAGCGTACCCCTGGTTTCAACTAAACTTACTTCCAAAGATTTGCTCGGAGCGTGGAAGGTGCGTTGGGGTATCGGCAGAATGAATTACAGGATTAGTCCGGGTCTTTATGCTATAGGCAGACCTGATCATACATCTCCTGTACTGGTAAGCGCAAACTACAAGCTCACATTTGATGTTTTAAGAAAAGAGTTGTCCGGCCTGGATTGCTGGATTTTAATACTTGATACAAAGGGCATCAATGTCTGGTGTGCCGCTGGTAAAGGTACATTTGGAACCGATGAACTGGTGGGTCGCATAGCAAAAACCGGACTGTCCGGGATAGTATCGCACAGGAAATTGGTGCTGCCGCAGCTGGGTGCTACAGGTGTGAGCGCCCATGAAGTAACCCAAAAAACAGGATTCTCTGTAATTTACGGACCTGTGAGAGCGAGGGATATAAAGGCATTTCTCGCTGCAGGATACAAAGCTACAGCAGAAATGCGTACAGTGAAATTTACGCTGTGGGACAGACTGGTTCTCATTCCCATTGAATTAGTGGCTGCCGCAAAGTTTTCCTTAATGGTTTTTGGCATCATGTTTCTTCTGAACCTGTTTGCAGTAAAACCTTTCGGGCTTGCGGATTTCATAATCTACACGGGTGCCGTGGCAACAGGAACCGTCTTAACGCCTTTGCTTCTGCCCGTGATTCCCGGCAGGGCTTTTTCAGTGAAAGGCTGGCTGCTAGGGTTGCTCTGGACGTTGGGATTTACCTGGCAGAGCGACTGGCTTGTTTCCGGATCCTTGCTTCGTGCCATTGGGTATTTGCTGGTTTTGCCGTCTTTGTCGGCTTGCCTGGCGCTGAATTTCACGGGCTCGTCAACATATACATCTTATTCCGGTGTTATCAGGGAAATGAAAACAGCTGTGCCGCTTATAGCCCTTTCCACTATAGCGGGGATTGTATTGATTCTGATAAATAGCCTGCAAGTATAAAGGAGGATATCATGAAACACAAGTATTTGAAAAATGTCGTAACGCTTCAACTGTCAGTAGAAAAATGTATCGGCTGCGGGACCTGAGCGGAAGTTTGCCACCATGGAGTCTTCAGAGCAAATGAAAAAAAAGCAAAGATTGTGGATAAGGACAGTTGCATGGAGTGTGGCGCCTGTGTAAAAAATTGTCCCGCGGGCGCCGTTACTGTTAAAACCGGAGTGGGATGTGCAGCTGCCGTGATAATGGGCAGGCTCGCAGGGAATGAGTCATGCTGTGACTGTGCTGGAACTGATGGATGCTGTTAAAATGGAGGTTGTGGATGATGAGCAAAGGGGAAAAGACGGGCATTGGCTTTTTTGAAAAGTATCTGACCCTGTGGGTCGTCCTGTGTATGGTTGTGGGCGTACTTGTCGGGAAATACCTGCCGGCTGTCCCTGATTTCCTGGGAAAGTTTGAATATGCACAGGTTTCAATTCCCATTGCCGTTTTGATCTGGCTGATGATTTACCCCATAATGCTGAAGGTGGATTTCGCCAGCATCAAAAATGTGGGCAAAAACCCCAAAGGCCTTTTTGTTACTTGGATCACCAACTGGTTGATCAAGCCTTTTACCATGTTCGGCATCGCCTGGCTGTTTTTCTTTGTCATTTTTAAGTCTCTCATTCCGAAAGATTTGGCGCAGGACTACCTGGCCGGAGCAATACTGCTGGGAGCGGCGCCCTGTACGGCGATGGTATTTGTCTGGAGTTATTTGACCAAAGGCAATGCGGCCTATACCGTCGTGCAAGTGGCAACGAATGACATTATAATTCTTATCGCCTTTACGCCTATAGTCGCATTTCTGCTGGGCGTGAGCGGCCTAGCCATACCATGGGATACTCTCATTCTTTCCGTTGTCCTGTTTGTTGTTATTCCGCTGGCCGGCGGGGCAATTACCCGCAATTACATCACCAAAAAGTACGGGCTTGAATACTTTGAACAGAGTTTTGTCCCGAAATTTGGCAATGTCACTACCATTGGTCTGCTGTTGACATTAATTATAATTTTCTCCTTCCAGGGAGATGTGATTATAAACAATCCGCTGCACATTGTTTTGATTGCTGTTCCGCTTGTCATTCAAACTTTCTTTATCTTTTTCATTGCCTACCTGGCAGGCAAGGCAATAAGGCTTCCGCATGAAATAGCAGCGCCTGCCGCTCTGATAGGTGCATCCAACTTTTTTGAACTGGCGGTTGCCGTGGCCATATCCCTGTTTGGCACGGAAAGCCCGGCTGCACTAGCCACCATTGTCGGTGTTCTGACGGAAGTGCCGGTAATGCTGATACTGGTAAGAATAGCAAACAATACAAGGCACTGGTTTGCAGCCAAGGCAGGAAAGCATGTTTGAACAGTGAGCTATAGACCAAGGGGTCGCATTTATTTGTGTTCATAATTCCTGTCGAAGCCAAGCAGCGGTTTTCGGCAAGCTTTTTACCGGGGGAGGGGGTGTTTGAAAGCTATTCCGCTGGTCTGGAAATAAAACCGCAAAACAATCAATTTCAAACAGAAAATACGCCCGGCAAAATGCAAGACTGGAAGCTCCCGGTCTGCAGCGGCAGGGCCGGGTGCACGAAGGAAAAAGAAAAAAGAGCCTTGCGGCTCTTTGTTTGCATTTGGTGCGAGAGGAGGGATTTGAACCCTCACAGGCGTAATGCCCACTAGATCCTGAATCTAGCGTGTCTGCCGTTCCACCACT
>ERZ773359.6429-NODE-6429-length-10361-cov-7.894430_pt1 | contig 10361 bp, 3 predicted proteins | sample MGYA00374955_ERZ773359 | MGnify/ENA primary metagenome ERZ773359 (study PRJEB29098, sample SAMN04486028) | biogas fermenter metagenome | study: EMG produced TPA metagenomics assembly of the Biogas fermentation microbial communities from Germany - Plant 4 DNA1...
GAGTTAATTGCAGCGGCGAGCGCGTCCCCCAGGCTGGCGTACTGGCTGCCGTTCCAGGCAGCAACATTACCTGTTTCACCTTCCGCCCGTACCGGCAGGCTCAAACTAAACAGTAAAGCCAGGGCAATCATGATACTGAGCCCCTGACGCACAAAATGTTTGAACTGCATCTGTTTCCTCCACTCCCAGGCAAACAGGTGAATAGCTCTAAAATTCGGACTACCCTGCCAACAGCTCCCCAAACAACCTGGTCAATAATAACCGCTAAATCACCGCCATTTACAGGAGGCTGAAAATTTTGTTCATACATTTTCTGTGGGTGCCGAGCCCACGTCCCCTTGGCATAGCTCATGCCATACGTACTTATAAGGGGACCCCCGAAAGAGTCCCCTATCAATAATCATTACGTAGCAAGTATTAGAGGCGGTGTCAAATCCCCGTCCCCTTAACACCTTCAATAAAGCGCATCAGTATCGTTGCGACCTGGGCGCGGGTGGCATTGCCACGCGGGGCCAGGGTGGTAGCTGTCATTCCGCCAATCAGCTTTTCAGCCACAGCCCACTTCATACTGGTAAGCGCCCAGGCAGAAACATCCCCGGCATCGCTAAATGCCGTCAGGTTGTCTGCCGCAGCCACATCGTACCCTTTGAACTCGGCGTAGCCGCGCAGCACCGCCGCCATCTGCTCCCGGGTGATATTATCGTTGGGGCCGAACAGACCGTTGCCATAGCCGGAAACGATTTTATTGGCACTGGCCCAGGCGACTGCATTGGCGTACCAGGCATTGCCGGCCACATCCGCAAAGGAGCCGGCAGCGGAAACCGCAGGATTCCCTTCCAGGCGCCACAGTACGGTGACCAGCATGGCCCGGCTCATGGCTGTATTGGGTTCAAAGGTGGTGTCACTCGTCCCGACAAACAAACCATTTTCGATGGCGAAATCGACGGCTTCATGATACCACTGGGACTGATCCACATCGATATAGCGCGCACTGGGGCAGATGTGTACAGCGGACTCCTCATAAACTATCATGTAGACAGATAAATGGGTGGTAGTGAAGTAAGCCATCTTTGTAACGGGATCGTATTTGGCCTGCATATTTACCAGATTGCCGCTTGCGTCTACGTAGTAGACCACAACACCGTCAGGGGACTGGCCTGCTTTAAGCTCATAGGGCAAATAAACAGTTATTGTGCCTTTAAAATCAATAGCCTTGCCAGTATCCGCTTCTACGCGAATGTCGTAAACCGGATTATCTTGAACCACTGCCTTTTGTTCTTGAGTAAGGCTGCTGGCTTCATCAATAGTGATGCTAAGATGCCCCGTACCAGCGGCGGCGCTGGCGCTATTCAAGGCTGCAGCATCAAACTCAATGGCACCTTTGCTTAATGCGACTTTTAGGCCTTCGTCTGCCCTGCCGGTTGTACGGACGGCCTGATTGATGGTTTGCAAGGCCCCGGCAGGAATATTAAGGCTGCTGATTTTTTCGGTGGCTGCACTGAAGTCCAGGGTCACCGGTCCGGCAGCGGCGCTTTCAGCCAAAAGACTGCTGAGCTCCTGTTCCTCTATGGCCAGGGTAGCCGTCGAACCCTGGATGGTCACCGGCACCTCCAGGGGTTTTTCGGTTTCAGCTTTTGGCTGCCCGGGAAGGGCTCCCCCGCCGCCACCGCCACCACCGCCGCCGGCAGCTGATTTTGTCCACTGGGCGGTGAAAGTGACTGCATGGGCAGGCATAGTATAGGTGGCACCCGCGGCGTAGGTTTTGGTACCATCACTCCAGCCGGCAAAGGTGTACCCTTCCCTGGTAAAAGTATTAGCTGGCAGGGTGAAGCTCTCACCAGCAGCCTTACTCGCCATGGTAGGGGCCATACCGGTGGCGCCCGGCCCTCCCTTAAAAGTTATAGCATAGGTAACCGGGCCGCCTCCGGTAATCGTCACACTAACATCATTGGCCGTTGTGATATAAGTATCAGCGCTTTTGGAATTGACCTTGTAGTCTTTGCTGATTATGGATATACCCTGGACCGGCTGCAGCGTTTTCAGGTTAAAGCTGGCAATCGTCAACCTGTCAGGGGTGTCAACCCCGTCGGAGCTCGTTTCCAGGCGGCTAAGAATAACCCGTTTGCGAATACCGTCGTCCATAGTACTCACGTTAAAATCGTAGCCGCCAGCAACTGATTTGCTGCTCTCCACCAGCGAAAAATAGGTGCTGTCGTATATTATTTCATCCTGCATGGAGTACATCGCATAGCTGCCGCTCTTTCCCCCATCGGTGCGTTCCAGCACAACCTCCAGGGTTATCTCATCCCCCACCGCGACGGTAGCCGTATAACCGCCGTTAACAGTGAGCTGGAAATTATAACTGCGGGAACTATCCGTAGCTGCGTACACCGCCGGGGACAGGAGAGCAAGACCAATTATCAAGCCCAGCAAAACGATAATGCATCTTTTTACAGTCCTTGTCACAATTTTCTCCCCCTCGAGCATCTGTTCTGTATCAATTCAATTAGCAACACCTGAGGCAATACAGGGTTGTGTTCTTTGACATTCTATTTACTCCAAATGTAATGCAAAACCCTTTGCGCATCGCTGGTATCAACAACCTTATCACCGGTCACATCAGCCTCCAGGCGCATCCGCATATTAACTTTACCGTCAGGGTCATCCACCCAGTACCCGCCATACAGCCCGTAGGTCAACACTGCATCGGTGGAGTTTAATCTGCCGTCCAGGTTCACGTCGCCGTCGTAGGCCAGTTCAAGGCAGCTTGCCCCCTCCGCCCGGTTGATTTCCAGCAGTGCCAGGGCTTCTTCCCCCGTCACTGCAGCGGGCACTACGTACAGGTAAACATGCTCACCGGCCTGGCAATCACTGTATGCGCCGGAATAGAACATAGCCTTGCCGGCATACTCGTAGGCGCCGGCGTTTAACTTAGTATCAACGGTTAGGACCAGCAGCTTATAATCTGCCGGCAGGGATTTAAAGTCATCGTTGGCGATGAATGCTACCAGGCCATCAACAATGTAATCTATGGTAACAGTAATGTTAGCGTTGATCTTTTCCCCGGGTATAGTGTAACGCCTGCTCTGGCCATCATAGACAGCTTCCTCTGGCTCGCCGGCGCCTGCGCAATAGGTCACTTTATTAACCGTATAGCCGGCCGGAAGCTTACTCGTATCTAGGCAGAATACCACATCCATCAGGTAAGTGGCTACTTTAATATTTTCAATTTCTTCAACGCCGCTGACATCCGTTACGCAGTCTGGAAGTATGATGGCATATTTATTTGCAGCAGCAGTAAAAACGGCTGTATAGGTGACGACCTCTGTCGCAGCGGGTAAGGTTTGATCAGGCAGGTACAGAGTCACCCCGTCGACCCAGCCGCAAAAAACTTCCTCGGCCCTCTGGGGTTCATTCCCGGGATAGTAAACCGGATCGCCTTTGATGAAGGTATCGGTTGATACAGTGCCGTCAATATCCCAGCTAATCTCTACAGTTTCCCCCAGGTGGTAAAATCCCTCCCTGTCCCCGATGCCCGGCGGGAAATCTTCCGGCAAATCCTGCGGGCGCAAAGGGACGGTGCTAAGACCATAGCCGGAAGGGATGGTGATAACCCCCCTGGTCGTGGCTCGAATCGTTTCCCCACTACCAAGATTTTTATAATAACCGCCGGTGAGGGCTTCCAGTTTGCCCTCGTTTTGACTGCCGCTGACCCATAACACCCCATTGCTGCCGGTAAAATAACCCCCGCTGATGCTCCTGATGGTGCCGTAGCACATGATCGCCTGCTTATTGGCGCCGCCATTGAATGTCCCGCCGGAAATGGCGCCAATAACACCCCCTGCCCTGTTTAAAATGCTGCGGCCCTCAGGATTGTTAAATACGCCGCCGGAAATAGCATCGATATAACCGCCGCTGTTGTTGATAATGTTTGCATCCGTAGAGGAGCTGTAAAACTCTCCACTCGCAATAACGCCAATATTGCCGCCCCAGTCGTTGGTAATGTTGCAGCCGGAATGGCAATAGCTGGTGCCGGCGCCATCCATCAGCGTAATTGCGCCCTTGTTGTAGATGTGGCCGTTGATAGCAGTATGCTTTTCCGGAGAGGTACTGGTAATTGTGCCGATGGTTCCCGAATTATATATTGCGTATTCACCCGCAGTAATAGCACAGTCGCTGATGGTATCAATAAACCCCGTTTCACTGACAAAGATACCGCTTCTGCCCTCTATCTCGCAATCAGCAACAAGGTTAAGCTTCCCGCCTGCGGCAACTCTGACAGCAAAATCCTGGCTATTGTGCAGGTAGCAGCCTGTCACCGTACCCCCATCCGCGCTGCCAAAGTTCATCGCCCACGCCGTTACCACAAATCTGCAGCCACTGATCACCCCATAGGAGCCGGCATAACGGCCGTCATTGATGCCATCCACTATACCGTGGTGGAAGTTGGCAACCCTGACGCTGCTCATATTAAGGGTACCCGAATTGGTCAAAAACCGGGTGCCCTCGGCGCCTGTGGCATGAACAAAACCGCCACCTTTACTTTCAGAAGCATCAACAAGATTGAATTTCCCGCCGGACTGGACCTCAACTGTATAGTTCTGAACAGTCCCGCCAGCCGGCACTTCAGAGGTGATGGTATGTCCATGCAAATCCAGGGTGATGTCGGCGTCTTTCGGGATAACAATGCGCTCGCCAACTCCGGCAATAGTCGTATCCTGAAGCATAGTTACGGTAGCGGGGCTGCCGGAGTTAATTGCAGCGGCGAGCGCGTCCCCCAGGCTGGCGTACTGGCTGCCGTTCCTGGCAGCAACATTGCCTGTTTTACCTTCCGCCCGTACCGGCAGGCCCGCACTAAGCAGCAAAGCCAGCGCAATCATGATACTGAGCCCCTGGCGCACAAATGGCTTAATCTGCATCTTGTGCCACAACCCCTGACGAAGCAGGTAAAGCGATCATCTCAATATAACACCCTTTCTATAAATCAACCTCCCTCAATCACCTGTTATCCATCAATTGATAATGTTGGGGGGCAATATATAGTTGTAATATTGCCCCCCGGCCACTCCTAATGTTTTATGACTGCCTATTGTCCCCAGATGGTGTTGAGGATCTTCTGGGCGTCAGTAGTATCAACAGTCCTGTCGCCGTTCACATCAGCCTCCAGGCGCATCCGCATGTTTACTTTTGTAAACACATCATCGGCCCAAATCCCGTTGTACAGGGCATAGGTCAGCACCGCATCGGTGGAGTTCAATCTGGTGTCAAGGTTTACGTTGCCGTCGTATGCCAGCTCAATGCAGGGGCCGGCCTCTATTTGAATATTGAGTAATGCATCCCTAGCTTCTATGTCATTCGGCACCGCATACAGGTAGACATGGTTGCCGTCAGTGCTGTACTTGCTGGAATAGAACATGGTATTACCGTCGTACTTATAGGCGCCGCTACTTAACTTATTATCCACCGTCAGCAGCAGCAGCTTATATCCGGCAGGCAGGGATTTGAAGTCATCGTTCGAAATGAAAGTTACTGTGCCGGCAGCAATGTACTCTGGATCGTTGATAGTAATGGCGCCAGTGATGGCATTGCCGGGGATGGTATACTTGCCTCCGGCACCGGCGGTCAAGGTAACCGGCTCGCCTCCGCCTACAGTGTAGGTTACTTTATCCACCACATAGCCCGCACGTTCTATCACGGTAAATACGACAGGTGTGAGATAGGTTGCTTTCCCATCGGTGACACCGGAGATCACGGTTACACTTTCCGGATAGGTGATTGCATATTTGCTGGGGGAAGCGGTGGCTGTATAGGTTGCATTGTCTGTAAAGGCAGTAGCCATGATTGTAGCGAAGTCAACGTTTTGACCGCTGCCTGGGTGCCAGACCGGATCATCCAGGGTGTAGTTGTCGGCGGCTTCCGGCTCCGGTTCGCTAAACGTCGTTGTATAGCTGGTATCAGTGTACAACCCGGGTTCATTATACTTTACATAAGCGGTCTTAGTTGCCATGATGACGTTTGCTCCCGCTTTAAAAGTTACAGTCAGGTTCCACAGGTTTACCGTAATGTCATCACCTTTTGCGACGAACTGGCTTTCTACAGCATCCTGCTGGTCCACGACGGGATCGTCTGCGATGCCAAAAGTTGCCGTCCCGGTAGCCACATCGGATTTTGCTTTGAAGCGGAGCGTGGCCAGCTTATAAGCGTGATCCGTCATGGTATATCCCTGCGAAGCTGCGCCGGCTATTCTAAGGGTGGTAGTGGTTTCGCTGGTGCTGGAGATAATGTTGAAACCACCCGGCAACCCGGTGGCACCCTGATAATCGACCTTAGAGTTGTCGTAGGTAACTTCGATGTCCGCGCCGTAAAAGATGTTATTAAGAACAGAGGCGATATTCACATCCACGGCAAATTCTTCCCCGGCATTCACGTTTGCTGCCGTGGTAGCCAGGGAAACGGTATAATCTTCTCCTGCCCCTACTTGATTAAACACGGCCGTATAGGTGGCGTCTGCTGTCGCAACAGGCAGCGTTTGACCGGGACTATATTGGGTCACTCCGTCGCTCCAGCCGGCAAACTCGTACCTGAAGCCCTCCCCGCCTTCTTTGAACGGCGTTTCGTAGGGGTAGTAAACCGGATCGCCCTTTATGAAGATGTCGGTCTTATCCTCCTGGCCTTCAACCTTCCAGGTGATGGCAACAGTTTCGCCGAGATGATAAAAGCCCTCTTCTTCGCCCTGGTCCGGAGTGTCTACGGTGGTGGGCATGGTGCTTAAACCGTAACCCTCTGGTATGTTGATTTCGCCATCTTCAGCGTGTATCAGAGGATATTCACTACTTAAGGTTTTATAATACCCGCCGGTGACAGAAGCGATAACAGGATCTTCCCAATCAGGATACTTATCGGAAAATTTACTACTTCTGTATGTGGTAAGCGCGCCGCCTTCTGGGCCGCCTATGAATATGCCGCCGGTGATGCTGTTAATATTACCTGCGGTCTCAACAGCAGCACATCCGCTGCTTCTGAAGAAGCCGCCGGAGATTTCTCCGATCGTAGCCCGTGGGTCCGAATAAATGGCACTATAACTACCGATAAAAGTGCCTCCAGCAATTTCGCCAATAGCACCCGCATTATATGGTGAGAAGTCGTCGCACCAGTTCCATACAGCTGGATATGAATTATCAGACTCCACCTGGTAGACTAAAGTATGGTTACTCTCGATGAGTTCGATTCTACCGATATTCAGAATCGCAGGATCTCCGCCTATAGTGGTGTGTTTATCAGCAGAGGTGCTAGTAATTTTACTGATCTTGCCTTTCGGATAAACGCCTATACCGCATCCATTCACACTGTTAATTGTACAATCTTTGATAGTCTCAATAGTTCCATATACAACTATCCCTGTCGCCGACAGGTAGCCGAATTCGCCATAATCGTTTACAGGGATGGTAATTACGCAGTCCTCAAGAAGACCAATGCTGCCTGTACCTTCTCCATCCCAACGCCCAATAAGAAGGGCTTTAGTTCCGCCTATTATATTACAGCCTATAATCGCTTCCACATTTGAAAGTCCAAAATCTAAAGCTAAATACGATGTTCCTGCTGTTCCGAAGTTGCAGTTGCTGATTGTGCCGTACGTACCGGCGCTGCCTTTTATGTCATATGTACTGCCATCTGTTATACTGCGATAAAAATTATAGACACCGATATCGCTCATATTAAGTGTTCCGTAGTTGACCAAAAAATTGCTGTATTCTTCGCCGGTAGAGTGAACAAATTGGCCGCCTTTACCGGCCGAATTGTCCACCAGATTCAGCACGCCGCCCTGCTGTACTTCCACCACACAATGGTAATTGTTCTTCAAACCCGGTATTTCGGAAGTTATGGTGCGACCGTTCATGTCCAGGGTGATATTAGCGCCGGCGGGGATGATGATGCGGTCGTCATAACTTTCGATAGTAGTATTATTGTTCATGGTTATCGTGCCGGTGCCGCCGTCGCTGACTACGGCTGCAATGGCTTCATTAACGGTGCGGTAGATTTGACCATCGTAACTGGCGATTTCCTCCAGCGTCGGGTCACCGGTGACGCTGATCTTGCCGTTGGTGATGTTCATGGGAAGCTCTTGCCCATAAGGGTCATAAAAATCTATCTTACTAACGTTGATTTCATAGTCTCCTGAACCGGCAGTCTGTGCTACGTCAAAGGTCAGTGTAAACAGGACTCCGTCACTGGCTGTCATATAAAATGTTTCATTCTCGACATCTTCAAGACTTCCATCAAACAAAACTCTACCATAACCAGTATGAACGTGTGCCGGATTTCCCATAAAACTACCTTCTTCACTGCTGGTAGCCGGACCTCTGGTGATAGCTGTCAGCGTCAGTGCTTCCTTATCGTAAAATATATCCAGCACCATACCGTAAAAGACGGGGCAATCCTCAATACTGACATCCACTGTTACGCCCGTGTCGCCTGCATTTGCCACAACATTTGCTACGGTTAGTTGTGCCGTGCCGCCTCCTCCCATAGGCGCAAAGAGTGTATTTAGCTGTAATAATCCCTGTTCCCCGGCGGGCGTAACCGCTTCATTCCCCTCCATACCGGGGACAGGAGTACCTTCTTCCGTTACTTCGCTTTCTTCTATATCTGCTGCATCATCTTCCTCTGCAGGGGCAAGAGGTGTATTTGTCTCTTCTGATGCCTCTTCTTCGGTTTCCGCAGCTTCATCGTCACCCTCCACAGGACCAGGGATTGTATCTGTTTCCTCCGAAATCTCTCCCTCGGTTATGGCCGCTGTATCACCATCGGTGGCATAAGCGAAAGTAGGTAACATAACAGTAAAACAGAGACTGAAAATCAAAAGCAAAGACAACAATGACCCTGTTCTTTTCACGTTTCTTGAACGCATAGTTGGTTTCTCCCCCTCACACATATTGCTACTATTAAGCACGAACTACCTCAGTTCCCACCGCTTCCCTGTCTTCGCCACCCCCTTCTCGCATAAACTTTTGTTAAAGAACACTCAGATAACCCGCAATGTACTTGCGTAACTGTAAAAGATCCAAAGTGTTCACCCTTCCTGCCAGGTCACGGTTCGTATTACTAGTAAGGTTTTGTAAAGGTGTAGGCGATATGTACCCTGCAATGATTCTACGCAACGTCAGTAAATCAAGCGTATTGATTACACCATTAAGATTCACATCTCCCAAGATGCATGAAGTCACTGTTATGGTCACATCGTCTTCCACATTGCTGATGGTGTAATTGCCCTCCGCATCCGGTGTCAGCACTATTGGCTCAGCATCGCCGGATACATAGGAAACCTGATAGACATAACCCTTACCTGCCCCGGTGGTGGCGACAGTAAATACAATGTTGCCGCCCTCAATGACTTCACCCGGGGTATTCTCCCCGCTTACCGCTGTCCTGGTAGCATCCTGGGCATCATATACAGTGCTGTTTATTACGTTAACGTCATAATAGAAGTGTTCTGTACCCCAAGAGCCGATTCGGTCCTCATTCAACGGAACAGTGGCGGTAGTCCATTTATGGTACTTTCCACTGCGTTCTGGGATATCGGGGCTTCTTTCTTCTTCCGTGCAGTTCTCAGCGTAGGTCATGTCATAGCTATCTATCGTCCAGGTCACTGCCTCGTATGACGAGTAGACCCTTGCCGAATATAGCTGCTTAAGTTCGTATGTCTCTATTACAGAATTGAAGATATATGCCCGAGCAGGCAAGTCAAAAATCGACGTATTTACATCATAAGAACCTACTGCCCCATCCCTGACACCGGTTTTATTTACATTAGCCCCCTGCTCGATGGTCACAGTGGCAGTATCACCTTCAGCGCAGGTCTGGATGACACCGCCAAATATCGCCCCCTGTTTGACAGTCATGGCTCCATTGACAAAAAGCTGACCGGAGGCACTGAAGCCGGCATTCTGTAGAGTTTCCGTAGAAGGATAAGACTTGCCGCTCATATCCGACTGGATAAGGCCATCCAGCACATATAAGGTCTTGTCTACAATGAGGTTAGCGTCGCTTTCCACTACCAGGGTTGCCCCGGGCATCAGCTTGAGTTTTCCTGGGAAATAATTGCCGTTTCTCAATACTAGATCCGTGTTATACGGGATAGGAAAATCGACATCCTCCGTGGAAACGCGCACACCCATTACTACCAATGACATATAGTTAACCGTCATCCCACCATTAAACACATAGGTGGTCTTGCCAATATCGGCGTTGGTAGGAATAAACTTTGTCTCATCATAGCTTCGGGTAACAGTAGCACCGCCGGCAAGCTGGAACAACCCTCCTTCACCAATGAAAACGACATCAGTCTTGTTATACTGGCTCGA
>ERZ773359.6434-NODE-6434-length-10358-cov-3.856838_pt1 | contig 10358 bp, 3 predicted proteins | sample MGYA00374955_ERZ773359 | MGnify/ENA primary metagenome ERZ773359 (study PRJEB29098, sample SAMN04486028) | biogas fermenter metagenome | study: EMG produced TPA metagenomics assembly of the Biogas fermentation microbial communities from Germany - Plant 4 DNA1...
ACAGTTCTTTCAATACACTTTCAGTTTCCTCTGTTATCGTAGCAGATAGCAGATACGTCCGCGGTCGAATACGGCTTTCGGCTATCAACTGCCGGCGCAATAACGCCAATAGTTGAAAGTCAGGACGAAAGTCCGAACCCCAATCCTGAACAATGTGAGCTTCATCCAAGACCAGATTTCTCAAGAAACCCTTCTTAGCCACTTCAAGAATCTCATTCCGAAGCTTCTCATTTCGGATTAGGGCTTCTGGCGACACAATCAAGAGCCTAATGGTCATGTCTTGCAACAGACTACGGATCTGCGCCCGTTCTTGTTGAGACAAATAACCGCCATAATACACAATTGCCGATCGCTGCTTAGGAAGAGTCTCTCTGGCTTGCCTAGTCTGGTCTAGTCCGAGGGACACAGTCGGTACTACACAAAGAGTCAGTCCCTCAGTCAAACCAGCCAACATATGGGTAACCAAGCTCTTCCCTGCACCAGTTGGCAATGTTATCATCAACGTGTACCCTGCGGGGAGTCGCAACGCACTATGAACGGCGATTTTCTGGGAAAAACTCTTATAACACCGATAACCCGTTAGACTTGCCAGTATTTGGTCTCCCATGGCCGGTGCTTCAACGAGTCCATTAACGCGAGTCTTCCCATAGACCTGATTGAGGAAGCCGTCGCTAACCGTTCCAGCAAATGGGTTTAACTCGGCATTTACAAAACCACCGGGGCCCACAATAAGACCAAACAATGCCCCTTGTGACTTAATCAATTGCAACAAGCCTTCAGGAACAACGAGCCCCCCCACGACCAATACAAAATCTCTCAAAGCAGCAAGAAGATCCGCATCACCTACCGTGCCCTTACAGTAGCCGTACCAACAGTCAAGAAGTCTTTCGGTATAGGTCTTACGCATCACGTCATACTGATCTCGCGCATTCCTGCCTAGCTCATCAACCAACTGAGCGCTGGAACCAACTCCAGACAGGACGTCGCTTACCCGCCTAGTCATCATCAGTCCTCAACTCCAAATAGGCTACTGAGTCCAACACTAAGCAATACTTTTCAATCGCTTTCAGAATCGCGGCGTACTTAGTCGCCTGGTCCGAGTGGTCATATCCGAAGAACTTGCCTGCCCCCCGCCGTGCACGCAAAGTCTTCTTAGCCAACTCCCGGGCGACCTCAAAGTCCAACTGCTCGCTGACGAATTGTCTGGCCATTTGCGCACACTCGGCTCGCGCCTTTCGAACCACCGCTCGCCAGTGCTCAGGGGCATACAACTTCATAAAACGTTCCACGTCGGCCATCCCGCCGCGCGGTGTTCTTCCTCCAAAATGGCGTACGGATACGTCGCTCTTAATCCTTTCCAAAAACTCAGCCACTTGCATTGGGCCAATATCTTTGCTAGTTTCATTAAACGGGTAGAGAGTTAAGACTTGTTCAATTGGCAGGAATGAACGGAAATGTACAAGAGTTCGGGGGTCCAAGCCAGTGGCGACGATGGGTCTCATGTTGGGTTCTACGTTCCAAATAAACATGAGGCCACTGAAGTTGAAAGGAGCTCCTCGCAGAGAAAAGCCGCACACTCTACCCCGGTAGGAGTGTAGGGCATTCTGAATTACCGTGTCAAATACTGGGTCTCCAGGAGCAAAGAACAACAAGTCCTCTCGCTTAATCGCTTTCTCTCGATCATAAGTACCAACAATTCTTCCTTTTCTTTTCACTTGCGGACTCAAAGTGTATTTCTCCCACTCGGGTGCAGGCAATAATACTTTCTCCGAACTACGGGGATTAAACAACTCCCGGCGAAACTCGACAAACCCATCTTGTGTTCTGTTGGAACGAAATCCACACTGATCGCACCAACGCCGCATCGAACGAGCAAAGACACGGTCTGCATCTTGATAATGATCTAGGGAACGCGAAACCGCTTGGATCAGCGTGCTAAAATGAAATGCGGCCAAATCATAGAACTGTTCTTCTCGAACAGCAGATATCATGCGTTCCATCTCCGCATGTATTTCCGGCAAAGCATGAGATAGGCCATGTCGGAGGTCGTCTAGAAGCGCATTTCTGAGGACACAATTAATATCTCTACTCACTATCTCCAGACCACTGAGCGACAGTGAATACACTCGCATTCCATCTCGCCAGAGTTCGAACAACCGTTCTTCAATCGTCCCCTTGGCATAAAAGACTACTGAAACGACTGTCTGCTCTTGTGGTCTGCCGATCCTATCGAGACGACCTATTCGTTGTTCCACTTTATTAATAAGCCATGGGGTATCGACATGGATTGCCAGATCGGCCATTTGAAAGTTTCTGCCTTCGCCGCCGAGTTCATCGCATACCAATACTCGGCAACACGGATCCGCTTGAAACCGCTCTATACTCTCATCAAGATCATCTATTTCCATGCGCCGATGGAAAGCAACACAAGCCTCATTGCCAAGACGTCTTTTTAAGGCATTGTAGAGAGGCTCGAGAGTCTCCACAAACTGGGTGAATACCACGGCCTTAAACTCATGATCAGCCTGCGATGATATCACCCGGTCCAAAAACCGAACACAGTGAGCGAGGCGTCCCCTTATAGCATCAGGCTCGTGGTCCAAGTAGTGTGCCAGATTATCAAGTTCGTAGGTTGCCTCGCGCTTCCAGTGCTCTAAGAGCTTAGTTAGCTCCTTAGGCACTGCTCTGCCAGCCCTCTCCTGACTAGCTATAGAATTCTCCAAGGCCCAAGGGGAGCTGAACGCAGCCGCAAGCAACGGAAAGACCATTTCATCCAAATAGCAATCAGGGTTTTCGTCGGTTTCTTGCTGTATCCACTCCAGCAAAGAATCCAACACCTCAAATTCTGGATATAGATCATGAAGGGTGGCTGGATGATACGGCGCTTCCTTCAGAGTCCTTTCGGGCATTTCCGACTGAAGTGTTATTCGTCTGTTTCTGATGACATTTGCTTCCAAACGATAGTGTTCACTAACATATCCAATAATCTCAGCTGCCTCGTCTTTGCTCAGCTCATCCTTGGCTACAAGGGATTGCAACACACCATCATCTAACGTGGCAGCTATCTCTCTCAGGTTGTCGTGAATGACATCCGAAAAAGCATCGAACTCCATGATATCCGAGTAAAGGAAGTAGAGCTGTTCCTGGATGAGCTTTTGCTTCTCTATCATTTCATTGAAAATGTCTTGTGAAACAGCGTCATAGCGCTTTGGGTTGAGAAGTCTTAATAGTCTCAGGTATTCCTCTTTGCGATCCTGTATTGGAGTGGCACTCAGAAGCAAGAAGTGTTCCACAGAGTTGCTCAAAACCTTGACTTTCCCGTACAGCTCCTCGTCGCTAATCACATGATGCCCCTCGTCAACGAGGACAAAGTCGAATTTCATAGCCAACTGATCTAGGTTGTGACAAGCTAACAACTCTTCATAAGACATGAGAACATGTGGTGTGTGCGTTTCTGCCTTCATCCAGCGCTCTGCTCTTATAGCAAACTTTGTTATCAGCTCAAACCGCCATTGTTCAATTAGCGCTGCAGGCATTATATAGAGGACGCGTAGATCGGACTGCTGTTCCTGCATCACCCTAATAATAGCACAGGCCTCGATAGTCTTGCCCAGTCCTACCTCGTCTGCCAACATGAAACGAACAGGTTGAGATTCCAAGCAACGTGCTACCGTCACAACTTGAAACGGTTTCAGAAAAATACGACAGCCCGTCAGAATACTGAAACCATAGACGGCATTTTGAATGATGTGCATCTGCCGGCTAATATCGCTGCGAGCGATGTACCAGGACGGGTGTTGGAATTCGTAACGCGCCAACATCTCCGACGGATCCTGGTAAAATATGGAGTAGTCAGCCTGAATCTCGGCCTCTTCGAAAACTCCAACCTCCCCATTGTCGATCCAAATGGCGTACTGCTTGGGCCGTTTGCCCCACACCCCTACCACTCGCCCAAGGCCGAGCGGGGTCCGCACTCTTGTCCCGCAAGGAATCTGTACGGGCACAAGTTCGTCGTAAGAGTATTCTTTACGTATCTCAATGTCCGGATAGTACAGCCTTGTTCGGTGCAAGTCATGAAACCTTACTTTAGCAACGGCTGACACGTCGTCTAGTTCAACAATCTGAACCGCTACAAAGGACCTGGGGTACGTGAGGTCATTCTCTTCCATCACTACAGGAACGCGTACATACATACCGACTTCCAATACCATCCCGTAACCTCCCTTAGGAGCGATTACGGCGGTACCGCTCCAGACATAGCATGTCATACGGACAGTTGACACACCAATCACCGCAGTGAGGGTGTTTCTCCGGGGAGAAGAAAAAGGCAGCCATATCTTCAAGGAGTTCTTCTGAGGAATCTCTAACTAATGTCCAAGAGTACTCATACTCACCGTGCTTGCGCTTCCGACGGTCTTGGGCCGCAGCAAACTTAGGATATGGATGTCTCTCCTTGTGCAGATACTTGCCTTTCGCGAACTGAATACGCACATTCATATGTTGTCTATCATATTTAATACCCTGTGCACTCCGATCCGTGCCCATCAAGAACGACAGGTAATTCTGCGCTTCCCTATTCAGGTCATAAAAGTCAACGTGTTCCTGCCAAAATGGCAAGTATTCCTTGAAATCCCTGTCCGCGTTCGCCAATTCTACTTCAATTTTCGAACGACAACTACGTTTTTTTGTCAGTATGCCTGTCTTCTCCCAAACGCGATCCACTAACATATTTGCGTAGTACCTCTTAAGAGGCAACTCTCCTCTTACCGTATATTTGCCGTTAAGAACAAAATCACAGAAGTATCTGTGTGGGCACAAGAGAAACCCCACTCTGTGCCAAAGTGCGGTTTTGTCCTCGAGAACCTGCATTCTCTGTGCCTGTACTTGATGTAGCCCCTTCAGTAATTGGGGTGCTCTTTTCTGCCGCGGGTGGTCAGAGCCTTGCTTCTCCTTTAGTCCCAACAATTGTAGCAAGTAGTAAGGATCGTTCTTACGGTCTTCGTTCCCTTCTATGATGTAACTCAGCCTCACGTCAGCCTCATTAAAATATAGACCGTAGAATAAAGCGTAACGCATAAAGTTGCTGTACTCGCTCAAGGATACATGATATGCTTTGAGCACCCAGCTGGTTGACGAGAGCCTGCGAACGAATTCGTCAGTTAGCGGCCAAGGTAGCAAATCGTCCACTCGCTTTATCATATCCGTATCCGAAAGACTGCCAAAATGATAGACTGGCAAAGACTCTCTGTTCCGTCGCTGCTTTCTGCTTCTGAGTATGTCACCTTCAATCTGTTCGAAATTTCTTACGATCCAACCAGGGTCTTCTCTAGAACTCTGTCGCAGATAAAAAAACAAGGCCGCGTTCAGATCCTCCATGGAACCAGAGACATTTAGCCGGTCATTTCCCAGACGACTAACAAGAGCATGGACCAACTCCTTTTCTGCCTGTCCGGCCAGCCTAAACATTCTTTCCTCCATGAAATCGATGACCTGCTCAAAATGTGTAGAAAACGAAATGTAGTCTTCTGTACCGGAAAAGAACCGGCGACCAATGTCATTCAACTCTCGAACTGCGGCGGCGAACATCTGAATATCTTCAGCATTTAGGATGTCTTGGTCATAAAAGACAATGTGCCTCAATAGTTGTCCTTGTCGGTTTTCCATCCTTTGTACCCGGTCAAAACAACGTTCAAAATGCGCTAGCCTATGCTCGAAATCTTCCCACGACTGCACATCAGAAAAAACCGGCTGAACAATATCCAGAATAGTCAGCAGACGGTCCTTCGTCTCAGACTTCAGCCAATCGCTATTAAAACATTCCCTGACTCTATCCCAATCCAACTTGAGGGTTTGACTCTGAGGGTCCCACATTTCATAGAGGGAGAGAAAAAACTGCCCGATGGGATAGAACAAGAAATGTCGTTCTCCTGAGTGTTCAGGGTAATACACGCGAAGCAGATCATGGATTTCACGGGAAGCGGTGTAAACCTTTTCCGACATTGCATCGAATGGATTATATCTACTTTTCTCCAGGGCCTCATTAAAATACTGTGATACGAAGGCTGTATACTCCGTGACGTTTCGAAAAGCTCTAAACTCAATTTCTTGCACAACACTGGCATTCGACTGACGCGATTTTCCTTCTAATAGGTCGCCCAATGCTCTAGCAAGTCGATGGCTAAGTGAACGGTGTTCACCACCGTAGCTGCCCACATTTTGATCGTGTTCAATATCAACACCGAAATGGCCGTAGACAGTCTTCCAGGTTTCATAAATCGCTGGATAATCTGGAACGTAGTTGAAAAGAAAGACTACCTCGATTCCCAATGAATCCAGAAGCTCTACGAACCTGAGTTGCAGAGGAGAAAACTGATGGACACCGTGAATAACAACCTTTTGTAAATGAGACTTAGAAAGACCGGATTGTAGGTCCCATAAGCGTTCGATTCGACGTTCTATAATCTCAATAGCTTCCTTATTCTCAGACTCTCTGAGTCTCTCCCTCTGGTTTTCCTCCTCTTTGATTTCTCTTTCAATCACACGCTTAATTAAATCAACCATGTCGGACATAGTTGGCTGTACATCGATCCAAAAGAGCTGCTTTAATTCCCTGTTCTTAGAAACCTCTTCCACGAGATGCACAAAGATTTTCTGCTCAAAGGACCTGTCATAATGACGGATATCGGTCGGGTCCAGTCCTAGCTCAAAGAACAACTTAACCGCCCCTACTAACGAACCGAAATCATGTCTGATGCCTTTATAATATGTAGACTTAGCACCATTATCATTTTGCTCCCAATTCCTCACTACTGTCGATAAGGCGACATATTGTTCTATTGACCGTTCAATGTTGTCGTACCAAGATTCGTAGACTACCCTCAACACGTTATCAATGGGGCACATTAGGTGACCAAAGGCGCGTTCGTTCAACTCTCGAAACGCATTAACCATTACTTGTGAGCTGAATAGGTGCGGATACATGCATATGTCTTTCCAAAAATGCGTTTCGCTTAAACGATAAGGATCACGATAACTATGGATCTTAAATGGCATTTCCCCTCAGCTCCTCCAACAGCCCACTCCAGCTGTTTTTGCAACCGGGCCTTGTCACCCACGAGAACCCAAACATTGCTCGAGTCATGGCTACATACAGGATGCGCGCCTCTTCCTTATTTATCTCTGCCGACTCTGCTTCTTCGTTAAAATAGGCGTTCTTCATCCTTAGATTATCTCGAGAAATACAGTATCCAATCTTGCCATCCTTGGTTACCGTTACCCTTACTCCTTTCTTTCGACGACGATCCATATTCCAGTCGGTGTAGGGAAGAATTACATGTCCGTACTCTAACCCCTTAGCTTTGTGAACGGTGGTGCACAGTATCTTCACGTCGTCCTGTGTTTGTTCTGGATAGCGACACTCTGTTTGTTTGTTTCCCCACAGGTTTCGTTCCATAAATCGCAATAGTTTCGCTATGGTCAAAGAATCTAATCCAACCCTGCTGACAATCTCCTCTAGCAAGAAATGCGCATTGACTTCATAAAACCTTCTCGTCCAACTATCGGACGAGAAGTTGGTCCAGGGCTGAAGCTGTTGGTATAAAGCTTGTAGAAGCTGCAATACCGGTATTGTTCGCGTGGCCTGCACTACCTCTTCCCAATTCCTGAACCCATATTTTCCAGCTGTGCCCAAGAGGACTTGATCAAACGTCGAGGTCATGTATCCATATATCGCGTTTTTGTCGTTACTGACCGCCAACAACTCAACTTTTGACGGAGGCATGCATTTGAAAAAGCTAGAATGGGCCAACTCATAATAGGCAACCTTGTCTGGTCTCTCAAGGGCCCTGAGCATCTTAAGTAAATCTAAAGCAGGAGGTGACTGGAACAATCCTTGTCCAGCTACTGTTTCGATAATTAAGTTGTCTTGATTCCTGAAATAGTCCGCCAGCTCTTCAGCTTGCCAGTTTTCTCTTACCAAAAGCGCTATAGTGCGTTCGTCAGGAGATAAGCCCATATGCTCATTGAGTTCCTTAAGTCTCCGTTTGACATCTCGCACTTCCTTCGAGACCTTGCTCCTTCGGTCTCGCTCATCGCAGACTTCTATTAGACGTAGCTCAACCAAATTGCTTCGATAAGTGTCTCTTCCAGGGATTAAACGATCTTCCTCTTCGTTGTAGACCAACAGGCCATCGCCATGCATACTCATACCTAGAAACACTTTGTGAAATCTGTCGAGAAGCTCCGGTGCAGTCCGGTAGTTCTTGTAGAGAGACTGCTCAAGCCAAGATTCAGGATAGACATCAAGCATGCCAAATGCTTCCACTTCAGCCCCCCTAAACCTATAGATACACTGCTTGATGTCGCCAACTACAAACAAACGATAGCCACCAAGCTCGCGGATCTTCTTGATTAACTCTATCTGGGCATCATCAGTATCTTGAAACTCATCCACGAACAAGAACCGCGAACCCTCATACTCAGCGAACGTGGAGTGTTCAATAACATGATCCTTTTCAGTCAATTCTTGGAGCATGGGAACGAAGTGCTTGAGGTCACATTGGTTATTCTCTAGTAAACGTCGTTTATACTCCCAATCTTGCCGGACCATCACACTGACGATCAGGTCGTGCAATGCCTCATGGCCACAATTCTCACCGAAATCGCGTTCTCTTAGCTTGTATATGGGGATTTTCTGGTTCTCCAGTTGCTCTACAAGACCAAGAAGGGTATCTACAAGCTCATACATCGGAATTTCCGTGGAAAGCTCGAAGTCGAAATCCAACGCTTTCCGCTCCTGTATGTACGACTCCAAAACTTGTTTCACCACAAGCCTACGTTCGTAATTGCCGGAGACCACTTTAAAGTTCCTTCCCAGACCTTTGACAAGGGCTACCTCCTGCAACAAATACTTCACGTATTTATCAATAGTGGCAATGGTCATGCGTTCTATTTCTACGATCATTTCTAAGAACTTCGCGTCCTTCGTAAGCATGAAGTAGTTCCGGAAACGGTCCTTGAGCCTTTTCTTCATATTGTCGGCTGCATCATTTGTAAAAGTGAGCATCACTATCCGGTCCGCCAAAGTGGAAGCGGTAATGCCCTCGGAGAAGCACAGAAAAGCGATCCGAGATATCATCACGCTCGTTTTTCCCGTGCCGGCACCAGCTTTCACAACCATGTTTTTGTCCGGAGGCGCGTGTTCTATAAGATACTGCCGCAAGTTGAAAGGCGTCGTTTCATCTAGCTCATAGAGTAATCGCTCGACCCTCAGACTGTCAGTCTCGCCATCCCAAACCGCAAAACTCGGTAGCCCGGTAAAACGCACATGCTCGACAACAAAAAGATCCCAATTAAAAAAGTTCTTTTGACACTCCGAATAGTCTTCACTTACGCGGCCCCATTCTAAATCGCCCTTTGCATTTGGCCGAATTTCTCGCGACCTCAAAGTGTCCCCTATGGACTTCACGGCATAGTCGTACATCTCTCGCGATCTGACAAAGAGGATGACCTTGCATCCAAGCATGTAATGCCCAACTGCTTCATCGATGGCCGCCTTCCAGTCGCCTTCTCCATTTATGAAGGTCAGCAATGAATAATGAGCCTCAACGGAATCATCACTCACTGCAACTTCTTCCTTCCCTACTTCGGCGCGAAAGCCTGGTTCAAAAAGACCTCTCACCTGATCGAACAATGCAGGTGTTAGAGAATGCTCGGTCTTCCCCTCATTCGAACGAATTAACTCGCCGAACTTCTCCCAAAAGGCTTCTCTACTAGCCAAGTCCTCTTTCAAAAGCGTTATGCTAAGCTCCGAGATCAAATCCATCTGTTTCGACAAATAGAAATCCCTAGAAATAAACGGATAGCAAACCATATGAAAGACGTTGAGATCCCTACCGAGTCTGGAACGAATATGGTTCCGCACAACGTTTCTATATGTTCGGACTTGCCGACGAGGGTTGTGGGATTCCACTCCATAGTCGGTCTTGATAAGAATGGCCTCACCTCTGTCGACTTCCCTAACAGTTGACTCCGCCCATCCTTTCACCTCTATTACACATACCCCTATTTCAGGAATGAGGATGCAAACATCGAACTCTCTACCCGATAACTCGCGATTCCAGTAGACTACATAGGAATCATCGAGATACTCACTTAAAGCTCTTAGTAAATTCTCTTCACCTGCGTTTTGCACCCGAGACAAATCACATATGAGACTCGCCATCACCAATCACCCATCTCACTCCTGTCCACCCAGATTCTCGACTGCCTCAATTAGAGCTCTTAAGTCGATCGTCTCCTCATCCCTACCCCAAGAAATCCGGACCGCACTATATAGCAACTCCTCGGGCAATCCCATA
>ERZ773359.6436-NODE-6436-length-10357-cov-4.467870_pt1 | contig 10357 bp, 12 predicted proteins | sample MGYA00374955_ERZ773359 | MGnify/ENA primary metagenome ERZ773359 (study PRJEB29098, sample SAMN04486028) | biogas fermenter metagenome | study: EMG produced TPA metagenomics assembly of the Biogas fermentation microbial communities from Germany - Plant 4 DNA1...
TGAATAGTAGAATAATGCAATTGCTTTTTAAATAAGTTGAAATAGTAATTTAGATCTGTTGTTAAAGGAGAGATGAAAATATGTTTTTTATTGGTATATTTGGGATTGAACAAAAACAAAAAGAGGTATCTGACAGACGTAATATTATTTGTCCCTCCTGTGAAGCTTTAGGAAGTTATCGCTTGATAAAGGTTTATAACTATTTTCATATCTTTTTTATTCCTATTTTTAAATGGAATATCCGTTATTACATTAAAACCTCCTGCTGCAATAAAATGTTTGAAATCAATGCTGAAATAGGAAAAAGAATAGAGGATGGAGAACCGGTAGAACTAAAATCTGATGCTTTGCAATCTTTAGGCGCTGCAGAGGAGTCCAATAGATGTTATCACTGCGGTTCAACCATTGACCCTCGTTATAGTTTTTGTCCCTATTGCGGAAAAAATTTAAAATAAAAAATAAAAACCTATTGACATTGACGTTGCGTAAAGGTGTATGCTCATTGTGTGAGGAGGTGAAGAGATGGAATATACAGTGCAAAAACTAGGAAAATTAGCAGGTGTAAGTGCCAGAACCCTTAGATATTATGATGAAATAGGGATTCTTAAGCCGGCAAGAATCAATTCATCAGGATATCGAATTTACGGTCCAGAGGAAGTTAACAGATTGCAACAAATATTATTTTACAAAGAGTTAGGTGTAAGCTTGGATAAAATCAAGGAGATTATAACGTCCCCTACATTTAATCCTACTGCTGCACTGATAGAACATCGCCAAAAACTCCTCGAGAAAAGAAAACAATTAGATACACTGATTAGCAATGTTGAGAAAACTATTGCAGCACAGGAAGGGAGAATTGAAATGTCTGATAAGGAAAAATTTGAAGGATTTAAACAAAGACTAATAGATGAAAACGAGAAAAAATACGGAAAAGAAATTAGAGAAAAATACGGAGATGAGCAGGTAGAAAGATCTAACCAACAATTTAAAAATATGACTAAAGAGCAATTTGAGGCGTTCCAAAAATTAGAGAGAGAAATGTTTGGCGCATTAAAAGAAGGCATGGCTACCGGGGATCCTGGTAGCGAAGCGGCACAAAAAGCAACAGATTTGCACCGTCAATGGATTACTTTTGCATGGGGAAGTTATAACAAGGAAGCCCATGCAGGAGTAGCTCAAATGTATGTTGATGATGAAAGATTTACAGCATATTACGATAAGGAACAACCTGGACTGGCAAAGTTCTTAAGAGATGCGATTTTGATTTACACAAATAAGGAAGAATAATATAATAATACTAGAAAGAGTTTCGATGCGAAACTCTTGCGCCGAGCGCGGTCGGCAAAGCCGACAAATACAATACGCGCGAGTGTGCATTTTGCCGAAAGGCTTTTATTATATAGGAAGTTCAGAGGAATTTCCTATATAATAAAAGGGGTGGGTGCAGAGACATTCACCCCTTCTCAATATGATATGAAATTTTTTATTCTATATGGTTAGGAAAGGGCTGAGGTCTATGGCGGTATTTGATTTTAAAAAAGAGTATAAAGCGCTTTATTTACCTAAAACAACGCCAAGTATTGTTGATGTGCCGAAAATGCGTTTTATTATGGTTGATGGTAAGGGCAATCCCAATACTTCTCCTTTTTATAAACAGGCTGTGGAAGTACTGTATGGTTTGTCGTACTCTATTAAAATGAGCAAAAAGAATAGTGTTCAACCGGAAGGATATTTCGATTATGTTGTTCCACCGTTAGAGGGATTGTGGTGGTTTGAAAACAATTATTTCGATGGTAATGTGATTGGAAGAAAAGATGAATTTTGCTGGACGATTATGATTCGTCAGCCAGAGTTCGTTACTCCCGAGGTTTTTGAAACTACAAAGGAGAGTTTAACAAAGAAAAAGTCCGAACTTGACGTATCTATAGCCCGTCTTGAGGATTTTACCGAGGGGTTGTGCGCTCAGGTTATGCATATAGGATCTTATGACGATGAGCCCTCAACCGTTGCGGCCTTGGAAGAGTTCATTACATCCCAGGGATATAAAACAGTGATGTCAGGATTACGTCAGCACCACGAAATCTACATAAGTGATCCGCGTAAAACGGCACCAGAGAAACTCAAAACAGTCATTAGACATCCATTTGAAAAGATAAATCAATAGGGAGCAAATGAAAGGAGATTATGTTATGAATAGAGGCATTATTGTTACTGGAGGCGGACATGGTATAGGAAAACAGATATGCATAGATTTCATTAAAGCAGGGGATAAAGTATGCTTTATAGATATAGATGACAAGCGATCTGTAGAATTTGCCAATGAATACCCGAATCTTTTTTATTTCCACGGAGACATTTCAGATCCATCAACCCTAAAGGCGTTTGTTGAATTTGCAAAAGAAAAAATGGGAAGAATCGATATCCTGGTAAATAATGCCTGTCGTGGTAGTAAAGGTATTTTGTCTTCTTTAAGTTATGAAGAATTTGATTACATATTATCCATAGGATTAAAAGCTCCATATGAACTCAGCCGTTTATGCAAAGACGAATTAATCAGGAACAAAGGAAGAATCATCAATATTGCATCTTCCCGGGCATTTCAGTCCGAACCAGATACAGAAGCTTATGCCAGTGCAAAGGGAGGAATTGTTGCCTTGACCCATGCTTTGGCGATATCACTAGGTCCGGATGTTCTTGTGAATTGTATTGCCCCAGGATGGATCAATGTAACCGACCAACAGGAGTTTAGTTATGAAGATCGCGCTGCAATTCCTGCAGGGAAGATAGGAACGCCAAAGGATATATCAGATATGGTACTATTTTTGTGTCAACAGACTTTTATTACCGGGGAAACCATAGTCGTAGATGGCGGTATGAATAAAAGAATGATTTATCATGGAGACTGGAATTGGTACTATAAAGAAAATTGAAAAAGAAGAAGCCATTTTCTGTTCAATCACAACAGAGGATGGCTTCTTCTTTTTAGGGGGTTATGGTTGATACTTGGTTCCATAAATGGATACAAATTGCTCTCTTAATTTAAATTTATTTTTATCCCATTCCAATGATGTTTGAATATAGCCCAAGGCATCAGCGGCATATCTGCCTGAAATTCTTTGGAACCCCAGGAGTTCATATACGCCATTCGAATCATAATCAATTGGATAAAGACCATTTAAAGGACTAACAAAGCCTTCTATTGGTGCTTTTAGAGTGCCGTCTGCATTATATATTTCTTGTAAATAGTCTTTGTCTCTGTCGGAGATGTCTATAATGTATCTTATATTATCTGTAAGATTCATTACATCTACTTTATATTGGTCTCTGTAAGTTACCTCATATTTATAACTTTCGTTAAAAACTTCATAATCAAATAATAATTTTGGAATGTTGCCAACATCGGAGTAAATATAATAATACATGATTCCTCCGCTGCCTCCGGATGTGATGCCAATTAAAATATCTTTAACTCCATTCCTGGTAAAATCCCCCAGAAAAATTGTGGGATTATAACCTGCGTCAGATTTAAGAGGAACAGATACAACTCTGCCTGTTCGGCCATCTCTTATCGAAAGAGTAATTTTTTGAATAAAAGGGCTGTCACTGGTTTTAATACCCGTGAGATAAATAGTGTCAGGGATTCCATCTCCTGTTACATCTCCGCGTGTAGAAGAGACGATAAAAGGGAGAGAGGTATCTGTTCTATAATAAGGGGCTATAAACATAATTATCCCTCCAAAAAATTTATCTTTTTAACAGTATATGTTTAAATGTTCTGATTGGTATCTGAAATTATCTATTTAATAATCGTAATAGCGGTAAATTTATGGATTTTGTCGGCTTTGCCGACTGCAGTTGGTGCAAGAGTTTCGTAAGCGAAACTCTTTTTTAATATGTTTACATTTGTGAATAGATGGAATAAATACTGCCAAATTTTATATGAAATTCTGGATAACCAGTTGACATATAATGATTATTATTATAGTATAATAACGATAATCATTATCAAAATAAAGGCTACAGAAGAGTTCTTATAATTTATTTAAAACACGAAAGGAAGAAAGCAATATGAATTACCAAAAACTTAAATCCATTTTTGTCATGATCTTTATACTTAGCGTAGCATTAACCGGTTGTGGAAGTTCACAAACTACTGCACCTGCAGTGGAAGAAGATACACAGAATTCAGAAGTTTCCAGTGAATATCCGATAGTAATTCAACATGCATTTGGTGAAACAATCATTGAAAGCAAACCAGAACGGGTTGCTACTATTGCTTGGGGAAATCAAGATTTGCCTTTGGCGCTGGAGATTGTTCCGGTAGGTGTTTCACAAGCCAATTATGGAGTACTTGACGACAGTGGCCTTTTGCCATGGACTTTGGAAAAATTTAAAGAACTGGGCGTTGAAGATCCTGTGATTTTTAGGGATACGGATGGTTTAGATTATGAAGCAATCAGCGATGTTCAGCCCGATGTTATTCTCGCAGCTTATTCAGGAATTACCCAGGAAGAATACGATTTATTGAGTCAAATTGCTCCAGTTGTGGCATATCCTGATCTTCCATGGCAAACTTACTGGCGTGAGCAGATTACTATTAATGCGAACGGCATGGGTATGCAATCAGAAGGGGAAGCACTGGTTGAGGAATTAGAAGCGCTTATAGCAGAAAAAATCAGTGAGCATCCAAGTATAAAAGGTAAAAAAGCAGCTTTCTTTGCTTTTACTCCGTCAGATTTAGGGAAGTTCTATATATATCATCCGAATGATCCCCGTGCAGCTTATCTTTTAGATTTAGGAATGGCATTACCGGACAGCATTGCAAAATTAGCTCAGGAAACCAATAGTTTTTACATAGAATTGAGTTCAGAAAATGTGGATGTACTTGAAGATGTTGAAGTAGTCATTACTTACGGCAATGAAGATTTATTAACAGCACTACAGGCAGATCCGCTGCTTGGAAGTCTTCCTGCTATTAAGAGAGGTTCTGTAGCATTAATTGAAGACGGAACACCTTTAGCGGCATCCGCTACACCAAGTGCACTTTCCATTCCGGCTACAATTGATGAATACCTCACTATCATTGGAGAGGCAGCTGATAAGGTAAAATGAAGCTCTCTAAAAAACTTTTACTTATTATTATCAGTTTCTTTAGTTTGGCATTATGTGTTTTAGCGTCTTTGGCATTTGGTGCACGGTTTGTTAGCTTTAATGAAGTATTGAATACTTTGATACACTCCCGAATGACAACAATTAATGAGATAGTGGTACATGAGCGAATTCCAAGAACCGTTTTTGGCATTATAGCGGGAGGAGCCCTTGGAGTATCTGGGGCATTGATGCAGTCTATTACCCGTAATCCTATTGCAGATCCAAGTATACTGGGTGTCAATACCGGGGCAACCTTGTTTGTTGTGGGAGGCATTGCATTTTTAGGGATAAATTCTCCGGAAGAATATATATTTTTGGCTTTAATAGGGGCTGCAATAACAGCAGTATTTGTTTATGGGATAGGCTCCATGGGCCCTGGCGGGGCTACTCCCATTAAACTTGCCTTAGCTGGAGCGGCTATCAGTGCGGCTCTATCCTCATTGGTGAGTGCCATTATTATGCCTAGAGAACAAGTCATGAATGCTGTTCGTTTTTGGCAGGTTGGAAGCATTAGTGGGGCAACATGGGAAGGAATTGTTACTGTGCTTCCCTTCCTTATTATTGGTTTGCTTTTAGGATTGATTGTTACTCCTGCTTTGGATGCTCTCGCAATGGGAGATGACATAGCGACCGGTTTAGGTGTTAGGGTTGGAACCGTAAGACTTATAGGGGCAATGTCTGGAGTCCTGCTTTGTGGTGCAATTACAGCTCTTGCGGGCCCTATTGGTTTTGTAGGCCTTATGGTTCCACATACAATGCGCCTTATTTGTGGTCCTAATTTGCGATGGATTGTACCGATGTCAGCTTTGGGTGGAGCAATTCTTTTAACTCTTTCTGATGTTCTAGGAAGACTGATTGGCAGTCCAGGAGAATTGGAAGTGGGGATTGTGACAGCATTTATAGGAGCTCCAATACTTATTATGATTGCTATAAGAGCAAAGGGGCGAACATTATGATTGAAAATAATTTCAGCAATATTAAAGCAGGATATCGGCGAAGAAAATATCGCTGGATGATGGTAACCTTGTTTTTAGGGGTTCTCACTTTAGCGCTTTGTATTTCTTTACTTTTAATGGGGAATACCATCTATCCGATCTCTGTTGTTATAAGAGTTTTAATGGGAGAACAGATTCAGGGGGCTTCTTTTGCCATAGGAACTTTACGCTTACCCAGAATGTTAGCCGGGCTTCTGGTTGGAATAGCTTTTGGAATGGCAGGCAGCACGTTTCAAACAATATTACGAAATCCTTTAGCCAGTCCCGATATCATAGGAGTAACGGTCGGTTCCAGCGTTGGGGCAATGGTTTGTATACTTTTATTGAAAATGAGTGGAACTACGGTTTCCGTTGTTGCTGTGATTTCAGGGCTTATTGTAGCTGCTTTGATTTACATGCTTTCAAAAGTCGGCAAATTCTCAGGAGGGAAATTAATACTTATTGGAATAGGTATACAGGCCATGCTTAAAGCTGTAATATCTTTTTTACTTCTCAGGGCTCCACAACATGATGTACCTGCTGCTTACAGATGGCTTAGTGGAAGTCTTAATGGAATCCAGATGGTTAGTATCCCTAAACTTTTCTTTGTTGTAATTTTCTTTGGACTTATCATTATTTTATTAGGAAGACATCTTAGAATTTTGGAATTAGGAGAGCAATCTGCTATAACCCTTGGTGTCAGGACTGACCTGGTGCGTCTTTTATTGATTCTTAGTTCTGTGGTTTTAATCGCTTATGCTACTGCAATCACAGGACCTATTTCCTTTGTAGCATTTTTAGCTGGTCCCATTGCATCGAAGCTTGTGGGTATGGGTGCGCCCAGCGAATTTCCGGCAGGTCTTGTAGGTGCTATTTTGGTTTTAGGGGCTGATCTTATTGGCCAATTTGCCTTTAGTACCCGATTTCCAGTGGGAGTTATTACAGGAATCTTAGGGGCACCTTATTTAATCATACTACTGATTCGTACAAATCGAACAGGAGGGGCAGTATGAAGAGATTAAAAGCAAATCATATTGTTGCAGGATATGATAAAAAAATTATAATAGATGGGATTGATATTACGATCCCTGATAATAAAATCAGTGTTATTATTGGGGCTAATGCCTGTGGAAAATCTACCCTGCTTAAGACTCTTGCACGGCTTATAAAACCCAATTCAGGTGAACTGCTTCTTGACGGGAAAAAAATCAGTGAAATTCCCCCTAAACAGTTGGCACAGATTTTGGGACTTTTACCTCAATCTCCGGTAGTGCCAGAAGGTATAACCGTGGCAGATTTGGTGGCAAGGGGGAGATTTCCCTATCAGTCTTTTTTAAAAGGATTAAGTGCAAAAGATTATGAAGCTGTGGAAGAAGCCTTGGAGATTATGGGCATTACAGATTTGGCCAATCGCTGTGTGGATGAATTATCCGGAGGACAGCGGCAAAGGGTATGGATTGCCATGGCCCTTGCTCAACAGACAGATATTCTTCTTTTAGATGAGCCTACAACTTATCTTGATATCACTTATCAAGTGGAAATTCTGGATTTATTAACGGATTTAAATCGAAAACGAGGCACCACCATTGTTATGGTACTCCATGATATCAATCTTTCAGCCCGTTATGCAGATCATATCTTTGCCCTTCATAAAGGAAAGCTGGTTGCTCAGGGAGCACCCTCAGAAATTATTACAGAAGAATTAATTAAGAAGGTCTTTAATCTGGATTGTTCCGTTATAAAAGATCCTGTTTCAGGTTCTCCGTTTATCGTACCAAAGGGCAGACATCATGTAAAATTAAATGCGAGTTAGAAATATATATATACAATAAGCTCCTCTTGTCAAAATGGATTGACAAGAGGTTTTTATTACATAGGAGATTCAGAGGAATATCCTAACGGAGATTCAAATACAATTTTTATCTCAGGCTATAAACCAGATAAGAATCTTGAACTTCAAATAAAAATAAGATTTGGCAATGAAGTTTTAACAGAAGATATTTATAAAATAAAAAATTCTGTGGAAACTAGAAGAATTCGCTTACATGAATTTAATGAACATCATACTTCTCATCTTTGGACACCGGAAAATCCATATCTTTATGATGTGGAGTTTAGACTATTATGTGACCATAAAGTAGTAGATGAAGTATATAGCTATTTTGGTATGAGGAAGATTGAAGTAGATGACAATTAGAAAGGATATTGAATTCATTAAAGCCATGGGATTTAATGGAGTAAGAATACATCAAAAGGTAGAGGATCCAAGATTTCTTTATTGGTACGATAAGATGGGGATTCTGGCTTGGGTAGAAATGGCAAATGCACTGGATTTCTCAGAGGACTATGCGAAAAAAATGGTCAATGAATGGCAGGAGATTATAGAAAGAGACTATAACCATCCGTGTATCATTGTTTGGGTACCTATGAATGAAAGTTGGGGAATTCCCAAAGTTAAAGACGACCCTCAACAACAAAATCATGCCTTGGCTTTGTATCATATAACAAAGGCATTAGATCCAACACGTTTAGTTGTATCCAATGATGGTTGGGAACAGCTAAAAACAGATTTATGTACGATTCATGATTATGCCTTCAGCTCTGAAATATTAGAAGAAAGATATAAAAATGTTGAGAATGCTTGTTCTGCAATCCCTTGGACCAAAAAGATTTATGTAGGTGGTTTTAAGTATTCAGGAGAACCAATCCTCGTCTCTGAATTCGGAGGAATTGCATTAAAGAAATCGGAACAAGAAGGCTGGGGTTATTCTGGAGCAAAAGATGAGGAAGACTTCATCGAAAGATTAAAAAATGTAGTAAATCCCCTGCTGAAATCCCCTATTGTACAAGGTTTTTGCTATACACAATTTACAGATGTTATGCAGGAAATCAATGGTTTGTTAACTGAGAATCGGGAACCCAAAATTCCAATCGATCAGATTAATAGTATTGTCAATGGAAGTGACAGATAGACTTCATAAATTAAAGAATCAATTTATGAGTTAAAGTAATATTGGTGATATTAATTATTTAGGTTTATCTCAGAAGGGAGGGATTTTTAAGTACCTTCCTACATTTTTTTGTATTCTAAGTATTGTGTACCAAACCTATATGCCAAATACTTTTCTTCTTCCAGAATCTGCATATGCATTAAAATTACAGCGAATCCTGTAAATAATAAAAGTGGAAGATTATCAAAAGTTAAATAAAAGCCTAAATATGTGAGATCAAATCCTAGAAAAGCTGGATTTCTGCTAATACTATAAACTCCTGATGTTACCATCTTGGTATTGTCTTCAGAAGGAATTCCAGCTCTCCAGCTGTCCCTCATCGTTAGCATTGCAATAATAAACACGAAAGTTCCAACAGAAGCCAGTACAATACCAATTATTCTAAATCCATCCGGGATAAAGCTGTTTGTATCTAACAGGATACTTGCTAACTCTATCGGAACGATTACCAAAGAAATAAATTTCAATAACTTTTCAACCCATAGTGTCTTTTTTTCTTTTTTGCCAATTCCCAATTGAGTTGTTTGTATTCCTTTACGTTTCTGTGCAATTAATTTGCTAAAATATGCGCCATAAAATAGAATCATAATCATTATTGCTGAAATCTGAAGTATGCTCATAGGATATTTACCTCCCTTATAGTGTTTAATCATCATTAACAGAGTAATAGCATTGTTTAAAAAATATATGAATAATTGTTCATATGTTTATTTGTATTATAATTTAATATGTTTTAAGCTGTCAAGATTCTATAGAAAATTTATTGTATTTACATTGAAATAAGATTATGGATATCCATGTAAAGCTATTATGATATAATTTATATAATGCTATATTAGAAGGATGTTAGAGAATATTTTATGTTAAAAATAATATAGTAATCTAAGTTATCATTCATAATATGTGAGATATTATTTTAAACAAAGGAATAGGGGAGATACAGATGGAGGATAAAAAAGCATCTAAAAAATCATATACAAAAGTAATAGACTATATTAAAAAGCAAATTAGACAAGGAAAACTAAGTATTGGAGAGAAACTTCCAGCTGAAAGGGAATTATCTGAAATTTTAGGAGTGAGCCGTAATTCTGTTCGTGAAGCGATTCGTAGTTTAGAGATAATGGGGGTGATTTCCAGTCAGCATGGTGCAGGGAATTATTTAACAGGCAATTTTGAAAATAATTTAGTTGAATCCATTTCGATGATGTTTCTGTTGAATCA
>ERZ773359.6441-NODE-6441-length-10345-cov-5.587658_pt1 | contig 10345 bp, 10 predicted proteins | sample MGYA00374955_ERZ773359 | MGnify/ENA primary metagenome ERZ773359 (study PRJEB29098, sample SAMN04486028) | biogas fermenter metagenome | study: EMG produced TPA metagenomics assembly of the Biogas fermentation microbial communities from Germany - Plant 4 DNA1...
ATCATAGTCTAACTTACAGTAATTGTCAACGGTTACCTGCATTGCGAGCAAAAATGCCTTCATATCACGATTAGACCCTGGATCTGCTCGGCCTGGTTGTTGGAGGTTAAGATGATCACTTACGAATATCGGATAGCAACTGCTTGTTTTCGTCGAGTGAGCTCTGCGCTGCCCCACTGTCCCAGGTCAGGACAGGAGGTAAACACGGGTGCTGCAGCCAATTCTTCTTAGAGAAAACTGGGGGGATAGAACAGATGCGGTACCAAATCCTGATTCTCCTGCCGCTGTTGGCAGCGGCTCTAGATGTGTTTGGTTTGCTTTCCACAACCCCGGGCCGGCTGGTGGTGCTGGCCGTTTTGCTTGTGGGGCTCTGGGCGGCGGTGAATCGTCCCGGTTTTAGGGTTACGGCCCGGCTGGTCCGCTCTGCGGCGATCAGCGGCGCCGCTGCGCTGGTCACCTTTTTGCTGAGTACCCGGCTGGAGCTGGGGGCAGTGGTGGCTTCCGGTCTAGTGGGGCTGCTGGGAGCCCAGGTGCTCAAGGACAGGGATCAGCTGGTGATGTACTTGGGTGCCTTTGTAGGCATGAGCTCCGCGCTGCGGTTCCCTTCCTTAGGCCCGCTGCTGATCGCGGGGCTCTTGGGAGGGGCTCTGTTTGAGCTCTCCGATGAGCTGTGGGTAGGAGTGGGAGGACGTTTGGGCACCATTGCCGCGGCCGCGGTGCTGGTGGTGCTCTCGGTGATGGGAGGGATCTAATGCAGACTTTGCTGGCCAATATACTCCTTGCCTTGGTGTGGGGCGCAGCAGGTTTTTGGCTGCGGAGGAACACTAAGCTCACTGTTGTGGAAGTCTCGGCTCTTTTGGCCCTAACTGCTGGCCTGGTGCTCCCCGGGCTGTTTGCTTCCGGTGGTCTCTTTGCCCTCACCTGCACGGCCGTGTCCTATGCCGCCATGTGCAGCCTGGAGCGCTGCTGCAGCTACAAGGAGATCCTGACCATCAGCGCTTTGTGTGCTGTGATCATCTACGCAGGCCAGGGTATCTTGGTGGGGATTGGGGGACGCCTGGGCACTTCCGCAGCTGTGGCGGTGCTGCTTTACTCCGGGGGCAAATCCCTGCTGCGCGGAGCCAAAGCCCAAGGTTGATAGACGGACTGGTTCTACTGTTACTAAACAATCTACAGTGAAGGGGATAGGAAGATGTACAGCTTGATGAATGACTACAGTGAAGGCGCCCATCCCAGAATCCTCCAGGCCATGCTGGACACCAATTTAGAGCAGACTGCAGGCTACGGTCAGGATCCCTTCTGTCAAGAGGCGGCAGATCTGCTCCGAGCAAGAATTGGCCGCAGTGAAGTGGATATCCACTTCATCCCCGGCGGCACCCAAACGAACATGATCGCCATCTCTGCCTTTCTGCGCCCCCATGAAGCGGCTGTATCTGCAGTGACAGGGCATATCGAGTTGCATGAGGCTGGGGCGATCGAAGCAACGGGCCATAAGGTGGTCACCGCCCCCGGTAAAGAGGGTAAGCTCAGGCCCGAGGATGTGCAGGCCGTTGTGGACTTCCACCTGGACGAGCATATGGTCAAACCCAGGCTGGTTTACATATCCAACGCCACAGAGCTGGGGTCCATCTACACGAAACAGGAGCTCAGCGCACTGAGCCGGTTCTGCAGGGAGCACAACTTGCTGCTCTACATGGATGGGGCGCGCCTGGGGTCCGCCCTCACTGCACCGGGAAATGATCTCACCCTGGCGGATTTGGCTGATCTAACCGATGCCTTTTACGTCGGCGGCACCAAAAACGGGGCCCTCATCGGGGAGGCCTTGGTGATCTGCAGCGATCAGCTCAAGGAAGACTTCCGCTTTCACATCAAGCAGAAGGGAGCGCTCTTGGCCAAAGGCCGGCTGTTAGGCCTGCAGTTCCGGGAGCTGTTCAGGGATGATCTCTTCTTCCAGCTGGCTGACCATGCGAACCGCCTAGCGGCCAAGATCCAGGAAGCCCTGCGGGCTTTGGGGTGCCGTTTTCTGCTGGATTCCCCCACCAACCAGATCTTCCCCGTCTTTCCCAACTGGCTCATTGCTGAGCTTCAGAAAGACTATGCGTTTCTGATCTGGCAGAAGGTGGATGCAGACCACTCCGTGGTCCGGCTGGTCACCTCCTGGGCCACTCCAGAAGAGGTGGCGGAGAGGTTTGTCGCCCGCTGTGCAGAGCTGCTGCGAAATCACTGATGCAGACGCCCGGCTGCACGCCGGGCGTTTTCTATGGGCTCATCTGCAGGCCGCCCACATAGGCGGCGGAAACCTTCAGGTCCAGCAGCTCCCAGGGGTCTAGTGCCGCAGGATCTGCGGGCAGCACCACGAAGTCCGCCAGCTTGCCGGGGCTGAGGGTGCCTTTGAGGTGCTCTTCATGCGCGGCATAAGCCGGGCCGGAAGAAAACAGCTGCAGCGCTTCCTCGATAGTCAAACGCTCCTGGGGCTGCCAGCCTCCCGGGGGATACCCGGTGCCATCCTGCCTGGTTAGGGCGGCATGCAGGCCAGCGAGCGGGTTGCAGGGTTCCACTGGGCAGTCGGAACCGCCCGCTGTGCGGATGCCTAAGCGTTGCATGGTTTTCCAGGCATAGGCGTATTGGGCCAGTGTGGCGCCTACCCGCCGCTCTACAAAGTGCAGGTCCGTGGGTACGAAGATGGGCTGGATATCCGCGACCACACCCAGGCGGGCCATGCGCTCCAGCTGATCGTATCTGGTGATCTGCGCGTGGATCACCCGGGGGCGCCAAGACCAGTTCGGGTGGCGTTCCCTGGCCCGCTCGCAGCTGTTCAGTACTTGATCGAGGGCCGCATCGCCGATGGCATGGACCGCAACCTGGAGATCATACTCGGCCGCGGTGCACACCAAGGCGTCTAGTTCGGCCTGCTGGTAGATGAGTACGCCATCGGTCTCCGGAGCATCGGCATAAGGCAGGCTTAAGGCCGCGGTTCTACCGCCCAGCGACCCGTCGGCATAGAGCTTGACGGGGCCGAGTTTCAGCTGCGCGCCCGGTTGGCAGCTGCGGTAGATCTCCGCGTAGGCGCGGAGGTCTTCCAGGGTTGGAGTGGACGCCTGGAGGATGATGCGCAGAGGCAGCTGCCCTGCCTGATCAAGATCCAAGTAGGCCTGCAGCCTGTCCTGCAGACCGGAAGCCCCGTGGAGGTCATTGGTCTGCACTGTGGTTAGCCCCAGGGCAGCTGCTTCCGTGCCGGCCCTGCAGATTGCCCTCTTGTAGTCTTCCACCGTGGGGGAGGGCAGAAGCCTCGTTACCAGATCCATGGCGTTTTCCCGCAGTACTCCCGTGGGTTGGCCTGTGGCTGGATCCCGGTCAATGCGGCCGCCGGCAGGATCGGCAGTCTCCCCGTTGATTCCAGCGAGTTCCAGAGCCCGCGAGTTCACGCTGCAGATATGCCCGCACACTCTGGTGAAGATAATGGGGTGCACGGTTGAGATCTGATCCAAATCTTCCCTTGTGGGCAGCCGGCGGGGGGTGAAAACCTCATCGCTAAATCCCCTACCTATGATCCACTGCCGGCCGGGATTGTCACGTATATAGGCTTGGCCCTCTGCAATGAGCTCCCGCATAGAGCGAACGCCCGTAAGCTGCACTCCGTCCATGGTCAGACCCCAGCTGAGCAGGTGCATATGGCTGTCGTGAAAGCCAGGGAGCACCACCTGCCCCTGCAGGTCTACCAGGGCTGCTTCTGGGCCTGCCAGCGCGAGCATTTCTTCCTGGGTGCCCACCGCCAGGATAAGGCCGTCCTGGACCGCCATGGCTGCGGCAGTGGGCCGGCGGGGATCCAGGGTGAGGATGCGAGCATTGAGAAAAACAGTTAGGGTTCCCGGAGCGTGCAGCACTAATCAAGCCTCCATTTCACTTGCAGATAACCTGGAGTTCTCCACAGAACCGCAAACCCCTTGTGTACTACTCAGTAAACCAGCGCGCCAACTCCTCTCGGCGCGGGGCTTTGCTAGCGCAGAGAGGAGTTGCGGTTTTGGGGGTGCCTATGCTTTCCGCACGGGCCTGATGTACTTCCAGAACCGTTCGGGATCATGGTAGAAGTAGGCAGCCCGCCCGGTGGTATAGTCGAAGCAGTAGCCGGTATCGGCAAAATCGAACTCAGCCATGGCCTGTTCCAGCTTCTTATACACAGCCTCGTTTTCCATGCACTGACCGCTGCCGCTGTTGGGATCCGCCACCCCTGAGTCGTCCAGCTTGCCTTTGATGCTGTCCAGCAAGCCGCAGATGGTGTCGCAGTCCTGACCTAGAATCTGTTCCTGCTTGGCCCAAAAACCCCAGTAGCCGTCGCTCTCGTAGTTCCTGATGTGCAGGAACTTGTGCGCAGGGATGGTTACGAAGTAGATCTTGATCTCGCCGCTTGACTCCATCATACCAATCTCCCCTAAGCCTAAGAAGTGGGGGTCGAACGGGTTGATTTTGGTGCGCAGGACCACAGGTTTGGGGTTCCTCCTGTACTCACTGGGAGTGACTCCGTAGGTTTCTTTGAAAGCCCGCGTAAAGGCTGCGTGTGACGAAAAACCGTGATCCAGCGCAATCTCCAGGATGCTCTTGCTGCTGTCCCGCACTTCGATCAAGGCAAAGGCCAGCCTTCTGCGGCGCAGATAGTCCCGAAAGGGCATGCCCGCTATTTCCCTAAACTTCCGTGTGGTGTGGAACTCAGAGTAACCCAGCCTGCGGGGGAGCGCTGTCAAGGTCAAGGCTTCATCCTGACTCCTTCTTCCCTGTTGGAAACGCAAAACACCCACTGTCCCTCTGGTCAGAAGGCAGTGGGTCTGTTTCTAGAGCTGGTTTACGGTGACGAACTCATAGCCCAGGCTGCGCAGGATGGCGATGATCTCCGGCAGGGCTTGGATGGTTGTGGGGCCGTTGCAGTGCATGAGCACAACGGCTTTGTGGTGATGCCCCTTCTGAATGCGTTCAATGATCTCCTCCGGTGAGTTGCGCGTGCTGTCCCAGTCGAACGTATCCAGGGACCAGCGCACAATCTGCCAGCCGTTTTCCCGCAGGAACATTACTGAATCCTGGCGCAGCGAGCCGTAGGGCGGGCGCATGATGGTGGGGTAAAACCCGGTGAGCCTTTCCACCGCCTGCGAAGTTGGCTCGAGCTCCAAGGCCAGAATGTCTTCATTGGTGAGCTCAGACAGATCCACGTGGGTGCGGGAGTGGTTGGCGATCAAATGCCCTTCCTCAAAGATGCGGCGGGTCATCTCTGGGTAACGCTCCACCTTTTCTCCGAGGACGAAGAACGTGGCCGGGACCTGTTCGTCCCGGAGAATGTCCAAAAGTTTAGGGGTGTTGATGCGGTCGGGGCCGTCGTCAAAGGTGAGCGCGATTTTCCGCGCGGGCAGGGGAGCGGGCGCCGGGGTGAGTTCAGGTTCCGGTTCCTGTTCAGGTTCAGGTTCTGGGGCTGGTTCTTCCAGGTGCAGTTCAAGATTGCGCATGAGCGGACCTTCCTTGATCACTTGGATGGGCGGAAAACTTTCCAACAGTTCGTTCAGGTAGAACTGGGCAGCTGCTGTCGGGTGTATGGCTGAGAGAGAGATGATCAGTATAGCGGCTAAGCAAAGCCCCGCGTTCTTTATCCTGCGCATGGAATGTCCTCCGCCGTGTTATTCCGTAAAATTCCATTAAAACACTCATTTCTGCACGCGGTATAGTTTTCCTGCTGTGATGCTAAGGGTTATTAATAGCATTTACCTGAAACAAAAGAAAGATGCCGCGTTCTTTCTTAATTTTTTTGCCCAGAAGTTCTGTGCAGGCTGAAAGAAATATAGGGTTTAATAAAATATTGACGAATAGAAAAGGTATCTCAATTCATGAGGGGGACAGACAGTGAAATCATTCAGAGCCAAAATGGTCTTGGCCTTTTCCATCCCAGTAGCCATTTTGCTGATGATTTTTGCTTACGTGTTCACCAACCGGATTCAAAACACCATCCTGCCCATGACTGAGGAGATGATCGGGGAGGTTGTCTCCAACAGGGCAGTCCAGATTGATACCCGCCTCCAGGAGTACATCCGTGAGGCGGAAGTCATCTCTAAGCAGTTTTTCGGCGGGTACATGGTTGATATGCAGACTCTGGACGCCAATCGCTTCACCCATTACCAGAGCCTCGTGCGCAGTGATATCGCGACACGCCAGCGCAGCTTGCGCGCTGGATTCCATAATGTCTTCTTTGTGGACACCATGGGCACCCTCTACGCGGGTGACGGGGTGACCATGGAGCAGGCCGAGGACAGTGAATTCTTCCAGGCCATCATGGTGGCAGATCGTAAGGCGGCCGTGGGCGCACCCTTTGTGAACCCCGAGGGAGAAGTGGTCTTCCAAGTGGCCCATGAGGTGCGCAACGATAAAGGGGAAAAGGTGGGGCTTTTAGGGCTGACCGTACCCTTTGCCCCCCTGCGGGAACTGGCCGTGGCTTCTTCCGTTGGCCAGCAGGGCTACGGCTGGCTTGTGGACCAGTCGGGACTAGTGATCGCCCATCCCCAAAGTGATCTGGAGCTGGCCTTAAATGTGCGCAGCGATGGGGCAGGCTATGCTGGGCTGGCCGAGCTGGGAGCAAGGGCAGCCCAGGGTGAGGGAGGGAGTGCTCGGATCACCGGGCCCGATGGTACGCCAACCCTAGCCTTTTTCCAGCCCGTTCCCGGCGCCTCTTCCTGGACGCTGGCCATCAGCCTGCCTTTAGATGCTATCTTAGCCCGGGCCAATGCCTTGAGGAACTTCTCTCTGCTGGCCTTTGGCCTGTTTCTGGTGGCCGTGTTTGTCGTGGCCACGTATATGGCCGGCAGTGTCTCCCGGCCGGTGAAACTCATGGCCGCGCAGCTCAGCTTGGTGTCCCAAGGCAAGCTGGGCCAGCCTGTGCACCTGCCCCGCCGGGATGAGCTGGGGCAGATGGCCAAGTGCTACAATGCCATGCTGGCCACGCTGGAAGAGATGGTGCGGGGAGTGCATGGAGCCATTGCCGCCATCTCCCGGGACGTGCAGACACTAACCAACATCGCCGAGGATAACTCTACCGCCCTGGCCCAGGTGGCGTCTACGGCCGTGCAGTTTGCCACTACAGCTCAGCAGTCCAGTGCCCACGCCACCAAAATGAGTGCGGAGGCCGGCGAGTCATTGGTCCTCACAGAGCGGGGCATGGGGCAGATCGGCCTGATGGAGCAGGTGATGAACAGCATCAACACCACAGCCAAAGAAGCGGTACAGGCTATCGAAGCCTTGAAGCAGGAAACCGCCCGCATTGGGGAGATGCTCGATTCCATTGCGGATATTGCCGAGCAGACCAATCTGCTGGCTTTGAACGCGGCCATTGAAGCGGCCCGGGCGGGACACGAAGGGCGAGGCTTTGCCGTAGTGGCCCAAGAGGTGCGCAAGCTGGCAGAGCAGACCCAGGCGCTGGTAGGCGATGTACGGGCTACCATGAGCCTGGTGATGCAGCAGGCGGAATATGCGGTGCAGACCAGTGCCGCCAACGACCGGGAAGTGAATCGAGGTGTGCACGCCTTGGCCGAAACGCGCCAGGCCTTCAACTCCATCGCCGCCACCATCCGCCAGACGGTGGCCAGCTTTGAGGATGTGGCCCGGGCCACGGAAGAACTGGCCAGGGGCAGCGGTGAGATCTCCGCGGCCACGGAGCGCCAGAAGAGTTCCATCGCAGAAGTGGTGGATGTTTCCGCTTCAGTAGAGACGATGGTGGAAGAACTGAGGGCGCTGGCCGCCCGGTTTGAATTGGAACCTCAGATGTGAAAAACCGCAGGCACTGAGCCTGCGGTTCTACACTGGGTTCGGAAACGTCTAGATGCTGCGCGCGAAGCTGCGCCCGAACTCCTGGCATGCCTGGAGGGCTGCCTCATCTGGCACCCACTGGACTCTGCAGCCGTCATTCACGACTTCGAAGCCGGCCGTAGTGAGATCTTCCGTGAGCAGCTTCACCGCCTCGCCGCTCCAGCCGTAGCTGCCGAAAGCTGCGGCTTTTTTCTTTTTGAACTTCATGCCCTTGACCATCTCCAGCAGCCCGCCCATGGCGGACAGGTAGCGGTTGTTCACGGTGGATGAGCCGGCCAAAATTGCTTTTGACTTAAAAATCTCAGTCACAATGTCGTTTTTGTCGTACTTCGCCGCATTGAGCACCTTGATGGTTACTTCCGGATCCGCGGCCTGAATGCCTGTGGCGATCGCTTCAGCCATGAGCCTGGTGGAGTTCCACATGGTGTCGTAGACGATGGTGATCTGGTTTTCCTGGTAGTCGTCGGCCCACTCCAGGTACTTGTGGATAATCTGGGCCGGGTTGTCCCTCCAGATCACGCCGTGGCTGGTGCAGATCAGATCAACCTGCAGATCCATGGCCAGGACCTCGTTGATCTTCTTTTTCACCAAAGCGCTGAACGGGGTGAGGATGTTGGCGTAGTATTTCATGGCCTCCGCGAACAGTTCACACTGATCTGCGGCATCGTTGTACAACGACTCGGTGGCGTAGTGCTGCCCGAAGGCATCGTTGCTGAAAAGGATGTTCTCGCCGGTCATGTAAGTGAACATGGTATCGGGCCAGTGCAGCATAGGGGCTTCCACGAAAACGAGTTTGGACTGGCCAATGTCTAGGGTATCACCGGTTTTGACGGTGACGATGTTCCAATCCTCGTGGAAGTGGCCCTTGAGGATGCGCTCCCCATTCTTGGTGCAGTAAATGGGTGTATCGGGGATCTCCCTCATCAGCTCCAGCAGGGCGCCGCTGTGGTCGATTTCCGCGTGTTGGATGATAATGTAGTCGATTTCGTGCAGATCTATTTCGGAGCGGAGATGTTCCACAAACTCCCGGTCGTAAGGGAGCCAGACCGTGTCGATCAGCACATTTTTCTCATCGCGGATGAGGTAAGAGTTGTACGAAGAACCCCTGCGGGTGGAATACTCATGGCCGTGAAAGGTCTGCAGTTCCCAATCTACTTTGCCGACCCAGGTGACTTTGTCAGTCAGCTTTTTCGCAGTATTCACAGAAACACCCCTTTTCCTTTTAGGGAGATAATATCAGATGATCAATGTAAAGACAAGGTTATGGATTCAGCCTCTGAGGGCAAATTCCGTCTGTTCCAGCCATCTCCTCTCCGCGGTGAACTCAAATAAGCTGATTGCTTCACAGGGAAAAGCGTAACTGGGGGAGAAGCCTTCCAGTTCTTTTTTGTACCGGGCAAATTGGGGCGGGCTCAGCCTAGTCGCCAGGGTAATGTGGGGATGATAGGGCCGTCGCTCCACTTGTACGCCGGCCTGCCTGAGGCTGTCTGCGAGTGCGCGGTGAAGTTCGCGCAGCTCATCACTGAGGGTTACGTTCACAAACAGGACCCTGGTGCCAAAGGAACCCAAGCCCGTACCGCGAACCTGAAAGGGGGAAATAGGCTCCACTGCCCTGCGCAGCAGTTCGTGCAGTTCTTCCGTGCTCTGCTCCCAGGCGAAAGGAGCGATAACGGTAATATGGGCAGGGGTGCGGGGAGCACGAAAGGCCCGCCGGTAGTGTTCACAGGTCTCCTCCAGTTTCTTGGGCAGGCGGATGCCGATGAAGAAGTCGTACACACACTCACCTCCTGCCCCTAGTTTCGCTCTGTCGGGGAGCTGATCCTTTTTTCTGGCACCCGTAGCATTTTGCGCCAAGAAGCGCTATAATATGATTAGTTTCTTCGAACGGTCGTCCGATCGAAGGAAGGGGTGAGCTAGTGCTGGAAAAATCGCAGGAGGAAAAAATTCTCGATGCAGCCTACAACGTGATCGCCCGGGAAGGCTACGCTCAAACGTCGTTGCGCCAGATCGCCGAAGAGGCCCAAGTGGCCCTCAGCCAAATCAGCTATCATTTCCAGAACAAAGAAGGGCTGCTGCTGGCTGTAGGGCGCAGGGTGGCCGACCGCTACTCTGAGTTTGTGCAGGAGCTGCAGCCTGACATGACCCCCTGGGAAAAAGGTGAGTGCTTCCTCAGGCTCTACCAGGAGATCCTCACCAAAGAGCCAGAACTCTTTAGGGTGCTTTACGATCTGGTGGGGCTGGCTCTGCGCTCGGAACCCCTGCGGGAGCAGGTGCGGGAGATTTTCCAGGTGATCATCAACTTATTTGCCACCGAGGTTTTCACGGGGGATTTGTTGGAAGAGCTGGGCTATACCTATTCGCCAGAAGTCTTATCGGGATTGTTCTTAGGGGGCATCTTCGGCATTGCCGTGCAGATTCTGCTCGAGCCCAAAGAAACCGCCTATCTCAGCTTCGAAGCACTGAACATGGTCTTTCAGCTCAGAAAGAGGTGAACTAATTGCAGCGCTGGTTC
>ERZ773359.6443-NODE-6443-length-10344-cov-6.592963_pt1 | contig 10344 bp, 11 predicted proteins | sample MGYA00374955_ERZ773359 | MGnify/ENA primary metagenome ERZ773359 (study PRJEB29098, sample SAMN04486028) | biogas fermenter metagenome | study: EMG produced TPA metagenomics assembly of the Biogas fermentation microbial communities from Germany - Plant 4 DNA1...
AAATATAATAGCACCATTTTACAGCTTTTTTATGATAGTTTAATTAAGAATGAGGTACTTCCTGAGATTGCAGAAATTATCTTGAAAGATTTAGATCAAACAGAAGATATTCAATCTAATAATATAAATGATTTAGTTGGGATTGTATACAATCGTATTATGCAAATGCTTGGTAAGCCGATCCCTATAGAAGTTGATCATAGCAAAACCAAAATTGTTTTTTTTATTGGACCTACTGGAGTAGGGAAAACGACGACAATTGCAAAAATAACAGCACATTTTGCTCTCAATATGCAAAAGAAAGTAGGGTTAATTACTGCAGATACGTATCGTATTGCTGCTGTTGAACAGCTAAAAACATATGCAGAAATATTAAATGTTCCCGTGGAAGTTATATATTCTCCGGAGGAATTAACAGGGACATTAGAAAAAATGAAGAGTCGAGATATTATATTTGTTGATACAGCAGGAAGATCTCATAAAAACCTTCAGCAGTTTCAAGAATTGTATCATCTCATATCGCAGATAGATGAAAAAGAAGTATTTTTAGTGTTGAGCGCAACAACAAAGTATAAGGATATGGTTCATATAATTAATAAATATTCCCCCATTTCTAACTATCGGATTATTTTTACAAAAATTGATGAGACAACTGCCCTTGGATCAATTTTAAATATTCGTTATTTGACACAAAAGCCTTTATCATATATTACATTTGGTCAAAATGTCCCAGATGACATTGAATTGATGAGCCCAGAAAAAATGACAAAAGCTTTATTAGGGAGTATGGAAGAATGATTGATCAAGCAGAAAATTTAAGAAAAATTATACACAATAATAATCAGTTAAATCATGAGACTCCAAAGATACGTTCTGCAAGGGTAATAACAATTACCAGCGGGAAAGGGGGAGTTGGAAAAAGCAATGTAGCAGTTAATTTAGCTGTACAATTGAGAAAGCTTGGGAAAAGAGTTGTTATAATCGATGCGGACTTTGGATTAGCAAATATTGAAGTCATTCTTGGCATTGTTCCCAAGTATACTTTTAGCGATGTTATGAATGGTGAAAAAATTATTACGGAAATTATGACAGAAGGTCCTATGAATATTAAGTTTATTTCCGGAGGTTCTGGTGTACAGGATTTAATTCGTCTTAATGAGAAGCAATTATCCTATTTTATCAAAAACTTATATCTTCTTGATAAAATGACTGATATTATATTAATTGACACAGGAGCTGGTTTAACCGATGCTGTGCTAAGCTTTTCGAGGGCAGCGGATGAAATCGTTTTAGTTACGACGCCAGAACCGACATCTATTACAGATGCTTATGCACTTGTCAAAACATTATCTACACAAAAAAGAGAATCACTTCCAAATATTAAGCTCTTAGTCAATAGAGTTGAAGATGAAGAAGAAGGGCGAGAAATATACTTTAAATTAAAACAAGTATCTAAGCGTTTTTTAGACGTAGAAATAGAAGAATTAGGTTATATTCCATATGATAAAGCATTAGTTAAATCAGTCAAATTACAAGAACCCGTCTCTCTAAGTTTCCCCAAAAGTGAAGCAAGTAAAGCTTTTGAAAATATTTCAAGTAGAATTATAAATATTGATGCTGCTAATAGAGGAGGTTTAGGATTTACATCATTTGTAAAACGTCTAATGAATCTCTTTAATTCTTAATAATTTTCAGTGAAGGAGGACATAAATGAAAGAACCTCTATTACCAGGCCTAAAACTCGAGATATGGAAAATTAATCTTTCAAACAATAAAAAATCAAAAGGATATATTAGTCAAATTGAAGAATGTATCGATGATAAAACTTTAATCATAGGAGCACCTATATATGGTGGGAAAATTGTCCCTCTTAAACTTCATAATAAATATATGATAGTGATCTATGGAACGAATGGGATTTATAAATGCAATGTTGTGGTTAAGAACTCTTTTAAAAAGGGTTTAATTGAAATGTTAGAGGTTGAAATTGTATCACCTTTAGAAAAAATCCAGAGGAGAGAATTTTTTCGATTAGAATGTATTATTCCTTTCGAATTTAAGACAGAGAACGGTTGGGAAAAAGGAATTATAAAGGATATTAGTGGTGGTGGTATACGATTTATAGCTAATTCAGAATTAAAAGATCAAGAAGATATTATTGTAAAAATTCCATTAGATGAAAAAGTAATAACATTAACAGGGAAATTATTAATAAAAGAGGCTTCAAATACAGAACTTTATAAATATCAGTATAGAGTGTCATTTGAAGAGATCAAAAAGAGTGACCAGGATGCCATCATACAGTACATTTTCTTACAACAAAGAAAACAAGTCAGACAATATAAAGGAGTGTGATGTAATGTTAGAAAAGAAAAAAGTATTGGTTATTGATGATTCTGCTTTTATGAGAAGAGTGATTTCTGATATAATTAATAGTGACCATAGGTTTATTGTAGTGGGAACTGCAAATAATGGCGAAGAAGGTCTTAAGAAAACTCAAGAGTTGGATCCGGATGTGATTACACTTGATGTAGAAATGCCTTCTATGAATGGATTAGAGATGCTGAATGTCTTAATGAAAACAAATCCCAAACCAGTTATAGTAATCAGTGCTTTAACAAAAGAGGGGGCAGATACAACTATTCAGGCATTAGGATTAGGAGCAGTTGACTTTATTACTAAGCCTAAAAACATTTTTAAAATGAATGAAGAGGAAATTAAAACACACATCTTGGAAAAAATCTTTCTTGCTTCAAAAATACACAATTTTCCTACTAGAAATGAAAAAAAGATTGAGAAGCATACTGTAAAAAGAGTATTTTCGTCTCCTAGTTCAAACGTGAAGAAGATTGTTGCAATAGGCACTTCTACTGGAGGGCCAAGAGCTTTACAAGAGGTGTTACCTTATCTTCCCAAGGAATTGCCGGCATGTTATGTAATTGTTCAGCATATGCCTCCGGGTTTTACTAAATCACTTGCTGAAAGATTAAATACTTTAAGCGAAATTACAGTTAAAGAAGCAGAAGATAAGGATATTTTGCGGCCAGGAGTTGCATATATTGCACCTGGTGATTACCATATTTTAATTGAAAAGTCAAGTAATTCATCTGATTATTGGATTAGATTATCCAGTAGTCCTGCTGTGGGAGGTCATCGACCATCTGTTAATGTCATGTTAAATTCTTTATCAGAGACTAATCTAGATAATATAATTGGTGTCATTATGACTGGAATGGGTTCAGATGGATGTGAAGGTATGAAAAATCTTAAAGTGAAAAATAATGCTTATATCATTGCTCAGGATGAAAAAACCTGTGTTGTTTATGGAATGCCTAAAGCTGTCGTTGAATCAGGAATTGCTGATGTTGTTGTACCTATACAACGGATTGCTAAAGAAATAGTTAAAGCGGTGGAGGTGCTTTAGTATGGACATGAGCCAATATTTAGAAATATTTATCGAAGAATCAAAGGAACATCTTCAAGGATTGAATGAGAATTTACTTCAACTTGAAAATGAGCCTGAAAATATGGCGATTTTAAATGAAATATTCCGTGTAGCACATACTTTAAAGGGTATGTCGGGTACTATGGGATTTACAAAGATGCAAAAATTAACGCATAATATGGAGAATGTACTTTCAGAAATACGAAATGGACATATTAGAGCAAATTCGAATTTGCTCGATACTCTATTTAAATGTTTGGATGCATTAGATAATTACGTCAATGAAATAACAAATACTGGAAGCGAAGGACAAGAAGAGTATAACGATATCCTAAAAGAATTAGGAGAAATATTATCAGGCAATTCAGAAAAAGATGAAGACGAAAGTGAAAAGAAAGAGAACACAGTTGAATCTCATTCAGAAACAGTTGCTCAATCTTCCAATTCAGATATTTCAACTATTGAATTAAGTGAGTTTGAAAATAATGCAGTAAAGACTGCTATTTCAAAGAATTTTAATGTATATGAAATAAATATTCATCTTAATAAGAGTTGTGTTTTAAAATCTGCCCGTGCATTTATTGTATTCAGAACATTGGAGAACTATGGTGAAATCATAAAGGCTATACCTAAAGTTGAGGATATAGAAGATGAAAAGTTTGATTTTGAATTTACTGTAGTAGTGATTTCAAAAGAATCAAAAGAAGTATTGAAAAAAGGTTTGCTTAGTATCGCTGAAGTTGAGGAAATTATTATAAAAGATGTTACATCACAAAATAACATTCTTTCTAGTTCAACAGATTATTCAAGCGACTACACAAGTTCTAGAATACATGAAAGTCTTTCATCAGAGGATATAATTCAAAACACTACATATGAAGAGAGCAATGATGTTTCAAAAGATGCTGCTTCAAAGTCAAAGCCAAAAGCAGGGAAAACTGTTCGTGTAGATATAGATCGACTGGATACTTTAATGAATCTAGTCAGCGAGCTCATCATAGTAAAGACAAGACTTGAAGGAATTGAAGGAGAAAATAATAGCCAGAATTACAATGAAGCAGTAGAATATTTAGAACGAATTACAACCAATATCCATGATGCTGTTATGAAGGTAAGAATGGTTCCTGTAGAAAGAGTATTTAATCGTTTTCCAAGAATGATCAGAGATTTATCTAGAAAGTTGAATAAGGATATTGAGCTTACTATGTCAGGAGAGGAAACAGAGTTAGACAGAACAGTAATTGATGAAATAGGAGATCCTTTGATTCATTTGCTCAGAAATGCTGCTGATCATGGCTTGGAGACAACTGAAGAGCGTATACGCAAAGGAAAAGAAAAAACCGGTCATATTTATTTACGTGCTTATCAAGATGGAAATAATGTAGTCATTGAAGTAGAAGATGATGGTAATGGTATAGACACTAGAAAGGTTAGAGATAAGGCGATTGAGAAAGGAGTTATTACTCCAGAATTAGCTGCTAATTTATCTGAGCAAGAAATCATTGAATTATTATTCAAGCCTAGTTTTAGTACTTCAGAAACGATTTCTGATGTTTCAGGAAGAGGCGTAGGGTTAGATGTAGTTAAAACAAAAATCGAAGCATTGGGTGGAGACATTGAAGTTAAAACTACTTTAGGGAAAGGAAGTAAGTTTATTGTTACTCTTCCACTTACTTTGGCAATTATTCAAGCTCTTATGGTTAAAGTAGGGGAAGAAAAATATGCTATTCCACTTAATACAATTCAAAATATAGAAGATGTAAAAGTTACTGACATACAATATGTGCAAAAGCAAGAGGTTATTGTTTTAAGAAATCAAGTTATACCTATTGTTCGCTTGGATAAAGTTTTGGATGTGCCAAATCAAAATCAGACAGATGTTATTACAGTTGTTATTGTTAAAAAAGGAGAGAAACAAGCAGGTTTTGTAGTTGATGGTTTGATTGGTCAACAAGAAATTGTAATTAAATCCCTGGGTAAATATCTTAGCGGTATTCGAATGATTGCCGGTGCGACTATCTTAGGGGATGGAGAAGTAGCTCTTATTTTAGATATTAATACACTAGTATAGACGGGGGCGATACTATGGAGAATATTTCTAATTCAGAATCTAAGCAATATGTAGTATTTAAGTTGGGCAATGAAGAATATGGTATTGACATACAAAAGGTTCAAATCATTGAAAGAATACAAAATATTACAAGAGTTCCAAAGTCCCCTTATTTTATAAAAGGAGTAATTAATCTTCGAGGGGAAATTATTCCAGTAATGAGTTTAAGAAGTAAATTTGGTTTGCAAGAGGATGACTATAATGATGAAACAAGAATTATTATTGTTGAAATAGAAGACAGCAAGATTGGAATGATTGTTGACCAGGTAAAAGAAGTGCTGCAAATTTCTTCTCAAGCGATCGAAAATGTTCAAGGCTTTACATCAGATATTAACTTTAATTATATTCAAGGTGTAGGTAAAGTAAATGATCATATTGTTACCTTATTAAATTTAAAGAATATTATTGATTCCAATATGTAATCCATATTATATTTATTCTTAAAAGATTTCCGATTTGAGTATTATTTTACTCTTATTGGAAATCTATCATTATTTGAAGGAGTGAAAAAATGCCAGGTATCGATATTGACATGTTAAATACGTTACATCTGGATGTTTTAAAAGAGATTGGCAATATTGGAGCAGGTAATGCTACGACTGCACTCGCTCAAATGTTAAATAAAAAAATCGATATGGGTGTTCCTAAAGTGAATATTTTAGAGCTTAAAAATGTTGCGGATGTTTTAGGAGGCCCAGAAAACTTGGTTGTTGGTATTTTACTTGATGTGTCAGGAGATATTAGTGGTATGATGATGTTCGTGCTTGAACAGAGATCTGCCCATATACTGGTTAATATTTTAATGGAACGAGATATTCATGATATATCTGAATTTACAGAACTCGATATTTCAGCGCTTCAAGAAATTGGTAATATTTTAACTGGATCATATTTATCTTCATTGGCGGCATTAACCAAATTGACTATTATTTCATCCATTCCTCAGATGGCTTTTGATATGGCGGGTGCTATATTAAGTGTTCCAGCAATTGAATTTGGAAAAGTAGGAGACAAAGTTTTATTTATAGAAACTGAATTTGCAGAAGGAATTGACCATGTCACAGGGTATTTTATCTTAATACCTGATATAGATTCGTTTGAAAAAATCTTGACGTCATTAGGGGTTAGTTTATGATGGATCCAAATTTAATTATCAAAGTTAAAATGGCTGATCTAAATGTAGCAAAATCCCCCGGTATTTTAACTACTTTAGGGCTCGGATCTTGCGTGGGAATTGCATTATATGATCCTGTAGCAAAAATTGGGGGGTTAGCTCACATAATGCTTCCAGATAGTACACAAATAAAGAACAATTCAAATATTGCAAAATTCGCTGATACAGCAACTGTTAAATTAATTGAAGATATGATTAATATAGGGGCTAGAAAAGACAGAATAGTTGCAAAGCTTGCTGGAGGAGCTCAAATGTTTTCATTTAGTCAATCCAGTGATTTGATGCGAGTTGGTGCAAGAAATGTAGCTGCTTCTCAAGCCATTTTGACAAAACTTGGAATACCTATTATTGCTTCTGACACAGGAGAAAATTATGGAAGAACCGTTGAGCTGTACACTGAAGATGGGAGACTTGTTATTAAAACAATTGGTCATGGAATAAAACAAATATGAGGGATAAAATATGGTTAAAAAGTTGGATATTATTCTGCCTTTATTTATGGGTATAATTATATGGGCAATAAGTTTCTTTCAAAAGGATTCGCTTAATTCGATGGTTTTAAAACTTATTATAACTCTTTTGGTGTTTTATGTTATAGGTTTTATTATACGTTTGATGATTGAAAAAGTCTATTCAAGCACAAAGCATGATCATGATCCGAATGCAGATGAAAATCATGACCCTAAAGAGGTTTTAGACGAAGATCTCACGCAAAACTAATTTTTTATTAAAAGCGTTCCTGTGATTAATTGCCGGCTGAAGTTAAATTCGTTTCAGGAGGAATCATATGACTGAAAAAAATCTCCAAGAGTTATGGGAACAATATGAGAAGACGAATCAGCCTTCTTTAAAGGAAAAGCTAATTATTGAATATGCACCTCTGGTTAAATATGTTGCAGGGAGATTGAATATTTACTTAGGTCAAAATGTGGAGTATGAGGATCTTATAAGTTATGGTATATTTGGACTAATTGATGCAATTGATAAATTTGATCTTTCAAAAGGAGTAAAATTTGAAACATATGCTTCTCTTAGAATTAGAGGCGCAATATTAGACAGTATACGTAAATTAGATTGGGTTCCTAGATCATTAAGACAGAAATATAAGCAAATTGAAAAAATTTGTATGGAACTGGAAACAGAGTTGGGTAGAAGTGCTACAGATGAAGAACTAGCTGAAAAAATTGGAATATCTAAAGAAGAAGTGCAGGAGACATTAAAAAAAATTAATTTACTTTCTCTTATTTCGCTTGAAGAATATGTCGAGCAGAATAATGAACCAAGGGCGGATACAGATTTTCCCAGAAGCACTGAGCAACCTGAAACTTATATAGAAAAACAAGAGCTAAAAAGGATTCTTAAAGAAGCTATTGAAAAACTTCCTGAAAGAGAACAGAAGATTTTATTTTTTTATTACTTTGAAGAGCTAACTTTAAAAGAGATAAGCGCAATTATGGGAGTTTCAGAATCTAGGATATCACAGCTTCATACTAAAGCTATTACTCGTTTAAAAGGAAAATTAGGAAGGTATAGGTCCATTCTCTTTGAATTATTTTAGCTATAATGGAGGGAATATTATGCAAAATTTTGAGGGTTTATCACCAAACCCCCAACAGGATTATGATGGCTTCTTTGATTTTGAAATGAAGGAAGATGGTCTTTATCTTGTTGTTTATGCACCTCATGGAAAAGGAAAATTTGTGACTGTAGAAGATGTGGTTAAGCGTCTCAATCAAAGAAATTATAAGCAGTATAATCTGGAGACTATTAAGCAAGCAGTTAATGCTGTAAAATCTCAAGAAAAAATCGAAGTTTTACTTTCTTCACATGAAGATGTAGAACCTGTGAACGAGCAAGTTCTTGTAGAGATTTCAAAAGATAAAATGTTTGCAGTAATTTCTTTTATTCCTCCTCAAAATAATGGTGTCCTTCTTTCATATGATGACGTTCTTAGACAAATTGAAGCTAAGGGTGTAGTTTTTGGTATAGAGAAAGAAGAATTGCAAAAGGCATTAGATGAAAGGAGACCAAACTTCAAGTATATCATTGCACAAGGCATTAAACCGATTAATGGAGAAAATGCCAAATTAGAGTTTCATTTTAGAGCACATAAGGAAATTAAGCCTAAGATTTTAGAAGATGGAAGTGTTGATTTTTATAATTTAGATTTGATTGAAAATGTTTCAAAGGGACAGATTCTTGTAACACTGATTCCTCCTACTGAAGGTGTTCCAGGAAAGAATGTATTGGGAACAGATCTGCTTCCAATTAAAGGCAAAAACGCAAAACTCCCTCGGGGGAAAAATACTGAGATTTCAGAAGATGGTACTAAATTAATTGCATCTATTGATGGTCAAGTGGTGTACAGCAATAATGTTGTAAATGTTTATGAGACATATGAAGTTCCTAATAATGTGGACAATGAAGTAGGTAACATTGACTTTGTAGGCAATGTGATTGTAAAAGGAAATGTGGTAACTGGCTTTTCAATTGTAGCCGGTGGAAACGTTGAAGTATACGGAGTTGTTGAAGGTGCTCGTATTGAAGCTCAGGGGGATATTATTCTCCATAGAGGCATTCAGGGAATGAGCAAAGGTTATTTAAGTTCTATGGGCAATATCGTTGCTAAGTATATTGAAAACAGCACAGTAGAAGCAGCAGGTGATATTAGTAGCGAAGCCATTATGCATAGTCAGATTAAATCCGGTGGCACAGTTAAGGTAGAAGGAAAAAAGGGTTTAATCGTTGGAGGCGTTGTTCGGGCGAGAAAACAAGTTGATGCCAAAGTTATCGGTTCACATATGGCTACTGTAACAGAAATAGAAGTTGGAATAGACCCAGCTTTGGTAGAAAGATACCGTTATTTAAAAGATGAATTGGCAAAAACAAAAAAAGAGATCATAAAAACAGACCAAGTTATTGAATTATTAAACAAAATGAAAGAAGCGAATAAACTTACTGACGAAAAAAGAGATATGTTGCAAAAATCCATTCGTACTAAAATATTTTTAAATAGCAGACTGAAGAGTATTACGGGAGAAATTGCAGAAATTGAACCACAATTAGAGGAAAAAGAAGATGGAAAGGTTCGGGCCTATGGTATTATCCATCCCGGAGTTAAAGTTACAATTGGTACAGCTTGTATGTATATCAGAGAAGAATTAAAATATTGTACGTTATACAAGGATAGGGCCGATATAAGAACAAGTAGTTATGCTTAAGGGGGGAGCGAAATATGTCCATTCGCCCTTTAGATATGCAGGTTATGATTCCTAAGACCCCAGAAATTTCACAACAGTATCAAGATCAGTCTCATCGCGTAATAACTGAGCAGCAACAATTTGCTCAGTTCATGGAAGAGCAGATCTCTCAAAACAAGGAAAAAGTTCAAAGTTCCAATAAACCTGAGTATGCAGTTAATAAAGATGCTCAGAATAAAAACCAATATCAAAAGAGTGATTCAAAAAAGAAAAAACAAGACAAAGATAAAAATAAAAAGGAAGATATGTCTGATCGTAGCAGCATAATAGATATCAGAATATAAATTGAGGTGTGTTTAGAATGCCCCAGATGGAAATTGTAACTGTAATGATTTTATTTGCTGTATCTGTTGTA
>ERZ773359.6444-NODE-6444-length-10341-cov-5.295061_pt1 | contig 10341 bp, 15 predicted proteins | sample MGYA00374955_ERZ773359 | MGnify/ENA primary metagenome ERZ773359 (study PRJEB29098, sample SAMN04486028) | biogas fermenter metagenome | study: EMG produced TPA metagenomics assembly of the Biogas fermentation microbial communities from Germany - Plant 4 DNA1...
GCAGAGCATCGGTTTAGCGGCGTAAGAGTCCAAAAAAATGTCCGCACTCCATTTAGCGGAATTATGCCTGCCATTTGTGCAGGCAGGTGGGGTTTTTGTGGCTTATAAAGGGCCGGAAGCCAGGCAGGAAGCAGAAGAAGCCCGTTTTGCCCTGGAAGAATTGGGGGGTAGGATTACTGAAATCTGGGATTATCAATTGCCGCAACAGATGGGAGAGCGTACTTTAATTTTTGTACAAAAAGAAAGGCCTACCCCGGAAAAATATCCGCGGCGGGCCGGAATACCGGCCAAAAGGCCTTTAGTGTAAAACCAAAACAAAAAACGCCGTACCGGTCTAAAATACAGATCGTGACGGCGTTTTTTTAGCGGAAAAATTATGCTATCAATCTATTTTGCGGGAAATACTTAAATTTATGGAAGGATATACCTTTGGAGTGTCGAATAATTCAGCGTAAAAGAATGGATTAAAGGAGGTATATTAAATGGGAGAAGATTGGAGAATATTGATGGATCTTGAAGATAAGCGTTATCCCCAGGATCAGATACATAATATACCGATAAAAAATATTCGACCTAACCCTTACCAACCGCGCAAGGATTTTGAGCCGGAAAAAATCGCTGAGTTAATGCAGTCAATTAGAACATATGGTCTTTTGCAGCCTGTTATTGTGCGTAAGACAGAAGCTGGTTTTGAACTGGTGGCGGGGGAGAGACGCTTACGTGCCTGCCGGCAGCTGGGATGGACAGAAATACCGGTTGTGATTAAAGAATTTTCTGAAAATGCCATGGCTACTGTTGCTTTAATTGAAAATTTACAGCGAGAGAATCTTTCTTATTTTGAGGAGGCTGCCGGTTATGAAAGATTATTGCGTGAATTTAATTTAACCCAAGAAGTACTGGCTCAGCGTATCGGCAAAAGCCAGTCCACCATTGCCAATAAATTACGCTTATTAAAATTACCCCCCAAAATAAAGGAAAAATTAATTACACATGAGCTGACGGAAAGACATGCCAGGGCGCTTTTGAAACTGCCTACAGAAGAGGCGCAGGAAATAATTTTGCGCGAAATCTGCAATTTAGGTTACACAGTGAAACAAACGGAACAAAGAGTTGCCTCTTTCCTGCAACAGTGGGAAAAACCCCAAAAAGAAAGAAAAAAAGTTATTATCAGAGATATTCGTATCTTTTTAAATACTGTTCGCCAAGCGGTGACACTTTTGGAATCCGGCGGTTTAGGTCCTAAACTGAAGGAAAAAGACCTGGGTGATTTTTTGGAAATCACCATCACTATTCCTAAAAACAAAAAAGACTCGTCAAAGCAAGCAGGAGAAAAAGCAGGAAATAATATTTCCCAGGCAATGAGCAGGTAAAACTGTTCCTGCCTGCAGTTACAGCACTTACAGGCAAAAAGGGGAAACCATTATTCAACAAAAACTCCGCTTTTTCTGCAGGGATTAAACTTTTCAGACGCGAATATGTAAAATACTGCAGAGAGCGAGGTGTAATCATGACTCGTGTCATAGCTGTGGCGAATCAAAAAGGTGGAGTAGGAAAAACAACAACTGCTGTGAATTTAAGCGCCTGTTTAGCTACTTTCAAAAAGAAAGTTCTCTTGATGGATGTAGATCCGCAGGGGAATGCCACCAGCGGGGTGGGTTTGGAAAAAAGAGAAATTAAAACTTGTGTTTACGACGCATTAATTAACGAACTTCCTTTACGGAATATTATTCGTAAAACGCAAATCAAAGGACTGGATGTGGTGCCGGCCACTATTCAGCTGGCCGGTGCAGAAATAGAACTTGTTTCCATTATCTCCAGGGAAGTACGCTTAAAGCATGTTTTAGAAGATGTCAAGCAAGAGTACGATTATGTTATTATTGATTGTCCTCCTTCCCTGGGACTTTTGACCCTTAATGCTTTAGCTGCCGCCAATACTGTTTTAGTACCTATTCAATGTGAATATTACGCCCTGGAAGGTTTAAGCCAGCTGACGAATACGGTTAAACTGGTGCAGAAACATTTGAATACGGAACTTGCTTATGAAGGTGTATTGTTAACTATGTATGATGCTCGGACCAATCTCTCCATTCAGGTAGCAGAAGAGGTCCGAAAATATTTTGGCAGCCAGGTGTTTGAAGTAGTCATCCCGCGCAATGTGCGGCTCAGTGAAGCGCCTAGTCATGGACAACCTATTATTCTTTATGATGAGCGTTCAAAAGGGGCACAGACTTATCTAGAATTGGCAAAGGAAGTGATCGCCAATGAGCAAAAAAAGGTTGGGTAGAGGAATACATGCTCTTATTCCGCAAGTGGATGATACTCCTCTTTCTGATGCCATTGATGTGGAAACGGAAAAAATTCAAATTAACCCCAACCAACCGCGCAAAAAATTTGATGAAGACAGTTTGGCAGAGCTTGCTCGTTCCGTGGAACAGCACGGCATCTTGCAACCTTTAATCGTAAGGCCTAACGGGGACAACTATGAAGTGGTCGCGGGGGAAAGAAGATTACGGGCGGCAAAAATAGCCGGCTTAACGCATGTTCCGGTACTGATTCGTACTCTGAGTGACCGGGAAATGATGGAGATTGCTTTAATTGAAAATTTACAAAGAGAAGATTTAAATCCGCTGGAAGAAGCGGAAGCTTACAAGCGTTTAATGGAAGAATATAATTATACACAGGAGCAACTGGCATTAAGGGTAGGGAAAAGCCGTTCAGCCATTGCCAATACTTTACGTTTACTGGGCCTTCATACCGCTGTGCGGAAAATGCTGGCCGACGGTATCATCACAGAGGGACATGCCCGGGCCATTTTAGCTTTGCCTTTGGAAAAACAGCCGCCGGCGGCGCAAAAAGTTGTAGAACTTAATCTATCTGTACGGGAGACGGAACGTTTAAGCGGTGAAATACAGAAAAAAACCAATAAAGCGCAAAGGAGAAGGCGTGTAGAAAAAGACCGCTACATTCTTGATCTGGAAGAAAGACTGCGCACTTCCTGCGGCACTGCCGTCAATGTACGTCTTTCCCATACCGGAAAAGGGAAACTGGAAATACATTTTAGCGACTTGACAGAACTGGAGCGATTGTGTGAAATATTGTTATAGAAATTGTTTCACGTGAAACATTTTTCTTTTCCTTTAAAATGTTTCACGTGAAACAAGCGGAGGTAGGAATGGTTTTAGATTTATTTCAAGTACTACAAGGTTCAATTGTCAATGCAGTAACGATTATTGTGGGTGGGCTGATAGGTATTACTATTGGCGGCAAACTGCCGGAACGGATTAAAATAATTATGTTGCAAGGGATTGCTCTGGCAGTTTTGATTATTGGTGTGCAGATGGGTTTGCAGTTGCAAAATTTAGTGGTAGTGATTTTTTGCTTAATTATCGGGGGTGTGATGGGGGAAATAGCCGACCTTGACGGCTGGTTGCAAAAATTAGGTAAGTATTTGGAAAAGCGGGCAGCTGCTGCCGGGTCAGGAGTAGCTCGCGCTTTTGTTTTTACTTCACTTGTGTATGTGGTGGGTGCTATGGCTATTACGGGCGCTTTAGAAAGCGGGCTGCTGGGTCAGCATCAAACTCTTTATGTGAAATCAATTTTGGACGGGATCACAGCGGTAGCCTTTGCTGCCACCATGGGGCCCGGAGTTTGCCTGGCGGCGGTGCCGGTTTTTTTCTATCAGGGGGGAATAGCCCTGGCCGCCGGCTGGGTACAACCGTATTTAGGTGCGGCAGTAATCAGTGAAATTACTGGTGTGGGCGGACTTTTAATTATTGCTATCGGTTTAAATATGTTAGAATTAACGGACATAAAAGTTGCCAATTTTTTGCCTGCTTTTGTAGTTTTGTTTGTAGCGGGAATTTTGCTGCCGGTTTTTTAATATATTTTGCAAGTTTTGGCTGCCGGAGGTTGTTTTTATGGAATTACAGTTATATTTACTGTTAGGAATTGTGATTTTTCTGTTTCTTTTTTGTTTGGTTTTGCTGGTTTCTTTTTTGCGTCTCAATAAACGTTACCGGCAATTTATGACCGGTAGTGACGGTTTGAATTTGGAAACGAAGCTCTTGATACTGCAGGATGATGTAAAAGAGCTGCAAAGAGATTTTGCCGTTAATGAGAGTTTGTTAAAAGAGTTGAAGCTGTTGTTGGAGCATACTTTTCAAGGTATAGGTGTAGTTCGCTTTAATGCTTTCCGCGACACAGGCGGTGATTTGAGTTTTGCAATAGCATTTCTTGACGGCCGGAAAAACGGTGTAGTAGTCACCGGTATTTATGGTCGTGAAGAATCGCGCATCTATGCGAAACCGCTGCAGGAAGGTAACTCCATTTATCCTCTAACGGAAGAAGAAAAGGAAGCCATAAAAAAAGCCCTGGCGCTGAGAAAAGCGGCTATTGGCGGAAAAGATGAGGAAGACAGTGAAAGCTACAGGTAGATATTTTTTTATTATCAATCCAAGTGCAAACGGCGGACGGGTAGTGAAAACCTGGGAAGAGGCGGAAGATTACCTAAAAAAGCAGGGCGTACAATTTGAATTTGTCTTTAGCCGGGATGCAGAGCATGTTTCTTTGTTGGCAAAGGAGGCCTCCTCCCAGGGATATACTGTGGTGGGTGTGGGCGGGGACGGTACGATTTCCCGCATTGCTTCCGCCCTGAAAGATACAAAGACTCCTTTTGGTATTATCCCTGCCGGTACAGGAAACGATTTTGCCCGCAGTTTTAATTTGCCCAAAAATCCTATTGCAGCTTGCCGGGTCATTTTGCAGGGAGAAATTGTTGATGTTGATTTGGGTGTTTTTAACGGACGCAGTTTTTGCAATATTATCGGTGCCGGTTTAGATGCCAAAGTGGTGAATGATGCCAACCGGACATTCAAAAGGTTTTCCGGTAAATTTGGTTATTTCTTTGCTCTTTTGCGCCAATTGATTCTTTACCGGCCCGGTTTAATTGAACTGGAAATAGACGGGCAAAAACACCGGGTTAAAGGGTGGCTTGTCAGTGTGGCCAACGGCAAATATCTGGGCGGCGGGATGAAAATTGCGTCTAAAGCCGATCCTGCCGACGGTTTATTTGACGTTATTGTGGTTAATGAGATGCCGGTTTTACGTTTTCTCTATTTGTTTCCTTTGGTATATAGCGGCAAACATATTTCCCTTGATGTGGTACAAATGTGGCGCGGTCGCCATATCATTGTGCGCAGTAATGAGCCGCTTTTAATCCAGGCAGACGGGGAAATAGCAGGGACTACGCCTTTTATTATTGAAGTGGCGGCGCAAGCTTTGTCTCTTTTAGTACCAAAAGGGTATAAAGAAACTGCCCCTGTTGCAGCCAAAGAAATGTAAAGAGCCATCCGTTACATGCGGATGGCTTCTGACTGCGTGGAGGAGCTGTGCAGATTTTGTAGTGTTAAAAAAAGGCCGCGGGTAATAATTTCTGCCAGGCGCATTACTAAACTTAAGCGGGTGTTTTGCAAGACAAAATGTTCTAAAAATCCGCCCACATTGACTATACCGTCAATGTGAATCTGCCCTACAGGCGGCAAGTCTTTATTGACACCGGCTCCGGGACGGGTGGGACCAAGACCGATATCTATACAACCGACACTTTCCTGTCGGCCTAAACAAGCATCCACCGCGATAATAAAAGGAGAAGAATAAGTCTCAGTGATTTTTTCAATAGTTTCACTGAGATTAACGGCATGGACCGGTTCTTCTAAAGTGCCGAAAATATCAGTGTTTACAGGCCGGAGCCCTTTCAGCCTTGTGCCTACCAAGGGCCCCAGGGCATCGCCGGTGGAACGGTCTGTGCCGATGCATAATATTATTAAGTGCTGTTTTTGCGGCCGGTATTGCAATTTCAGTAAAGTCTCCAGCGCCTGTTTGGTTTTGATCACGGCAAAAATATCAGAAGCGTCAATGCGATAAGCTGGATTCTTTCTTTCCGGCAGGTTCCTAGACATAGCAGGCCCCCGTTAAACATAGTATATGATAGTATATGGAATTAAAGGCGGTTTTATACGGGAAGGATAGCAGGAAATAGTTTTTATTTATTTCCCGGGGAATAACCGGGATCTGGCGGGGGGAACTTTAATGTCATGGGTGGATTTAGCCGGTTTATTGTTTATTTTATGGGGTGCCGCCAAAGGCTATCTTAAAGGTGCGGGGCAAGTTGTGTTGCAATTATTGCTGCTGGTGTGGGCAGTGCCTCTTGCCTATGCGCTTTCCCGACCGGTTGCCCTATTTATAAACGATCAGTGGTTTATTGAGTCGATTTTAGTCGGTTGGCTGGCGCAAGGGCAAAGTATAGAAACAGCGGCACAATCCTTTTCCGCTATTAACCTACCGCCCCTGGCAGGTAAGTTCCTGTTGCAACTTCTGCCACCTGAGTATGTACTACCGGTAACTAACAGCAGCGCAGCACTGCAGGTAACGGCGGCAATTTTATTACGGTTTTTGGTCCTGGTGGCTGTCTTTTTGTTGCTGGTGGTTATGATGAGGTACTGTTTACATTTATATGTTTTAAAAAAGGACGGGCAAAAGAAGATAAATGATCTGCATTATTTAGGGTTACTTTGCGGTGCCCTTTATGGTTTTGTGCTTTCTGTATTTTTGTGCCTGGCCCTGGATGGTTTCTCTTTATTTACTGCCACAGGATTTTGGCAGAATGATTTAACTCATTCTTTTCTTTTCAGAGCCAGTCAGTATCTACTACAATATTTTTAAACAAAAGATTTCAAAGGCGGCTGCAGGATTTTCTCTCTGCAGGGAAGAATATATTGCAAAATACAAGAAAGGTTATTGAAATAGAGAAAAGGTGGTTTAGAATGCGTATAATTTTACTTGGCCCTCCCGGTGCCGGGAAGGGAACACAAGCAGAAAGGCTAGTGAAAAAATATAATCTTCCTCATATATCAACAGGCGATATTTTCCGGGCGGCGATTAAAGCCGGTACGGAGTTGGGTAAGCAGGCTAAAGAGTACATGGATCGCGGAGAACTGGTTCCTGATGATTTAGTAGTCAGTATCGTCAAAGCCCGTTTGACAGAACCGGATACTGCCGGGGGTTACTTATTGGATGGTTTCCCGCGCACCAAGGCACAGGCTGAAGCTTTAGACACTTCCCTGCAGGAGTTAAATACCCCCCTGACAGGAGTCATTAATATTGATGTGGCTCAGGAGGAACTGCTTGAGCGTCTTACCGGGCGTCGTGTCTGCCGCGGTTGTGGAGCCACGTACCATATCAAATTTAATCCTTCCACCGTCAGAAGTGTCTGCGACAAATGCGGGGGAGAATTATATCAACGAGATGATGACACCATTGAAACGGTAAAGCAGCGGCTCGAGGTTTACCACCGGCAGACGGAACCTTTAATTGCATATTACCAGCAACAAGGAATTCTTCATTCCGTAGACGGAGCCCAGGAGATTGATGAAGTTTTTCAGGAGATTGTCCAGTTTTTAGATAAGTTTGTTAATAGTTGAACTAAACCAAAAGTGGAGGGGCGCTGATGGCTGATTTCACCGTAGGGGAAAAAGTCCGCATGAAAAAAACACATCCCTGCGGCGGTGATGTGTGGACTATTATTCGTGTAGGGATGGATTTTCGCATTAAATGTACAACCTGTGGGCGCAGTGTGATGCTTCCGCGGGCAAAATTTGAAAAAAGTGTCCGCCAGCGCTTACCATAATTTGTTTTGTAAGAAAGCGTGCTCCTAAAGTTTAAGCACGCTTTTCCTGCTGTTTTTGCGTCTTAAAAAGTTGAAAATTTGCCTGTGCATTGCTAATCTGTGCTTGCCATGGGTTACCGGTTGTGGTACTATATAGTTTGTACTTCCCTGCTCCTGCAAGCGCGGGGGCCAAAGTCCAGAGGGAGGAGGTGAATAGGCCATGATTAAATACGAAACCATGTTCATTTTAAAACCGGATTTGGAAGAAGATGCGTATACAGCCCTGGTGGAGAGATTTCAGGGGTTGATTGAAGCTGAAGGCGGCGAAGTAACCAATGTTGAACGCATGGGAAGACGTAAGCTGGCCTATGAGGTAAAGAAAAAATTCCGTGAAGGTTATTATGTGCTCATTAACTACAAAAGTGAGCCGCACGTAACGGCTGAATTAGAACGGAATTTTAAGATTACTGATGATGTGATCCGTTACCTCATTGTCAGAGAGGAAGAATAAGGGGTGGAGAAACGGAATGCTTAACCGCATTATACTAATTGGGCGCTTAACACGTGATCCCGAACTTCGCTACACGCCCGCCAACGGTGTGGCGGTAACAACTTTTACACTGGCTGTTAATCGACGTTATCAGCAGCAGCAGGAAGCCGATTTCATTCCTATTGTTGTTTGGCGGAACCAGGCGGAAAACTGTGCCAAGTATTTAGTTAAGGGAAGTTTGGTGGCAGTGGAAGGTCGTTTGCAAATTCGCAGCTATGAGCTGGAGGGTCAGCGTCGAACAGTTGCCGAAGTTGTTGCCGATAGCGTCCAGTTCCTTGACAGGCGTGGCAAGCGTTCTGAAGAAGAACCACCTGTTATTGATGATACTTTAATTGGCGATGATGATGTGCCTTTTTAGTGTAAGGTAAGCGTCTCGCTTGAACAGGCATCCTGTAAAGGAGGTTAAGATATGCGTAGAGATCGCGGCCGTAAGGGCAGACGTAAAGTCTGCAGCTTCTGTGTTGATAAAATTGAACATATTGACTATAAAGCAACCAATAAATTGGCCAGATATATTACCGAAAGAGGTAAAATCTTACCCCGTCGTATTAGCGGTAATTGTGCCAAGCATCAGCGTCAGCTGACTACGGCCATTAAGCGTGCCCGCAATATTGCACTGCTGCCGTATACAGCCGAGTAAAGAATTTGTCAAAGCAAGCGCCCGTAATTTGGGCGCTTCTCTATTTAAGTGCAAAAATTAGCAAGGGCGGAAGAGTTGTTGAGGGCAGGAGATAGATGAGGTTTTGCAGAATTGAGTATGTTAGATCTGTTTCTAGCAGGAAATTTTTGGAGGTAAGACAATGAAGGTAATTTTACTGCAGGATGTAAAGTCACTGGGAAAAAAAGGTGAAATAAAAGAAGTGGCTGACGGTTATGCCCGTAATTATTTGATGCCCCGGAAGCTGGCAGTGGAAGCAACAGCCAGCAGGCTGAAAGAACAGGAAGAATTACAAAAACAGCAAGAAGATAAAGAAGCGAAAATTTTAGCAGCAGCAAAAAAACAGGCGGCACAGCTTGCCGGCAGAAAGTTTGAAATAGCCATGCGGGTGGGCGAAGGCGGGCGGCTTTTCGGCTCCGTCACCAGCGGAGATTTGGCGGAAATTTTACAAAAACAAGGTTTTGAAATCAATAAAAGAAAAATTGAACTGCCCGACAATATTAAAGGCACAGGAACCTATCCAGTACGGATAAAACTGCATCCGGAAGTAGATGTGACCGTTGAATTGGTGGTAACTCCCCAAGAGAAGGAGTAAAAAATGAAACAAACATTAACATCCAGAATAGCGACAAAAACAGAATTATTTTCTGAAACAAAACAGCTGGAACGGGAAATCAATGCCCTGTATAGCTTGTTGGCAGGGATGTTAGGTGCAGAGAAGCTGGTTTTAAAGGCCGGTAAATTAGAGGCTTTAAATCTTTTACGTTCGCAGGATCTGCAGGAACGGGTACTGGGGCTGCAGATAGTTATCTATAATAACCCGGCTTTAAAAGAAGTTCCTGCCCTGGAAGAGATCCCGGAAATCTTGCAGGAATTATATGATGATCTGGCAGAGCAGATCGCACTGCAGACGGTGGAAGAAACCATTGAGCAGAAAGTAGCGGCAAAAATGCAGGAAAAACATGATGAATACCTGCTGGAAATAAAAAAGCAGCTGCTAAAAGAAGAAAAAGGTCCGGAAAACCCCCAGACGCTCAAAAAATATGCCCAGCTGGAAAAATTAAGAAAGAAAAAGTTAAACCGTTTTGCTTTGGAGCTGCTGCGCCCGCAAAAACTGGAAGAGATTGTGGGTCAGGAAAAAGCCATTACGGCACTTTTGGCCAAACTGGCTTCCCCTTATCCCCAGCATATCATTATCTACGGCCCGCCCGGGGTGGGAAAAACTACGGCGGCACGTTTGGCTTTGGAAGCAGCTAAAAAAATCAAGGAAAGCCCCTTTGCCGCAGACGCTCCTTTTATTGAAGTAGACGGAACCACGCTGCGCTGGGATCCCCGGGAAATAGCAAACCCGCTTTTAGGTTCAGTGCATGATCCTATTTATCAAGGTGCCCGGCGTGATTTAATAGACGGCGGGGTGCCGGAGCCTAAACCTGGCTTAGTAACAGAAGCGCACGGCGGGATTCTTTTCAT
>ERZ773359.6448-NODE-6448-length-10338-cov-10.987066_pt1 | contig 10338 bp, 10 predicted proteins | sample MGYA00374955_ERZ773359 | MGnify/ENA primary metagenome ERZ773359 (study PRJEB29098, sample SAMN04486028) | biogas fermenter metagenome | study: EMG produced TPA metagenomics assembly of the Biogas fermentation microbial communities from Germany - Plant 4 DNA1...
TGGTGCTTTTTGCCGGAGGAGATGGTACCGTCTGAATGATTACGTTTTAATCAGACAGCGACCGGTGGAGCAAACGTTAGTTGGTAACGTTAAAGGGCTAATTCCGCATTTGTAATCGGAATTAGCCCCCACTTGTTGCTGGGGTATACGCTAAACTTTAAAGCGGCTGACTTTATCTTTTAGCTCTTCCGCTTTGTACTTCAGCGTTTGGCTGGTGGCGTTAATCTCTTCGACCATAGCGGCGTTTTGCTGCGTGACTTCGTTCAACTGATTAATGGAAGTTTGGATCTCTTGCGAGGCCATGGTTTGTTTCCGGATGGAGTTGGCTACTTCCATGATCACCGCCGATGTTTTTTTAGCGTTTTCGACGATTTGCTGTAATGTTTTGACCGAATGCTCCATAAATTCATTACCAACATCCACCCGATTAACACTTTCGTTGATTAAACCTTCGATTTCTTTGGCGGCTTCGGCGGATTTTCCGGCTAGATTTCGGACCTCGGCGGCGACAACGGCAAAGCCTCGGCCATGCTCACCGGCACGGGCGGCCTCTACCGCGGCATTTAATGCCAGTAAGTTGGTTTGGAAAGCGATATCATTCACCACTTGGATGATCTCCGAGATTTGTTTGCTACTTTCGGAAATATCCTGCATGGCGGTGCGCGTTTGGGAAAGCGATTTGTCCCCTTCGGCAACCGCATTTAAGGTAGTTTGGACAATTTTCTCCGCTTGTTCCGCATTTTCCATCGCGGAAGTGTTTGCTTCGTGGATCTCCTCAAAGGTGGCGGTGATCTCTTCCAAAGTTGCGGCTTGTTCCTGTGTTCTCTGGGAGAGGTCATCATTGCCTCGGGCAATCTCTTCGGTCCCATGGCGTACGGATTCGGAAGCAGAAAGGATATTTTGGATTATCTCTTTTTGCTCCGAGATCATATGATTGAAACTGGCGGAGAGCCGCCCAATCTCATCGCGGCTTTGCACGGCAGTCTGTACCCTTAGATCCCCTTGTGCCGACTGGAGAAAACAATTTTCAAGAGCAATTATTGGTCTGGTCATGCGTACCGAGACGAATAAGCCAATCAAGGTAGCAACCAAGGCGACCAGGCAAGCCACCAAGGCGATGTATCCGCCCATTTGACGTACGGGGGAAGTAATATCCTTAACATCTCCGGTCACGACTAAAAGCCAATTCGTATTTGCGATCAGCCCATAGGAAGCCAGCTTTATTAGGCCCTGATACAGGTAATCTTCAACTGCGGTCGGAATCTGCTCACCGGCTTGGAGCCGGGTTATCACATTATTAATGGTTTCGTTTTCCACCGGGAGGCCGATTTTATCGGCTTCCGGGTGATAGAGCATCGTCCGGTTGGCATCGACCAGATAGGCGTAACTGGTGCTGTGTTCACCAATCTGGATATGCTTTAGATGTTTGGAAAAATGACTTAACTTCACAGCGTTGCCGACAAAGCCATTGACGTGCCCCTGTTCATTAAGGATGGGGTAGGCGATGAAAACTATTAATTCTCTCGACAAGTCGGATCTTTTAACCTGGCTGAGGAGGGGTTGGTTTGGCAAAACCCGATCGAGATTGAAATAATCCTTAATTTGTCGATTTATGTAGTTGCGATTACTGTCAACAATAATTTTCCCCGTTAAATCCGCGACAAAAGCCCGTTCAATGTGTTCGCTCTTTTGTGTATAGCCATTGAGTTTGGTGACAACGGCCGCTTCGGTTTGACGAAATTCCTCGGAATATGGACTTTCCGTCACTAAGTCGAGAAAGAGGTCGTCGTCAGCGCAGACTTGAACTTCCCGAATTGTGGCCTCGATCAGTGCGGATATTGTCTCCATCCCGCGCTCAACAACGGAGATCATCTCTTTTTTGCTCTGCGTTATTAGTATATCTTGCGCCCCATAGAAAATGATAATTCCGGTTATGAAGATGGATACAACAACAATACCTACGATTAATAGTGGAACTTTGAATCGCAGTGACATGCAAAAAACCCCTTTTTAGAGAATTTGTCGATATTTAATATATCGGCATCTTTGCCCAATTCTTGACAAATGAAAAGCGATAATTGAGGATTCTGTTGACAAAGGAAAAGCGATTGTTTATAATACTAGTGAACTAGATAAATAATACACTAGAGAGGTGGGGCCGTGCAGTTTGAAATTGATGAAAGGCAGCCAATATACAGGCAGATTGTGGAGACTTTAATTAGACAGATCGCGCGTGGTTTTTGGCCGCCTGGTGGGAAATTGCCCTCCATTCGTGAAGTCGCTGCGGCGGCCCGGGTCAATCCGAACACGGTCTCCAGAGCGTTTCAGGAGCTGGAAAGGACCGGATTGGTTGCTACCCGGCGCGGGGAGGGGACGTTTGTGACGACTAATACCCAGGTCATTAAGGACTACCGGGAAAAAACCGCTCGCGCCTTATGGACCGACTTTTTAGGGAAAATTCGGGAGCTTGGTTTGACCAATGAAGAAATACAGCGTTTGCTGGCTGAGCTGAAGGAGGATGAATGAGTGATGATCATTCCTGCGGTTATGTTGGAAAATGTGGTGAAGAGGTATCCCTTAACCAGGGCATTGGATGGGGTGAATTTGACCATCGAAAGTGGCAAGGTTGTTGGCTTGCTTGGCCATAATGGGAGTGGAAAAACTACCTTGCTTAAGATCATTGCCGGCTTAAGAACACCCACCAGTGGCCAGGTCCGGGTGCTTGGTATGGCACCGGGACTTGAGACCAAAAAACGGGTGGCTTTTTTACCAGAGGTAAACACCTTTTATAACTGGATGACCGTTGATGACCTCCTCAAATTCGTCAAATCCTTCCATCCGGATTTGGATCTTGAAAAAACGGCTGAGCTAAAGGCATTTATGAATCTCAAGGGCGAGAGTAAAATCGGGGCTTTGTCCAAGGGGCAGCAGGCCCGGCTCAAGTTGATCGTCGGACTGGCACGCCAAGCCGATTTATTGCTTCTGGATGAACCGTTGGCGGGAATTGATCCGCCGTCCCGGGCCAAAATCCTCCACGCCCTCGTGGGTGAGCTCCGTCAGGAAGGGCAGACGGTTGTTATTTCAACCCACGAAGTTAAGGAAGCTGAACCGATCTTCGATCATGTGATTTTTCTGCGCCAGGGTCGTGTTGCGCTGGAGGGGGAGGCTGAAGCACTCCGGGCGGAGACCGGCCATTCGATGGAAGAACTTTTTGGGGAGGTATTGGAGTGAAAATGTTTTTTCAATTATACCGCAAAGAGCTGAACGGATTACGTAATATATTCCTGACTCTCCTCGGCCTCATCATGGGGATCGATCTCTTTCTGGTTACACGGGTCCGTTCCTGGGGTTATTGGACAGCGCTTCATGTTACTCTTATTCCTCTAATCTTCCTTCTGATTTGGGCGATGTTTCGGGCCTTTATGCTCACAAGGGAGGAGTGGAAAGAAGGAACCGCCCCCTTCCTCAGATCTTTACCGCTCAGTGGTTGGAGCATCGTTGGGGCCAAACTACTGGCCGCTTTCACCGAGTGGCTGTTTTTAAGCCTCGCCACGGTTATATTTTCCGGATTGTTCTATGCGACCGCGCCATTATGGGGGGTTGAATGGCCGGCACTACCGGATCTGTTTTTCTCAGAACAAACGGTCCAATTTATAGTTGTCTCTGGGTTAAACTTTGCATTGGGGATAATCTTGACGGGGCTTATTTTTCAATTGGCTTATTTGCTAGGACGGACGGTTAACCGTTTTAATGCCCTGGTCAGCTTCGCCTGTACGGTTCTGTTGTTTTATCTCACCGCGAAAGGTAACGATATATTGAGCCGGTTGTTTGCAAATCTTTCAGGGATATCTCCGGAAACGATATCGTTATCTCCGAACGCCAACGCGGTTCTGACTTATTTAAAGCTCAATATTGTTATTATGCTTATTGAGTTTGCCTTCTTGTTTGTTGTCACCGGGTGGGTGATGGAGAAAAAGGCGGAAAGCTAGATTTTTACGTGGACGAACACATCCATAATCGGTCACGCCTATAATGATTATAAGGTATAAACGGGAGGTGAGACCGATTAAGGATCAGACCGACTTTATTAAGGAGTCACTAAGACAAAACCGGTTTTGGACGCAGATCATGTCCGAACATGCGCTCTTCATCCGCGAAGGGTTACCCTGTACGGAAACGGCGCTGATTGATGAAGCACGACAACTGGAGCAGATTTTTGCTGATTTGAAAGCCCGCGCCGACCAAACCCCAAATAACCAGGCCGCAGTTTTGGCTTTGAATCAAGATGTGATTAAGGCCTTAGACCGGATTATTGAGTTCAAGACTTTTGTGCTAAAACGGATGATCACTTGTCGCCTCGGTGGCTTTAACTATCCGTTATTAATTGACCATATACGCCGGGAGGCGATCCGTTTTCGCGCTAATTTGCTGAAGCTCAATAATAACATCCAGACTCCCGTGGCCGAAATGGCACTGGAAGAAGAGATCTTTTGGCTGCGGATTATGGGGGATCACGCCAGGTTTATTGCCCATTTGTTAGATCCTTCGGAACGACCACTGGTCCAAAGGGCAACTCAATTCGGTAGAAATTTCGAAACCCTGCGTTTACAAGGGGAGGATTTACAATCAATGCTGGTCCCCCAAGACTATGAAAACCATCTGCTCCCAGCCGCGATGATGGGCGAGCCCTTGCCCCCGGGCTTTGATAATCTCAAGGGACCATTTGTCATCCCTCGACTGCAAAGGTTTAATGGGGAAGTCGTCCAGGCTACGATGGGGATCCGGGATTTCAAAGCGGTTGCTTTAGAGTTGGTCGAAACTTGCACCGTTCTAAGTCTGATTTCACCCTTATTAGCCAGCCACGTCCTGCGCGAAGCGGAAATGGCCCTGGCGGATCTGGAGAAGGTGGAACGGGAATTAAAGACATGTAGGTAGGCGCCCGCGCTGGAAACCCCTTTGAGCGAATGGTTTTTTTAAATAGCACTGAAATGGCTTTCAGACTGCCGTTCTCTTACGGCAGTCTTTTTTTCGCGTTTATCCTTTGGCGGTAGGAATATTTGCTACTTGAGGACTTCTTCCGGTTGCGAAATAAATTTCAGTAAGATTCTATATACTTACGGCCATAATCAACTCACGCAAAACTTTAGCCGCGACAGCGGTGGATACGCCGCTTGGGTCATAATGGGGAGCAAGTTCAACCAGGTCGCTTCCGATTATATTAAGGGAGGATACTGCTTTAAGGGCGTTCAGCAAATCGAGGAAAGAGACCCCGCCCGCCTCCGGGGTTCCGGTACCCGGGAGAACGGAGGGATCAAGCACATCCAGATCGATGGTCAGGTAGACCGGCCTCTGGCCAATCGCGGTCAAGGCCGCCGTCAAGCCGGTAAAATCATGCTTCTGCAAGACGGTATGTCCAGCTTTTGCCCAGTAAAATTCATCCCTGGTTCCGCTTCTGATCCCAAATTGCCAGATCCGGCCATCGCCCAAAACCTCCCAGGCCCGGCGCATCACCGTAGCGTGGGAAAGGGGTTCGCCCAGGTACTCGGAGCGGAGGTCAGTATGGGCGTCAAAATGGAGTACGACCAGATCATCGTATTTGCGTTTTGCTTCGGTGATGGCGGGGAGCGAGATCAGATGTTCGCCCCCGATTAGGATCAACTTCTTATTATGCTGGAGTACTTGGCGTACCTGCTGCCGGACGAGCTGCAATGCTTTTTCGGTGTTTCCGAGGGGAAGCTCCAGATCGCCTAGATCACAGAGGACGAAATCGGTTAAATCAGCATCAAAGTAGGGACTGTAGGTTTCGAGCCCGTCCGATTCCAACCTGATCTGGGTCGGAGCAAAACGGGCTCCCGGACGATTGGATACGGTGCCGTCAAAGGGGACCCCTACAAGCACGAGATCGGCGGCGGCAAAATCGTGCCCACAGCCGATAAAGGTCGGTCCATTCGGCTTAAGCATCTTCCGCCAACATCTCCTGAACGTAAGTGGGGAGGGCAAACGAAGCGGTATGTAAGCCGGTATTGTAATATCGGGTTTTCAGCTTGAATTGTTGCCAAAGTTTGGGTTTAAAAGCGGCGACCGGATCCAGCGTCTTGGCGGCAAAACCGAACAGCCAATGGCCGGAAGGATAGGTCGGCATAAAAAACTGGTAGACTCGGGCGATGGGGAAGGTGGCTTTAATTTTTTGGTGGGCTCGCTTCATCTCCCGGGCATCTTTCGGGTAGTAAGGACTTTCGTGCTGGTTGATTAAGATCCCGTTCGGGGACAAGGCCCGGTAACAGTTGCGATAAAACTCAAGGGTAAAAAGGCCTTCACCCGGACCAATCGGATCCGTGGAGTCGACCAGGATCAGATCGTAAGTCCCTTCTCGAGCGTTTTTTATAAACTCGACGCCGTCGACAAAATGCAGCTTAAGTCGGGGCTCGTTCGCAAAGACGGAAGCGGTTTGGGGTAAAAACTGTTGGCACAGGCGGACTACCCGCTCATCGATCTCCACCTGGTCAATCAGTTGAACCGTTGGGTAGCGCGCCACCTCGCGGGCGGTTCCGCCGTCACCACCGCCGATAATCAACACCCTTTGGATCTCGGGATTGGTGGCGAAGGCGGGATGACAGATCATTTCATGGTAGATGAACTCATCTTTCTCTGTCATCATGATGAAACCATCAAGGGTAAAAAAAGTACCAAAGGTCGCGTTTTTGAAGAAATCGATCCTTTGGAACTTTGTTTGTTCGGAGTAAAGCGGTTCTACTTTAATCGAAAAGCGTACATCTTCGGTATGGTGTTCCGAAAACCACAAATCAACCATTTATTTACCTCCCTCTTCGAGCTTTATGTGATTCATCGCCCAAAAGTGCTATTCCCCCAGGACTTTAATGAAGTCGGTGTTGCCATCGTCATTCATGATTATACAATTCTGTTTGCGGTAAAAATTATAGTGGTCGATAATCTGTGCGGTGATCCGTTCACCCGGGATCACCAGGGGAATCCCCGGCGGGTAGATCATGATCGATTCACCGCTAATTTCGCCGCTAGCTTCGGCGATGGGTACCTGTTTTTTTACGCTGTAAAAAGCATCGCGCGGGGCAACCACCGTTTGTGGCCGTACGAAGAAATCTGTCCGCGGAAGGTGGAAAGGCGCTCTTTTGCCATAATATTCTTGGCTCAATCTTCTGAAGGCGTCGACCAACAGTGTCAGGTCTTCTGCTGTATCGCCGGGACCGGTGACGGCCAGCACCACATAGGTTTCGGCCAGTTCCAGCTGGATATGGTACTTTTCTTTAAACAGATCATAGACTTCGAAGCCGGTCAGACCAAGCCCGTTTACGCGTACGACTATTTTGGTTTCGTCATAATCGTAGATCTCTTTACCGTTGGCATAATCGTCGCGGGTGATCACACTTAAACCCGGTATTTTACTAATCTCCGATTTCGCCTTGGTGCTTAAGGCGAGGAGGTTTCCCCAAAGCTGATAGCCGCTAGAAACCAAATGCTTCCGGGCCAGATCAAGACTGGCTAATAATAAATAGGAAGCGCTTGTGGTCTGCATCAGATTGATGATGGTGCGGACTTTTTCTTTACTGATCAGCCCTTCGTTGAGGAGGATGGCTGAGGTCTGGGTTAAGGAGCCTCCGGTTTTGTGGAGGCTGACCGTGGACATATCCGCGCCAACGTGCATCGCGGCGTCCGGTAAATCCGGATGGAAGGGAAAGTGGGAGCCATGGGCTTCATCGACCAAGACCGGAATGCCGTGGCGGTGGGCAAGCCGCACAATCGCCTTCAGATCGGAGACCGTCCCATAATAAGTGGGGTTATTGAGAAAAATGCCTTTGACACCAGGATTTGTTTTAATTGCTTCCTTTACTGCTGTATAGGTTATCCCGTTGGTGATCCCATATTCGGGATCAACCTCCGGATCGAGGAACACCGGAAGGGCGCCACTCAAAATAACCCCGTTGATCGCCGATTTATGGACATTACGCGGCATGATGATCTTATCCTTCGGCCCGCACGCGGACATGATCATGGTGATCACACCAAAGGTTGAACCGTTTACCAGCAGGAAAGCATAATCGGCCCCGTAAGCATCGGCCATTAGGCCTTCGGCTTCTTTAATAATCCCGGTCGGATTTGAGAGCACATCCAGATCTTTGGTGGAATTGGCATCGAACAAGACGATCTGTTCACTGAACGCCTCCGCCAGCGGTGAAGCCGGGTTTTTCTTATGCCCGGGCACATCGAAATGAACGATTTTGGCCTGGGTATAGTTTTTCAGTCCCGTATAAATCGGCGTTGCCGCGTGGTTTTTAAGATCCATCACAAAAGCCTCCGACCCACGGTCACGAAAGATTCATTCCATGGAAGATCTCGTCCATCTCCTTCTTCAAACGGCGGGTTATTTCCCGCGCTTCTCCCGGGTGAATGTCTGTTTCGGAAAAACCAAAAAGATAATTGTCTAAATCAAAATGTTTTAGTTTACATTTGGTGTGGTAGATATTTTCCTGGTAGACATTGACATCGATCATTTGGTATCGGTTTAGAATACTCTGGTCAATATAATCCTGGATAGAATTGAAATTGTGGTCATTAAAAATCTTCTGACCGGTAATATCCCGCGTAAAGCCGCGTACCCGGTAGTCGATGGTCATGATATCCGTATCAAAACTATTAATCAGGTAATTGAGGGCTTTGAGCGGGGAAATCTGTCCACATGTTGAAACGTCAATATCAGCACGGAAGGTGCACACCCCGTCATGGGGATGGTATTCCGGATAGGTATGGACAGTAATATGGCTTTTATCCAGATGGGCAAGGATAACCTCCGGCTCAAGGGTAGAAGTTTGCATCTTTTGAATCGTGTTGCCGTTATCTTCCTCGCAGACTAAAAGGGTAACACTGGCCCCTTGTGGGTCATAATCTTGGTTGGCAATGCTTAAAATATTGGCGCCAATAATTTCGGTCACGTTCTTTAGAATCTGCGTTAATCTTTCGGCATTATAATGTTCGTCAATATAAGCGATATAAGCATTGCGGTCGGAGACGGTTTTGGTATAGCAGATATCGTACATACTAAAAGCCAGGGTCTTTGTGAGGTTGTTAAACCCATGCAGTTTGATTTTGGAGCTCTTTTTCATTTATCTACCCCCCAACAGTGTTATCTATCCCCCGTTTATAATGGATAATACTTAGGGGAATGTCAACATTACCGAGATGTCGCTTTAGAAAAACAAGAAAGTTTTTGCGGCTCATCTTTCACCTGGATTATAGTTAAACTATTCAATAGAAGTCAAGAGGTAGCCGGCAAGAATTATTTTCTTCATATTTAACGTGGGTTGGGATCTTCATCATGGGGTGTTTTTCCGCTACACGCAGGCTTTAAATTTTGCCGATTGCGCAAACCGACTTCTAAAATTATCACATTCTTACAATTTTGTCAACCATTACTTACGAACAAAGCTAATTCCAGGGAACCCAAAATAAAAAGACCGCCGTTTAGAACAAGCGAACGGCGGTTTATTTATTAACTACGGAAAAGGTTTCTGAGTTTTAGGTATTGTCGTTGAGGGTGAATTCCGCTGCCTTTTTGATTTTTTATTCAGTAATTATGATGTTGTTCAGGTTTAGTTACATGCACCGTACCCCGGAGATGTTCCGGTGGGGCATAGATCGAGTATAATTTCAGGGGTATATTTCCGGTGTTAATTAGATTATGCCATGTGCCGGCAGGAATCAGGATGACATCGTCATCGTGAACCATTCTTTGAAAATCCAGACATTCTCTATTGCTTCCCATTTTAACGAGGCCTTGACCCTGTTCGATGCGGATAAATTGATCCACGAAGGGATGCATTTCCAGACCAATATCTTCTCCGACATTGATGCTCATTAAAGTAAGCTGCAAATAGCAACCGGTCCATAGCGTTGTTCGAAAGTTTGGATTGCGCCTGGTAGCTTCCGCGATGTTGATGACAAAGGGTTCCGGCCCGTAATCCCTTAGTTCAGGACAATGGAAAGATGGAGGATACATATTATACAAAGGATCACCCCGTTTTGAAGATGATGTACATCATATGATTTATTTAAAAGGATTGGTGCGAGCCAAGGGAAAATTCGGAAAGGGTGAAGCGTAGTGGGTATATCTCTTAAGGAGAACGTGGAGAATATAAGAGGAAGGTAGTCGTCCACGCTGACTACACCCATGACTCTACCGGAGGGTTGAATTTGCAAGAAAGTTATTTTGGGAGCGAAGTTCCTTTGGTCATCGAGAACCGCCAATTTGTCGAGTATGAAGAAGAGGACATTCAACGTCTAAATGACAGCGAGGAGAGAAAATTC
>ERZ773359.6452-NODE-6452-length-10333-cov-4.874781_pt1 | contig 10333 bp, 9 predicted proteins | sample MGYA00374955_ERZ773359 | MGnify/ENA primary metagenome ERZ773359 (study PRJEB29098, sample SAMN04486028) | biogas fermenter metagenome | study: EMG produced TPA metagenomics assembly of the Biogas fermentation microbial communities from Germany - Plant 4 DNA1...
CCTTTCCCGGCTATTCCTTTTTTAGGTTCTAAGGAGATAACCATGTTTTCGGCCAAAGGCTCCTTAAAACCGTTGGCGATTATGGGTGGCTCGTTAATATGTAGCCCTATGCCATGCCCTAAAAAAGTAACCCTTCTATCGCCAAAACCCATAAAATTTATTTTAAAATCCTCATCCAAACTGTTCATAATATCCCTATATAATTTTTCTGGGATAGCACCGGGTTTTAACTTTTCAGCCAGGCGCATTTCTATCTCCATACAGCCCTGGTGAGCCTTTAGCATTTCGCTGCTAGGCTTTCCCCCAAAAATATAGACTTGGGTTTTATCGCTATGATAACCGTTTATGCCATAAGCGATGTCGACAAACACCAAATCTCCTTTTTTTAATTTTCTTTCCCGGCTGCCGATAAAGGGTACTGCCGGACACATACCGTAGGCTCCGCCGGGACCGTCAAAATTAGTTGGATATAAAGAACTTTCGCCAAAACCAATCTGACCAATACCCATCTCTATCTCAAACATCGAAAAACGGCCTACGCCCTGATGCCCATGTTGTATTTGCCGGGTATATAATTCGGCCGAAAAGTCCGCCTCGCTAATACCTTCCTTGAGTAATGTTGGGACTATATTGATTAAAAAATCGTTATGGTGTTTCCCTGCCTCTTCCATGAGCTGAAGTTCATAAGCGGACTTAATAGACCTAAGACTAAGTACAATGCTGTCCAGGGAACCGACCTGATCCATTTTAAAATGTTTCTGAAGTCTTTGGAGTATATCGTAAGTAATAATTTCCGTTTCCAGATAGGTATTTCCTAAATATGGCCCCAGATAGGCTGCCGCATCGCGATAACTTTCCATGCCGTAAATATTGGCATTAGGCGATTCCTTTTTAGCCCGTTCTACACTACGGCGTACAAAAAAATAAGTTTTCCTGTCTTTGGTTATAACCAGCATACCGTCCTGCATGGTACCGGTAAAGTAGTACTGATTAATTCTGCCTATAATAATAGCGGTATCCCAGGCAGGCTTCTTCTTATCCATAATAGAGCAAAAATTATTTAACCTTTGCTCCAGTTCTTTTTTGCTTACTTCCTTGTTTCCTTTTAATCCTTCTTTCATTGCCGTTAATTCCATTTTCCTATGTTTCAGACAATATTTCCCCCCTGATTACGACCTATGTCTTAAGTCAACATATCATTTTGATCGATAGTAATAACACAATTATAATAGGGATGTGACTCCTGAACTTTTTGATTTATAGCCTGAATAAGATTTTTTTGTTCTTCCTTTTTCGTACCTTTAGGGATAACAATATCAAATACCAGATTTTCTCTTTCCCCTTTCCCAACTATCCGCAAGTCATGAAAGGAAAGTACGGTGGGGAATTTTTCTAAAATTTGGCCCAGCTCGTTCTGCATTTTAGCCAATTCTTCAGAATCCAAATTTAAAGGGTCCAGATGAATGGTTAGCAGTATATCAAGCTCTTCGGCCACCTGCCGTTCAATGTCGTCAATATACTCGTGCATGGCAATAATATCTTGATCGGCAGGTAGTTCAACATGGATGGAAGCCATGTATTGTCCCGGTCCGTAGCTATGCACAATCAAATCATGGATGCCGGCCACCTTTTCATAGCTAAGTATCTTCTCTTTAATTTGGGTAATCAACTCTTTGTCCGGCACTTCGCCGAGTAAAGGGCTGATGGTTTCTTTAGCCAGAGAAACCCCCGCATACAAGATTATTCCGGATACAATGATTCCCGCATAGGCATCAAGGGGCAATTTGGTAAATTGGGAAGAGATCAAGGAAATTCCGATGCAGCCCATAGCGATCATATCCGTAAAACTGTCATAAGATACGGCCAATAAAGCTTGGGAGTTGATCGTCTTGGCTAAAAAACGATTAAAAATAAAAAGCCATAACTTTACAACTATCGCCAGGAGCAAAACAAGCAGGGCGGTCCAGCTGAACATGACTTCAACGGGATTAAATATTCTATTTATCGAAGATTTTAAGAGTTCATAGCCGACCAACATTATCAGAAAAGCTACAATCAGGCCTGCTATATATTCAAGACGTCCATGTCCAAAAGGATGCTCCTCATCAGCCGGTTTCCCGGCCAGTTTAAACCCGACAATGGTTACCAAAGAAGAGGTGGCATCCGATAAATTATTAAAGGCATCTCCAATGAAGGCGATGCTGTTGATAATTATTCCGACAGCTAATTTAATGCCAAATAATATTACATTAGCCAGGATACCGATTATTCCGCTTAGATAACCATATTTATCCCGAACCTCGGGAAAATTTGTCTGTTGGTAATTCTTAATAAATTTGCGGACTAAAAGTTTGCTTAGCGTGTCAATACACCTCATGTATACTCTTTAGTTTATGCACTATAATATTAAGCACCTGCCGGAAGTTTCCTGTCCATGTTCCTGGAGCTGAGTTTGAAAGAAGGAAGGTAGCTGCTCCAGGGAAAAATTTTGATGAAAGTAATTTTTAGCAAGTAAGATGATTATTACTATTAAAGCTATGACCACAATACCTTTAATTATCGATTTTAAAAACTTAAAGGCTAGAATAAGTAAAATAACAGCTATAATAAGGCCTATCGACATACCTGTCATCAAATCTCCCCTTAGTTTTATTGTCTGTAATACCATTATATATCATACGGCTTGCCCAGTACAAAAATCAGAAGAGTTAATGACAAATATGAATATAAACGTGAGCATAAAAAGTAAATATGGGTAAAACCCGTTTGGATAAACGGGTTTTACAATCTAAATTCCGTTAAAGTTACTTGGATTACAAGCCCATAATATTTTGAGCAATGATTTTTTCGGGGAATTCACTGGCGCTGTCAATGGCAATGGTCCCTTTAACATCTCTTAAGAGACGGGAAACAAGCATTTCTTGACTGTATCCATAACCACCATGAACTTGAATAGCATCCAGGCAGGTTTTCTGGCCTATTTTATTGACGAACAGCTGAACCATCGAAGCTTTGACTTCGTATTCTTCTTCGCCTTTTTCTACCATTTCGGCAGCATCGTACAGGGCCAGTCTGCCAATATGAATATTGGCTGCCATTTCAGCAATCATAGATTGGATAGCTGGGAATTTGCCAATCGGTCTGCCGAACTGAACTCTTTGTTTGGCATATTCAATAGAATTTTCCAAAGCAGACTGCGCAATACCCAAGGTTTGAGCAGCAAGGGCCAGTTTAAACATGGGTTGAAGGGTTTGTACGATTTTCATACCTTCATTTTCTTTGCCCAACAGGTTAGACGCGAGTACTTTGACATTTTCTAATACGATTTCAACTGTCGGACAACCATTCAAACCCATTTTTTCGATAGTACGGGCCACACTGAAACCCGGTGTTTCGGCTTCAATCAAAAAGGCGCTCATTCCCTTTTCTACATTTTCGGGATCAGTTAGAGCAAATACCACATAAACACCCGCGGCACCGCCATTCATCACAAAATATTTTTTACCATTTAGAACATAGTCCTGGCCCTCACGCACGGCAACAACCTTGGACTCACCATAACCCGGATCAGCACAAAACTCATTAAGAGCAAAAGCTCCTATAGTTTCTCCGGCACACATTGCTGGCAGGTATTGTTCCTTTTGTTCCTTACTACCAAACCTGTTGATCGCCTCAGCAGCCAGGGAACAATGATTAACAATAATCGAACCTAAGGCTGCACAAGTCCGCGAAATCTCTTCCACAGTTAAAATATAACTCAAAAATCCGGCTTCTACTCCGCCAAACTCTTCCGGAAACAGCAAGGCAAACAAACCTTGTTCAGCGGCTTGGCCGACGATTTCTGTCGGAAACTCCCCTGAGGTATCAATTTCCGTTGTATGCTCTAGAACATACTCTTCGGCAAACTCCCGGACATTTTGCTGAATGAGCTGTTGTTCTTCAGTTAATGTATAACTCATTTCGGTCCCTCCTATTGACTTTGTTACCACGCTTAGGAGCGCAGCATTTGGCCGGAAATAACAATCCGCTGTACTTCATTCGTTCCCTCATAGATTTGCTGAATCTTAGCATCACGCATTACTTTTTCAACTATGGAGTCTTTAGAATAACCGTAATAGCCCATTATTTCCACGGCGTCACAAGCGACTTCCACACAGACATCAGTACTTAAGGCCTTGGCCATTGCTGCCGTCATAGTATAAGGGATCTCCAGATCTTTTAACACCTGACAATGGCGCACCAATTGTCTGGCCCCTTCCAATTTCATGCCCATATCGGCCAGTTTAAACTGCACGAACTGGTTTTTGGCCAAAGGTCTGCCATTGGCATCAATACGGTTTTTCACATATTCTTTAGCCTCGTCTAAAGCTCTTTGGGCACCCCCAATAGCCTGGGCAGCAACATTCGGCCGGGCTTTATCTAAAGTTTTCATGGCCATTTTAAAGCCTTCGCCTTCATTACCCAGTAAGTTAATGGCCGGTATCCTAACGTCTTTAAGGATAATTTCCGTGGTATTAGAGGCCCGAACACCCAATTTATTCTCAACACTGCCAACTGTAACCCCAGGGCGATCCGCTTCGACTAAGAAACAGCTCAGTTTATTTTTTCTATTATCCGGATTAGTTACGGCAAATATAATAAGATAATCAGCAACTCCGCCACCGGTACAGAAACATTTGGTTCCGTTCAGGATATACTCATCGCCTACTTTTTCAGCAGTTGTGGTACAAGCTGCCGCATCGCATCCTGCCCCAGGCTCGGTAAGGGCGAAAGCAGCGATTTTGCCGGCTAACAGATCTTTAAAATATTTTTCCTGTACTTCCTTCTGTCCCCCCAGAAGTACGGGGTAAGAACTTAAATTATTGGAACCTACCGCTGTCATAACGCCTAAACAGGCATAAGCAAATTCTTCTGTAACCAGCCCTACAGATACAGCGTCAAGTCCCGGTCCGCCGTATTCCTCCGGAGCAATCATGCACCCCCAGCCCATATCGACAATTCTTTTCCAAATATCCCAGGGATACTCACCTGTGGCATCTAATTCTTTGGCTACCGGCATAATGTATTCCCGGGCGAAGTCCCGGGCTTTTTTTTGTATTTCCAGATGTTTGGGGCTAAGTAAGGCATCTGACATATTTTTTTCACCCTTTCATTTTTTCCTCAATGATTTGTCTAAGCTGTCCCCACTCCGGTTGGAAAATTCCGGATGGCATTTCCTTTAAGTTGGACGAAATCCTTGGTCGGAAGCCCATATGAGCTAAAATATCTCTTTCCAAGTCAATACCGGGTGCGATCTCGATTAAAGTCATTTCTCCGTTTTCCAAGGTAAATACAGCTCGTTCAGTGATATAGAGTACGGGTTTATTTATCTCACTAGCATATTCACCGCTGAATGAAATGTGTTCCACTTGAGGTAAGAATTTTTGATGCTTACCTTCCTGTACAATTTTTAGTTTACCGTCCTCAATCGCAACTTTCAGTCCTCCGGCAGTAAATGTACCGCAGAATATTACTTTTTTCGCATTTTGGCTGACATTTATAAAGCCACCGCTACCGGCAATCCTCGGTCCAAAATGAGTAACGTTGACATTTCCCTTCCTATCTGTTTGCGCCAGACCTAAACAGGTTATATCAATACCGCCACCGTCATAATAATCAAACTGCGCTTGTTCCTCTAACATACATTCGCTGTTATAAGCATGTCCGAAATGAGGTAAGCTGGCAGGAATCCCGCCAATACTACCCGCTTCCGTGGTCAAAGTTAAGGATTCATCCGCCTTTTCCTCGGCAGCAATATTGGCTACATCGCTAGGGATACCCACTCCTAAGTTTAAAATAGCATTGGGTTTAAGTTCCATTGCCGCCCGCCGGGCAATAACTTTACGTTCATTCAGTGGTAGCGGGGCAACTTCACTTAAAGGCATTTTGATATTACCTGCAAAAGCGGGATTATAGTAAGTACCCTCTGTTTGATAATGGTTTTTCTGATCGGTAGCCACAACGATATAATCAACCAGAATTCCGGGGACCCTGACGTCTTTGGGGTGCAGGGTATTGGCTTTGGCGATATTTTCCACCTGAGCAATAACAATTCCCCCGCTGTTTTTAACGGCCTGAGCCAAAGGAAGAGCACAAGCAAGTATACCTTCGTTTTCCATGGTTATATTGCCTTTTTCATCGGCCGTGGTACCGCGAATTAAGCCCACATCCACCGGAAAGCTTTTATAAAACAGCCATTCTTCCCCTTCAAAATTAACTACCTTAACAATATCCTCTGTGGTCCGGGCATTAAGTTTGGCACCTTCTACCCGGGGATCAACAAATGTTTTCAAGCCGACTTTAGTAATAAGCCCGGGTCTTTTAGCCGCAATCTCGCGCCAGAGCTGGATAATAACTCCTTGGGGGAGATTATAGGCTTCAATCTTATTCTCTGCAACCAATTTACCCATTCTGGGTGAACCCAGCAAATGAGCCCCAATCCAACGTTTAATTAATCCCTCATGGGCTAGGAAGGCCGTTCCTGTATTCTCGGTATGATCACCGAGAGGTGAGCTTTGGACGAAGGTAATATCCCGGGGATGACCGGTTTTTTCAAATCGTTTACCTATGGCTATCGCCATTTCCTGGTTCCAACCGGCTAAGCCAAAACCACTCACACCTATGGTCATTCCGTCCTGAATTAGCTCAGCTAATTCATCCGCAGTTCTTACTTTAGACAAGTCTTATCCCTCCCATACTAAAATTTATAAACATTGATGTTTAATAAAATTATTATTTTGTAATATTACTTTTTTTAGTCTTAATTTCAAGCATTATCCCTGTCGATAAATTATCCCAAATCCTCCTGCAGGATACTCCCAACTGATTGCCCCTTGAGGACAAACAGCCCTGCAGGTCCCACACTCCAGACAACCTGCCCATTCTACTATTATTTCTCCGTTTTGTTCACTGTAAAGTTCCGCCGGACATACAGTCAGACAGCTTTTGGGCTGGCAGCTTTGGCATTTGGTATTATCTATAATGATATGGGGGTTGCCTTCATTCACTTCAAATTTATTTAAGGCCAACTTTTCCGGTATACTCAATTTAATCACAGTGCACGCACCCCCTTAAAGCCATCACGGGCTAAGTCAAATATGGATAAATTATTCTCTTTTAACGCTTTAAGCGCAGTTTTGAGTAAAAGTTCCTTGGGAGTTAAATCATGGTTGTAAACCTTACCGAATATATCATTGGCCAATTTAGAATAGCTCTTATACAGGCGATCGTTTTCCATAAAGATCGGTGCTTTAGCATAAGTTTTCAAATCTTTCATGACAAAGCTTTCGTCCAAACGGCGTTTATAGGAATTTAAGGAAGCTGCACTGAAGTCGTTTTTCTCTTTTGCTTCGATAATAGCCTCAGCTGCGGCTATACCGGAACCAACAGCCAAATCCATACCCCGAATTACAAGCCCACTGTTAATGGTAAAACCCGCAGCATCTCCAACCATAATAAAACCATCCGCTACCAGCTGTTGAGGCACCATGTGCAATCCGCCCTCAGCCGTGAGGTGGGCTCCGTATTCAACCATTTTGCCGTCCTTAACCAAAGGCGCAACCATCGGATGCTCCAACAGATCGTCCAGAACTTCGGCAGGCTTAACCCCTGCTTTAACTAAATCGTCCAGGCGCAGAACAACACCTATGGACAGGGAATCGAGATTGGTATAGAGAAAAGCTCCTCCTGCTACCCCGTGGGAAGCTTCACCCAACATGGCATAGGCGGTCCCTTCATTACCGGTCAAACGGAACCTTTCTTCTATTGTCTCCCGCGGCAATTCAATCAGCGCTTTAGCACCAACAGCTAAATGCTCTAGTTTAATAGGTCCACGCAAACCTGCTTCCTGAGCAATAAAGGAGTTAATACCATCGGCAGCGATAACTACATCCGCCAACATTTCTTCATCGCCAGCTACAATACCTGTTACTTTATTACCCTCTTTAAGAACTTTTTCTACTTTTATCCCGTTTGCCAGCATAACTCCTGCATCTTCCGCTTTTTCAGCCAACCAGCGGTCAAATTTGGCCCGCAGGACGGAGAAAGCATTATAGGGGGCCTTGCTTAAAGCTTGACCTTTATAATCAAGGTTAAAGTAATCTTCCTTGTCCATAAGAGTGGTAACATAATTGGTAATATAACGTTCTACCGGAGCTTCTTCCCAGAAACCGGGAATCAGTTGATCAAGTACTCGCGTGTAAAAAACTCCACCGCTTAAGTTTTTACTACCGCAGTAATCACCGCGCTCAACGAGCACAACCTCTACGCCTGCTTGAGCCAGTTTGTAAGCTGCTGCAAGTCCCGAGGGGCCCCCTCCGATAATTATAACTTCATATTTATCCGCACTCATCTTTTCACCTCTTCTCTGTTTCTGAGAAAACTCCGGTTTTACTTACCGGCTTTTATTTTTTCTATTAACATCGGCAATACTTTATATAGATCGCCTACAATACCATAATCCGCTTGTTTGAATATCGGAGCAGCCTTATCTTTGTTAACGGCAATAATAGTTTGAGACTGGTTGCAGCCTACCATATGCTGAATTTGGCCGGAAATCCCTAAAGTAATATACAAATCAGGTTTGAACATAACTCCCGATACACCGATGTAACGTTCTCTGGGCAGCCAGTCCAGGCCTTCCGATAAGGGGCGAGTACAACCAATTTCGGCTCCTATTAGTTCGGCCAACTCCTCAGCCATTTTCAAATCCTCTTTGTCCGCAAAACCACGGCCTACCGCTACTACACGCTTGGCTGCGGAAAGATTAACAGTTGCCCCGGCTTTAGCTCTTTTTTCTACACATTTAACTTTAGATTCGGCCGCGACAAAATCAACATTTTCCGTAGTTCCTTGACGTGATTCATCCAAAGCCTGGGTACCGAATACTCCGCCTCCGACCGTAGCGATTGCTACTTCAGCATTAGATTTAATGGTACTAATAGCGGCTCCGCCATAAACCCGGCGCTTGCAGGTTCCGTCTTCTAAAAACTCAATAACATCAGCTAGGACCGATGTTCCCCGCTTAGCTGCCAAAATTCCGGCCATAAGCTTACCGCGTTTAGTATTGCCGAACATCACCAAGTCAGGTTTGTGCTCAGCTACCAATTTTTCAATTGTAGGCAGAAAATCCTCGACCATGCGGGAATCTTCCAGTTCTCCCATTAGATAAACGTGATCAGCTCCTGCCTTTATGGCCTCATCGGCTGCGCTTGGATTACCGATCAATAAAACCGCTACTTTTTCTCCTAATTGGCGAGCGCCTGCACATAGTTCGACTAAAAGATCCTGTTTTTCACTGAAAACCCATACATTTTTCATTGCACTCATTTTTTAGACCCCCTTTACTGCAATTCCTGGCGAAGGTTTTCCCAGAGCTCATTTACTGCATCTTCGGAATCACCTTCAATTACAATTTGTTTTCTTTCTGCCAATTCCGGTGCCAGGGTGTCGATTGTTTCTATAGTTTGAGGATTGTCGGCAAGGCCGATATCCGCAAGGCTCCATTGGGTAACAGGCTTTTTGCCGGCTGACAGTACTTCTTTCATGCTAGGGATGCGAGGCTGAACAATATCGGTAGTAACAGAAATAACAGCAGGTAAAGAAACTTCTAAAACTTCTACCTCATCTTCCAAAGTTCTCTCGACAATAAGTTTATCACCTTCAACCGTAATTTTACTTACGGCATTGATATTAGCCATACCCAGCAATTCGCCAAGTTGAGCACCGACTTGTTGGGAATAAAGGTCGGAAGATCCTTCCCCACACAAAACCAAATCGATATTACCGATTTTTTGAATAGCTGCCGCCAGAGTGCGGGCTGTTTGATGGGTGTCGGCATCAGCTAGAGAATCATCTACTACCAGATAAAGATCCGCAGGACCACGGGAAAGAACAGCTTTCTTGAGTTTAGAATTCTCTAAAAGCTTTGGTCCCACACTTAAAGCACTAACCTTCCCACCGGCATCGGCCACAACTTGCATACCGGCTTCAATAGCCGGAAGATCATATTGTCCAATTTCCAATTCAGCTTTTCCTAATTCTAAGGTGCGGTCGTCACGGACAATAATATCCTGATCATCCTGAACTATTTTGTAACATGTAATAACGTTCACCCAAATCACCTCTTGTTTTATCTTTATCTAAAATTTTATTACCATATATTATTCTAATATCTACCCTTGAAACATGTCAATGTTTACATGTATAATTAGACATATATTATTTGTTATATTTTGAAAAATATTGTTATTGTTATTATATGATAAAATATCCAATAAAAAAATATTTAGAGGTA
>ERZ773359.6454-NODE-6454-length-10331-cov-5.428377_pt1 | contig 10331 bp, 7 predicted proteins | sample MGYA00374955_ERZ773359 | MGnify/ENA primary metagenome ERZ773359 (study PRJEB29098, sample SAMN04486028) | biogas fermenter metagenome | study: EMG produced TPA metagenomics assembly of the Biogas fermentation microbial communities from Germany - Plant 4 DNA1...
CCTGTCGGAGGGCCATCCTCCATCTTCAATGCAGCTTTCGCAGCACACCACCACCTAGCATGCGGGTCCGCACTAGGCGGTTCCTAAAGGTTCACGAATTTCCAAATAACGATGAAGTAGACTCTTAAGCCCTTGACGTTCCCAATAGGAATTGTTGAGGGCATTATTTATGTTTCTGGACATTTCCCATGCCCCTCGTCGAGAGTTTGCCATCATGAACACAATATGAGATATTGATTCAGTTTGAGGATTCGTTCAGATATCGACATCGGTCTTGTCCGATTGGTTATTTCCCGAATCTTCTCTTTGAATCGTTCTATCGTCTTGGGGGCCAGGCGAATCGTCGCTTGGCGATTGGGTAGAAAGCTAAACCCGAGAAATTTTCGGTTCCACGGTCTATCTACAGCACTTTTCTCTCGATTTACTCTGAGTTTTAACTTCCCCTCCACAAATTGAATGACCGAATTCATTACCCGTTCTCCGGCTCGCTTGCTCTTGACGAAGATGTTACAGTCATCGGCATAACGCACAAAGCAATGTCCTCTTTTGGTTAACTCCTGGTCTAGGTCATCCAGTAAGATGTTCGCCAGCAGCGGACTTAAGGGTCCTCCTTGAGGGGTTCCTTCGACTGTCTCTTTTGTCACTCCGTTTTCCATGACTCCGGCATTAAGGTATCCTCGGATAAGTTTTAGGACTCTTTTATCCTTAACTTTTCGGGCTACTCTCGCCATGAGGATGTCATGGTTCACTCGGTCAAAGAACTTTTCCAAGTCCATGTCCACGACATAGCGATATCCTTCTTGGATGTAGGCCTGAGCTTGTTTGACTGCGTCATGGGCTCGTTTGCCAGGCCGGAAACCAAAGCTGTTCGGAGAGAAATACGGGTCAAATATTGGGGTCATCACTTGGAGTAGGGCTTGCTGGATGAGCCGGTCCATTACGGTGGGGATGCCTAACAAGCGGACACCGCCTCCGGGTTTGGGGATTTCCACCCGTCTGACAGGTGCTGGCTTGTAGGTTCCCGTCAGGAGTTCTGCTTTGACAGTGTCCCAGCACTCCCACAGGTAAGCTTTTAAGTCTTTTACCGCCAGATAAGAACGTTATCTTTCTGCCCGCGCTTGCCCAAGTATACTGCCATAACTCTTGGCGGCTTTGGATTTAATCTTGTTATGGAGACTCATCCAGTTATAACAGCCTCAAATTGGGTTCGTGTACCTCAAGCCGTGCTTTTGCCTTAAACTTCCTTCAGATTCCGCCTCACGACGGACACCCTTGCTCTTGGCTATGGTAGGCGCTCGCCAGCCCCCGTTCCGGACTTTCACCGTATAGATAACGCCCATGCTGGGCGTACATAAACACTAAAGGACCGTTTCAGCGGTCCTTTTTAGAATACCTCAACTTAATTGAATTATGCCTTTTAATAAGTTATGCCTCTTAACATTAATTGAATTATACCCTTTATTAACTATCGGTAAGACTCTTAACATTAGGGGTATTGACTTTACTCAAATATTCTTGTAAGGCCATGGTTTCCGTTCCGGAAGACCTTTTTAGTTTCTGAAGCGCTCTTATTACTGCTTTGGCGGTATCCATGGAAGTGAAACATGGCACCCGGTGCTCCGCCGCTAACCGCCGCAAAAGATACCCCATCCTTTCTGTGGGTTTACCTTTGGCAGGTGTACTTAAAATAAAAGTAAAATCTCTTTGCCTAATGGCATCTCTTAAAGCCTCGCTGGCCTCATCCACTTCCTCAGCCTCGATACCGCATAAAGCTAAGGCTTTACAGGAATCACCGGTAGCTTTAATTTTAAACCCCAGTCTGGCAAATTCCCTGGTAATAGCCATAGCTTCCGGCATTTCTTGAGGGCCAACGGAAACTAAGATAGTTCCCCCATTGGCTAAATTTATCTGGGCAGCGGTAAATGCTTTAGCTAAGGCAAAAGCAAAGCTTGTATCAATACCCAGTACTTCACCCGTTGATTTCATTTCCGGGCCTAACGATGTTTCGACTTTGGTAAGCTTTTCAAAAGAAAAAACAGGTGCCTTAACCGCTACATAGGGTGCTTCGGGAATTAGGCCCCCGCTGTAACCCAAATCACGCAGCTTGCTGCCCAAGCTGACCTGCACGGCCAGCTTCACCAGTGGAACTCCTGTGACCTTGGAAAGAATGGGTACTGTACGGCTGGCCCGGGGATTAACCTCGAGAACATATACCGAGCCCTCGACCACCACAAATTGAATATTGATCAAACCCAGGACACCAAGACGCCGAGCTATTCTGCAGGTAATAGTTTCAATTTGCTTAATTTCATTCCAAGTCAGGCTCTGGGTAGGATAAACCGCCAAGCTGTCTCCGGAATGAACTCCCGCTCTCTCAATATGCTCCATTATGCCGGGAATTACTGTAGTTTCCCCGTCGGAGACAGCGTCTACTTCCACCTCTTTACCTTCCAAATACTTGTCGACCAGAATAGGGTGAGCCGGTGAAAGATAAATGGCTTGACGCAAGTAGGCTTCCAATTCTTTTAGATTATAAACCACCTGCATTGCCCGACCACCGATTACATAGGAAGGCCGGACTAAAACAGGAAAGCCTAATTCCTCAGCTATTTGATTAGTTGCCGCAACAGACGTGGCAGTCCTTCCTTCAGGCTGAGGGATTCCCATTTCCTGAAGAACAGCAGCAAATCTCTCCCGGTCTTCAGCAATGTCAATAGCGTCAAAAGAAGTTCCAAAAATCCTAACTCCCGCTTTGCTCAGCGGTTCCGCTAAGTTAATGGCTGTCTGTCCCCCGAATTGAACTAAAACACCATCAGCTTTTTCCCTCTGGACCACATGCAGCACATCCTCAACGGTCAGCGGTTCAAAATAAAGCTTATCCCCTGTATCGGAGTCAGTAGATACCGTCTCGGGATTATTGTTAATTATAATTGATTCCACCCCTGCCTGCTGCAAAGCCCACAAAGCATGAACCGAACAATAATCGAATTCAATCCCTTGGCCGATTCTTATCGGCCCGGATCCCAAAACAACGACTTTGGGACCGCTTTTTACTTGAGCCTCATCTTCTTGGCCATAAGTTGAATAGTAATATGGGGTAGGGGAAGCAAACCCTGCAGCACGGTTACCCACCGTCTTATAGACCGGCATAATCCCTTCCTGCTGCCGACGTTTTCTAAGCTCCTCCTCAGCTACCCTGGCCAACCGGGAAATTGACTGATCAGAAAACCCTTTGGCCTTAGCTTCTTTAAGCAGCTCAGTACTCAGGGGTTCCTCTTTAAGCCTTCTTTCCAGTTCAATCAGCTCTTTTACTTTGAGAAGAAAGAACCTATCTATTTTTGTACTTTGCTCTATTTCGGCTACGGGCCATCCCCGGCGAAAAGCCTCGGCAATAGCAAAGAAACGCTCATAATCTTTATTTAGGAGTCTATCTTCTATTTGAATATCAGTCCAAGTACCGGCCGCGGGCACAGTAAGTCCGTGAGCATTTATTTCTAAAGAGCGTACGGCTTTCAGCAAAGCGGCCTCCAAATTGTGTTCCAAAGCCATAACTTCGCCCGTAGCTTTCATTTGGGTACCTAATCTATGGTCAGCGGACGGAAATTTATCAAATGGCCAACGGGGAAACTTGATAACCACGTAATCAGGATGAGGCTCAAAACAATCACTGGTAGAAACAATTTCGGGATTGGTCAACTCCGGCAAAGTATAGCCTACAGCCAATAAAGCGGCCATTTTGGCTATGGGAAAACCGGTTGCTTTGGAAGCCAAGGCGCTGGACCTGCTTACCCGAGGGTTAACCTCTATGACGACATATTCTTTGCTCCCGGGATTTAAAGCAAATTGAACATTACAGCCTCCGTTAACTTTAAGAGCTCGAATAATTTTCAAGGCTGCAGCTCTAAGCATTTTATACTCCTCATCAGTCAGGGTTTGCGCCGGGGCTACCACTATGCTGTCTCCAGTATGAATACCAACCGGATCAATGTTTTCCATACTGCAGACCGCAATACAGTTATCCCTTGCATCTCGCATTACTTCAAACTCAATTTCTTTCCATCCGGCCACACTTCGTTCTACTAAACACTGGGCAAGAGGGCTGGATTGCAAGCCCCGATGTAGGATTTCCGCCAATTCTTTTTGGTTATTGGCAATTCCGCTCCCCGTCCCACCAAGGGTATAAGCCGGCCGAATAATCAAGGGAAAACCTATTTCTTCGGCAAATATTTCACCCTCACTAAGGCTACTGACAATTTTACTTTGGGCTACCGGTTCACCGATTTCCAGCATGGCTTGCTTAAAAGCTTCACGGTCCTCAGCTTGATAAATGGTCTCAGCATTACAGCCAATAAGCTCGATCTTGTACTTTTCCAGAATCCCTTCTTTAGCCAAATCCATAGCCAGGTTAAGTCCGGTTTGCCCGCCAAGGGAAGGAAGCAAAGCATTAGGCCGTTCCCTAGCCATGATTTTTTCCAAACTCTCCACGGTAAGAGGTTCAATATAGGTCTTATGGGCCATTTGGACATCAGTCATAATAGTGGCAGGATTACTGTTTACCAGGACTACTTCCAATCCGATTCCTTTTAAAGCTTTACAAGCTTGAGTACCGGCATAATCAAATTCAGCGGCCTGGCCGATGATGATCGGTCCCGAACCGATAACCATAATTTTTTTCCAAGCAGGATTTACTGGCATATATTTTAACCCCCGACTATTAACTTCTGATTATTGGTTTACATAAAACTTCGATTATAGGACGCAATTAGGTACCGGATTTAACAACTAAAAGCTTCCTCCAATATCTCTAACGCTTGGTCGATTTCGTCTTTTGATACTGTAAGCGGAGGGAGAAAACGCAGTGTATGACCTCCAACACAGTTTATGAGCAAACCCTTAGCGTAGCAAGCATCAACAATAGCCGGACCTTTTTCACCTACAGGAAGCCCGATCATTAAACCTAAGCCTCGGACCCGGCCTTCAAAGCCATGTTGCACGGCCAAGTTCTGCAGTCTACTCCGGAAATATTCCCCTTTAGCTTCAACTTCAGATAGGAAACCCGGAGCAGTCATGATTTCCAGCACCTTACAGCCTACGGCTGTTGACAGATGGTTTCCGCCAAAGGTGGAAGCATGGTCCCCAGGCTGGAAACTGGCAGCAACCTTATCTGTTGCCAGAACCGCTCCGATAGGAACTCCATTGCCTAAAGCTTTGGCCAAAGTCATAATATCGGGTTTTACTCCCAGCCATTCATAAGCGAACAGTTTACCCGTCCTTCCCAAACCGCACTGTACCTCGTCCACGACCAGCAAAGCCTGGTTTTGGTCACAAATCTCTTTGATTTTTTGCATAAACTGTGGTGAAACCGGGTTTACTCCGCCTTCACCTTGGATCGGCTCCACAAATACTGCGGCCGTATGCTGATCGACAATGGCTTCCAATTCCTCTACATTATCCATCCCCACATAGGCAAAACCCGGCGGAAGTGGTTCAAACCCCTTCTGATATTTAGTCTGGCCGGTAGCTGCTAAAGCAGCAAGGGTCCGGCCATGAAAAGAATTCTTCAGGGACACAATTTTATACTTGTGGGAACCGTAATGTTTTTGGGCATACTTACGGGCTAGTTTTATTGCTCCCTCATTAGCCTCGGCCCCGCTGTTGCAGAAAAAAACTTTATCCGCAAAAGAATTAGCTGTGAGCATGCTGGCAAGCTTTACCTGATTGGGGATCCAGTATAGGTTGGAGGAATGAAGCATCTTAGCTGCTTGATCCTTAATGGTGGCTACAATCTCCGGATGGGAATGCCCCAGAGAAGTAACCGCCAAACCGGTCACGAAATCCAAATATTTATGCCCCTCACTGTCCCAGACCCAGGAACCCGAGCCCTGCACCAAAGCCATCGGCAGACGGCCATAGGTATTCATGACATGCTCTTTTCCCGCCTCTACTATTTGCTGGCTGTTCATTATTTTGGGTCACCCTTTCACTTTTAATTTCTGCTATCTAAAATTCCAAACTTCCGAAGAAATCTTAGCTGTTACCCGAAATCTCAGCTGCTATCCGAAATCTCAGCTGTCCAAGTAAGTGCTAAACCAACATGGTTCCAATGCCCCCGTCCGTAAACAATTCCAAAAGAATAGCGTGAGACTGCCGACCATCAATAATATGGACTGATCCTGTTCCTTGTTGTAAGGCTTCTACCGCACACTCGACTTTGGGAATCATTCCACCTTGTATAACCCCCTCTGATATCAGAGACGGCACTTCATCCCTGCCAATAACTGAAATCAAAGAAGCGAGGTCGTTGATGTTTTTTAGCACCCCTTTAACATCTGTTAATATCAATAACTTATCTGCTTTTAAAGCCCCGGCTAAAATTCCGGCGGCCGTATCAGCATTGACATTATAACTCTCGCCGTCTTCGCTGCCGGCTATCGGTGAGATTACCGGAATATATCCTTGATCTAAAAGGCTTATAATTATCCCCGGTGCTACTTTTTTGATTTCCCCTACATAGCCCAGATCAATTTCCTCTAGAGAGCCGTCTTTGTTCTCCAATTGTAACGGCTTTTTATCCGCTAGAAAAAGGCAAGCATCCTGCCCGCTTAAACCCACGGCTTTTCCACCAAACCCGTTTAGCAAGGAAACAATTTCGGTATTGAGTTTACCCACCAGGACCATGGCAGCAATTTCCATGGTTTCCTTATCCGTAATTCTTAAGCCCTGAACAAAAGTACTTTCTTTACCTACCCTTTTCAACATAGTGTTGATCTCAGGACCACCCCCATGAACAATAACCGGCCTAAGACCTACGGAATGAAGAAGGAGTATATCAAGCATAACTTCTTCTTTTAACTTCCTATCCACCATGGCATGGCCGCCGTATTTAATTACAACGGTGGAGCCGGAGAATTTTTGGATATAGGGCAAAGCTTCTATTAATATATTTGCTTTGGTAATATTGTTCATCTTTTCACTTCAGACCTTTCCCGATTTATATCACTTTACAATATTACTTTCCACTGGCATGCTGTCCAGACTCTTGGAAGTACCTTACGTACTACGTACGGTAATCCGCATTAATATCAATGTATCTGTGAGTTAAATCACATCCCCAGGCTTTAGCTTCCCCTTCGCCGTCCCCCAAAAGAACTTCCACTAATATATCCTTAACTGTCAAACGCACCAAAGCTTCGTCTTCAGAGAAATTCACTCCCTGGCCTTGAGAAGCTACCTGCAAACCATTTAGAAAGATGTCTACTTGATTAGGATTAAACGAGGCTCCGGAATATCCGGCAGCAGCCAAAATTCTGCCCCAATTGGCATCTTGCCCATACATGGCCGCTTTTACCAGATTTGAGGAGCAAACACTACGGGCAATAGTACGGGCTGCACTTAAATCTTTGGCCCCGCTAACCCTAACTTCTATAAATTTGCTGGCTCCTTCGCCATCACGAGCAATAGCCCTGGCCATAGTGCAACAGGCTTCCTTAACCATTTGGGAAAATTTCCGCCAATCTTCCCCTTCGGGTCTCACTCCGGATAAACCGTTGGCTAGCATAAGAACCATATCATTGGTGCTGGTATCCCCATCAACCGTAACCATATTGAAACTTTCATCCGTAGCTTCCTGCAATAATTTTTTAAGCCGAGAGCTTTCTACTTGGGCATCGGTTGTGATAAAACAGAGCATAGTCCCCATATTAGGATGTATCATGCCAGACCCTTTAGCCATAAGACCCAGCTTGATCGTTCCTCCAGCACACTCAAGTTCCAAAGCCATTTCCTTGACTGTAGTATCGGTGGTCATAATCGCCAGAGCTGCCTGGTGAGCCGCTTGAATTTTGGCTTGGGAACCTTGATTGCAATTGCGATTATTGGGGTTAAACTGCTCCTGTAACGACTTAACTTCCGCCACTGCAGCCTTTATTCCGGGAACTATTTTTTTCATAGGCATTGGCTGCCCAATAACACCCGTAGAGGCCACGAGAACATCCGAAGAGTCAATTCCCAATTCTAAGGACGTGGTCTCTGCCATTTGCCAAGCATCTTGCTCCCCTCTTTTACCCATACAGGCATTGGCGTTACCGCTGTTAATAATAACAGCCCGGGCCTGCCCATCCTCTATATGCTTTTGGGTTAGAAGAAGCGGATGAGCCTTAACTAAATTGCGAGTAAACACCCCGGCGGCATGGCTTCTAACTTCGGAAAAGATTATAGCCAGATCATATTTACCCTTATGTTTAACCCCGCTCCTGACTCCACAAGCATAAAAACCTATCGGAGCTGATACTCCCCCGTTTATCTCTTTCCATGGAACTGAGTTTGTGTTCATAATTATTTCCTCCATCATGCTATACTCAATCTATATACATCTAGGGCCACATGCCTCTGGTCTCCAAACCCATATCTTCAGGCAGGCCAAATAAAATATTCATATTCTGCACAGCTTGCCCGGAAGCACCTTTCACCAGGTTATCAATAACAGAAACCAGAATTACTCTGCCGGTATGAGCATCATATTTTAACTGCAGAAAAGCATGATTACTACCATAACAATATTTAGTCTGGGGCCATACTCCATCCGGCAGAAGATGAACAAAGCGTTCCCCCTGATATGCTTCTCTTAGGCATTCTCTAAAGACTTTTTCCTTTTGTTCTTCCGTCCCCAATCCATCGGCAGCCTGGGCATAAATGGTAGCCATAATACCTCTGGTCATGGGTACCAGATGAGGCACAAAGCTGACATAAACTTTATCTTGGGCTGCCAAGCTTAATTGTTGTTCTATTTCCGGAGTATGTCTATGCTCAGCGACTCCATAGGCCTTAAAGTTCTCATTAACTTCACTGAAATGCATAGCCTGGTTAATCCCTCTCCCCGCTCCGGAAACTCCGGATTTAGCGTCAATGACAATTGTATTCTTTTGGATCAAACCGGCCTCTAACAATGGGACTAAAGCTAAAAGAGAAGCCGTTGGAAAACATCCGGGATTAGCGACTAAGGATTTGCCGTAAATCTCCTTGCGGTAAAGCTCCGGCAAGCCATATACTGCTTCCGAAATTAGCCGCGGATTGCCATGTTTAACCTTATACCACTTCTCATATTCCAAACTGTCCTTTAAACGAAAGTCCGCACTCAAATCAATAACTTTGATTCCCCTGTTCAGTAGGGGCTCAACTTTACCCGCAACAATCCCGTGGGGAAGAGCAATAAACAATACATCTAATTCTGGAATACTCTCATCCTCTAAAACATGGCCGCATCCACTTAAATGAGGATAAATAGTGGCAATGTCCTTCCCGGCTGAACTTGATGATCCTAAATAAACTATTTCCGCTTCGGGATGATTATTTAATAAACGGAGCAATTCCTGGCCTGTATAACCGGTTGCTCCAAGAATTCCGACTTTCATGTTTTTCCTCCTCATAAACCTTTGTTTAATAATTATACATATATACGTATAATTATGCAATATTTTTTTTATATAAATAAACCAACCTCGATTGCCTACAGGAGCTTTTCCTTACGTCTAACTCTAATTCTTAGCTAGGTGACCGGTCGAATGGAATATTATATTTTGCAAGTAAATGGCAAAAAAAAATGCCTTCACAAGAATGAAGACATCTCTTTTAATATTGGATTTATTTACTCTCCGTTTTTGGACTTAACCTTAACATTTAACAGAGAAGCATGCTACACCTTATTCATTATCTATACAATAATTGCTTTTGCTAAATCCTCATCTATGCTGTATCTGGCATCTTTGATGTTAACAATATAATTCGATGCCAATTTAGAAATAATCGTAACCTTTTCACCAGGATAACAGCCAAGGGAAAATAATAACGTTTTGATATCCTCGTGATCAGTATTTACTTCATTCACTACGTATGGTGTATTTATCTTTCCTTTTGCTAATGTCATCTCTACCCCTCCGCGGTTTACATGAATTCGAAAAAGAATTCCTCCGCTTGAACATTTAATGTTTAGCACAATACTAGCTATCCTAATTATAACTATAGTTGATAATGATTGTCAATATCCTAGTTGGGATAGTTGGAGTCAAGTTCCAGTCAAGATAAAACCAGGCTGAGCGGAAATGATGAAAACTTTTAATGATCCCCGTTTGACAGGCCAATTCAGTGCCGCCCCTTAAAGTTGCTCTGATCCAAGAGCCCATGCCCCAGGACTGCCAAGTCCTTAACACGGAGCTGTTCTCCTACAGCCTGACTCGACAACGGGAAGATATAATAATAAATCCTAGCTAAAACACATTTTCAGCCGGACAACAGGTGCTTTGTCATCTTTTATATCCTTCATATTCTTATTTACT
>ERZ773359.6457-NODE-6457-length-10326-cov-11.931652_pt1 | contig 10326 bp, 7 predicted proteins | sample MGYA00374955_ERZ773359 | MGnify/ENA primary metagenome ERZ773359 (study PRJEB29098, sample SAMN04486028) | biogas fermenter metagenome | study: EMG produced TPA metagenomics assembly of the Biogas fermentation microbial communities from Germany - Plant 4 DNA1...
ACTCGCCGACCCTTTACTTCCATCTCGTGGTAAACCAAGATGTCGATCAGAGAAGAACCGTAATTCAGAACCTTTCGGGGATCAAACGGCCACTGATATCCTTTCAGGAAGATGGCATCCAGCATCTTCTGTGGATCGGGGAAATAATCTTGCAGAAATTCCCGCGCGTCTCTGCCATCCTGATTAGTGGAAACATAGCGGGGCAGCACCTGCTGGTAGGTACCCGATAGATTCCACCTGAATTTGAGGGAGGCAATACCATACTGCGATTCGGTGAGGTTCTTACCTATCACGCCCGCTTCAAAGGCAACACCAGATGCGCCTGTCTGAGATGGAGGATAAACTGACCGCTGATACATCCCTGCAGGCCCACCTGTTGCATAAACGATATTAGTGCAGCTGAAGAGGACGAACCGTTTAGACTCATCGGCCAGCGCGTTGAGGTTAAGAGTTAAAAGCCCCACCGAACGAGTCTTTTCTTTATCTGTTAAGACCGCTACTACTTGATAACCATCAAAGATCGGAATCCCTTTGGCTGTGACCTGCTCTTGCAGCCGTTCTACCATTACTTTTGATGTCAGAGGCCCTACAGACGAAGCTCTTTGGCGGGGATCGTGGTCTGTTTTGTACCCGATAAATTCACCGTATTTATTATGGGGAAAGGGAACCCCGATGTTTACAAGATTAAAGAAGCACTGCGCCGACAAAGCAGCTTCTACCAAAGCAACGTCGCCGTCCATAGAACCGCCGTTGAACAAGGTCTGAGCCATATCGTAAACCGAATCTGGTTCCTTGCCTGATAGATTTATTTTGTAATATGTCTGCTTGTCTGAACCAGTGTTGCGGGAAGTTCCCATGTTGAGGCCTTCTGTGACAAGGGCAATGTTTTTCTGGCCGTAATTATAAAGTTTATCAGCTGCGTTGAATCCAGCTGCTCCAGAACCTACCACTACTGTGTTGAAACAGTGCACCTGCAGTTGATGTTTACCCACTTTGATTTCCAAGTTCATCCCTCCAGGTCAGCTTTCCTTGGCAGCCCATTCCGCCATCAGTTCGCGGTAGGGTGTAACGTAAATCTCCGGATCTCGAACTACACAACCTGTAATCTTGCCTGCTCCCTTAAGTTCGGCACATTTCGTACAGGTAATGCAGGCCTTGGAGCGGTCCATTTCACCTTTGGTAAGGATATCTCGGGCAAAGTCGGGATAGGCAAAAGCCGTCCGACCGAAACCGATAACTTTGGCCCAGCCCTGCTCCACTACTCCAGCCGCGACCTGCGGTGCAAAATGGCGGAGCCAGCTGTAACCTGTACCTACAACAACACTGTCAGGAATATGACGCTGAATCTCCCGTGCCAGGTTAAGGAGTCTAGCGACTCCAACCAGCTGGTGTTCAGGTGGTTCATAGCCAAATTTACCCGCCTGATCATAAGGACGAGTAATATGTGGTAAGAGATAAGGCGTGCTGGCAGTAATATTAAACAAGCCAACGCCCAAGTTTTCCAGCTCTTGCACAAAGCGCTTAGGTTCTTCCAGAGCGGGATTACCTTCGCTGTCTGTTCCCCAACCATAAGGATAAGCAATGGCGTCATAGGCATTGATGCGCACGGCTAGATCGATGTCTACCTCGTTCTTGATGGTACCTATAACATCCTTAAAGAACCTCGTCCGGTTCTCATAGCTGCCGCCGTATTTGCCATCTCTGAGATGAGAAGCAAGCAGTTCGGAGAGAAGATATCTGTGGCAGGCTTTCACATCTACGCAGTCAAAACCGGCCTTATAACTTAAGTGCGCTGCCTTGATATACAGCTCGGCCAGTTCATCAAGCTCCTCGTCGGTCATGACGGGAAAATCGGCAGGTAAACCGGCTTTTTTGTCGAGGACATCATAATGAGACACAATCTTTTTGTTGACTCCAAAACGGCCCGAATGAGTCAGCTGAATAACGATGTATGGATTATGGCCATGGGTTTCTTGAGCCACAGTACGGATCCGATCCACAAGTTCGCGAAATCGGTCCACATTTTCCTCGGTGATCATTACTTGGTGGGCATTAGAACGGCCTAGCGGAGTAACGGCCACAGCTTCGAGCCAAATCAGGCCTGCTCCACCTGCGGCAAAGCGCTCATATCTGCGAAAGGTCAGTTCACCAGGGGAACCGTCATCAAGGCCATCACAGCCTTCCATGGGATGCGTAGCCAATCGATTAGGGATAATTCCCCGGTTTGCTTTAATCTCTGTTCTTAGGCAGGAAAGGTCCTCACCGAAAGGGATAGACAGCCCAAGTCTTTGAATATCTCTCTGCAGCTCATCGAAGGTCTTGTAGTTGAACTTCATAAGATTACCTCCTGCACTCCGAAGGGGTTGAATTCTTTATAATCACGGACTGAAACCTTGGGAGTTGCAGCTGCCCACGGTACCTTATTTAGATCTGAAAGCAAGACCCGTTTTTCAAAGGCTTCCCCAAACAGATCCTCGATGTCCCGGACCACGGCCCGGCGGTCATCACCTTCAGAGATCCAATCTACGTACTCTTCTGGAATCGGCCGAATGACCTTAGCGGAATCGTATGCACCGTTAATCGCCACCACAAAGCTGCGGGAGTTCTCTAGGGTGGAGTAAGGCTGCTCGAGCTCACCTCTAACCAGCTGTGCTGCAGTCCGCATGACCTCATACCAAGGGTCAACGCCATCGTTATCAAAGGTGAGTTCTTCGCCGTTTGTAAACTGAACATGTGTCCGCTGGCTGTAATCCCAGGTTGCGCGAGCCTTGGTACCGATGATCTCGATAATCGGATCCAGTTCTACCCGCGGTGAGTGGGTTGTATAGAAATAGATCTTTGTTCCTGTAGTGGTTTCTGCTTCTAAGCAAGATGTATCGTCACTCGTAATAAAGGGGCGGCTGCGATAAAGCTCGGCCCTTACCCAGGCAAGTTCTGCACTCTTATGCTGCTCACTACCGGCTAAGAAGATCATGTTGTTTAAGTAGTGCGCTAATGCGTTGTGAATAGGCCCGTCCATAACGAGCTGGCCAGCAAAAACCACTTTACCGGCCCAAGGGTTGCGGTTGTAATAAGCAATATTACGCGACCAGTACCCGCGGCAGGCAATCTCCTTAATCTCGCCGAAGTCACCGGCAACGATCATCTGTTTGAGTCTTTGGATAGTTTGGGCGTGGATCTGCTGAAAACCTATGGAGCAGAAGACGCCTGTTTCATTTTCTACCTTGATGAGTTCGTCCATCTGCTGCACTGTTGGTACAGGGGGTTTTTCGAGTACAAGATTGTAGCCTGCCCGCATACCATCTAGCGCCATTTGATAATGCGTATGAATAGATGTGGGCAGTGTGATGACGTCAATTGTGCCTTTACCCTTTTCCAGCAACTCCGAGTATGATTGATAGATTGTGATTCCTCGATCGGCAAGTTCTTGAGCTTTGGCTTTATTCTTGTCCATATCAGTAATTACGACAGCCTTGAGCTCCCCTAGGCCTTCCTCTGCCAGGAGACTGAGCTGTTTAATGTGCTCTGCTGCAAAGTTCCTAACACCAACGACGGCAAAAGCTACTTTCTTCAACTACAAAACCTCCCTGTTAATCTCAAATAAAGGTGCAGCACCTTCCGCCTATGCAAACAACTAAGGCATAGGGTTAACATTCGTATTTAGTAAGCACATTTCCTTTGTGTTTGTTAAGCAAATTTGATGTGGTCTGTTGCAATGTTCGGATGCTAAATGCTATCATGGCTATAAACGCAGGTACAGTGGTTAGCAGATATCGGAAGAATAGGAGGCAGGTAGATGAATGCGTTTAATGGCTTTGGCTTGAGCAACCTCTCACTACTATCTAATGCCAAGTCTCGTTCAATCAGCCCAGAGAATTTCACTGGTGCAAAAGGTCAGGGCGGCATGGCTACGGAGGGTACAGGAAAAGAATGTGCAAGAGACCTAGGACAGGGCTGGAAAGTCTCTCCGTCTGTAATCGTTAAGGCTCAAACTAACTTCACGTTGGGAGAAATCGAGGGGCCTGGAGTCATACAGCACATTTGGATGACTTGTTTCCCGAGTCATTGGCGCAGCCTAGTGTTGCGAATCTACTGGGACGACGAAGAACAAGCGTCAGTGGAAACACCGATAGGAGACTTTTTCTGCAATGGTTGGTGCGAGCGTTCCAATGTCAATTCTCTCCCCATCGCAGTTAATCCAGCGGGAGGTATGAATTCGTATTGGGAAATGCCTTTTAGGAAATCTGCCAAATTGGTTGTAGAGAATATCAGCGAAGAAGATGCTGTACTGTATTACCAAATTGACTATAGTCTCTGCTCTGTGCCTGATAATGCAGCATACTTCCATGCCCAGTTTCGCCGCAGCAATCCCTTACCGTATAAAGAGGTACATACCATACTTGATGGCGTTAAGGGTAAGGGACATTACGTAGGCACCTATATTGCTTGGGGTGTCAATAATAACGGTTGGTGGGGCGAGGGAGAGGTCAAATTCTATCTAGACGGCGATAAAGATTTCCCCACAATTTGCGGTACTGGCACCGAAGATTACTTCGGTGGGGCGTGGAATTGGGAACATCCCAAAGGCGAGTATGGCATCTACTCGACACCTTTCCTGGGAATGCATCAGGTGATCAAGCCAGATGGCCTTTACCGAAGCCAACAGAGATTTGGGATGTACCGTTGGCATATAATGGATCCAATCCGGTTTGATGAAGATCTGAGGGTTACGGTTCAAGCCTTAGGATGGCGTTCTGGTGGTCGCTACTTGCCTCTTCAGGACGATATCTCTTCTGTTGCCTATTGGTATCAGACAGAACCGCATAACCCGTTCCCAAAGCTTCCGAGTAAGGATGAGCTAGAAGTAATCTAAGAAAAACAAGGGGAGAGTATTCCAGCCGTCATGTCCGCTGGAATACTCTCCCCTTTCTAGTGCCATTATACCAAATACACAAACAGCCCCGGCATCTGCCAGGGCTGTCCTTCCCACTCTGATCATAGCATACATCAAGCTAAAAATACAGACTATTCTTTCTTCCGAGAGAATGGTACCATGAACATCGTAATAGTAGAGACCGACTATCCGTAAAATAAGTTGATCTATATCCACTAGGAGCTGATAGCTTGTGAATTCAATGATCATTAGTCTTTCTGATATCGAGGACAAAGACATTAATCTGGTAGGAAGCAAAGCCCATAACCTAGGGAAGTTAACCAAAATACCGATAATAAACGTACCCGGAGGATTCTGCGTCACGGTCGCTGCCTACCGAGAAGCCACGGCGCAAAGCAGGGTTTTCCAAGATTTGCTGTGCGAACTTGACCAGCTAACCCCGAAGCAGCGAGAGCAGATTACTCACCTCTCCCGCAGAATTCGCGAGGAAATCCTCGAATTAGAAATTCCTAACAGTGTAAGAAAAGAGATAGAGCATCAGCTCGATATGCTCGGCCCGGACCAAGCATTTGCAGTGCGTTCCAGCAGCACGGCAGAAGATTTGCCCCAGGCTTCGTTTGCAGGTCAGTACGACAGCTTTCTCAACATAAGGGGTATTGAGGCTGTCTTGGATCATATTTCTCGCTGTTGGGCTTCCGCCTTTTCAGACCGAGCAGTGCTCTACCGGATCGAAAACGGAGTGGAGCATAACGCTGCCTTGGCAGTAATCGTACAGAATATGGTATCTCCAGAAGTGTCCGGAGTGCTCTTCACCGCGGATCCTACATCAGACAGCCGAGAAACAACTGCCATCAATGCTGCCTTTGGTCTGGGTGAAGCACTTGTTTCAGGGCTGGTATCTCCAGATACCTATTGTGTTCGGGAACAGCAGATTACCAAAAAAGTCATCGGTGCGAAGGAACTTGCCTACTATCCCGCAGAAGCTCAAGGCACTGTCGTGAAGCCAAGTACTGCTTCTGAACGAAAAGCGCAAGCTCTTACTGATGCTCAAATTCTAGAACTGGCCGATCTAGGAAAGACAATCGAGGCACATTTTGGTTTCCCCCAAGATATTGAATGGTGCCTTGCCAATGGTGTGTTTTACATTGTCCAAAGCCGGCCTATAACTGCCTTGTATCCAATTCCCGAGATGCGGGGCGAAAGCAAACAAGTCTTTGTATCTGTTGGACATCAGCAGATGATGACAGATGCCATGAAACCTTTAGGGTTGTCTTTCTATTTGTTGACCACGCCTGCTCCGATGGTTACAGCAGGTGGTAGGCTCTTTGTGGATATTACCCCTAGGCTCGCTACAGAAGAAGGCAGACAGTCGCTGTTAAGCACGTTAGGAGCTTCCGATCCTCTTATGAAAGACGGACTTCTTACTCTATTTGAACACCCAGATTTTCGTCTACCAGAAACAAGCAATCAAGATGCCGACCCAAGTAAAGCGACAGTTAGGGCCCCAGGGGTGGAAGACAATTCAGCGCCGAATCCCCAAACTGTTCCGAACTTGATTGCGCAACACCAAGTTTCTATTGCGGCCTTAAGAAAAAACATCTCCACGAAATCTGGCCCAGAGCTCTTTCGTTTCATTCGAGAAGACATTAAAACGCTTCGGTCAAACCTTTTTCAAGGCATGGATGTAATTACTGCCGCCATGCAGGCGTCGGCCTGGCTGAATCAGAAGATTGCTGACTGGTTAGGGGAGAAGAATGCTGCCGATATCTTAGCCCAAGGAGTGGAACATAATATCACATCTCAAATGGGCCTGGACCTTCTAGACTTAGCTGATGTGATACGTCCGTATCCGGAAATTATCAGCTACTTAGAACAGACACGAGAAAGCAATTTTCTGGATGAGTTAAGGCAGTTTGAGGGAGGTAACGAAGTTCGCCAGGCCATCCTGGTCTTTCTGGAGAAATATGGTGTGCGCTGCGAGGGAGAAATTGACATTACACGCCCCCGCTGGGCAGAAAATCCTCGAGCGCTCATTCCGATTATCTTGAGTAATATTAAGAACTTCGAACCAGGAGATGGCCGTAAACTTCTTGCTGAACAGCGCCAACGTGCTCTCAACAAGATCAATGAAATATTGGGAAGGCTTCAAAACCTCCCGGATGGTGAACAGAAAGCGGCGGAGGCCAAATTGATGATTGATACTCTTAGGAGCTACAGCGGCTATCGGGAGTATCCCAAATATGTCATGGTTACATGGTATTACATTTATAAACAAGCACTCTTGCAGGAAGCAGAAAAACTCGTCCATGAAGGCTTAATCGAGCAACCTGAAGACGTCTACTATCTGACGTTTGACGAGTTTGAAGCGGCAGTAGTAATCTTAGAGCTTGATGTCAAGATCATCGAGAAGCGCAAGAGAGAATACCGGTTTTTCCAAAGGCTTACTCCCCCACGCATCATGATCTCGGATGGCGAAATCATTGCAGGAAAATATAACACAGAAAACCTACCACCTAATGCTATCCCGGGGCTGGCGGTCTCGAACGGTATCGTCGAGGGACGAGCTAGAGTGATTCTCAACTTGGAAGACGCCAACCTGGAGGAAGGAGATATCTTAGTAACAACTTTTACCGATCCTAGCTGGACACCGTTATTCCTTTCTATCAAAGGCCTTGTTACTGAAGTGGGAGGGCTGATGACCCACGGCTCAGTCATTGCGAGGGAATACGGCATTCCTGCCGTTGTGGGAGCAGTGGATGCTGTAAAAAGGATCAAAGATGGTCAGCGTATCAGAGTTAATGGGACTGAGGGCTACATCGAACTGCTGTAGCCTTCGATCTCTAGGTTCATCCATCACAACCTCATGCATGATCCGGGTCGGCTTATCCGTCAAAATAACTACCCTATCAGCTAAGATCATCGCTTCCCCCGGATCATGCGTTGAAAAGAGCATCGTGAAGCCCTGTCGTTCGTGTTCTTCCAGAAGGAGATCCCACAGCTGAGTCCGTAAAGCCACATCAAGCGACTTAAACGGCTCATCCATCAGCAGCACTTCTGGCTCAACGGACAAGGCCCGTATCAGCTCGACACGTTGTTTCATCCCGCCACTGAGGGCAGCAGGGTATGCATTCCGAAACGCCGACAACTCAGCTTTCTCTAGCAACCTATTCCGGAGCAAGCGTGCATTTTCCGCCTCAAGAAACTGCTCCTGTACGAACCAAATGTTCTCGTCGACTGTTTTCCACGGCAGAAGACGCGGTTCCTGAAAGACATAAGCGAGCCGTTTTTCTCGGTCCAGCACAAGCTCACCGCTGTCCCTCTCAACAAGTCCCGCGGCAATGTTGAGCAAGGTCGTCTTCCCGCACCCAGATGGGCCTACCAAAGCCACAATTTCACCTTTGCGAATGGTTAAGGAGAAATCTTTCAGCACTTGCAGAGACCCGTTTTTATTAGGAAAACTCTTCGAAATTCCCTTAAACTCGAGAACCACTTTATTTGTCATGCTGACCACCTCATCACCCGCCTCTCCATAGGCCGAAGAATCCCGTATTCGCAAAAAAGCATCACGCAAACTAAGACCATCGCCCATGCAAACAACTTGTCCGTTTCTAAATTGGCATTGGCCACACTGAGGGCGTAGCCCACGCCACTTGTACTGCCCATGTACTCAGCGAAGATTGTCGATTTCCACGCAAACGAAACACCAACACTAATATTTGAAATTAGCTGAGGAACTAGGCTTGGGAGATAAATCTGCGTAATAATCTTTTTCTGGGGAATGCGGTACAGCCTGGCCATCTCCACAAGCTTGGTATCAATACTCTCCAAAGACGCTGACATATTCACAACCGTCATCGGAAAAGTCACGATGAAAATCAAGAACACGGGGGTCAGATCATCAGCAATTCCAAACCATATTACTGCCAGCAGCAGCCAAATTACAGGCGGTATTACTTGGATAATCGTTATCAAGGGCCTAGTGAGGGCTTGCCATAACTCAGAGCTGCGCAACATGAGCGCGAGAAAGAAACCACCCAGCAGCGCCAAAAAGTAGCCCAGCACCGTCCGTTTCAAAGTAATTCCAATATTAAGCCATAAAGTACCCGACTCGTGCAGATTAACGAGTGCAGTGAGTGTATCCTGTGGCGATGGCAGAATCAGCGGGTGGTAATTCTGCGCTAGCACTCCCCAGAAAATAAGCACTGCTAATAAGCCAGCAGTGCCTGTTATTCCTTGCTTTAGGTTATCTTTAGAGATAGAAATCCGCATCAGGTAGTTGACCACCTATCATCTCAGGATAGAGCTTCATAATCTCGGTGAAGAACCGCTCAATCAGCACCTTGGTCTCATCTTCCGGATACAGATTAAGATTGATCCGGCCAAATGACTCTTGGACAATCGCAGGCGGCTGGCCGAAATACTCACCTGCTAGGACCGCTGCCTCGGTTGGATTCGCCTTCACCCATTCTAATCCCTGCCGGTATCCTTCCTCGAGGGCGGCAATAAGATCGCTATTCTGGGTGGCAAAATCACCCCTGACAAACAATCCTACAAACGGTATCCGGTCATCACCATCATGCAGTTTAGCCCATTCTTCCTGAAGGTCAAAAGACAAGACTGCACTATCGTGGTTCTTCAATGTGGTAGTGACCAGCGGTTCTGGCAGGATAATTGCGTCCACGTTCCCCAGCTGGAAGGTGCGAGCACCATTATTCGATGCCTGGTAGACATACTTCACCTTGGACTCATCTGCACCATTTTCCCGCAGAAAATACCTAGCCAAAAAGTCTAAGGGGCCACCCTGGAGAGGTAAGCTCAGTGACTTGCCTTCTAAATCGGACCAGTTTTTTGCCTCAAACCCGTTGGTTAAGAGATAATCAATCCCCCAGATATTAACGTTGATCAAGCGAAGATCAATCCCCTTGGTATATGCCTTCGCCCCCACGTTAACTCCCGTGACTAAGAGCTCAATTTCTCGTTGGGCTATCAGTGCCAAGCCGCGCTGGTGGTCAGGAGAGACAATGATTTCTAAAGCAGCTTGGTCAGCCAAGAATCCGCTCTCTTTGATCCAGATGAGAGGCAGAGCCCCCACTGTTGCGGGGCTCTGTATCGTCACCTTTGGCAATTCACTGCCAGAGACAGAAAGGGGGCTCAAGGTCAGCAAGAGAACAGTCAAAAGTCCGGTTAGAATACTGCGCGTTTTCATCATCACATCTTACCTCCCAGGGTCACCCTCAACGAGCTTGATAAGTCGTGTGCAGCAGTTCGTGTGCCTTTTCACTCATGGGTTCGCCAAGGTATTCTTTGTACAACCTGATGATATCAGGGTTTTCATGCGATTTGCGGATAGCTTTTGCTTTATCAGTATTGGCCAGGCCTTGTGCCCGTTTAACCACTACGTCTTTGTCGTTTGGCAGAGGCTGTCCGCCACC
>ERZ773359.6458-NODE-6458-length-10325-cov-4.561441_pt1 | contig 10325 bp, 8 predicted proteins | sample MGYA00374955_ERZ773359 | MGnify/ENA primary metagenome ERZ773359 (study PRJEB29098, sample SAMN04486028) | biogas fermenter metagenome | study: EMG produced TPA metagenomics assembly of the Biogas fermentation microbial communities from Germany - Plant 4 DNA1...
TTTTGGTACTTATGTAATTGGCCCGATTTTAGTAAGAAATCCTCACTTCTTGGATTATATAGCGAGACTTATTTGCCATGCCAAAGACCCTAATTTTGCATTTAACGAGATAAAAAATGAAAACCAGGTTAAAGCCTATGAAACGGCACTATTTGAATTATCCAAAAGAATGGGTTAAGTTGGTAATCAAAATATTTCACAAAAAAGCATGATCCTTGATACTGTTTATGCAAACAAATCAAGGGTCTTTTTTTCATAACTGGTTTATTTTTTGTAAAAAAAGCTATGCTAAAATAAGCATATAGAAATCAATAGGAATTAACAATAAAAAGTGAAAGTGAGGAATTTAGTTATGACGACATTTAATGAGCTAAAAGAAAAACATCTTGCAAGGTTAGAACAATATGTGCCGGTGGTAGCACGTGTTCATGGCGACACTCACCCGGAATTTCACGAAGTACATAAAATATTTAATGCCATTACTGCCAAAATAAAGGAAGCAGGATCTGGAAAACCTAAATTAGATCTTGAATTTAAACAATTACGCGAGATTACGGATAACTATACCGTACCGTCTGATGTATGCGAAAGTTACGAAGCTGTATACAAGATGCTTGCCGAGTTGGACGGGGCATATCAAGCTTAGGAGAGTGGGGCTTTGCAAAAATATATTTTAAGCAATAAAAATAATATTGCCTTTATTAGCGGCATTTTGATAGTAGCTGCATTTTTAAGCAAATGGATAATGAAAAATACGGATCTTTTTGCTTGGTTATTAATCGCTGCTTCCGCCTTAGGTGCAGTGCCCATTGCTATCCAAGCCTACCAGGCTTTAAAAGTAAAAGTAGTGAGTATTGACGTTTTAGTTACAGTTGCAGTTTTGGGCGCGTTTTTTATTCAAAACTATGAAGAGTCAGCAATTGTTACATTTTTGTTTTTATTTGGTGCTTATTTAGAGCAGCGCACATTAAATAAAACACGTTCCGCGATAAAAGAATTGATTGAAATGGCACCGGAAAGTGCTCTAAAAAGGATGGCAAACGTGAATTTGAAGAAGTTGAAGTGGATAGGGTGGATGTAGGTGATGTATTGCTGGTTAAAACCGGCGCTAAGGTTCCTGTTGATGGCACAGTTTTAAGCGGTGAAGGCAGTGTTAATGAAGCTAGTATTACAGGGGAGTCTTTTCCCGCCAGAAAGGAAAAGGGCTCCAAAGTATTTGCAGGTACAATCTTGGAAAATGGAACCTTACAGATTGTTGCCGACCGAATAGGCGAAGACACAACATTTGGTAGGATAATTGAGCTGGTGGAAGAAGCACAAGATTCCAAATCAGAGGCGGAACGTTTCATTGATCGTTTTTCGAAGTACTATACACCGGCAGTGCTTGTTATTGCCATTTTAGTATGGCTATTTTCACGAGATGCTGAATTGGCAATTACAATCCTCGTTTTAGGCTGTCCGGGTGCTTTGGTTATCGGCGTGCCGGTATCTAACGTTGCTGGCATTGGTAATGGAGCACGCAATGGAGTGCTGCTAAAAGGCAGTGAGGTAATTAGAGATTTGAGCAGGCTGGATACAATTGTTTTTGATAAAACAGGAACTCTTACTGTGGGGAAACCCACGGTTGCAGAAAAAGAATTTTATAAGGATAATATTGATGAAGCATTGGGATACCTTGCCAGCATAGAACGTGAGTCAGATCACCCGCTGGCAAAGGCAGTATTGGAGGAGATTGGCGAAACAACTTTTTTACCGGTTGAAAATACAGAAGTTATAAAAGGTGCAGGGATTATAGCCAATGTCAACGGCCACAAAGTAGCCGTTGGTAATATTGCTTTAATGGAAAGGGAAAATGTCAAACTAGATGAAAAGATGAAAACTGATGCCGCTCGTTTTGAAAAGAACGGAAACTCACTTGTTTTGACTGCCGTTGATGGTGAGTTGAAAATAATGTATGGAGTACGTGATCAAATACGTCCAGGAGTAAAAGAAAATTTGCTTAAACTAAAAAAGCTGCGGGTCAAGAACCTTATTATGCTCTCGGGTGATAACCAGGGAACCGTTGATTTGGTAAGTAGGGAGCTGGGCTTGACGGAAGCCCATGGCAACATGCTGCCTGAAGATAAAGCGGCCTATATTGAAAAGCTAATTAAAGCAGGTCAAATAGTTGCTTTTGTTGGAGACGGTGTTAATGACAGCCCCTCACTGGCTTTGGCTAATATCGGTATCGCAATGGGAAGCGGTACCGATGTAGCTATTGAAACATCAGATGTCGTTTTAATGAACTCAGATTTTAGTCGCCTGCCTCATGCTTTGGGGTTAGCAAAAGCTACGGTGAGAAATATGAAACAAAATATTTTTATTGCTGTAGGCGTTGTGCTGGTATTATTAGCCAGTGTCTTGTTTAGCGAATGGATGAATATGTCCATAGGAATGTTAGTACACGAAGGCAGTATTTTAGCAGTAATTCTTAACGGAATGAGATTGTTAAACTATAAGCTAAGATAATAAGAATATCAAGTATAAAAAGGCTTTATTAGTAAAAGGTAGGATATAATTAAATCAGGGACAGAGTGAAAGGTCTAACCTAAAAAATGAATGCAAGGGAGGAATTTATGTTATGAAGTCGGCGACAATTCAATTGGAAACTTTAACCTGCCCGTCATGTATGCAAAAAATTGAAAATGCGCTTAAAGCTTTAGAAGGTATTGATAAGGATTCGGTAAATGTTTCATTTAACTCCAGTAAAGTAAAGCTTAACTTTAACGAGGAGCAGCTTTCAATCGAAAATATAGAAAGTGCAATTAGTAAACTAGGCTATGATGTTATTAAATCTAAAGTAAAGTAACTATAATGCAACCAAAAACTTTTTTAAGCGGTGAGAACGTACAGCGCCCTGTAATTCTTGCGATTACAGGGCATTGCTGTTTTAGAGAAGGAATAGTCTTAATGATAAGATATTTGTTTGTTAAATTCCTTTCTTGTTGGTATTATATATACAACGAGCAGCGGGGGATAGAGGGAGTCATGAAAAAAATTGTTATTGGGATTTTAGCACATGTGGATGCTGGTAAGACAACTTTATCGGAAAGTTTGCTGTATTTGAGTGGTAGAATCCGCAAAATGGGCAGAGTTGACAACAGGGATGCCTATTTGGATAACTACGAGCTAGAAAAACAGAGAGGGATAACTATTTTTTCTAAGCAGGCAACATTTAGGATAGATGAGACAGAAATTACTTTATTGGATACACCCGGCCATGTGGATTTTTCTACTGAAATGGAGAGGACCCTCCAGGTACTTGATTATGCCATTTTAGTGATTAGTGCTGCCGATGGAGTGCAGGGCTATACCAAGACATTATGGCGTCTACTTACCCTATATAAAATACCGGTTTTTATCTTTGTTAATAAAATGGACCAAATTGGCGCCAATAAAGAAAATTTGATGCTGGAACTAAAAAAATATTTTAGTGATTGCTGCGTTGATTTTAGTCAAACTTCAAAAGATAGCTTTTATGAGCAAGTGGCCATGTGTGATGATGTTTTGTTGGAAGCATATCTAGAAGCAAACCGTATTGAAAACTCACAAATAAAGGCCGCCATCAAAAAACGGATACTGTTTCCGTGTTTTTTCGGTTCTGCTTTAAAATTAAAAGGAGTCGGCGCCTTGCTGCAGAGTCTTACTAAATATACCGATATGCCCTACTATCCGGAAGAGTTTGGCGCCAGAGTATTCAAAGTAGGGAGAGACAAACAGGGGAACAGGCTTACTTACCTGAAAATTACCGGTGGAAAGCTGAAAGTAAAAGACGTTTTAACCAATGGAATTTGGGAAGAAAAGATTAATCAAATCCGTCTTTATTCGGGGGAGAAATTTACCCTGGCAAGTGAGGCGGAAGCAGGTACTGTCTGTGCAGTTACCGGGCTTACGCAAACTAAACCCGGGGAAGTTTTGGGGGTAGAGAAAAAACAATATTCACCTATATTGGAGCCTGTGTTAAATTATCGAATCTTGTTGCCTGAAGAATTTGATCCAAGAATGGTGCTTTCTAAATTGCGTCAGCTTGAGGAGGAAGACCCGCAGCTTCAGATTGTTTGGGATGAGCAGTTAAATGAAATTAGGGTACAGGTTATGGGTGAGATGCAAATTGAGATTTTGCAAAGTCTAATCAAAAGGCGTTTTGACATAGCAGTATCATTTGATGAGGGAGAGATTGTTTACAAAGAGACCATTGCCAATGTAACAGAGGGAGTAGGTCATTTTGAGACTTTGGGGCATTATGCGGAGGTTCATTTGTTACTGGAACCGAGTGAGCGCGGCAGAGGCCTTCAGTTTTTAGACGGCTGCAGTGAAGATCTACTTCCTAAAAGTGCAAAGGAAACAATTTTATCCTGCCTAAAAGAAAAGCATCATAAAGGTGTGCTAACGGGAGCAGAAATTACGGATATGAAAATTACTTTAGTATCGGGTCGGGTGCACCACAAACATACTGCAAACAGCGACTTAAGAGAGGCAGCTTATCGTGCTGTGCGTCAGGGTTTAAAGGAAGCGGAGTCACTTTTGTTGGAGCCATATTATACCTTTCAACTGGAATTACCTGCGAAAATGGTTGGGCGTGCCATGACTGATATTGAGAGAATGCACGGCAGGTGCCAAATTTCGCAATTAACGGATGAAACAGCAATTTTGATTGGGGAAGCACCCGTTGCCACCATGAGAAATTACCAGAGAGAGCTAACAGCTTATACCAAAGGGCACGGCAAGCTATTTTATAGTGTGGTGGGGTATGAGTCTTGCCATAATGCTAAAGAAGTTGTGGCAAGAATAGGATATGATTCAGAAAAGGATTTAGAAAATCCAACGGCTTCTGTTTTTTACAAAAACGGAAATAGCTTTTTAGTTGCTTGGGATGAAGTAAAAAAATATATGCATGTGGAAAGTTACTTTGCTCCAAAGAATGATTTTTGCGAACTAATGCCTGAAAAAAGAGCTTTTGCAGTTGAACGGGATATGATTGGCCCAGAGGAAGTTGAGAGGATTATTCAACAAACCTATTTTGCAAATCAAGGAGAAAAAACTAAAAAGCGCAAGGCAGCTGACACTGTTTCGCCTGGACGGAATTCTAAAACCCCAACAATGCAAAAAAGAAAAGAAGAATTTTTGCTCATTGATGGTTACAATATTATTTTTAGCTGGCCTGAATTAAAAGAGTTGGCGCAAGAAAATTTAGAGGCCGCGAGAGCAAAGTTGATTGATTATTTGAGCAAATATCAAAGTGTGCGGAATTGCCAGATTATCGTTGTGTTTGATGCTTATCATGTTCCGGGTCGTCATGAGGAAATAATTAAATACGATGATAATCTACACCTTGTGTATACCAAAGAAGAACAAGAGGCGGATCATTTTATTGAAAAGTTTACATTTGCTAATCAAGAAAATTATAATATTATCGTTGCCACCTCAGATAGATTGGAGCAGTGTATTACCCGAGGGCTAGGCAGTGCTGTTTTATCTGCCGGCGAGCTAAAGAGGGAAATTGACAAAGCTAATGAAAGATTGCTTCGGACTTATCGGGAAAAAAATACTGCAATGCGACGAAATATCCTTGCGGAAAAATTGACCGCTGCTAAAAAACAGAAAGAGTGACAGAGGATGGTTCTCTGTCACATTAATTTTTTTCAAAAACAAGGAAATATAAAAAATTTATTGAATATGTTCTAAAATTGTAGCGCAAAGCAAAAAAACTGAAATCTGACGGCAAGAAAAGGAGACTCCCTATGCAGAATGAGATAAAACTTGATCTGACGGCTGCCGCTAAGTTAATGCAGGACACAAAAGCACAAATAGAGTCTGTGATTATTGGAAAAAGCGAAGCTGTGCAATTAGCATTAGCAGCTTTTTTGGCAAAGGGACATATTTTACTTGATGATGTTCCGGGGACCGGTAAAACAACTTTGGCTAAAACAATAGCAATTACATTGGGCTGCGATTTTAAACGTATACAGTTTACTCCCGATTTAATGCCATCAGATATTACCGGTATGAATTTCTATAATCCCCAAAACGGTGAATTTGAATTTCGCCCGGGGCCCGTTCTAACTAATGTTTTGCTTGCTGATGAGATTAACCGCACTACACCGCGTACACAATCGGCACTGCTGGAGACAATGGAGGAAAGGCAGATTACAGTCGACAGTATTACTCGCAAATTACCACAGCCATTTTTAGTTTTGGCAACACAAAATCCTATTGACTCGGAAGGGACTTTTCCACTCCCCTATGCACAGCGTGATCGTTTTTTGTTAAGGATTAAACTGGGTTATCCCGATCCGGCCGAGGAAATAAAGATTATTTCCAAGCATGCTTTTACCGATACCTTAGGCTCCTTAAAAGCTATTTTAAACAGTAGCCAGCTTTTACAGATACAGGAACTTATCTCTTCAGTCTATCTGGCAGACGAACTGGTGCAGTACATTTTAGAAATAGTCGCTTATACGCGTAATCATGAAGCTGTGGAACTACCATTAAGTCCCCGTGCCTCCATAGGTATGGTAAGAGCCGCTAAGGCTTTGGCTTTTTTGCAGGGAAGGGCTTATGTGCTGCCTGATGATATTAAAGTTTTGGTTAATCCAGTATTTGCTCATCGCTTAAAACTAAAAAAAGCGGAAGAATATAAAGGGCTGTCTACAGATGACTTTTTGCAGGAGCTTCTGGCTAAAATCCCCATACCATTAAAAGGTAGTTTTGTCACCCATGAAAAACTGTAGAGTTATAACTACTACACCCATTGCCGGCTTTCCAGCCAGGATGCTCTTAATTTTATTACTGTTATTAACTATTTACTTTCGGCTTAAGCTGTTTTATTTGGCAGTTTTACTATATTTGATGTATTTACTTTGGAGTTATTACTGGACTATTACCAGCTGTCGTTATGTTGACAGCAAGGCAAAAAACTTACGGCATAATATTTTTGCCGGAGAAACTTTTTCCTTGGAATTTAAACTAGCAAACGCTTGGCACTTACCCGTGGTTCGCAGCCGTATTAACATTACTTTGCCTATCTTTTTTACTGTTGTCGCTGATAATAAGGTTTTTGCCAGTGAAGAGCCAAAGAAGCCAAATGCAGAAAAGGCCGGTAATGTTATTGTGCCCCGGCAGCAGTATTTTGCTGCTTATTCCTGGCTTCCGGCAAAAGAAGAGGTGAATTTGGCCGTAGAAGTTAAAGCTCAACTGCGAGGTGTTTATTATATACCGGCGGTGGAGTTTTTTGTCGGTGATCCTTCAGGATTGTTTTATGCTGCAAAAGAAATTACTAGGGGGAGTTATTTGTATGTTTATCCCCGTATTCAAGAGAAGGAAGAAATCAATCGTGTACTTGCTTTGACAGAGAAACAAGTGGAGAGGGGAACTGCTCTAGAGGATCGCTATACGGTGCTGGGAGTAAGAAGCTATCAACTGACAGATCCTTTAAAGAGTATAAACTGGTATGCTACGGCACGCACAGGTAGTCTAAAGTCAAATCTTTATGCCCGCAAAAACTCTTTTAATTGTCTGATAGTTTTTGATCTAAGTGTTTATGAACAACCTCCTGCTGAAACAGATTTTATACCTACAGAAGATCCGTTGCTGGAAGAAGCCATTAGTTTTGCTACCAGCTTGGCATTGTTTCAGCTTGAGCAAGGTGTCAAAACAGCTTTTTATACTAATGCACCCCTTCTGCAGTGGCAGCGCGGCAGAGAAACAAATAAACCTCCCTATTTGAAAAGAGTAAGGAGGATTTCTGCATTAACTTTTGCCGCAAGTGATGAGCAAGCACAAAAAATATTAAAGCTTGCTGCTTCCATTGATGAGAGCAGTCGGGCTTCGCGGGAAGAGCAGGAAAAATTGTGGTTAAAAGTGATGGAAAAAGCTTCTGACAGCATGGTTTACATTTTAACCTATAATAGACCACCTGCTTGCTGGGACTCTGCAAAAGATAAAACTGCAGAAAAAAAAGCTGAAAATCCCCATGATTTTTATACTGCAGCAAGACTGGCTGCCTTGGCTTGTGCCGGCTATCGATTAATTAATCTAAATTAAAGGGGTAACGAGATGATTTGGCCTCTTCTTTTAATCTGTATATCCGGTTATAGTTGGTATCTAATGATAATGACCAGCATAGTGTCCATTAATGCAAGGGAGTTGCTCATAGGCTTTATTATTAATTCTCTTTTACCTGCTTTTGGGGCTTATACTCTTAACAGCAAATTAATTGTGCGCAAACCCACCTTTGCAACAATCTTGCGTAAAAACTTGCAGCAATATATACTTTATTGCGGCCTTTTCTGTTTGATTAACTTTATAAGAAGGAATTTAGATTTGCCTCTGCCTTTGGCTTGGTTTTTGCCTATTAGTTGGCAGGGCATGTCTTGGTTTTGTGGTTTCAATGCCGTTTTTCAGTTGACTTTTCCTTTGAAGAAAGCAGGATATATCAGCATTAAGGCCGTGGAGAGCAGTTTAATTATTTTTCTCCCCGCTTTTATCATTTTACATCTGATGAAAGCGCCTTTTCTAACTTTGTTTTTGCTGCTGGCAGGCTGGTTTTTAGCTCTATTTATTACGCTTGATGTAGGAGGGCATGGGGCTCAAAAAAAAATCTGCCGTTATGACTTAATAACCTTACACTTGCTTGTTCCCACAATCATAACGGCTTTACTCTTTTTGGCAAGCTTTTCCCAGGAAGCTTATTTGTATCTAAGGCTTGCATATAAAAAAATAATCAGCATCCTTGCTGCTACGGCAAATTATTTGAATGTTCTTTTATCCCGGGGGTTGGAAGAAAAAAATTATTTGGAATCCAGTTCTTCCTCAGCACCCAGTGTGCGTAAGATGATACCGTATCTGCAGGAAATGCCCCCATGGTTTAATCATTTTCTTGTTCTGCTTGCTGTCATTTGTCTATTGGCTGCATTATCCATATTAATTAAAATTATAAAAAACAGGATTAAATCAGCAGCTGTTTTTGGGGCACAAATTGAGAAAAAAGCTGTCGGCGGACAGCTATCATTATCGCTAAGGACTTTATTGGAGCAAATTAAAAAGTGGGTTATTTCTTGTATTATTAAAATTAAGTTGACAGTTAAAAAAATAAAATTGAAGGCAGTTGGCATTATTTATCTGTTAAGACAGCCCCATACCCCTAAGGACAAAGTGATACGCAATTTTTATCTTTTTTTAAGATTAGGACAGAAAAAGGGACTGCCGCGGAAAAATTGTGAAACGCCTTTGGAATATATTACCCGTCTGCGGCAATACCACCAAAATAATAATATTCCGTTTCCTTTTGAAGAAGCCAGCCGGCTAACATTTCTTTTTTTGCAGGCAGTCTATAGTAATATTTCTCTGGAAATAAAGCAGTCAGAGGAAAGCAGTCGTTTGGTAATGAGCATAAAAAACAAATGGCGAAGTCAGAAAGCTGCGGAACATACTTAAAATATTATGCGTCTATAAGGAATGGCATTAAAAGCATTTGTTATTAACGAAGGAGCAAAAATATGGTTTTTGCCAGTATTAGTTTTTTATATTATTTCCTCCCAATTGTCCTACTAGTATATTATCTTTTGCCTCAGGCTGGCAAAAATATTGTTTTGCTGCTGGCCAGTTTGGTTTTTTATTTTTATAGTGAACCTGTTTATATTTTCTTAATGCTCTTAGCAATAACTTCAGGCTATTTACACGGGCTGATTATAGATAAATTTATAAAGCTTAAAAAGCAAAAATTTGCCCGGATGGCCATGATTTCTTCCGTTGTGGTAAGCATCGGCATGCTTGCTTTTTTTAAATATGCGGATTTTTTTCTTGCCAACATTAATTTTCTTTTTAACACTGACTTTTCTCTACTAAGACTGGTGCAGCCTATCGGGATTAGTTTTTATACTTTTCAAATCCTCAGTTATACCATCGAAGTATATCGTGGTACCGTTGATGTGCAGAGAAACTTTTTCCACTTTGCTCTCTATGTTTCTTTTTTCCCGCAGCTAATTGCCGGTCCCATTGTTCGCTATATAGATGTGGCTGCCAAATTGGATTTTCGTTTCCATAGCTGGGCGGACTTTGCTCTTGGTGTTAGGCGTTTTATTATTGGCCTGGCAAAGAAAGTACTGCTGGCCAATGTACTTGGTGAGCTTTGCAGTACTTTCAAAATTGTCAATGAAAAAACAGTATTATTTTATTGGCTTTACGCTTTGGCTTTTACACTGCAAATCTACTTTGATTTTTCCGGTTATAGTGATATGGCGATCGGTTTGGGCAAAATATTTGGTTTCGATTTTCCGGAAAACTTT
>ERZ773359.6461-NODE-6461-length-10319-cov-5.952065_pt1 | contig 10319 bp, 7 predicted proteins | sample MGYA00374955_ERZ773359 | MGnify/ENA primary metagenome ERZ773359 (study PRJEB29098, sample SAMN04486028) | biogas fermenter metagenome | study: EMG produced TPA metagenomics assembly of the Biogas fermentation microbial communities from Germany - Plant 4 DNA1...
TTATGGGTAAATTTTTGTTCGGAATAAATTTGTTCAAAAAAGGGTTGCCTTTCCAAAGTTCTAACAGGTGATAAAAAAACATTGGTAGTAGATAATTTTGCAGTGTGGCAAATAGATGACCCATATATGTTCATGAGAACAGTATCTAGAATATCAGAAATGGAAAACCGTATTGATGCTGTAGTATACAACGCTGTTAAAAACACATTAGGAACAATGGATCAAACAACCATCATTAATTCTGACAACTCTTCAATTGACGACGTCAACAACAAAATAACTGAACTAGTTAATGTTCAACTAAAGAATTATGGAGTGTCTACAGTAGCAGTAGAAATTAAGAGATTAGACCTACCACATGATAATGAGTCTGCTGTATACAATCGAATGATTTCGGAAAGAATGCAAATGGCGGAAAGTTTCAGAGCAGAAGGTAATTTAGAAGCAAGTAAAGTAGTTAATGAAACTGACAAAGAAGTGGGAATCCTCTTGTCTAGAGCATCTGCAACTGCAGAAGAATTAAAGGGCCAAGGAGAAAGTGAGTATATGAAAATTATTGCTGAAGCTTATTCCACAGATGATAGAATGAATTATTACGAATTCATAAGAAGTTTGGAAGCCCTTAAGGTAACCATGAAAGGTGAAAAAACTTTAATACTTCCAGCAGATAACTTTATTGTGAAAATCTTAAATGGCAATTAAAGGGAAGCCTCCAGACTAACTTGAGAATTCCTTCATGAAATGGCTCTTTTGTTTAAGATATGTCTTCTTAATATTTAAATTTGTTAATATTTCGCAACGAAACGAAAACTGTTACGGAAAAAACCGTGACAGTTTTTGTTTGTTAAATAATAAGTTCACTTTTTGTATAAGGTATTAATCTAATATTTGCATAAAAACTTAATCGTCAGAAGATTAAGAATCCTGCAGAAATTACAATACCACTAAACAATAATGTTATAACACAATATCCCATAATATCTTTAGCACTCAAACCTGCTATTGATAAAGCCGGCAATGCCCAGAACGGTTGAATCATATTTGTCCATGCATCACCCCACGCAATAGCCATTGCTGTTTTAGCCGGTTCCACTCCAATTTCAAAACCTGCGGGCATCATAATAGGTGCCTGAACTGCCCACTGTCCTCCTCCTGAAGGTACAAAGAAGTTTACTATACCTGCACTCCAGAATGTGAATAACGGATATGTTTTTACAGTAGAAATACTTACAAATGCATTAGATATTACACCTGCTAGTGATACGCCTGTTTCTGGATTCAATCCCGTCATCATTCCCATGATTCCTGCATAGAATGGGAATTGAAGAATTATACCTCCTGCACTTTTTGCCGCTTCATTGATGGCATCAATATATCTTCTTAAAGTACCATGAAGTAAAATTCCTACATACATAAATATAAAGTTAACAAAGTCCAAACTAAGATTTAAACCAACTTTAGTAAAATTATAAATTATGTAAGCAAAGCCCATTAGCAAAATAATTATCCATAAAATTTTGCTTCTTTCCATTTTGTCTGCGGGGCTAAACTTAGCAGGATCTTCTACAACTTCTTCAGGCTCAATTAATTTAGCAGGATCAACTTCAATTGTATGCTCTTTGTCAGGCATCATAGCCTTACATACAAACGGCAGACCAAATATTATTATTCCTGATATAACTAAGTTCATAGGTGAAAAGATTGTCTGACTTGTTGGAATTATAAATGTTTTATCAAATATTTCAGGTGCAACTGTTGCTAAAGCCCCTTCATTTGCTATCTGTAACGGAATAGAGCCTGAAATACCTCCATGCCAAACAACAAATCCTGAATATGCAGAAGCAATTAGCAGTCTGTAGTCAATTCCTTTAACTTCTCTGGCTATCTCTCTTGACAACAAAGCTCCTATAACTAATCCAAATCCCCAGTTAATCCAGCATGCCACAACAGAAACAAATGCTGTAATCATAATACCTCTTGCAGGTGTTTTAGCAGCTCTTGCTATTCTCTGCAACAGCCTTTTAAATACCGGTGCCTGAGCCATAGCACTTCCAAGAACCAACACCAACACCATCTGCATTGTAAAAGAAAGTAAACCAAAAAATCCTTTAGGTCCTGCCCAATGCATTATCATTTGAAATGGTGTTTGACCCGTTAAGGTAATTCCGCCTACAAACGTGATAATAGTAAGTACAATAGCGAAGATAAAAGCATCCGGTAAGTAATTACTCATGAACTTAACATAGCCGTTAGTAAATTTTTTAAACATAAATCCTCCTTTTAAATCTTTATTTATAGCATAACAAAATTTACTACTATCACCTTAAATTTTAAGCTTAAAATATTTCATCAATCGGATTTATAAAAAAGTTGCCTTTATGGATTCCTGTATATTTATCCTAGATTTATCCTCTATGGGTTCATTCAATATTTATAATAACATCAATAGTTTAACACAAAAACATTTTTTTGTCAAACCTTGAACAATGTCTTTAATTAGGCATAAGAGTGAAATGGCAAAATAAAGTTTATTTAATTATCCTTATGTTTAATTTTAATAATGTAAATAACATAATAACATATTTTTGTAATCATTGCTTATAATTTCCAGTTGCCTGTGTTAGATTTTGAAATTAACAAGATACAGTCATAAATTCATTTATTTCATATAAAATATTATGATTAGAGTGTCGAAAGACACATTAAATTCAATAAGTCAATTTTTGCACCTTGAAAATTTAACACAAATTCATAATTAGTAGTAATTATGTTGATTTTGCAGCTAATTGTAGCCTATACCCTTGCTTACTTTAGCAAAGTTCTGGTATTTGAGTACACAAATTTGAACTGTTTAAGAAATTAAACAGTTTCTGGAAATTTAATGCTGCTACCTTGAATCCGAAGAACAACTTGGTTTTTAGTCTTCCTCTAACCGGCATATTATCTGCATGATATCTTCTTTTTAAAACAGATGGTAACGACTCAACCCCGTTTCGGAATCTTGCATATTCTTTAAATTCTTCACTTTTCATGTACTTTTGTTGCTTTGCACGTTCTGCACTTTTCCACGAAATAACGAGTGCAGCTTTCTTCTTGAAAAACTTAGGCTTGCATTGATCTTTATAGGGGCATTGGTTACATGTATTCTTATCAAGCGTAATTCTACATTGTTCAGTTTTTTGGTTGTATTTATTAGTAATTGGAGTCTGGCCTCCTGCGCACTTTAATACTTTTTTGCCATCATCACTGAATATGAAGTCAGCATAAATTTCGGAAGCTTTTCTTCCCTGCATATTAGTGGTTACTAAATTTATATGGTTAGCTTTTGCAAGTTCTATATTTTCCATGCCACCATATGCTCCATCTGTAACGACAGTTGTTTCGTATTCTTCAGTTCCTGCAATGCTGTCAATAGATTCTTTTAAGAATGCACTATCGCTATGAGTATTTTGATCATAAGAATATCCGGTTATGATGCTTCCATTGTCATCAACAGTTTCTACTAAATTTGCAACGTATCCACGGTGTTCTTTACCAGCTTTAAATCTAAAAGTAGCATCTGGGTCAGATGGATTTTGTAATATGCTTGAATCAAGGGTTTTATCGTCTTTAGATTTAAGCTGAAGTTTACCATCAGTATCTTCTGTAGTTTGTTCATTGATTACTCTGATTAGCAGCTGATATTCACTTGATTCATCATATTTCCCTTTACACTTATGTAAAAGTATAGATGCATCTTCAAGGACCGTCTTTATTTTATCATCAGTATTTTGGCTACGCATATGATAAATGACTTTATTATGATCATCTGCTTCGCAGTAATGTTCCATACCTTCTGGGATACTATCTTCTTTCTTTTGCATAAGCTTTACCAAATTTGCTACGCAGTTATACAAAAGTTCCAGACGAGAAAGTTTCTTGATGTTAGAGGCAATCATCATACTGTCCATACGGTTAAGGCCTTTGCCAATTCCCATGATTTCTGCTATCTGAGATGACAGACCGGTAATACATTCTTTAATTAAATCTATTCCCGTTTCCGTTTCATAGGTAGTACATCTTTCTCTAAAACGACTGAGTGTTCTATCACTTAAGGGCTGTTCTTCGTAACTTGTTGTACGAAGAGCATACTGATACCTGACATCAAACATGAGGGCATCTACAAGTTCATCATCAGTATCTCCAAGCATTTCTTTTAAAATTAATGCACCAACTACGACATTAACTGGAGTGTTTGGTCTGGAAGCTTTGTCACTGTATAATACAGAAAAAGGTTCTTCATCAATGTTAGGAAATATTTTTTCTGCAAATGGTTTTGCCCATGATTTTTCGAGAAATCTTTTTTCTCTTTCTGTAAGATTAAGAAGACTGTCATTAAAATTTATTTAATTGCTGCTATTTAGAACGAAAGACATTATGGTACCTCTTTTAGTAGTTTTTTATACATTAATTATACCATAAAATCCTGCATTTTCCAAGCTTTTTATGAGTTTTTGTGTTAAGTTTTCAAGGTTCAAATATCATATTTATTGATTGCTTTTGACACCTTAATCATCATATAATAGTATAAAAAGATAAATGCAGAATATTAAAGTGATAAGTTAATTAGTCATTAAACCCCAGACCACAAAATAAAATCTAAGATGGTATTAAAAGATTGTTTAATCAGGATTTATTTTTGACTAAACAATCTTTTAAATTCAATAGTGATAGCATTGTTTTGATTAATTTTGGAATTTTTCATCAAAAACATTTAGCGTATAATCATAAAATAAAGGTAGTGTGAAATAGTTTGTGTTTCATCATTCCAGGTTAAGGAATTTGACAAAAGTTAAAACTATTTAAAGATACAATTTAGTATTAATATAGATTCAATAAGAATCATAAATTAGATTTAATAATTTAGTATATTCTTGCACATTTAAATTAAGCTGTCAAGTTTTATAGCTTTTTTTATAAAAATATGCTAAAATAGTAGCAGTAGTAGTAAATGTGGGGCTTGTGGGTAATTGCATAGCAATTATCCACAAATCCACATTTTATTTTTTATGCTTTTTTAAAATTTCTTCAAAGAATATATTTAATTGAGCCAATATTTGATCCCAACCTCTCATCCTTGATGTCCACTTGGCTGTAACATTTACCATTGCTAGATAAAGACTCTTTTCTAAAGAAAAATCTGTAGGAAAGATTGTCTTGTTTTTGGTCACTTTTCTTAGCTGCCTATTAAAGTTTTCTATGGTATTCGTGGTATACATCAGCTTTCTAATTTCCAGTGGATATTTGAAAAATACTGATAATTCAGCCCAATTATTACGCCAACTTGATACGCAGCTTGGGTATTTACTGCCCCATTTGTCTTCAAAGAAATCTAATTGAATTAATGCTGTTTCTTCATTGTTTGCTTTATATACAGTCTTTAAGTCTTTCATTAATTCACGTATATCCTTGTAGCTTACATATCTGGTGGAACTTCTGATTTGATGAATTACGCATTTTTGAATTTCTGCCTTTGGATATACGGCAGTTATTGCCTGGCTAAAGCCGGGTAAATTGTCTGTTGAAAAAATCAGAACATCTTCTAAACCTCTATTTTTAAGATCATTTAATACCATTAACCAATATTTTGAACTCTCATTTTCACCAACATACATACCTAACACTTCTTTTAATCCGTCCATTGTATACGCTAAAACGATGTATACTGCCTTTTTAACCACAACCCCATTGTCTCTTACGTTGTAATGGATTGCATCCATAAAAACGAATGGATAAACGCTCTCCAAGGGTCTTTGTCGCCACTCTTCAATTGTCGGAAGTATTTTATTTGTAATCTTTGTAACTGTTGATTCTGATAGTCCAAATCCATAGATTTCTTGAATGTGGGCAGATATATCTCTTGTTGTCATACCTCTTCCATACATTGATATTATCTGATTTTCAATGCTTGATATGTCCTTCTCATACTTTTTAATTATTTGTGGTTCAAAGCTTCCATCCCTATCTCTCGGTATCTGGATTTCAGCTTCGCCAGCAGAGCCTTTTATCGTTTTTGTGCTATAACCATTTCTTGTATTAAGGCTAAGTGGCTTGTCCCCGTATTCATAGTCTAAATGCTCGTCTAATTCAGCCATGAGCATTTCTTCTATTAGGTCTGCTGTTAAATCTTTTAGTGCTGCTTGGATATCTTGTGTTGTTTCTGGCTGATAAGATTCCAATATTCCCTTGATAAGTTTTGAATTTTTCCTTTCTGGTCTTTTTCTTGCCATAACAAAATCCTCCTAAGTTAATTTATATTATACCTTAACCTGGAGGATTTTTCATACACAAACTATCTCACAGTCTCATAATAAAAATTATCCATAAACTCTTAAGTTTCAATTATAACTCCATTGATTTAGCAACTTCTTTTCTTATTTTATCCGCAGTATTCTTAGTATCAATAGATTCTTTACTTAAAAGACCTAACAAAGATTTCTTAACACCAACATCTTTATCATTACTCTTCTTCTCTATCCCCTTGACCTTCATTGGTTTCTCTCTTATTAAATCATCTGAAATAACATTACTAATATCGTCTCCCAGTTCCAAATCGAACTCTATATCATCGAATAAATCATTTAATAGTGTTGCATCTGACTCCATATACTTCTCATACATCTCAGTAAGAATAGCATCGTCGTTAATGCCTTTTTCGATTGAAATAAGGGACTTTACAAACGATTCATAGTCTTGTTCCATTAATTCACTTAAAACGGTTTTAAGGTCATTTTGAGGGCTCAACTCAGGCTTAACTTCAACTTTCTCTGTGGCTTGTCCTCTATACTCAATTATTGGTTCTTTTACCTCAGCAATTTTATCCAAGTATTCAATATTACTAAATGAATTCGTTTCTACTTCTTCTACAAAAGATAGGACACCTTCTTTAGCTATTATAAAATGATCAGCCATTTCTATGTTGAGTCTTTTTATACCTTCATATAATGCTTGTGTAGACATCATGTCTTCCCTACTTGGGGTAGTTTTACCACTTGGATGATTGTGAAAGAGGATAAACCCCTTCATGTTTTCTTCTCTTAGTAAATCCTTTAGTATAATTCTTGGATCGATTATAGATGAATTTACTCCTCCTTTAAATTGAGGGTTAAGGTTTATAACATTATTATCTTGGTCATAACTTAGATATCCAAGCACTTCTTGTTGCTCAAACTGAAATCCTAATTTCATTTTTTCTTTTATCAATTCTACATCTTCAATAATATTCAAACCTTTTAATTCTTGGCGTGCAAAGAACTCAGCATACTCATTAAACTTATCAAGTTGATTATAGGACATATTATCCTTGTTTTGAGTTTCTTTTATAATCTCTGGATTTTCATCTAGTTGATAACTATCACGTGCACCAAGTGAAGTATATTCTTCCTTAGATTGTGAATAAGTTAATCTATCTACTACCCTAAGCCTTATGGATTCCGAAAGTTCAACAAAATTGTCAATCCTAGAATCTTTAGAATCTTCATGAGTCGCTATAAATAAATTTGCTGCTCCAGCTGTCAATCCTTCTGATATAGCCCTCTTTATATCTACTCTCTGACTTAATCTCATTTTACAAAGATGAACTGGTCTATTTTTAGTGTCTACAAAGATAATTCTTGCACTATCCTTTGTTGGTGGTGTTATTTTACTAACTGTTTCAAATAATATTGTAGGTGAACTTATATTTTTTTCCTTGTTCATTATTGATATCTTTGCATAGTCTAAAAATTCAAGGAGTGGACGTACTTCATCCACTCCTAGCTTCATTTTCTCATATAGTTCTTCTCTAGTGTCACAATTAAAGGTTTTATAGAGATTAGTCATTACTATCACCTACTTCTATATTGAATTGTGATAGCAACTCTCTTAATTCAATAATTTTCTCATCATCAGGTTTACTATAAACCAGTTTCAAAAGTTCATCATAACTTTCTACTTCAAAATACTCTAGTAATATATTCATTTTTTCCTCCTATCGCTCCCACGCATTTAATTTTTCTGATTCAATATTTATATCTTTTTTCATCTTTATAGACTTACTTTCAAGTCTCTCTAATAGGCTTCGCTTTGGTTTATTATCACCTATATAGTCATTGTCACCCCTATAATCTTCTCTTTCATCTAAACTACCGTAGCTTTGCACTCCTGGATCCTTAAAATCTGCATCATACCTATCTATTGCACCATCATTATCCCTATCATAATCTAGTTCAACTTTAAATTTCTTTAAGTCTTCTGGTTCAATACTTACAAGGCTATCAAACTCTAAGAATTCTAATTGATAAGTTATTAAATCATTTAGTGATTGATAAGTTTCTTCATAAATTAACTTGCCATCAATATATTGCTTGAATCCAGGATTTTCTAAATCTATTACTGCTTGTATCTGGTGCATGTTATCTTCTGTGGTGGTATAAGCTAAGCTAATATTAGATAGATCTTCAAATACGCTATCATCTACACTTGACTCATACTCGTTGCTTATAAAATCACTGATAAGGGATTTCGCCTTATCCAATAATGGATTCTCTTTTTCAATTTCAATTTTATCTGTCATATTCAAAATCGATTCTAGCTCAGTTAATCGCTGTTGCTTTACCTTTAAATCTTGCCCTGATACAAAAGGCTTTTCTACTTCTACTTTTGCCAATTCCAATTGAGATCTTACATTCTCAAGTTTTTCTTGTGAATCATTCATCTTTTTATCAATCCCTTCTAAAGCATTATCTATTCTAGTTATATTGCCGTATAAATCTTCACCAAGATTAAACCAATGTTTCATTCTATTTCCTAAGCTTACTTGATACACATTTGAAAATCGGTCATAGGATAGCTCCATTTTCATTCCCCTATAGTTACCAATCAATTCTTTTTCAGATGATTTCTTCTCCTTACAAAGTTTCAATAAGGCTTTACCTGCCTTTTCTTTGTCTGGATACATAACACCTTTAATCTCCATAGGAGTAAATATCTTTTTCCCATCAAAACCTAGGGAAGTATTATCCTTAACAGTTGATATATCTTTTTCATAGCCTTGTATCTTTTCTTCTAAAGATTTTATTTCTCTAGGATAATTTTTAGCTATTTTATCCTCTAACTTATATTTTTCACTAAGGTAATTTGCCTTTAACATCTTTAACTTTGCTACTTGAACATCTAAGTCCATCTTTTCTTTTATTAGTGGATTACCCGTAGCTAAAGCTTTAATTTCTGCATAAGAAAGGGCAGATTCATCAACATCTTCTGCACTCCTAACTGGTGACTTTGATGTCATAATCTGCCCAATAAATTTTTGTTTATTTTCAACAAGCTGCCACAAGTAAGCATCAAAGGTATTTTCTGTAACATATCTGAATATGTGAACTCTCTCGTTTTGATTACCTTGTCTAATTATACGACCACTTCTTTGTTCAAGGTCAGCTGGTCTCCAAGGACAGTCCAAGTCATGAAGTGCAATAAGTTTATCTTGACAGTTAGTTCCTGTTCCCATCTTTTGAGTAGAGCCAAGAAGGACTCGAACCTCACCTTCACGAACCTTAGCAAACAAAGCATCTTTTTGTAGTTCAGTTTTTGCATCATGAATAAATGCTATTTCTTCATCTGGAATTCCCTTGTCTATTAGCTTATTTTTTACATCATCATATACATTAAATTCTCCAGCTTTAGGTGTAGATAAATCACAAAATATCAGTTGTGTCAGTCTTTCATCCTTAGTATCTTTCCAAATATCATATGTCTTTTGGGCACAGATACTGGCTTTGCTATTATAATCATCTGGTAACATGGGATTTAATAGTCTCTGATCAAGAGCAAGTTTTCTACCATCATTTGTTATCTTGAGCATATTATCTACTCTTGAATCAACAAGTTTTGCCCTAACTCTATCTGCCCGTTCTCCTAAACTCTCTACCATTTCTTTTTGAAACTCACTTGGTTTTACACTAATTGTTTCATATTGTGCTTCTGGGACAGGTAGATTAAGAACATCAGCTGTTTTTATATCTGCTACTTCTTTAAATGTATTCATTAACTCAGGTAGGTTATAAAACTTAGCAAAACGAGTCTTAGGTCTATATCCAGTGCCTTCAGGACTTAGTTCTATAGCTGTTACTGTCTCTCCAAATGTAGACGCCCATGAATCAAAGTGGGTAAGTCCCATTTTCTTAAGAGTATTAAACTGTAAATATCTTTGCATTGTATAAAGTTCAGTCATTGAATTCGATATTGGTGTCTTTGGCAAGTACTTTTTCCTGCACTGCGGAAGTTAATTTTCCGAGCACCCC
>ERZ773359.6462-NODE-6462-length-10318-cov-4.503362_pt1 | contig 10318 bp, 11 predicted proteins | sample MGYA00374955_ERZ773359 | MGnify/ENA primary metagenome ERZ773359 (study PRJEB29098, sample SAMN04486028) | biogas fermenter metagenome | study: EMG produced TPA metagenomics assembly of the Biogas fermentation microbial communities from Germany - Plant 4 DNA1...
GGGATTTCTTGTGTGGAAGATGCTGATGGTAAACGGCATTATCCAGCCCAGAATGCAGGGATCCGGGTTGGGGATAAGATACTGGAGATTAATAAAGAGCCAGTCCATGATAAGATGAAGCTGGCTATGATGATCCAGGAATTTGCTAAAAAAGATGAAAATATCAGCCTCCTTGTTGAGAAAAAAGATGGCAGCCAAAAGAATGTCAGGCTCAGGCCGGTACAGAATAAAGAGGGCCGCTATATGATCGGCTTATATGTGGATGATGGTGTTGCCGGTGTAGGGACCTTGACCTTTATTAACCCGGAGACAAAAGAATATGGAGCCCTGGGCCATGAAATCGTTGAAACAAACAGCCAGACGCCCATTGAGGTAAGGGAAGGTAAAATCATTGAAGCCCATATATCCGGTATTCATAGCGGCCAGAAGGGTTTGCCGGGGGAAAAACTGGGTACTTTTTTTCAAAGCCAGCAGGAGATAGGAAATATTGAAAAAAATAATAGATTTGGTATTTATGGCTCTCTTTACAGAATACCGGAAAACCCCTATTTCGAAGAACCGATTCCGGTGGCCATGAATCATGAGGTCCAACAGGGGCCGGCAAAGATATATACAGTATTAAATGGAGGTAAGGTAGAAGAATTTAATGCCTATATCGAGAGGATTTTCTACCAGTCAGGTCCGGCGGAAAAAGGACTTATCGTCAATATTACTGATCCAGGCTTACAGGAGATAACGGGGGGAATCATCCAGGGAATGAGTGGAAGTCCAATAGTGCAGAATAATAAACTGGTTGGAGCAATAACCCATGTTTTTGTAAATGAACCAACTAAAGGCTATGGCATCTTTGCAGAATGGATGATTTTACAGACCAGGATTAATAATGACTCCAGGGCCAGGGTTGAATAGCCCTGGAGCATCTTACTTTTTTGAAAAAGAATGGCGAAAAAATCTTATGTATATTAAAAGGAAAATTATAAAAAATTAACTTTTTTAGGAAGGTGTTTTGATTTATATGTAGAAGTAAATATATGGCAGAAATATATTGTTATTTAAAATCTTAGAGGGAGGAGTATGATTGGTTTATGGGGGAAAGTGTAAGAATTGTTCTGGTCGATGACAATCGTGAGTTTTGTCAGCTGCTTGAAGAGTATCTCAATGAACAGGAAAATTTTGCTGTGGTAGGTGTAGCCAATAATGGTGTGGAGGGTTTAAAACTGGTCAGGGAAAAGGAACCAGATATCCTGGTACTGGACCTGATTATGCCACACCTGGATGGAATTGGTGTTATGGAAGAACTTAACCGGCAGAATCTAAGCGGCAAGATCAAGACAATTATCCTGACAGCTTTTGGCCAGGAAGAGGTGACCAAGCGGGTAGTGGAATTAGGAGCAAGTTATTATATCATGAAACCTTTTGACCTGGATAAACTGGCAGAGAGGATCAGGCAGATGATGAAACCTCCCAAAGGTTCCAGCAATGGTTATGCTATTTCCACCAGCAGGGAGAGCAGGAAAGAAGTTGACCTGGATGTCAGGATAACAGAAGTCATGCATCAGCTGGGTGTGCCTGCCCATATCAAAGGATATATATATCTGAGAGAAGCCATCGAATTGGTTATTAAGGATATAGAATATCTGGGTGCAGTTACCAAGGAACTGTATCCTTCTGTTGCTGCCAAATACAATACTACTCCCAGTAGGGTTGAACGGGCTATCCGTCATGCTATTGAAGTATCCTGGGACAGGGGTAATATCGCGGCCTTGAACAAATATTTTGGCAACACTGTTTCTGCCAGCAGCGGTAAACCGACAAACTCACAATTCATTGCCAAGATTGCTGATAAATTACGCCTGGAGATGAGAGCCAGCTAATACCAGTATGCCTTTTCCCTGCTATCCATATACTAATAAAAAACCCTGGAGGGTTAAAATGATCAGGGGAAGGGTAGTTGTAGATAAAAGAACCAAGGAACTGGTTAAGCGTATAAAGGCAAATCAAATTGCTATTATAGATCACCAGGATATAGACCATGTAGCCAGTCAATCTCTGGTGGAAAAACAGGTTAAAGCTGTATTAAATTTAGCCCCATCCATTAGCGGGAATTATCCCAATAACGGCCCTTCTATCTTGCTGGAAGCAGGTATTCCTTTGATTGATATAAATATAAATGAAGATGTTTCCTTGCAGGATGGTGATTATATTTGGTTTGAGAATGGTAACCTTTTCAGGAAGGACCGGAAAATCGGCAGGGGTGTAGTTCTTACAAAAGAAATCATTACTGCCAGAATGGCAAAAGCCAGAGTAAATATGGAGAACCTATTATCAGATTTTATTGATAATACCCTGATTTATGCTCAAAGGGAAAAGAATTTGATTGTTGATTTAAATACTCCGGATATCGGAGTCTCTTTTAAGGGAAAACATGTTTTAATCGTTGTGCGGGGAGCAAATTATAAGGAAGATCTAAAGGCTATCAGATCATATATCCAGGAGCTGAAACCGGTAATTATTGCTGTAGACGGAGGTGCTGATGCCTGCCTGGAAAATGGTTATCAACCGGATATTGTTATCGGGGATATGGATAGTGTTTCCGATCATGCTTTAAAAAAAAGCAGTTATATTATTGTTCATGCCTATCCTGATGGCAGGGCTCCGGGGTTGAAGAGAATCAAGGATTTAGGCCTGGACTATATCCTTTTTCCCGCACCAGGAACCAGTGAGGATATTGCCATGATTCTGGCCCATGATAAGGGAGCTGAATTGATTGTAGCTGTGGGGACCCACTCCAATATGGTTGATTTTCTGGAAAAAGGCCGGGCCGGGATGGGCAGCACCTTTTTGGTCAGATTAAAATTAGGCGATAAATTGGTAGATGCAAAAGGGGTGAGTAAATTATATCAAAGTAAGATTCATTCTTACTACTGGCTGCAAGTTTTACTGGCTTTTCTGCTTCCACTGGGATTGATTGGCTTTTTTTCTCCTTCTCTTAAGCATATCATACAATTACTGGCCCTCCGGATAAAACTCATTTTTCAACTACCTGAAATTTTTCCCCATCTTTTTTAAAGAATTTGCTGGAGAAAATGCATAAAACTTAAAGGTGAATAGAGGATGTTCATGACCCTGAGATACCATATATTTACAATATCAGCAATATTTGCTGCACTGGGGATAGGAATTTTAATTGGCAGCTGTATTATTGGAGATGAAGGTTTGCTGAAAGAACAGCAAAGGATTGTCAAGGAGATCGGCAGGGATATAGACCGGCTGAAAGAGGAGAATTCCAGGTTATTAAGGAGCATCAATACCCTGGAAGAAGATCTTGCTTATAAAATGAATATAGAGCAAAAACTCTATCCTTTATTATTGAAGGATTTGATGGAAGGAAGAAGTTTTTTTTTGCTTTATAATGATGTAAGTGAAGAAAATTTAGATGAACTAGTCTATTATTTAAAACTTATGAATGCTGATTATGATTTTTTTGACCTTAAAAAAGGAAATTGGCCGGAGGAAAAGCCTGATTTATCAGTTTTCAATCATTTAATTACCTGGAATCTGAAGGAAGATTTTTCTGCAAATCTTCTTTTGAATGCAAAAGAGAATTTTTCCCTCCTCAGTTATCAGGGAGATGATGTACAGGATTTAATAATAAATATAGTTAAGGAAGTTTTAAATGATAAATAATGAAAGGATTTCTGTAATCATTCCCGCCTACAATGAGGCCGGTTTTATTGCTGGAACACTGGATAATCTAAAGGAAAAATGGATTGATGAGATCATAGTTGTCAATGATGGTTCTATAGATGAAACTAGAGAAATTGTTAGAAAGTATCCGGTGAAACTTATCGATTTAAAGGAAAATCAGGGTAAGGGAGGGGCAATTAACGAAGGGATCAGGCATAGTACAGGAGATATCCTGGTTCTGATAGATGCGGATCTGGGCAGCAGTGTTAAGGAAATTATAAAATTGGTCGGCCCCCTGATAGAGGAGGACCTTCAGGTGGTAATTGGGATTGTTCCTATCAGGGGTGGCGGAAGAGGCCTGGTCCGGAAGACGGCTGATATTGCCCTTAAGCTCTGTACAGGCAAAAGCATGAAGGCTCCTTTATCCGGGCAGAGGGCTTTCCGGCGGGAGGTTCTGGATTACTTTTTGCCCTTTCAGAAAGGTTTTGCCCTGGAAATGGGGATGAATATCAGGATACTGAGGAACAATCTTAGATTTACTGAAGTTGAGTGCCAATTTCAGCACCGGGTTACTGGAAAAAACATAGGAGGATATCTGCACCGCCTGCAACAGTTTGTTGATATACTGCTATATATGTGGAGGTTAAATAGGAAAAAAAATGTTTAAGCAAGATAAAATAAAAGAGCTGCAATTATTGAAGGAAAACTACCGGGGAGAAATGGTAATGGTTATTGGCGGCCTGGTATTGGCTGCAGGCAGCCTGTCCATCTGGTATTTATTATATAAAAGCGGCCAGATTAATTATACTGTTTTCATAAAATACACCTTTATTACTTTAATAATAGGTGCAACTGGCTTTCTGGACGATATAGCAGGTTCCAGGGATGCCCGGGGCTTGAGGGGTCACTTCAGCAGTTTATTGGAAGGAAAAATTACAACGGGTTTAATAAAGTTGATAGTCATCACTCTTACAGCACTGGTAATAGTTTTTAAGGTAGATTCTTTTTCTTTACAGGAGAAACTTATCAATAGCGGAATTATAATATTAATGGGCAATTTCCTTAACTTGCTGGATCTGCGCCCAGGCCGGAGTATTAAATTCTTCCTGATAGTTTCCTTTTTATTTTTTTATAGATCCGATAATTGGCTTTATTTTTTTCCTTATTACCTGCCCCTTTTGCCTTATCTTATTTATGAGTTGGAGGGCCGTGTCATGCTGGGTGATGCAGGAGCAAATCTGCTGGGCTTTGTACTGGGCTATAATCTTGTTAACAGCATACCCGGCCTTGTGACCAGGTATATAGTTTTCCTGTCTTTATTTTTTTTGACTCTCCTATCTGAGAAGTATTCCTACACCTTTATTATAGAGAATAACAGGATATTAAAGTGGTTGGATAATCTGGGAAGATAAGGTTGTGAAAAAATGGAAGAACAAACTTTAAAGCTGCAAAATACTTAGTAATACAATAAATGAGGGAGTCTTTTTTTAAATCCAGGAGTAATTTGCCACTATTCCTCTTTACAGTTTGCTTGCAATGTTATTTTTTTTGTGGTAATATATAAATAACTTAAAAAGCTGTTGTTCTACCGTGTTCGTGATGGTTAATTAAGTTTTGACCAACACCAACACAAAGGGAACCTGGACTCTATCTGCGGCGCATAAGCCTTTTAAAAGGAAATGCAAACCGGATAGGAGGGTACCCACCTGGAAGACAGGGATCAAACTGTATAATCACACGGCATGGTGGAACATTATAATGATATCGTAAATTATTACAACTAGCCCCCAGGGTTAGTTTTTTTTAAATTTATTAACATATAGGTGATATAGTGAGTGAAAAAGCCCGCTTAAGAAATGAAGCTTTAAACATACGTGGTTCCTTTTCGACAGAGAAGATAAATGAAGTGAGCAGAGAGATAATGAGGAATTTTTTGAACCTGGAAATAGTGGAAAAGAGCTGTAAATTTTTATTGTATCATTCCTTTGGCAAAGAGATTATTACCCATGACTTGATAAATCAGCTGCAGGAAAGGGGAAAAGAGGTTTATTTACCCTATGTCATAAAAGAGGAAAAGATATTGGGAATCGGTAAATATAGCAAAGATGAGCTGGCTTCCGGTGTGTTCGGGATAAAGGAACCGGCCCGGAAGGAAAATATACCGGTAAACCTGATGGACATCATCCTTGTCCCTGGCCTTTTATTTGCTAAAGATGGTTACCGGCTCGGTTATGGCGGTGGCTATTATGACCGGTTATTAAAAAATGTAGAGGAGCGGGTTATAACAATCGGCTTCTGCTTTGATGAATTTTTACGGGACAGTTTACCTTTTGAAGAATTTGATGTACCGGTCAAGATGATCATTACTGAAAAACGGGTCCTGAGTACAGGAGGTGGAAAGGATTAATCTATTTGAGTATAATCAATCCAGAATTGACCTTGATAAACCGCTGGCCTATCGGATGAGGCCCCGGAATCTTGATGAGCTTTTTGGCCAGAAACATATCCTGGGTGAGGGAAAACTCTTATATAGGGCTATAAAGGCAGACCGGATAAATTCTTTGATTTTATACGGTCCTCCCGGGACCGGTAAAACCAGTATAGCTCAGGTTATTGCCAATCAGACCAAGGCTGATTTTGTCCGTCTAAATGCTGTGACCTCCGGCGTGAAAGAGCTGCGGGAGGTAATTGAGCAGGCCAGGAATAATTTAATCTTACATAATAAAAGGACAATATTGTTTATAGATGAGATACATCGTTTTAATAAGGCACAACAGGATGCCCTCTTGCCGGCGGTTGAAGAGGGGATAATTATTCTAATTGGAGCTACAACTGAAAACCCCTATTTTGAGGTTAACTCTCCCCTTCTTTCCAGGTCACGTATTTTTAGATTAAACCCCCTGACAGAAGGGGATTTAATAGGTATTCTGAAACAGGCATTGATAGACAGGGAACGGGGTCTGGGCGGATATAATGTTGAGATTAGTGATGAAGATCTAAAAATTATTGCCAGTCTCTCGGAAGGGGATGCCAGGACAGCTTTAAATGCACTGGAACTGGCAGTTTTGACGACTCCTCCGGATAAGGAGGGGGTTATCAGAATAAATGAAGAAATCATTGCTGAATCACTACAGAAGAAAATATTAAATTATGATAAGGATGGAGATAACCATTATGATGTGGTATCGGCTTTCATAAAAAGCATGCGGGGGTCGGATCCGGATGCAGCCCTGTTCTGGCTGGCCAGAATGCTGGAAGCCGGTGAGGATCCCAAATTTATCGCCAGAAGGATCATAGTCCATGCTGCAGAAGATGTAGGGCTGGCTGATCCTATGGCCCTCCTGGTTGCGGTAGCTGCAGCCAGGGCAGTTGAATTCGTGGGAATGCCGGAAGCGCAAATTCCACTGGCAGAGGCTGTCCTCTATATAGCGGCAGCGCCGAAAAGCAATTCTGTCTATAAAGGAATCAGTGCGGCCATGAATTATGTACGTAATAATAAAACTGGCACAGTCCCCCTTCATTTGAGGGATGCCAGTTACAGGGGAGCAAAAAAATTGGGACACGGGCTTGATTATAAATATCCCCATGATTATCCTGGCCATTATGTACAGCAGCAATACCTGCCAGACGGCCTGGAAGACTTAAAATTTTATCATCCCGGCGAAGAGGGGAAAGAAGGACAGATAAAAGAGCGTCTGGAAAAACTGAAGGATGATTGAAGATGAAAGAGACCTTTTATACAGCAGCAAAAAGTATACAGATAATTAATAAAGTAAAAGACAGTAAATTTTATGGCAGTATAAGCAGGGCTGATACACGGGAGGAGGCGCTTGAATTTATCAATAAGATCAAGGAAATGTACAGGGATGCCACCCATAATGTATCAGCATATATTATTGGTAATGCCGGGGAGGAGATAAAATATGCCGATGATGACGGCGAACCAGCCGGTTCTTCCGGCCCTCCAGTCCTGCAGGCCATTGAGGGGGCCGGGCTGACCAATACTGTTATTGTAGTCACCAGATATTTTGGGGGAACCAAACTGGGTATTGGCGGCCTGATCAGGGCTTATGGAGATACAGCCCGGCTGGCTATCGGCGAAGCAGGCCGGCAAAAATTAAGTTTATTCTATAAGCTGGAAATCTGTACAAATTATAACTTCATAGGAACGGTACTGGGTCAGGTGGAAGCCTATCAGGCCGAGCTGCTTGATACCAGGTATACCAATGATGGTGTGTTTGTCAGTGTCCTGTTGGCACCTGAGAGAAAGGAAGTGTTAAGCAAGACCCTTGTTGAAAAGACCGGCAATCAGGTCCAGATCAGGGAAACAGGGCATCTATATAGGTGAGAATAATTAATTGACAGTAATTTAAAAATGTGTTAAAATATCTATAAATTCGAGAGGAATACTCGGCTTTGCGAGGTGTCAGTTATGAAAATTTCAACTAAAGGAAGGTATGGACTAAGAGCACTAATAGATTTAGCTGCTAATGAAAGTTCCCGTGCGACACCATTACGGGAGATTTCTGAAAGACAGAATATCTCGGAACAATATCTGGAACAGCTATTTGCCAGTTTGCGAAAAGCGGGTATTGTAAAAAGTGTCAGGGGTGCCCATGGCGGTTATCTCTTAAATGATTTACCAGAAAATATCACTGTAAAGGATGTTTTGACAGCCCTGGAAGGACCAATCGCCCCTGTAGACTGTGTTCTGAGAGAAAATGGTAAAATGGAATGCAGTAGTGGCGCAGATTGTGTAACTTATAACTTGTGGCTGAAGATGAAGGAAAACATCGACCGCTTGCTGGAATCAGTGACAATTGCTGTTTTAAGGGATGAATACCAAAAGCAAAAGAATGGAAGTACTTATATGTTCTAAAAATAAGTTTAAGATTTTTATGGCGATAGGAGTGAAATTATGAACAAGATATACCTGGATCATGCAGCCACTACACCGATAGCACCGGAAGTTTTTGCGGCAATGGAACCATATTTAAAAGAATATTATGGAAATCCATCCAGTGTATACACTTTAGGGCAGCAGGCAGCCCAGGCAATCAGTGGAGCCAGGGAAAGAGTGGCCAATGCCATTGGAGCTAAAGAGGAAGAAATAATCTTTACTGGAGGCGGGTCAGAATCAGATAATCTGGCTATTAAAGGTGTGGCCTTTGCCTTAAAGGATAAGGGGAGACATATCGTTACTTCAAAAATAGAACATCCTGCTATTATAAGCACCTGTCAGCAATTAGAAAAATATTTTGGTTTTGAAATTACATATCTGGATGTGGATAAAGAGGGCTTTGTAGATCCGGAAGATGTAAAAAAGTCACTGAAAGATGATACTATACTGGTCAGTATAATGATGGCTAATAATGAGATTGGAACAATTGAACCGATTAAAGAGATTGCCAGTATAGTCAGGGAAAGAGACATTTATTTTCATACAGATGCGGTGCAGGCAATTGGCCAGATTCCAATTGATGTGAATGAACTGGGTGTAGATATGCTGTCTATCTCCTCCCATAAAATAAACGGACCTAAGGGTGTTGGCGCCCTTTATGTGCGAAAAGGGGTAAGGATCCTTCCCTTGATAGCAGGCGGTGCCCAGGAAAGGAACCGGAGGGCAGGTACAGAAAATGTAGCAGGTATAGTCGGTTTTGGTAAGGCAATTGAAATTGCTACTGAAAATCTGGAAGAAAATGTTGCTTATTTAAGAAGGTTAAGAGATAAGTTAATCACTGGTATTGAAAAGAATATAAAAGACACAATTCTAAATGGACCCAGGGATGAACACAGGTTAGTGAATAATGTTAATTTTAGTTTCCGTTATGTGGAAGGTGAATCCATTTTATTGAATCTGGATATGCTGGGTATAGCAGCCTCCAGTGGTTCGGCCTGTTCTTCTGGTTCCCTTGATCCCTCACATGTCCTTTTGTCAATAGGGCATACCCATGAGACAGCCCATGGATCTATACGTTTTTCATTGGGTAAGGGGAATACTGAGGAAGAGATAGATTATGTCCTGGATGTATTGCCGGGTATAATTACAAAAATCAGGGAGATGTCCCCCTTATATGAGGGATAAGTAAATAAGGAGATGGTAATAATGTATTCAGAAAAAGTAATGGATCATTTTAGAAATCCCAGGAATGTGGGTTCCATTGAAGATGCAGATGCTATTGGTGAAGTTGGTAATGCTGTCTGTGGTGATATCATAAAACTTTACCTGAAGATAAAAGACAATGTGATTGAAGATATTAAATTTAAAACCTTCGGTTGTGGTGCTGCCATAGCAACCAGCAGTATGGTTACAGAACTGGTAAAGGGAAAAACACTGGATGAGGCATTGCAGATCAGTAACAGGACGGTGGCAGAGGCCCTTGATGGTTTACCCCCTGTAAAGATGCATTGTTCAAATCTTGCTGCTGATGCCCTGCATAAAGCCATAAAAGAATACCGGAATGAAGAATTTATTGAGGAAGATCACCACCACCAATGTGAACATAAAAGTTTTTGCCACAAGGAAATAAATATTGATTTAGATAAAGAAGCATAATCAGTATAAAAGAGTAACATTTAATGTTGCTCTTTTTTTATGTGTAGATAAAAATAATTTTAAGAGGAAGGGATT
>ERZ773359.6464-NODE-6464-length-10317-cov-12.200741_pt1 | contig 10317 bp, 7 predicted proteins | sample MGYA00374955_ERZ773359 | MGnify/ENA primary metagenome ERZ773359 (study PRJEB29098, sample SAMN04486028) | biogas fermenter metagenome | study: EMG produced TPA metagenomics assembly of the Biogas fermentation microbial communities from Germany - Plant 4 DNA1...
GGATGGAAACGGATGATCCGGGCTGCATTCATCAAGAAAGCTGCTTTGTTCCTAGACTACCTATGAGGGATGGAAACGATTTAGAATAAATGATGGTTCGATTACTGACATAGAGTTCCTAGACTACCTATGAGGGATGGAAACTAGCTTCCTTGTTTTCGGTCCACGCGCGCATAGCGATGGTTCCTAGACTACCTATGAGGGATGGAAACAATATAAAATGTGTTTCTCCGCTGAGCGGATGTTCTGTTCCTAGACTACCTATGAGGGATGGAAACCACCTTTCTGATGGCTTCCCATACGTCGTATTCATTGTTCCTAGACTACCTATGAGGGATGGAAACGGCAGTTTTGTGACCAAAACTTTGATTCCAGCTTTGGGTTCCTAGACTACCTATGAGGGATGGAAACCGCCAAGGCCATCAAATTGCCGAAGGCGCGCAAGCCCGTTCCTAGACTACCTATGAGGGATGGAAACAGCTCATGAGTGCGCCTATGTCCTCGGCGATCTTAGTTCCTAGACTACCTATGAGGGATGGAAACATAGTCTTCTTTGGTTGTTTCCTGCACGTCAACGGTTCCTAGACTACCTATGAGGGATGGAAACTGGTCATCTCGGTCTGCCACATCATGGACCAGCTCGGTTCCTAGACTACCTATGAGGGATGGAAACGATACTTCACCGTGTCCTTTGCCTCTGCCCAAAAATGTTCCTAGACTACCTATGAGGGATGGAAACAGATAAGGGGGAGAAAGGCTACTATGGGGGATCACAGTTCCTAGACTACCTATGAGGGATGGAAACTTGAGTTGGTCGATACCCCAAGGTCCTGGTGGGATAGTTCCTAGACTACCTATGAGGGATGGAAACCTGGACAGTCTACTATCATCCCGAACAGTGGGATGAAGGTTCCTAGACTACCTATGAGGGATGGAAACACGTGATGAGTGTTAGTGCTGGGTCTTCTGCAGACAGGTTCCTAGACTACCTATGAGGGATGGAAACTGGGAAATGTCGTGAAGTTTATTGAGGAAGTAAAACGTTCCTAGACTATCTATGAGGGATGGAAACCGCTTTGCCTTGGCGTAGGTAAAACTGCCTTCGACGGTTCCTAGACTACCTATGAGGGATGGAAACCGTCACCCAAGCTGACCCGTTCCAGACATTGACCTTCAGGTTCCTAGACTACCTATGAGGGATGGAAACGGGATACCAGTGCACCCCTTCATCTTGTCGCAGGGTTCCTAGACTACCTATGAGGGATGGAAACGCGAGTATACGCCATCAACGACATCCGGTAAGACGGTTCTTAGACTACCTATGAGGGATGGAAACTGTAGCGCGCCTACCACGTCAGCAATCATCATGCAGGTTCTTAGACTACCTATGAGGGATGGAAACTATTTTGCCTTTTTGTTTATATCAAGCATTTGGAGGCGTTCCTAGGCTACCTATGAGGGATGGAGACGGCTCTTGCAGGTGTTTTGCAGGTCGATGCCCTGCGGTTCTTAGACTACCGATAAAGGACCGAAGGTTTCGTAGTTCCTATTTGTCCTATTCGTCTTAGATAGATCAGTTATAACATAAACGAACTATGATAATTGATTATGGGGTAAGCCAATATACAGTAGACCAGCGGTTACCGGATTATGAGCCGGGGTTGAGGAAGCGATCTGCAGTGGCTGCAGAACATATGAGCCACCCAACAGGGCAAGCAAGTTGTTGTCCGGGGCGGATGAAAGAGTACCCACCAAAGCTTGACTCAGACGTACCCGGAAGGCATGGTTGACATATTTTGTTAGCATTGGTAACATAATAGTTGAAGTCCCAGCAACGTTGAGTTCTATCGCCATCCTATAAAACCAGCGTACTGATCTATTTATACTGCACTTACAACTGGAATCCCGTTATCGCAACGTCCATCCAAGCAGATCTCTAAGACTAAGAACAACAGAATAACGTATATCCAGGGGGAAGGGGGAATCGCATGCTCATTGAAACCCTCATCAGACTTGGAAGACCCCTTGTTCAGGGAGGCTTACCGCCAGGAGAGATTATTCGTCAGATAACCGATGTTGCTGAGCCTACGGCTAAGAATTTTCTTGCGCGAGTTTTTGTAATCGAAATCCACCGTCAAGACGGACAATTTCGTTCTGCGTGTCTTCCTGTGCAAGAGTGGGGCTACTGCCATAAGGTTGAGAGGTCATCGAAGGAGGTGTTTGAGCCAGATCTTGATCGTGCAGTCGGCGCGCCGTTTCTGTTGCCAAAAGGAGGCAGCCCACTTAACGCCCAAGGGAGATATGGTTTGCCTGTATATCCCATCTACAATAAGACTCTGAGAGCTATAAAAGACGCGGAACCAGAAGAAGCAGCGGAACTATGTATATCATTCTTGTCTTCTCGTATCCAAAGAACCCATGGCTTTGAACTCCAAGAATCAGAAATAGCAGAGATTTCGTCTCATCTTTCTCGGACCATTCAACTATTAAGCATCGATGAAAAAGTAAATGCCCTAGGTTTGGTTATTCTGGCGGAAATAACGGAAGGAGGGCCTTTTGGTCTTGAAGATTTCATACCTTCCGGCAATCCTCGATTGGCGTATCTAGGAGCTTCAGTATTAGAAAACGGTAAGTACATTGTATCTAGGATCGATAGATGTGTTGAGCCGTTTTGGAAAGCGAGAATCGAAGAAGGGATTGAAGGTGGGGAAAAAGTAGGACCCCACGCCGGGTGTTTCTTTTGTAATAGTACGGGAAGAACCGTTTCTGCATACTGTAAGGCTTGGCCTTGGATAGCCCACACTTGGAAGTGTCCGTTCCCTTTGCCGTGGTTGTCTGTGAAGTCAAGAACGCCTGGCATTGATCAGATGGTCCATGGAATCGCTCTGTGTGAGGACTGTTATAAAGCATTGTCCTACGGCGCAAATGTTTTCTTGAAGCTCTCAGCGCCTATGGAAACATGGCTCACTAAGGAACTCTTTTCACCTGTAACAAGCGCACGCGGAAAGGAGACTTCAAGAGTCGGTGGGCGTGTTGAGTCTATATACGGAACTGCAATAGCCTTACCGATTCTTGACACGTTTCTGAAAAACCCCGATGACTGTGAAGAATTCGCCGAAGCTATCTCATATATGCTAACTCGGTCCAACGGTCGTGGCGCAGATGTGCATCTAGGTTCTACTGCCGGCTTGGAGGCATTCATTCCTGAACAACTGAGCATGGATGATTTCAAAATAAGCCTTATGTACTACAGCGGCAATATATCGCGGAGAGATATTTATTTGAGAGCAACTATCGAAGATGTGATGCCGTCAACTGCGCGCATTCTTACAAAACTCGTTAGGGAAGTCGCAGAAACATCTTTGGAGATCGCATCTTCGGTACGAGTCCGAGAGATATCGGATAAAGAAGCCGCGTTCTTAAAGTCGAGGTACTCATCGTTGCCGTATTTGCTGACAACAGCTTACGGCGGACCTTACCTTTGGGACACTCTTTCTTCCGTATTACACAGAGGGAATCTAAGTTATGAAAGGTTTACTGCAAATAGCTCCATCCGAATGGGAGAGTTGGCACGGCAATTACCTGACAGCCGAAATCTCCTTCAAGGAGAAGTCATATTCTATCTTACATTTCGTGAGTTACTAAGGCGATACCGACAAGAGATCATGGCATCAGAGAGAGGGGACGGAGATAGCGCTATGCGAGACTGGAGAACACTTTTGGATATGATGTCCAAAGGGTCACCTACAGATATGTGTTTTGACAATGTCGAAGAGCTAGGTTTTGGGTGCGGATATCTTGCCGGAATGTTTTCACGGCAGTACTGGGCTGTAACGAAATCAGGCGACCAGGGAAAGGATTATCTTAAACATCGCGTGATGACTTTCGGAACAGATCTAACACCGGAAGTACTCTACAAAAGAGGACTTGGCCGTATGGAGGAAGTGAGCAAAAGAGCAAATATGCACCTATCCGAAGATTTTAGGATACGACTGGGGATAGTGCTTGCCGAGTATTCAAGGATGAAAGATGAAGTTGCAGGCAATCGTCACGGCTTTATGGCCGCTTTTTGGTCGGGATATAACCTATCCTCTGTGGTTGCTCGTGAACAACGTGCTGCAACAGACGACCTGCCATGACTAGTGTGAAAGGGGCGAAAGTCGATGTCGGTAAGAAGTGGAGAAATCCTCTTTGTTAAGTGTGTCAAAGACGGTATTCCTAATAGAGATCCGTTAAACGAAAGCGATGCAAGACGGATTTTCGGAGAAGACGACGGCAGGATATCTCTTTCGGATGTGAGCATAAAGCGAGACGTTCGCGACTATGTGCTGGCGAAATACCCAGATGGTGGGCCTAACAAGCAGTATTTTATCTTCTGCCGTGAAGAGAGGCGAGAAGACGGCAAATTAATGGGAAGAGAGAGTCTAGCCAGCAGTATCCTTGAGAGATCAGGGCGTGCAGGCGAAAAGAACGTTAAGGAAGCGCTGATGAACACTGCTTTTGATATCAGAGTCTTCGGTGCGGTCTATAGCGTAAAGAGTGATACGTTTAACCAAACAGGGCCTGTTCAGTTCGGATGGGCTCATTCACTTCACCCGGTTGAGACTAAGTACGTTCAGGGAACTGTTGTTATGCCAAGTAAGGACATTAAGGCGACTGAAACCGGTGAAGAAACAGGCAAAGCTCAAGGTACTATATGGACAAGCTATATACTTCCATTTGCCGTTTTTGCAATGCCAGGTGTAATAAACGCAACGATAAGCAGAGACACCGGGTTATCACAGACTGATATCGACTTGCTCCTTGAGGGTCTTTGGCTTGGTACATTGCATCGTCAGGCTAGAGGTCGAGGTCTACAGCAGCCTGTATTCATGTTACATGTAGAATACGATGATCCGTTTTTCAGGTTAGGATATCTCGAGGACTACATTAGACTTGAACCGGGACGAGATATCTGGCTTGGAGGCAACCCACCTACATCCCTTAAAGAAGTGACCCTGGATGTTACAGCTCTCGGGGATATCGTAAATAGATGCAATAAGCTCGCAAGAGTACGCAGGTGGGTTACTGAGGAAGCCAGCATTGTCGGTGAATTGCCCGGAGAAGTTGCCAGCTTCTAGCAGCTGAAGGGAGGCAGGTTCGTTTGAAGGTTCTTTCGTTTGACCTTCGAGGCGATATTGCACATTTTCGAAGACCTGATACTACAGTGACTCATGCTACATATCCCTTCATCACACGGACTGTCTTGGCCGGGCTTTGTGCTTCCATTATCGGAAAGGATTTGCTGGATGGTGACAACTACACTGGGATTCAACTTCTCTCAAGAATAAAGACTGTTTCACAACAAATGTCAATGCTCGGTAAGGGATGGCTGGGCAGCTCCAACGACACCTTCAATAGACAGACTTCAGTTGAGTTGGTTGTGGAACCACATTATCGTGTTTACTATGTAGGTCCTCACATGGATGATCTCTTTGAGATGATCTCGACTGGTAGGAGCATCTATCATACTTATCTCGGCAGCGCATATTGCCTAACATTGCCATTTGACGCGAGAGTTAGGGAGCTCGAGGAAATAAGGCCGAGTCCCGGGACCATTATGAAATCTGTTACCGTGGTGCCGACCCATGCTATTCAGGAGCTCATATTTGCTGACGGCGCGGAATATGGCAGGGTTGGTGGTATGCAGTATAAGAGGATTCAAGAAAGGAGCTTTGAAGGGACCATTAATCTCATCTATGACAACAATATCGGTCCGGTGGTGTTTAAATGTACCGGGCCTCCAGATCCCGATGATAAACCGTACATGTTTGTAGCTCTTGATGAGGCGCAAGTCGCGACTCTTTGGTGATTGTCATGATAATTCCATTGGAAGAATGTATTGCACGCCCGGATAATCCGGACGGATCTCGGAATGCTCTTAAGGACCATTTGTTGTCTACAGCGTTCCGATGGGGTAAACCGGACGATCAGGATCTATCTACACTTCGATTTCTCGGTGGCTTGCTTCATGACGCGGGGAAGGCTAGGTGGAGATGGCAGCGGTACATCAAACACCGCAAAGAGAGCGGAGGGACAAGGTTTCCATCTGTAAATCATGCTCCCCTTGGTTCTGCGGTGTTTATGTATGCTGCATCTAAACTCCTTGACACCTGGGATCTAAGCCGAACCGATATCCTGGAGGCTCGGCGCCGGATCCTTCACATTTCCCGAGATATATACGATCACCACGGTGAATTAGGCGACATAAACAACGAACCGCCATGGATATTTACACTTTTCGTTGACCATATATTAGAATGCGATATGGAAGGGATATTACAGTTTGTCGAATTGTACTTTCCTAACCTTGGACTCTCTGATACCGAATTTATCGAATGGTTGCGGAAGGCACCTGATGTATGGGAAAGGTGGGCTGTCGGGTCTCAATCTAAGCTTAGGATTGCGCTGAGCAGGGAAGAGAGCAGATTCCACAAAGCAGCTGACCTTTGTGTAAGGATACCTACATCAGGCCTTGTCGCAGCAGATCGTATAGATGCTGCAGGAATTCCGCCAAATGCCGATACCGTTACCCCGGAAATGGCTCAAAGAGCGGAATCTGTCTTGCTGAATTATTGTTCAGAGCGGGCGAAGACATTTTCCGCGGGCAAAGGGAGTCAGTCCCTGACAGCACTACGCCAGAAGGTGCAGGAACAATCCATAAATCAGTTCTTACGTTTTTCACGAGAAGACATATATACACTCGTCTTACCTACCGGGTTCGGGAAGACCTTGACAAGTCTTAGAGTGGCTATGAAGGCCTGCCAATACGGGTTGTGTAATCGTGTCATTTATGTAGCTCCATACTTATCAATTCTCTCTCAGGCTACAAATGAGATTAAACTTGCTACCGGACTTGAAGTCTTGGAACATCACCATTTATCAGCCGTTTCTTTAACAGGGACGAATAATACAGATAATGATTCTCCTGCTGACACCGACGAGATGACTATGCTGGATCTATGGCGTGCTCCGATCATAACTACCACTTTGAATCAGCTGTTTCGTGCTTTGTTTCCCGGTAGAGCACAGCATACGATGAGACTTCAGTCACTTCACCGTGCTTTCATAATAATCGATGAACCTCAAGTGATTGATAGATCCTCCTGGACTGTTTTTTTGACGATGGCTGAGGCCTTAGTTAAGAAAGCCGGTGCAAAACTGCTCTTTTCGACTGCTACTCTACCTCCTGTTCAACCAGGTCTTTCCCGTGAACCTGTTTCTCTGGCTCCATCAAACCTTGGTGTCCCACCACGATATAGGGTAGATTCTCTCGAATCTCCCCTGGATGAAGATGGAGTAGTGGATATTGCAATCGAAGCTCTTAACCTTTCAGGTGCTGTTGCGGTGATAATGAACACTATAGGCGATGCCTATGAGATATATGCGCGAGCCCGGCAGCGATTACCGGAAGGACAGTGTTTCTTGCTGACTGGCTCGATGACCGCCCCTCATAAGACCGCTCGAATCAAAGAGATTGAGGAAGCCCTCCGTAAGCGAAGATCGGTGTTAGCTGTATGTACTCAGATTATTGAATGTGGTGTAGACCTTAGCTTTGCCCAAGTATTCAGAGCTGTTCCTGTGTTGTCTTCAATTGTGCAAGCTGCGGGACGAGTTAACAGACACGCAGAAGAGAACCTGGGAAGGCTCACTGTCTTCCGATTTCTCCGCAATGGGGAAGAAGACACCAGGCGGTCTGTCTATCGTTCAAGACCTGCTAGAGATGCAACGGATATGTGCCTGGAGAAATACCCTACATGGCTGGAGAACAGGTCTTCAGACGTGTTAAGCCTGTATTACAGTGAATTAATGGCAAGATCTACAGATGCCGCATCTCTTGAATCTCTGATTGAAGCAGCATGTGGCCAGTGGTCAGCCCTTGGACGGATAGATCCATTTGGTGTGGATTATCCTCATGTAAGTGTTTTTGTTCCTTTTGGGGAAGAATTATTAAACCCGCATGTCAAACGTTTGCTAGAGTATTATGCACCTGAAGGGCCCGCCCAGTTATACGAGAGATATCTGGATCGTCGATATCGTGCAAACCTTTCCTATGACAAGAAGAAACAGTTTATGGCGCTTATGCAACACTTCATTGTGGCGATGGACGAAAAATCCGCGCATGGCCGAGTTAGTTTGGATCCTGAACGCCCTATAGCCATACTTGCCGACAGAAACGACTATGACATGGAGACAGGTCTTGCTCATTTGAAAGGTTCAGGCTCTGGCGGAGGTTTTAGTATCCTCATGTGACTACGGAGAAAACGTGTTGAGGAGATTTGGATGGAAGAGACCCGCGATGTCTATGTTACAGGTACCCTGGTGTGGTACTACTACATATGTGAACGCCAAGTCTGGCTATTGGCCCATCAGATTGCACCTGATCAGGAACATGACGACCTAACTCTTGGACGATTTATTCATGAGCATTCGTATAAGCGTGAGAAAAAAGAAGTCCTGCTTGGCCCTGCAAAAATAGATGTCATCGGTGCAAAAGACGGAAGATTGGTAGTCGGTGAGGTGAAGAAAAGCTCAAAAAGCAAACATAGCATCCGTATGCAACTCCTGTTCTACCTTGATGAACTCAAAAAGCGTGGACTGGATGCATACGGCGAGTTACGGTTCCCGAAAGAAAAGCGTCGCGAGAAGGTTGAACTCACACAAGAAGCAATGGAAGAACTTGATGATGTGAAACGAAGAATCCTAAGAATAATGTATATGCAGAATCCGCCTGAAGCTAAGAAGACAGGGTATTGTAGAAAGTGTGCTTATGCGGAACTGTGTTGGGCCTAAAGACTTACCGGAGGGAAAATGATCATTGCGAAAGACAGTGTTTATATTTTCCGACGGCGAACTTAAGCGTAAGCAAAACACGATATTCTTTGAGAGTGAGGATGGGAATAAGCGGTATCTTCCCATAGAAGACGTAGGCGAAATAATGGCTTTTGGTGAGATTACACTCAACAAGAGGCTATTAGAATTCCTAGCGAAGAAGGAAGTCATTTTGCACTATTTCAACTACTACGGATACTACATTGGCAGTTATTACCCGAGAGAGCACCTAAACTCGGGTTATCTGATACTTCGGCAAGCAGAATACTATCTCGACCGTGAGAAGAGGATACCGTTGGCACGGCAGTTTGTTTTTGGTGCAGCTCAGAACATGATTCAAGTACTTAAGTACTACGAAAGACGCGGAAGGTCTGTAGGTGACGTAAGGCTTGCTCTTGAGGAGTTAACGAGAAAAATAGATGATTACAACGATACTGATGAACTTATGGGTCTTGAAGGGAATATGCGGAACTTATACTACAAGGCATTTGACACCATAGTGGACAATCCGCTATTCAGATTTGAAAAACGTACTCGGCGGCCTCCTAGAAATCATATGAATACCCTAATAAGTTTTGGAAACTCACTTTTGTACACTACTATTTTGAGCGAGATATATAAAACCCATCTAGATCCAAGAATAGGATTTCTTCATGCAACCACCTTCCGGCGTTTCACTTTGAATCTTGATATTGCGGAGATATTCAAGCCAATAATCGTTGACCGTACGATATTCGCGTTAATCGGGCGGAATCAACTGACAGAAACAGATTTTGAAAGTGACATGGGGGGAATATTGCTGAAAGAGTCGGGACGACGGACTTTCGTGACAGAGATGGACAAGAAGCTGAGTACAACTCTGATTCACCGCCCCAGTGGTAGGAGCGTTTCCTACCGTAGGCTTATGCGACTTGAACTATACAAATTGCAGAAGTGTCTTATGGGTGAAAAACCGTACAGTCCGTACGTAGCCAAATGGTGAGGTGAAGCAGTGTTTGTAATCCTAGTTTACGATATTGCAGAATCTAGGGTTCAGAAGGTACTAAAGAAGTGTCGTGAATACCTGTACTGGGTCCAGAACTCCGTTTTCGAAGGGGAAATCACCCCGGCTGACCTTGAAAAGCTAAAGATGGAACTAAAGGGAATAATGGATGTGGATGAAGATTCCGTAATCATATATAACCTTAGAACAACAAAGTACTATTCAAAAGAAGTTATCGGTCTCGAGAAAGGCGGGCAGGAATTGATCATATGATCTTAGTCGCTAGTGGTAGGTCTATTCATTGAAGCCTGGCAATCATAAGAGTAGGATTGAGTAGTGATGCTGATGCTAGAAGGTGACCTTTCAGTATTATCGAATACAGAATCAATAGAAAGTGATGTAGCGATCCTTAGTTGTCGACCTCCGGTAGTGCAAAAAACCCGGGAGGTCGACAACAGGAAGAT
>ERZ773359.6476-NODE-6476-length-10310-cov-4.623988_pt1 | contig 10310 bp, 10 predicted proteins | sample MGYA00374955_ERZ773359 | MGnify/ENA primary metagenome ERZ773359 (study PRJEB29098, sample SAMN04486028) | biogas fermenter metagenome | study: EMG produced TPA metagenomics assembly of the Biogas fermentation microbial communities from Germany - Plant 4 DNA1...
TGTCATTATTACCAAGCGCATTGAGCGTTTGTATGTTAATTTGCCGGCAGACTGGGGCGGGGGATATGGGAATGTCACCATCTGTGTCACGGCGGAAAACCAGGACAGGGCGGACTTTCGGCTGCCGCTGCTTTTGGCACTGCCTGCCAGGAACAAGGAAATTGTCTGTGAACCGCTTTTGGAAGAAGTGGACCTGTCGCCCTACCTGACCCCGGAAATCGGCCTGGTGGTAGCGGGAGGAGAGTCGGGCGACAATGCCCGGGTCTGTGATTATGAATGGGTGCTGAAAATCCGTGAACAGTGCCGCCGGGCAGGCGTCCCCTTTTATTTCAAGCAGACAGGAGCGGTTTTCCGCAAAGACGGCAGGATTTACCGCATCCCGCGCCGGCTGCAGCATGCCCAGGCACAGAAGGCCGGGATCGACCTGCCGTAAAACACCACCGCGGTGCGGATCTCAAAAAGATCAGTTGAAGAGCTACAGAAGGGGCTGATGAAGATGACGATGCTTTTGTATGCAGCGCCTTATCCCCTGCGGGAGGAAGACAGGGAGCGGCTTGTGCGGCTGGACTGCGTGGTTCTGGAAAGCACGCCGCAGACGGGGCCGGTGGCCGGGATGGAGCAGGCCGAAGTTTTTGTCGGCATGGGGCATTTTCTTGCCGCCCGCCTGGACGACATGCCGGCGCTGAAAATGGTCCAGTTGTGCAGCGCCGGGTATGACCAGGTCCCCCTGGAAAAACTGCGGGCGCGGGGGATTACACTTTGCAATGCCCGCGGGGTTATGAGCATCCCGGTGGCGGAATGGGTGCTGCTGAAAGTGCTGGAAATATACAAGGATACACGTTATTTTCTCGCCGTGCAAAAGGAACGGCGCTGGCAGATGAAGACAGATTTGCAGGAGCTTTACGGGAAAACAATGGGCATTATCGGTACGGGCAGTATCGGCACGGAAGTAGCCAAGCGGGCGCAGGCTTTCGGCTGCAGGGTGATCGGCCTGAATACCCGCGGGGACAAGCGTCCTTATTTTGACAGCTGCCTGCCGCGCACAAAACTGGCGGAACTTCTGGCGCAGTCGGACATTGTGGTCCTGGCCCTGCCTTACAGCCCCTCTTCCCACCACCTTTTGCACAGGGAAACACTGCGGTATATGAAAGACGATGCCGTGCTTGTCAATATTGCCCGGGGCGGGGTGATTAATGAAGATGACCTGCTGGCGCACCTGGAAAGCGGCAAACTGCGCGGCGCGGCCCTGGATGTATTTTCCCGGGAGCCGCTGCCGGCGGAGAGCCCCCTGTGGCAGCATGAACGTGTGCTGGTAACTCCCCATAATTCTTTTGCTTCCGGGCAGGTGCAGGAACGCTTGCGGGAGCTTGTCCTGGCAAACCTGGAAGCCTACATCAAGGGACTGCCGCTGCGCAATTTGGTGCTGTAAAAAAAAAAAGGAAATAACTGTTGCGCTGCATTAGCCGTGGACTTGACTTCTTGATTTGGCTGAAACTGCAGGGATATTAAGCAGGGATATTATTGAGCAAGCGGTTTTGCAGGCGGGGCTGTGCCTCATGCCGGCTGACGGCGCACCGGCCTTGCCGGCCCGGCTTGTGGCAATGATGGAAACTGTACCGGTGTAAAATGGCAACAAGGAAATGAAGGTTCATAGGCGAATACAAAAACTTTGGAAAAACAATTTGGCAACGGGCTGCAGGAGGAAGAGATGATGCACAAAAAATGGTTGCAGATACTGGCAGTTTTATTTTTATGTATTTTATTGCTGTACGGTTGCGGTAAAAAAACGGACGAGCCCCCGGTTATCAACCCGGCAGAAGAGCAGCCGGAGCCGGACCCGGATCCGGAAGAACCTCTTGAGGACCCTGAAATAACCCTGGAAAAGGTAACCCCGGCCTGTGTGGTCATTGACAACCATGCTGCCGCCAGGCCTCATTCGGGCTTGCAGGAAGCCACCATTGTGTATGAGTTTCTGGCGGAAGGCGGGATTTCGCGCCTGATGGCTGTTTTTGACAGGGTGCTGGATGAAGGCCTTGTCATCGGTCCTGTCCGCAGCCTGCGCCCCTATTTTGCCGAGACGGCTCTGGAATATGGCGGGGCGGTAATGTATTCCGGCATGTCCTTCCGGACGGAGCAGCTCATTGCCGGGATGCCCCTGAAGAAAATCAGCGCCGACAAGTATTTCTGGCGGGACAAAAACCGCAAGGCGCCCCACAATCTTTACACCGACCTGGGGAAGCTGTATGACGGCCGGGGACCGTCGGATGTGGAAATAGTAAAGTTTTTGCCGGCTGAGCTTCCTCCCGGTGAAGAAGGCAGGGAGTTGGAAGTAGTCTACAGCAAAGACACTGTCATCCGCTATACCTACGATGAGGAATGTAAAAGCTACCTCCGTTTCCACGGCAGCACGCCCCATACCGACCGGGAAACGGGAGAGCAATACCGGGCAACCCGGGTGATTGTGCGCAAAAACCGTCATACTGACGTGGAGAACGGTCTGGTTAATATTGACCTTGACGGTTCCGGCACTGCCGTGTTGTACGAGCTGGGTCAAAAATATGACATCACCTGGGAGAAAACAGGCGGCAAAACAAGCTACCGTTTTGCCGACGGTACGGAAGTGGACCTCCGCGCCGGTACCACCTGGATTCAGGTTGTGCGGTAAAAAGAGCTTGAGAAAGCTTTTTCCCTTTGCCTGAGATTTTACCCCCTGTCCTGGCGCAAGATTTGCCCATCTTGCAGCAAATGTAATATGCTGGGGTGCGGAGGGTATCTTTATGGACTATCTGAAAGTATTCATCATGTCGACTTTGCCTGTTGTGGAGCTGCGGGGAGGCCTGCCCCTTGGCATTTCGCTGGGACTTGCAGTGTGGGAAGCCTTTCTCTGCAGCTACCTTGGCAATATTGTCATTATCCCTCCGTTTTTATGGGTGCTGGAGCGGCTGGAAAAGTTTATAGCTAAAAACAGGGTAACAGCTCCTTTTTATCAGATCATGCTGCGAAAAGCCGTGAAAAAGAAAGAATTGTTTGCCCGCTACGGCAAATACGCCCTTTTTATCTTTGTGGCTGTGCCGCTGCCCACAACAGGGGCCTGGACGGCTTGCGTGGCCGCCCGTTTTTTCCGTATTCCATCAAGGCAAGCCTTTGCGATTATCAGCCTGGGGGTTTTGGCGGCAGGATTGATTATGCTTGCCATGACGTGGTTTGTTATCGGGTTTAGCCTGGGTTGAAAGGGGCATACTAGTTTTTATTATTTTAGACAGATAGAGGAAGAGTGCAATGACTGGACGGACAATGATCAAATCTGCCGGCATTGTGACGGTGCTGCTTTTTTTGTCCCGCCTGTTTGGTTTTGCCCGGGAAGCAGCAATTGCCGCCTGCTACGGAACAAGCTGGTTGACGGATACCTATTTTGCGGCGGCCAGTATCCCGAGCATTCTTTTTTTGGCTTTTAACGATGCGATTAAAACCGCCTTTATCCCGGTTTACGGCGATTACCATGACAAAGAGGAAGGCAATTCCCTTGCCCTGGCCGTGTTTCTTGGCCTGGGAGGTATTTTGCTTTTAGCCAGTATTTTGCTGGTAATTTTTGCACCCCTGGTCATGCGGCTGGTTGTCCCAGGTTATTCCGGCGTCCAGTATGAGCTGTCTGTTACCATGGCCAGGATCATGCTGCCGGGCCTTTTGTTTTTGGGTTTGGCCGGCCTTTGCAGCGGCGTGCTGAATATAAAAAAGAATTTTGTCATTCCTTCTCTTACCGCCTTTCCCAATAATCTGGTAATCATTGCGACCGTCCTGCTTTTGGGCAAACGCTTTGGCATTATGGCCCTGGTCTGGGCCACAGCGGCCGGCTTTGCCCTGCAGTTTCTGATCCAGGTGCCTGCCGTGGCACGGCACGGCATTTTTACGGCGCGAAAAGCGGCCTGGCGTCACCCGGCCATAAAACGCATGGCGGTCTTGCTTGTCCCGGTGTTGATCGGCAGTGCCACCGTAGAATTAAAAACACTGACTGACAAAATCTTCGGCAGTTTTCTGGCGGAACAGAGCATTTCTTATCTAAACTATGCCGCCAAGATTTATTCCCTGCCGGGCGGCATTCTTGTCCTTGCCCTGCTGACGGTGATTTACCCGACGATGGTGGAACTGTATTACCGGCGGGAGATGAAAGAGTTTAAGGAAACTGTCTGTCAGGGTACCGGGCTGATGATTCTGCTCATGTTCCCCATTATGGTGGGCATGATGGTGCTCAGCACCCCTATAGTGCGCCTGATCTACGAACGTGCTGCCTTTGATGCACAGGCAACGCACAATACGGCTTATGCCCTGATCTTTTACAGCCTGGGGCTTTTGCCTTCCGGGGTCATGCTTTTGTTCAACCGGGCTTTTTATTCCACCAAGGACACAAAAACGCCCATGTATTTCTCTTTTTTCACCACGCTGTTGAACGTGGTTTTAAACTGGCTCCTGATGAAGCCGCTGGCTTACGGCGGTCTGGCCCTGGGGACATCCCTTTCCCTTTATTTCGGAGCAATCGGCATGGCGGTCGCCCTGCACAGGCGGATTGGCCCCTATGGCGTGTCGCAGATTCTGGATACTCTCTGGAAAGCGGGCGTTGCTTCTCTCTTCATGGGGGCGGCGGTCCGGTTTGCCCTGCCGTACCTTGAGGGAGGCGGGTTCCTGCTGCAGGCGGCGCGGCTGGGCATAGTGATCATGATGGGTGCGCTGGTTTATTTTGTTTTGGCTTATATTTTGAAAATCAGGGAGCTTGAATTGGCGCTCTCATTGCTTTGGCGCCGCATCAGCCGGGGATGAAACAAAAGACGAGCTTGCCCCTTCCGGGGCAAGTTTTTTTTGGCATTTTCTTTGCTTTTATGCAGACTGTTGTACATATTTGTCACCGTGCAGGCAATGCTATAGGCAAAGAATGATGCTGAAAGGAGTGTCTAAATGAACGGGAGGAAGCTGGCCGCCCTTGGCCTTGTTTTGTTGTTATTCCTATTGTCTTTGGCCGGCTGCGCCGGCGGCAACACCGATAAGGAAAAAAACGGACAGCAAAACGAACCGCCTGCCCAACAGGAAACGGAAGCACTGGACATTAATGCCCTGACGGCACAGTGGGTGGAATCGAGCCACAGCAATATCCTGCTTTCACCCGCCCAGCGCGACGGCTGTGTCCTCTGCCATGACGGCGGTGCTTTTGCCGCCAACCAGTCTGAAATAGGCGAACTGGACCGTGATTTTAACGTCAGCATTGACTGCCGGGCCTGCCATACAGGCCGGGGCGTCGAGTTAATGGAGGCGGGGACGGTAGACATCCCGTCTGCGGAAAACGTGAAAGGCGGGACAGGTGCCTTGTGCATGTCATGCCACAACTCGCGCCACGCCGGCGATGTGAAGGACGCCGAGCGTTCCGCGCCGCACAAAAGCAGCCAGGCCGATATTTTTACCGCCACGGGCGGAATCAGGGCGGAGGATTTCAATTATGGCAGCACAGGTGCGCACGCAGGGATAGAAAACAGCTGTGTGGGCTGCCACCTGACGGAGACAAAGGAAGGCTTTGCCTCCCACACCTTTGAGGTGGAGAGCGTGCAGGCAGCCTGCGGCCAGTGCCACCAGGGCATTGCGGATACCAACCTGGCGGCGGGCGGCGATTATGACGGCGACGGCAAACAGGAGGGTCTGCAGTCAGAAGTGGAAGGGCTGCTTTCCCTGGTAGCCGAGGCGGTGAAGGAGAAAACAGGCGGCGGGGAAATCTCTTCATCTCACGGCTCTGTGGTCATAACCGGCGCAGACGGTGAAGAAATGGCGGAAATACCGGATGATATTTACCAGGCGGCCTACAACTACCTCTTGGTATCATCGAACGGCAGCCTGGGCGTCCATAACCCCACCTATACGGTACAACTGCTGCAGCAATCTTATAAACGGCTCACGGGCAAAGATGTCCCCGGCGCAAAGATGAAATAAAGAAACGGCTTTCAGGTCGAGGCCTGAAAGCCGTTTCAGTGTTTGGGGCGGGGAAAGCGCGCCACCCGGCGGACGGCCGCCTGCCGTCCCGCGCGCCTGAGGCGGCCAAGCCGCCGGGCAAAAAAGACGGCTGTCGCTACTGCCACAAGCGTGATACAGGCGGTGCGCAGTCGCTGCAGGAAGGACGAAGGCGAGAGCGGCAGGGCCAGAACCACCCGGCCAACCACCGCAGTGTGGGCCACAGGCTCGCTGTCCGCGGAGACGTTGGCATCACCCCGTGTCCGGTAAAAAAAGCTGCCGTCATACTCCAGTTCCGTCACGCGGTGGGTGATATACTCATCACCCAGCCGGTAGGTGATAATGTCGCCGGGGTCATAAAGCCTGCTTTTATCCGTGTCAATGACAATGATACAACCGACGGGAAGCGCCGGTTCCATGCTCCCGGAAACCACGCAAAAAAACTTGTAGCGGGAAAAAAGATCCCGCAGGACAAGACCGCCCTGCACCAGAAAACAGGACACAAGCAGGACTGCAAGTACCGGGCAAAGGGTCCGGGCAAAACGCCGGGAAAGCATCATGGCAGGCACCAGAGCAAAAGCGGCTCCCTGTAGCGGATAATAAAAAGATAGAATTGCCACCAGCAGAAAAAGTGGCACAAGAGGGCGGCCAGGCACAGGGTCACAATGGCCAAAGTGTACGTCCGCCGGGCAGATTTTCCCGGTGCGGGTGCTGTCCACCTGTACATATGCATGCCTCGCTTTCTGCACTACGGGCTATTATATAAAACTGCGCCTGCGAAGTCCCAAGAATGCTGACGGCAGGCGGCGGTAAAAACCGCGCCGGGAACACAAAAAAACTGCCGCGGAGGCAGTATTTTCCGGTTCATGACAATAACCGGCAAAAAAGCTGTCTGCATTTGCTTTTTCCGCTTTTACAGCAGTCCCCGGACAATTTGCCTGCAGAGCCCGCAACGACCTTCGCGCCGGCTGTCAGACATCCCTGCCGGTTCCTCCGGCAGCAACATCTGCCAACCTTTGCCCGACAGGCACACGTACCTGCTTGGCCTTGCACAGTCTGCAAGCGGCAGCTCAAGGCTGCTGTACAAAATGTCTGCAGGACTTCGGCACATGTGGCTGTCTGCGCTCAACCTGCGGACATCCCCGGCCGCTTTGTGGCAGCGGAGACGCCTGCAGATCTTCCCTCCGGCCGCAGGCGAGCCTCCCGGACCCGCCTGCGACCTTCGGCCGACCGCTGCGGAACCGTCAAGCCCCGCAACGATCTTGGCCCGGCCGCTGCGGACCCTGCACCCTTAGTTTGGCCGAAAGCCATGGAAATATGTATGCAATGATTTATGGGAATATTTGCTCCTCCGCCCGCGACACTGTATACTTAATAAAAAAAAGCCGTCCTTTAACTGGGCAGCCAGCAGGATTCAAGAAAAACAGGTTCCAGTTGTTTTTCTTCAATGGCATGGGCAACAGTTTCCACCAGCAAATCAAGCCGGGAGAGGTAAATCTGTTTGCCGCCGTGCAAAGCCGGGCCGAAGGGGACAAGAAAAATACTTTTCAGGCTTAGGATTTGCTGGACATTTTGCAGCAGGTTCTCCGAGTCGCCGTTGGCCACCAGGGCCAGCACAACGGGCCGGCCGCTCTGCAAGTGTTTAACCGGTTTGGCCAAGGAGACGGAGGTGGTGCGAGCGTTGACCAGTCTGGCCAGAAAGTTGCCCGGGCAGGGGGCAACTACCAGCAAGTCAAAAGGAGCCTGGTTGTCGCCTGCTACTTCCTCCGCCAGGGTGGTGGCCACCAGTTCACGGCCGGTAATCTCCTCCAGCAGCCTTTTTGTTTCCCGATATTGTTCATCCGTTTCCGGGTGATCAGATGTTGCCAGAAACAGAGGGTAGATTTCTGCTCCCGCCGCCACCAGCTTGCGGATTTCCTCCAGGACGGCGGGCAGGGAAAAATGCCCTTCAGGCAAAGCGAAACCAATCTGTTTTCCTTGTAAGCGCATAAAAGTTCCCCCTTCACAATGCAGTAATATATATGCAGTGCAAAGGGGGTTCGTGCCTGTCCGGCAATGACTACAGGTCGAGGATATTTTCCAGGCCGTAGATAACGCCTTCTCGCTTCATGATTTCTTTCACGGCCAAAAGGACGCCGGGCATGAAAGAGGTCCTGTCCGTACTGTCGTGGCGGATAGCCAGCGTCTGGCCCGTGCCGCCGAAAATCACTTCCTGATGAGCTACAAAACCCGGGAGGCGCACACTGTGGATCCTGACTCCGGACAAATTGCCGCCGCGGGCCCCTTCCACCTTCTCCAGTTCTTCAATCTCCCGCCGCACTTCACGGCTGCGGGCGGCGGCAATCATTTCCGCCGTTTTGATGGCCGTTCCCGAAGGGGCATCAACTTTTTGGTCGTGATGCAGTTCAATGATTTCCGCTTCCGGCAGGTAGCGCGCCGCCAGGCGGGCAAAATGCATCATCAGCACCGCCCCGAGGGCGAAGTTGGGAGCGATGAGGGCACTGATCCCGTATGTGGCGGACCAGGAACGGATTTTCTCCAGGTCACCGCCGGTAATGCCCGTGGTGCCCACCACCGGGCGGACGCGGTTTTTCATGGCAATTTCGATATTTTGCATCACCGTGAAGGGTGAGGTAAAGTCAATGAGAACGTCCGGCCTGCTTGCCTGCAGTGCAGGCTCCAGCTCCCGGGAGATGCTAAGAGCAGGCATCCCCGGTACGGCAAGGACAGCGTCGCTTTTGTCTTTGGCAATATCAACGGCGGCAACCAGTTGCAGTTCGGGGTCGGCTGCCACAGCCGCCACTACAGTTCTGCCCATTTTTCCCAGCGCGCCGCTGACGGCTACTTTAATTGTCATGTATGTAAACCTCCTTGCATCCAATCCGGTTACTAGCATTTTCTTACATTCCCTGCCGCTTGTCAAGAGAGCCTGCATGTATTTACTGCCGCAGGGAATGCTAAAAATAGACAATGCTATTTTTCCTATCGGACGGTATTTCAGACTTTGAGGAGGCTGACGGATGACAGTAAAAATCGGGATCAACGGCTTCGGCCGCATCGGCCGCAATACTTTCCGCGCCCTGCATAACAGCGACAAGCTGCAGGTGGCAGCCATTAATGACCTGACTGACAATGCCACACTGGCTCATCTTTTGCTTTATGACTCCCTTTACGGCCCCTTCCCGGGGGAAGTGGCCATCCAGGGCGACAACCTGGCTGTGGACGGGAAGGAGATTCAGATCCTGTCCGAGGCGCAGCCGGAGAAGCTGCCATGGGGCAAGCTGGGTGTTGAGATCGTTATTGAAGCCACGGGACGTTTCCGGACCAGGGAAAGCGCGGGCCGGCACCTGGCAGCCGGGGCAAAAAAAGTCATTGTTACCACGCCGGTCAATGACGCCGACCTGATCGTGGTGATGGGGATCAACCATGACCGCTACGAGCCGTCACAACATGCCGTCCTTTCCAACGCGTCCTGCACCACCAATGCGCTGGCACCCGTGGTAAAAGTGCTGCACGAACAGTTTGGCATCGAGCAGGGCCTGATGAATACCACGCACGCTTACACCAACGACCAGAGGCTGCTTGATTTGCCCCACAAGGACTTGAGACGGGCGCGGGCTGCCCAGCTTTCCATGATCCCCACCAGTACGGGAGCCGCCAGCATTATTGGCCGCATTATGCCTGAGCTGGATGGCAGAATTGACGGCTTTGCCGTACGCGTTCCCACGCCCACAGTTTCCCTGGTGGATTTTGTTGCCCGGCTGCAAAAACCGGCAAGCAGGGAAGAGATTAACGCCGCCCTGAAAGCGGCGGCCGCAAGCGAAAAGCTGCGCGGCATTCTGGGCTACAGTGACAAACCGCTTGTCTCCATTGATTATAAAGGGAACACCCATTCCAGCACGGTGGACAGCCTGCTGACACAAACCATCGGCGACCGCCTGGTGCGTGTGGTTGCCTGGTATGACAACGAATGGGGCTATTCCCACCGCGTTGCCGACCTGGCCCGCTACGTGGCAGAGCAGGGATTCTGACCGGTGGGACGGTTGTCGGCAGGAATATGTCCGGCCGGACGGAATTATACTGGTAAGGCAAGGAAACTGTTTTATGCCCTCTGACGCAACTTTTTTCCGGGAGGATTTGCATGACAGAGATTACATTTGGGACAGACGGGTGGAGAGCCGTCATTGCGGATGGCTTTACTTTTGCCAATGTGCGGTGTGTGACGCAGGCCATTGCGCAGCATTTGCGCAACCAGGGACTGGCGGAACGCGGCGTTGTTGTCGGTTATGATACGCGTTTTCTGGCGGATCAGTTTGCCCGGGTGG
>ERZ773359.6480-NODE-6480-length-10304-cov-4.583862_pt1 | contig 10304 bp, 6 predicted proteins | sample MGYA00374955_ERZ773359 | MGnify/ENA primary metagenome ERZ773359 (study PRJEB29098, sample SAMN04486028) | biogas fermenter metagenome | study: EMG produced TPA metagenomics assembly of the Biogas fermentation microbial communities from Germany - Plant 4 DNA1...
TCAAATTGAGTTATATAAACTATCAACTCGCCTCTTGCCCCAACATTTTCACTAGCTGTAAATCTTATTGTAGAATAGTCAAGTTTGTCAAAGTTACCGATAGATTTTTCGTCATCAAAGTCGTCTTTTACCCAATGAGGATTGCTTAAGCCAGGTAACTTAGTGCCGTAAGAGTCAACTCCGGTTGCTGTAATATCAATGCTCTTTCCGGCAAGAACATACAATCTATCAAGTTTTTCATCTATTTTAAAAACGTTGGTTTCTTGATCATCTACAGCGACTACAGAAAGACTGATTGCATTTAAATATCCATCTGTTATTATACAGCCTGTAAAAAGCATAATTACAATTGCAAAGAGTGCTAGTTTTACAATTGCTTTGTGCTTCATCTACTTATTCCCCTCCCTTCTTTTGCATATTAGAATCCAGCTTGAAAATCATCTAAAGCTGCTTGAGCCTGATTCTTAATTTGAGCCACAATCACTGCTGGACTATTCACATTATCACGAATGTCTTTAAAAGCTTGGCTAACTAAGTCGCCAATAAAAGTCTCAAATAAATTTCTTGCAGTTGGCTCCCAATTATTTTGTAATTCCATAAAGACATCGGCAGCTTCTTTACTTTTAACCGTTCTAGCCATAACTAGATTTACTGGTACATCATCTTGTCTAAAGAGAAATGCACGTAAAGCTGCCATAGCCTCTGGATTTGCTGAATTGACTGGAATGATTGTAGTTTCTGGTGACCACTCTGGGAAATAATAGGTGTTTGCTCTTGGGCCACGTGGAAATGGTACAACACCCCATTCATCACTTAGCTCTAAGTATTTGCTTCCATCATTTAAGAAGCGCATTCTAAAGGCTGCTGTTCTGTTTTCAAATTTACCGCCAAAAAATCCGCGATTGCTCCAATCTGCGTAAAGTTCTAAGCCTTCTATAGCATTTATTTCGTCTAGAGCAAAGATTATTCGTCCGTTCTCATCCACTTTTGTTACGCTGCCGCCATTAGAAATGATAAAGCTTTCTGGAACTGGATCAGCAATAGCATAAACATCAGTAGTTCCATCACCGTCCCGATCGATTGTCAATTCTCTCATCATTTCTGTAGCCACATCCCAAGTCCATTGATCGTTTAGATACAAATCATAAGGATCTGCTACACCCGCTTCATCAATCAGTGTTTTGTTATAGAACATTACAATACCGCCAGTGTTCCAAGCACCAGAACCAAAATGCATTTTTCCAATTCCATAAGTGCTGCCATAATAGCTTAGTAACTCAATACTATCCTTCTCATATGCAGATAATGAATCATAATATTTATCACTTAACACTTCACTCATTGGATATGCTGCACCTTGAGAAACTAACTCATAATAACCAATCCGACTTTGAGTAAACCAAAGGTCGTATGCTGACTCACCAGCTAGTAACCGGTTAAAATTGGTTGCAGGAATATCTCTAGTTTGCAAAAATTCGATTTTACAGTTAAATAACTTTTCAGCTTCTTCAATTCGCCCAATAGTAACAGGATCTTCCCGTAAATAATTTTCAATTCGTTCAGCAGTCCATGAAACTATGGTGACCGTATTACCATTTAGATCATAAGATTCCTTTAATCCTAGTTCTGCTAAATCAAAAGCCATAACTCCAGTAGAGAAAACAAGACAAACCAACAAAACAAACAAGCCAATTAACCTTTTCTGCTTAAACATGCTTTTCACCTCTTTTTATTTTTTAGGAGTGATTACAAAAGAAAAGCTAATGCTCACCCTTTACCAAATGATTAATATTACATCATAATAATAACAAAACAAAAGATGAGAATCTCCACTTTTCTAACCAGCTTTAATCTGATTCAACATATTTTGCAGTACGTCAATTTATTTTATTTTTATCATATATTTTTCTCCAGGAATAGCTTCAAATTGATAAATATTTTGTTCCACATGATGTAAATGAACTTGTTGATTTTGATGATATACAACGTACTGCTGTCCTTTTGGCATTCTAAGCCGAACAAATCTACAATCAGTAATCAGCTCCCCTGCTGCATTACGATTATGTTTTATATAGATTGTTGCTTGTTTTAGCTGATGTTGATCCCAAGTTAGATCTATATTGTAGTTGCCGCGAGCACAAATACCTTTTACAAAGCCTGATTCCCACTTTTCAGGTAAAGCTGGTAGCAATTGAAGTACTTCACCATGACTTTGCAATAACATTTCAGTTACACCGGCGGTCAAACCAAAGTTACCATCGATTTGAAATGGCGGATGAGCATCAAATAGGTTTGGATAGGTCGATTTAGCCAACAAGGTCCAAACATATTGATAAGCTAAGTTAGCTTCTTTTAGTCTGGCAAACATATTAATAATCCAAGCACAGCTCCAACCAGTATGACCGCCACCGTGAGCTAAACGTCGTTCTAAGGTTTTACGAGCTGCTTCTGCTAACTCTGGTGTATCTTCAACCGTAATAGTATCACCTGGATGCAAACCAAACAAATGAGAAATATGTCGGTGTCCAGGTGCTTGCTCTGGATAATCTTCAAGCCATTCCATTATTGTGCCATTGCTACCAATTTTCGTTTCAGGAATTTTAGTCAGTATCTGAGCTAAAGTTTGGCGAAATTCCTGATCTAGGTTTAAGATATCTGCTGCAATAATACAAGAATTAAACAGTTGACGCATGATTTGGTTGTCCATGGTTGGTCCGGCACAAAGAGCGGTAGCATAACCATTCGGTGCAATATATTTATTTTCTGGTGATAAGCTTGGACAAGTAACTAGTCGACCTTGCTCGTCTTCCACTAGGAAATCAATAAAGAATTCCGCTGCTTCTTTCAAAGTTGGATATGCTTGTATTAAAAAACTTTCATCCTTGGTAAATTGATAGCGCTCCCATAAGTGCAATGACAACCAGGCTGCACCCATTGGCCAGAAAGTTGAAGTCAAATATTGATCTTGTGGTGATGCGTCAGCCCAAATGTTGGTGTTATGATGAGCCATAAAACCGCGGCAACCATACATCTTCTTCGCCATTTCTCTACCTGTTTCGCGCAACCTTTCAATTAATCTAAATAACGGCTCATGACATTCTGACAAATTACAAAGCTCAGCAGGCCAATAGTTCATTTCTGTATTAATATTTATGGTATAACGACCACGCCATGGTGCTTTCATTTTGTCGTTCCAAATCCCTTGTAAATTGGCAGGTAATGCACTATCTTGCCTGCTACTGGCAATCAATAAATACCTACCATACTGATACATTAAAGTAACTAGTTCAGGATCATCAGCACCATCTTTAACCAACATTAATCGCTGATCCGTAGGTAATGCTTGCAAATATTCAGGACTATCACCATTTATATTAATTTCTACTCGATTAAATAGAGTTTGATAGTCAGCAATATGGTCTTGGCGAACTTGCTGATAACCTTTGGCTTCCACAGCTGCAATACGTTGCAAACATTCAGCCTTCGGATCTTGATAGTTAAAGTCAGAAGCTGCTGTCTGCACTAGCCAAAATGAGCTAGCACCTTCTATGCGAATCCGATCTTCAATTATACTCACTTTTGACTTGGAGTCATTGGTAATCACTTTTAGGATGGAACAAAAGTTTACGGAACCCTCTCCCCCACCACTTCCTTGCAAGATAATAGTGTTTGGTTCAACTAAAGAAAGGGATTCAAATTCTGGTCGAGTGACTTTTATCTCTGCTGTCAATGTTTTTTGGTTGTCTACTTCAAACCGCATAGCAAACACATTATCAACAGCACTAATCAATGCTTCTCTCCGATAAACAGTACCACCTCGTCGATAGCGCGTTTGGAAAATGGCCGTTTTTAAATCTAGTTCTCTTCTGTAATTACGCACTTGATAGTCATCTTCATATTCAAAAGCAATCCATAAATCACCTAAAGTCTGGTAAGATTCCTGCACATTCCCTTGGTAGGCAACTAATGCTAATTCCTCTGCCTCTTTTAATTTACCAGCAAAAATCAATTCTCTAACTTTAGGTACTAAATTGATCGCATCAGGATTGGCGGTATCATTCGCTGCACCAGCCCATACAGTTTCCTCGTTTACTTGAATACGTTCTAGGTCCACTCCACCAAATACCATCGCCCCTAATTTCCCATTACCTAAAGGTAATGCTTCATTCCAATCTTCAGCTGCATGCTCATACCAGAGTTTCATAATTAACCTCCGAAATCATATTCTCTTATCATTACTCTAACAAATTGTACAACTTTGTTCTATACCAATCTTGTCCCGTACTGTTGACTTCAACATATTCTGCTGCTGATTATGTTGAATACACGAGAATGAAATCGTTAAATTGTCCTGAGAATCCTAGTAATTATCAAATATTAGTGCTATAATTAATGTTCAACAGACCTAACTTTTTATGATGTTTGTTGTTAAGGAGGTCTTGATATGAATAACAAGCTAGAGTATGAAATATCCTTAGGACAATTTAGAGTTAACCATGTAAAAGTACCTGGAATTGGTACAAAACAAATGGCTCATTATCATGCCCATGAATGTTATGAAATATATTATTTACGTTCCGGCGAACGACTTTATTACATTAATGGTAAAAACTACTGTGTAAAAAAAGGTGAGATATTACTGATCGATCGGAATGTTATTCACAAAACCACTCCTACATCAGTACCAGATTATGAGAGAATTTTGCTACATGTACCAGAGCATTTTTTAGATTCTAAAGCCTTTCTCGATATCGATTTAACACAGTGTTTTCATTATCACTCTCCTGTAGTGCTATTGCCAAAAAAAGATCAGACTATTATAGAAACCAAATTATACAATATTATTGAGGAAGCTAAAAACCAACATCCTGGCTATCTAACGGCTATTCAAACGTTATTAGTCCAAATACTGTTAAGAGTCAATCGTTATGCCACATCTGTTAATCATCAAATTGATCAAAACACGCATATCCATAAGAAAATTAATCAAGTTGTTCGATATATCGGCAACAATTATATGCATGATATTACGCTACCTCAATTAAGCGAAGAATTTCATATAAGTAATTCCCACTTATCACGAACTTTTAAAAAAGTTACTGGACTAACAATTATTGATTATTTAAACTCAGTGCGAGTTCACCAAGCTCAAAAACTACTCCGCGAAACTGATAAAAGCATTTCAGAAATTAGTTGTGAAATTGGTTTTGGCAGTATTACTCATTTTGGTAGAGTTTTTAAGAAGGCATCTGGCTATACCCCAACCGAGTTTCGTGAGTTGGTACGCAATAAAATCACCGGATAACTATAACCGGTGATTTTTTCATTGTTTAGTATAGAGCTGTTTTGGGAATTATTAAGCAGAAAGAGGTGAATTAGATGTTAAAGAAATGGTGGCTAAGCTTGCGGCCCTTTAGTTTTACTGCTTCGATAATTCCCGTCCTATTAGGAGCTGCAATTGGAGCTGGGCAAACTAACCTTAATTTTACTGGTCTAATTATAACTATTATTGCTGGATTGTGTTACCACTGTGTAGCAAACTTATTCAATAGTTATTGGGATTGGGAAAATCGTTATGATATGCCAAATAGTGTCCAAGTAATCCCTGTTTTACTTGATGAAAAGTTTGGCTCAAAAGCTCTCTATAATTTCAGTATCAGAGTTTTATATTTAAGCATTATCCTAACCATATTATTAGGCCTGCTTTATGGATTTTTAGTGTTTTTAATCGCTAGTTTTGGTTTATTAGGTGCTTATTATTATACTGCACCACCCATCGCGTATAAATATCGGGGCTGGTCTCTACCGGCAGTTTTTCTTTTTATGGGCTTGCTAATGCCTACTAGTAGTTACATAGTGCAAACTAGAACTTTTAGTTCCCGAATACTATGGTTAGCTGTACCTCTTGGTTTATTGACAACTGCTATTCTCCAAGTAAACGAGCTAAGGGATTACCATACAGATTTAAAAAACGGAGGACTTACCTTTACAATTATCTTAGGTAGAAAGCTTGCTGTTCTAGCTTATCAAATATTTATTTTCCTCCCCTATTTCCTAGTAATTTGGTTTTATTTTAAAGGTGAAACATCTATTCTTTCGCTAACAACTTTATTGACAATAACTATTCCCTTGAATTTAGGCAAAGAAGCACGTAATGGCAATTTTAACAAACTAGATCAATCAACAGCTAAATTACATACAGTTTTTGGATTATTGTACCTATTAGGATTTATTTTTAAATAGCTTTTTTCAAGGGAAAACATTGGTAAAGGCGAATTAATATCGAAAGGAGTTGATTTATTAATGTCACAAATTAAAATTGTAACAGATTCAGCATCCGACTTGCCTGAACATCTACTAGAAAAATACGATATTACAATGATTCCATTAACTGTTATGTTTAATGGCATTGAATATAAAGATCGTGTAGATTTAACTATGGATGAATTCTACGATAAACTAGTAAATGGTTCAGACTTACCTACGACTAGTCAAGTTAATCCAGAGCAGTATCTTGAAGTTTTCAATAAGTACTTAGCCGAAGACCGGGAAATATTAGTAGTTGGAATATCTCTAAAATTAAGCGGTACCCTACAAAGTGCACAAATAGCTAAGGATATGTTGAACTCTGATAAAATTCACATCTTTGATAGCGGATCTGCCTCTTTAGGCGAAGGGCTTTGTGTCCTAAAAGCTGCAGAACGAGTAGCAGCTGGTGATTCTATTGACCAGGTGTTGGAACACTTAACTAAACATCGGGAAATTGCAAACGGGCTAATTGTCTTAGATTCATTGCAACATTTAGTGCGTGGAGGTCGATTAAGTCGCTCCCAAGCTTTATTAGGTTCTGTCTTAAATATCAAGCCAATTTTATCCATAAGCAATGGCGAGATTACTGTAATGGAAAAAGTACGCTCACAAAAACGAGCTTTGAATGTAATGATCGAAAGGATTAAGGAATTAGGCGTGGATTTATCCCAACGAACAATCGGGATTGCTCATACTCAATGCTTAGATCTGGCTAACGATTTTGCAGAATTAGTTCGCCAAGAATTCCAGCCAAAAGATATTGTAATTCACATTGGTGGTGCTACCATTGGTACTCATGTTGGAACTGGTGGAATTGGAATATTTTATTAAAATGATAAAACCGCAGTTTACTGCGGTTTTAATCATTAATGTAACGAATCTGTCTTTCTGTAAAATAATCCAATAAAAAGCGATGACAAGTTAGCATAATAATTTGTTGGTTTTGGCTGATCAGATGTAACAAATCAATGGTTTGAGCTAAACGCAGATGATCAAAGTTAACTAATATATCATCAACAACTATTGGCAGCTGAACCCCTTGCTCTTTCATACAGACTATTAGAGCAAAACGCAGTGCCAAATAAAGCTGCTCTACTGTTCCTTGACTTAATTGGGGAACCTCTAAAATTCTACCCTTGTAATCCTCAATTTTAAGCATCTGAGTATCCAATGGAGCAAACACTCTTAAATACTTGCCCTGAGTAATCTGGTTAAAATATTCACTAGTATACAACAACAATTCTGGTTGCTTTTCTTTCTCGTAACGCTGTTTTACTTGCTCAATTGCCCATAAACAAAAACGATCAGTCATCCAATTAACTGTTAACTCCTGGATTTTCGCATCGGCGATCTCTAATTCTAATTTTAGGTGTTCTTGTTCTTGATTATTTTCTAAAAGCTCCCTCTTTGTTGTGAGTGACCCTAATCTGTTTAATCCCGTTTCTAAGTCGCTTTCGTGTTTCTGCAGTTCCTCTTCTAATTGGTTTTTTCTTGCTACTAACTCCTCTTTACTTAACCGCCGCAATTTTTGTTTAATAACTACCAAGTCTTCATTTAAATAAGTAGTTAGTAATACTTCTAAGTTGCTAAACTGCTGCAGAAGCTTTTCTCTTTCTCCTTGTTGTTCATATAGAGCTTCGATTTCGTGAAAATCACTAGTTCCACAATCTTGAGCAATTCGCTGAAATTCGATTTGATATTGTTTAATTCTATCAGTCAGAGCAGGAATTCTTTCTGCTACTTGTATAAACTCTTCTACTTGTCGCCAAGACCAAGAGATTGGCAAGCTGAATAGTTTTAAAATTTCCTGCCACTGATTAGCGAGCTCATATACATTTGCTTGTGATTCTTGAAAATCTGTCTGAAGCTTTATGTTTTCAATCCTTTTAATCTCTAATTCACGTTCGATGGCCAATCGCTCTTGTTCAAGCTCAGCCTCCAATTCCATTTCCTGTGCTAGTCTTTCGCAGTCAAGGTCTGGCTCACTAAGTCCAAGTTTCACTGCTAAATCTTGCCACTCTTTAACTAATGCCTGTCTTTTGCTTTGGTACATTTGCCGTTGATAAAAATAATGAATCAGACTTGCCAAGAAACCTATTCCACTAAAAATAACTGCTATTGATGTTTTGGTAATCAAGAATAAAATAGCAATTAACAGCCAACCCCAACTGCCGAAAAGAGAAAGCAATGAACTACGATTAGGTCTCATTTCTTGTTTTTCTCTTTCTAACTGTTGCAAACGACTCAACCACTGTTGGCGAATAGCTAGTTCTGCCTGTTCATGTCCTCCATTTATCTTACGAATTTCTTGTTTTATAACAGTTAATTTATTTTCTAAATAATCGATTTCAGTTTTGCTTTTATCAAATCGTTCTTTGGCAACATCCAAATTTACTTGCTGCGCAGAACTTTCTTGTTTATATTCGGCTAGCTTACTCTGTAAAGCTTGGCAGTTAACAGTTTGAACTATATTAAGATCTACACCTGGAATTTTCTCTAATAATTGATTAACTTCCATAGTTAAAAGTTCGATTTGTTGGCGAGCATTTTTTGCTCGTTCAAAGGTCTGGGTAGGTAATTGAAACTCTGGATATTTGGCTAATTTGTTCTCGATTATTAGAAATTCCTGCCACTGTGGCCAAATTTCCAGCAATAAATTAGTTCTCTGCAAGTTACTTCTGATCTCTTTAATCTTATCTCGTTGTTCTTTAATTAGTTGACTAACACTGTTAACCTCATTGGTCAGCTGCTGGTGTGCTTGAATGTCTTTTTTACTAGCTAATAACTGTTGACGAATATCTAGTACTTCTGTCAATAAAGCATTAAGCTTTGGTTTTCTACCACGAGGCTTATAAATCTCTTCCATCGCTTCAGTCAACTGTTGATTTATCTTTGCTAACGACACTCGGCTGCCTAAACCTACACTGTAAAGATGAGAAGATAACTCCTGATCATCAAGCAATTCTAATTCTTGTAATTCTTTCAAACCAAAGGCAAAAACATTTTCAAATACAGACTGAGAAATACCACTCAGTAAGACTTCTAATTTACTCTGTGGCTCCACTTTTCCTGTGGATAGATTTTCGATGGTTACTTGTCCCGCCGACCGGCGGTCTGGTCTACGTTCAATGAGATATTCCACGCCATCATGCTGAATCTTTAGATGTCCACCATGGGTTCCACCTTGTAAGGGCTCATAACGTCTGTTGGAGTTTCGGGGATAAAAACCATATAAACAAGCGCGAAAAAATGATAGCAAGGTACTTTTGCCTGTTCCATTAAGTCCGTAGATTACCGTTAAATCTTCTTCAAAATTAAGGTGAAAATCATTAAGTATACCATAACCATTAATATAAAGGCTTTCTAGCTTCACTCTAATTCACCTCGCAAAAGCAAAGCTGCCCGTAATTTGGCTTTACTAATTACTTCTTGAGGCTCAATAGTTACACAAGTCGTATTTAAAACTGGTTCCCAAATCTGCTCAAGCTTGGCAAAATCCTCTACTGTTAGCTGATCCATAAAATCAAGTACTTCCGCTAGAAAATCACCTTGCTTTTGTAACTGGCTCAAATCCACTAATGGCCTAGTATGATTTTCAATCTGATAAATCCAAACAAAGTTGTTACGTGCTGATTCATTTACTTGCAAAGTATCAAGTAATTCTTGCATTTCAACCTGATTATCTAACCAGTTGTTCAAATCAGTGTTGCCAACTAAGTTTATCTGCAACATAGTTCCAACGCCCTGAGTTTGGCGACATTCTTCTTTTTGTTCTATAATCAGGTTAGTCACTTCCTCAAAAGATAACTGGGAGATATCTAGAGTACAGCTTTGCCAGATAATATCTTGAACTGGTATAAACTTTGGCTTAAGTACTTTGTCTTGATAAACAACATGATAAAATCCTTTTTCGCCCACTTCTAATAGGTGACTGCCTTGCAAAACCCCTGGGTAATACCATTTGTTATTGGAATTCAATACTGGCGTATGAACAT
>ERZ773359.6482-NODE-6482-length-10303-cov-5.554645_pt1 | contig 10303 bp, 10 predicted proteins | sample MGYA00374955_ERZ773359 | MGnify/ENA primary metagenome ERZ773359 (study PRJEB29098, sample SAMN04486028) | biogas fermenter metagenome | study: EMG produced TPA metagenomics assembly of the Biogas fermentation microbial communities from Germany - Plant 4 DNA1...
TTACTTTTTCAGGTCATGCTGGATTTGGGCGTGCTGCTTTCCAGCAAAATTGAAGAAATAATCATTGGCGGCAAAAAGGTGTTTAATGTAGCTGACGGATACCTGATAGCCTGCTTTGATAATGACGTGACAGATGAAGTCGTCAAAGAAATTGCCAAAATGCAGCCCTATTACGCTGTTTTCCGTGACAGTGGCATGGCCAGTGACAGCGTTGCGGCTAATTTCGAGCAAATTTTTGAAGCCTACAGCCCGTCAACTATCAGGAAGGTTCTGTAAAAGGAGGTACCGAAGTGAAGTTTCAGTTTAAGATACAGCAATACCAGACCGATGCCGTCAATAGTGTAGTCGATGTTTTTACCGGACAACCCTTTTCTGATAGTGTAAGTTATGAACGTGATCTGGGTATTACCCGAAAAAACCAGTATACTCAAATTTCCATGTTCACTGATGCCGATGTTCAGGACGATGCAACCGGCTATAAAAATGCGCCCCTTGCACTTCCACCGGATCAGCTTCTTCAAAACATCCGAAATATTCAGGCACGAAACAATATTAAGCTGTCTGAATCTTTGGTTGATCACTTGGGTGCATGTAGCCTGGATGTGGAAATGGAGACAGGTACAGGCAAAACCTATGTATATATAAAGACTATTTTCGAACTGAATAAACGGTATGGCTGGAGTAAATTCATTGTTGTGGTTCCATCCATTGCCATCCGCGAAGGGGTATATAAGACTTTTCAGATTACCCAGGATCACTTCATGGAACATTATAAGAAAAAAGCCCGCTTTTTTATCTACAACAGCAGGAATTTGTCCGAGCTGGACAATTTCAGTGCCGGCAGCGGGATAAATGTAATGATTATCAATATCCAGGCCTTTAATACCTCTTTAAAAAAAGGCGGCCGCAGCAAAGAAGCGCGCCGCATTTACGAAAAGCTTGACGAATTCGGAAGCAGAAGGCCTATTGATGTCATCAAGGCTACCCGCCCCATACTGATTTTGGACGAACCGCAGAAAATGGGCGGAGACAAGACTCAAAAAGCGCTGACTAATTTTAATCCCCTGTTCTGCCTGAACTATTCGGCCACTCATGTACAGCATCATAACCTTGTCTATGTGCTTGATGCAGTTGATGCCTACAATAAACGCCTTGTCAAGAAAATTGAAGTCAAAGGTTTTGAAATCAAGAACCTTAGAGGTACAGACAGATATTTATATCTTGAAAATATCATTATATCTCCCGATAAGCCGCCCATGGCAAAAATTGAACTGGAAATAAAATACCAGAAAGCCATCAAGAGAGTAAGCCGTATTCTTGGCACAGGCGACAATCTTTATAATGTATCCAACCAAATGGAACAGTATAAGGGGTATGTTATAAAGGAAATTGATCCAATCAGTGTCAGTGTATCCTTTACCAACGGTGTTGTATTGTCCCGCGGAGAAATTGTCGGTGATATTTCTGAAAAAGACATCCGCCGGATTCAGATTCGGGAGACCATTGTTTCTCATTTTGAAAAGGAAAAACATCTTTTTGAACTGGGAATCAAGACCCTTTCCCTGTTCTTTATAGACGAGGTTGCCAGGTACCGCAAATATAATGAAGCTGGCGAAGAAATAAACTCGGAATACGGAGAAATTTTCGAGCAGGAGTATATCAGTGTACTGAACGAATATATTACTTCTGAAGATACTCCTTATACCCGCTATTTAAAAAGCATTGATCCATCTAAAACACACTCCGGATATTTCAGCATTGACAGACATGGTCGCAAAGTAGACAGCCCCACAAAACGGGGAAGCGATGAAAGTGATGATATCTCTGCCTATGACCTGATTCTCAGAGATAAAGAACGACTTTTAAGTTTCGATGAACCGGTACGCTTTATTTTCTCCCACTCTGCGCTGAGAGAAGGCTGGGACAATCCAAATGTTTTCCAGATATGCACTCTGAAACACGGTGGTTCAAGCCCTGCACAAAAGCGTCAGGAGGTTGGAAGGGGTCTGCGTTTGTGTGTAAACCAAAGAGGGGAACGTATGGATGAGGAAAGGTGCGGCGAATCCGTTCACTCCATCAACCTATTGACAGTCATAGCCAGTGAAGGATACAGGGATTTTGTTGCAGATTTACAAACCGGCATTAAAGAAGCCTTGTATGAAAGACCAACAAAAGCAACAGTGGAATACTTTGCAGGAAAGACAATTCTGGCAGGAGACCAAATGCATGTGGTCAGTCAGCAGGAGGCCAAAGAAATATACCATTACCTTGTGAGAAATTATTATATTGATACAAATGACGCTATTACCGAAAACTATCGGTCAGACATGGAAAACAATAGTTTGGCTCCACTTCCTCAAGTTCTGGCTAACCTTGAGGAAGGTGTGCATACCCTCATTCAGAGCGTATTTGACGAAAGCGTTCTGAACAGAATGATAGAAAACGGTAACAGGACTAAAATTACCGAAAACCCTCTTAATGAAAACTTTTATAAAAAAGAATTCCAGACTCTCTGGAATTATATCAACCATCAGTATGCATACACTGTTGAATTTGACAGCAAAGAGCTGATTGAAAAAGCCATTAAGCATATAAACGAAAACATGTTTGTTTCCCAGCTGCAATATACGGTTACTTCCGGCAGGCAATCAGCTAACCTGGACGGAAAGGATATTGCCCATGGCAACAGTTTTGTGCGGGAAAGGAGCCGGACTGAGACCCTGAAGCTTGCTGCTGCAAGCCAGATAGAATATGATCTGATAGGCAAAATTGCCGAAGGTACCACACTTACCCGGCGGACAGTAACAGCCATACTGACTGGCATTGAAAAGTCCGTATTTGAATGTTTTAAGCAAAATCCCGAAGAATTTATTTCCAAGGCAATACGTTTAATAAACGAACAGAAAGCTACTATGATTGTAGAGCATATTACTTACGACCAGATAGAAAAACGGTATGACAGCAGTATATTCACCGCCCAGGGTGCGTCAGGTGATTTAACAAAAGCTTTCCGCTCAAGGAAAAATATTCAGGATTATGTGTTTACAGATGGAATAGCTGAAAAAAGCGTAGAACGCTGTTTTGCAGAAGACATGGACAATGCCGATGAAGTTTGTGTCTATGCCAAGCTGCCGAAAGGCTTTACCATTCCTACACCAGTTGGCAACTACTCACCGGACTGGGCAATTGCATTTTATGAAGGAACTGTAAAACACATCTACTTCATAGCAGAGACAAAAGGAACAATGGAAAGCCTGAACCTGCGTCCTATCGAGCAGGCTAAAATAAAATGTGCCAAAAAACTCTTTAATCAGATATCCACCAGCAAAGTAAAATACCATGATGTTGACAGTTATCAAACCCTTCTGAATATTATGGGCAAACTGTAAAAAGCAGTTTGCCTTCAATTCTTAGTTTACTTTATCATATTTCACTTTTTATTGTCGAGTACCATATTATAAAGTATAAGAATTGTTTGCAAAGGAGGTTAAATCATCATGGCCACTCTTTTTAAACTTGCCATTACTGCAGAAACAACGACAAATGTCCTGACCAAACCGGATGTAAAAAGATATTTTTATACTTTAGACCCGCAGCATATTGATCAGGGAATTTTAACCATTCCGGCAGATGCTTTCGTGGATGATCAGGGAAATCCTGTAGATAATATAACTTTAGCAGATCCTGATAATGGTTACTATTTGCTGTTTATAAATGGTGTTTTACAGCAAGATTCCCTATTTACAGTCTCAGCAGAAAACGTACAGGTTGAGGAAGCAGACCAAATTGAAGAAGAAGCACCAATTACCTTGATAGTTACTAATTTTGCACCGGAAGCAGACTCACAGACCACAGTAAATACATGATTAAATCGAAGGGTGGGTTATATGGCCCACCCTATCTTTATTTAACCGACATTATTCAAATGTAACTTTGCCTTTTATAACGGAATAAAATAATAATGATTTACCGCAGGATTTAATTGGAGTGTCTGAGTTGCCCAGCTCTAAATTTTCGAAAATTCATTGTTTCCTGACCGATAAAAACGGAAACATTCTGGATCCATATAAGCCTGGTTCTATCAGTTATATCAATGTAACACCAGTTAACTGTGCAAACCAAAAACAGAAGCACTTGCATTCAGAAAAAGTTTCAGATAAGAAAGATTTTATAAATGAGTTCATAATAAAAATTGAAGGTTATATTACTCTTTTTAAAAAAGAAAATCGCATATCAGAACCCATACATTTTGAGACGTATGAAAAATTTTATCTTTATGCACCAACGGGAACTGATTTATTCTTCAGGGTTCGTAATTTTAAATGCTGTATAGATGCTGAATGTACTGAAAATAATTCACTTATTATAAAAATTAAAGTGAAACTGGATAGCATTGTCCGTTCTGTGGCTAAAGTAAATTTAATTGTTCCGGCTGTAGAGAAGTCAACAGAAAACATAAATTTTTTCAATGACAATGAAGTATGTATAAACGTTACCAGGGTTTTCGATAAATATTTTTTTACAAATGAATTTACTATTACATATAAAGTCCCTGAAGAAGAAATTGTTACAGCTGAACTTTACCTATATAATACCTTATCTGATGGAAAAAAGAAAACCTATACCAATGCGGACGAATTAACCGAATACGGCAACCTGGGAATTCTTGACCCTCAAGGAGTATCTTATTTTACACTGTATATTAACGGAGTAGTGCAGTCAAGTATAAATTATGATATTGAAAAGGGATTGCTTACATTAAAGACCGAAGATGTACCTATAAAAAACACCCCTGTTACAATCTTGTTTGTTACTTTTAAAAATAAAAATGGGGATGTTTTACCTGCAGAAGTATATCATTATAATACTATTTCCGATGGTGTGAAAAAAAAGTTTACCAACGAAGATGAAATAAAATTATATGGAAACAAAGGGATACTTGATCCAAGCCAAGTATCCCTCACGAATTTATACATCAATGGAGTTTTGCAACCAGCAGTCAACTATAAAGCAGAAAAAGGTCTGTTGACACTGCTTACCTCAGACATACCTAAAAAAGGAACTCCAATTACTTTGGAGTTCATAACCATTAAAGGGATTGACGGTCACCTTCTTAAAGGCAGGACTTACACATATAATGCTTCTGCACATGAAAAAAGTACTTACACCAATAAAGACGAACTAAGAATGTATGGAAACAAAGGTATCCCTGACCCTGCAACTGCCTCCTATTACAATCTTTTTATAAATGCCGTCATTCAGCCCCCTGTCAATTATTCTGTACAGGAGGGATTACTGACTTTAAATACCAAAGTTCTTCCTGTTAAAGGTTCACCCGTATCTCTGCAAATTGTCACTATTTATTATAATTCAACAGAACATCATTAAAATAAATAAAACAGTGCCTGCAGAAAGTTTGCAATGACAAGCACTATTTATATGGCTTTATTCACCACATTCATTATGATGTTTATGTTTAACCACTATACCTTTGTATACTCACTTGTTAACATCCTCAATTCTTCTTTCAAGTATTTCTGCTACAGGATCGAGCCAATCACCTTCATAAAGTTCTATCATTCCCTTATCACATGCAGCTGGTATTTTAGGATCAATTGGCAATTTAGCCAGAACTTTTAAATTATATTTATTGGCTATTTCTTCAATGTGGCTATCGCCAAAAATTTTGTGTTCCTTACTACATTCCGTGCATTTAAAATAAGACATATTTTCTACCAGGCCAAGGATTGGGATATTCATCATTTCAGCCATCTTGACTGCTTTTGATACAATCATGGATACCAATTCCTGTGGTGAGGTAACAACAATAATCCCATCAACTTTTATGGATTGAAATACCGTCAGAGGAACATCTCCCGTTCCTGGTGGCATATCAATGAACATAAAATCAACGTCGCTCCAAATAACATCGGTCCAGAATTGCTTGACTACACCAGCAATAATGGGACCTCTCCATACAACCGGATCAGTATCGTTTTCTAATAGTAAATTAACAGACATTATGTCAATTCCGGTTTTGGTTTTAACAGGCAACAGGCCGAATTCATTACCTGTAGCTTTTTCTTTTATACCGAATGCTTTAGGTATAGAAGGTCCGGTAATGTCCGCATCTAAAACAGCGGTGTGGTAGCCCTTTCTGTTCATGGTAACTGCAAGCATTGATGTTACAAGTGATTTGCCAACTCCCCCTTTTCCGCTGACAATACCGATAACCTTTTTAATGCTGCTCATTTCATGTGGTTTCTCGGAAAAATCATTTTTATTTTCCTTTCTTTCTGAACAGTTCTCCGAACAACTGCTGCAACTCATATTACATTTTTCGCTCATAATACTTGCTCCTTTATTAGATTTTAATAATACTACCTGCAGATAAATAATCTATACTTTCTCCCATAACAGCTTTTAACCTGTTATAGGGCTGTATACCTGTGCAATGACAAGTGTAATATTTTGCATTTGTTTTCATCAAATACTCACTTATCTTATCTATGTTCTCAAGTTTCTCATAGAGCCCCGATGAACCTCTTGAAAGATGAAATCCACCTACTACATAATCAGGCATGCATCCTTTTACATAATAAAAATATTTAAGAATATTTACAATACCATTATGAGCACAGCCAGTTAGCAAAAGCGTCTTACCATCTTCCTCTATTATAAGATTTTGTTCGTGGACAAAGGTATCCTGTACTTTTTTCCCATCCTGCTCCATAAACAAACCCTTGTTTGATGTCGGAAGAGTATCTCTGTGAATGACATTTGAAAAGACTTGTATACCCTTGCTTATGAAAAATTGCTCAGATGTAAAAATAATTTGACTATTTTCCCGTAATTCTTCGTCAAGACCGATATATTCAAAATCACCATTTAAACGTAAGGCATGGTATTTTTCAAAAGCAAGAGGATGCAAAAATACTTTGGCTTTTGTGTTTTCTTTTAAGAATGCTTTTAGTCCACCGCCATGATCATAATGTCCATGCGATATTATCAAATAATCAACATCAGAAATATCTACATCCATTTTCCTGGCATTTCTGATAAACAGGTTGCTGGCTCCAACGTCAAATAGAATTTTCTGAGCATTCACTTCAATATAAAGGCTAAGACCGTGTTCGCTGTCCAAATTATCCGACAGCGAAGTGTTTTCCACCAATGTTTTAATAATCATGACCTTAGCCCTCACTTTCTTCAAAAAGCAATTTCATTGTTCTATTATATACTTCTTTCACGACTCTGCCTGACACGGAGTCTATATCCACAATGGTCATTTCATTATTAATGGCTTTTACTGCATCAGGATCAAAGGAATCCTGCCCACAAAATCCACCCTCGTTTTTGCAGAATCTCTCTATATTTTCTGTATTTTCATGTTGGTGTCAAATTTATCTATACATACCGCTGCCTTAATTCCTGATTTTGTTGCAGTTTTTACGACACGGTTTTAAACCACTCATACCCGATATAGAAAGTTCTGTTACTATCCAAACGTTTTTCCAATATTTCTTTTTTCTTTTGCAAAAATTCTTGATTCTTATTCGAAATGTAAAAAATGGGCAGACAAAATACCTGCCCAGCCTTTTGTATTTTGACAGAACTATTCTTCTATTTCTTCAAGGCGCTTTTTTATATTGTCAAGCTGGTTCTCAAGAAATTCAGCCTGCCTCTTTAAAAACTCTTTTTCGTCGCCTGCTGCTGCAAAATATGCTCCGCTTACATTTTGTCCGCCATAACGAAGCCAGCACGGCAGACCGGTTGCATAAAACATCCTTCTGAAGCCTCGTCCTCTCCCAAAACTACATCCAAAACCTGCAGATTTTGCATAACCTGCAGTAGCATAGCCAGCACAGTAGCCTGCGCCTCGCCCTGTCATTGGCCCCATACCCATTGGTTCTGTTCGGTCTCCTCTTGACATAATGATATCACCCCTTCTTTTAAAACCTTATTTTTCTGAATCATAATTTAATTCCTCATCTTTTTCTTAAATGTTTCCTTATTTGATTATTCAACTTTTCTGCTGTTTCCTGACTTAACGCATGTTCAATTTTACAAGCATCTATTTTGGCAACTTTTTTATTCACTCCTAATACATCAACCAAAAATGACATGATAAGTTCATATCTGTCTTTTATTTGTTCAGCAAGCTTATATCCCTCATTTGTCAAACTGATGCTTCCGTATTTTTCTTTGTCAATCAGCCCCGTTTTTTTCAGTTCAGACATCATACTGCTTACACTTGCCCTGGTAATCCCGAGCATTTCTGCAACATCCGACGTACGTATATTCTTCTTTGTTTTCGACAGCTCATAGATTATGCGTAAATAATCTTCCTTTGAACGAGTAATTGATTTTGACAGACTTCCCTGTTCCATTTTTTCGGTCAGTCATTCACCTCTCAATAGTTACTGACATATGTCATTTATATTTATATTATACTCCATTTATAACATATGTCAATAATGTTTTCATAGCCGTAATCTTGACAAAAAAGTGAGCAAAGTATGGTATTGAGATAATACAGTTTTAAAAATAATAGTTGTTACGTAAAAACAAAAATTGCGCCTGAATTGGCGCAATTACAAGAACCAGGCTCCACATCCAGAATTTCAGTCAGGACAGAAGTATACCTGAAAGGCTATAGCTGGAATATTCATTCTACATCAGAACTATTTCAATGATATGAGCCAATATTCCGGCTGCCAGACAGAAAGGGATACTGGCAATTAATTTATATATGAAAAATTTAACCCCATAAAAAGCTGTCTCGAAAGGTGCTTTACTCAGTCCAAGCAGGCACCAGCCTGTAATAAGGGATACAACTGTTCCCAGACCTGCCCCTGAAACCATTATTGCAGCAATAATAGGAAAAGCAGCGTATGGACCTGCCGCCAGTAACATTCCGCCAAAGGAACCCAGAAAAATTCCTTTCATTCCTGCTTCTTTAGACAGCCAGTTTTGGACAAATTCCACCGGAATGAGAACTTCTATCATGCCTGACAATATGAAAGCACAAAGTATAAGAGGGAGTGACTGTAAAAGCAGTCTCATACCTGATTTCAAACCTTCGTAATGTTTCCCTGTTTTCTTTGCATTAACGATTATTAGTATAATAGCAATTACGCTAAGAACTATTGTTGTCGGCAGCATGCTTTTCACCCTCTTTCATAAGAATACTCTCTATTGTCCTGTTTTTATAAAATCGTCTTGCAATTAATCCAGCTATAATTGGAACCGGGAGAGTTATCAGGTTTCTGATAAGCGTGATATTGGGACCAATTAAGCTTGCTTCCATTGGAATACGGGTAAAATCATAGACATTTTTTCCGAATATGAAAGTTATGAAAATATAAAATGGCATTCCTTTATTATTGAAACTCTGAATAAAAGGAAAATATATATAGGGACCGCCCGGGAACAAACCACCGGCAATAGCGCCGATGATAATTCCTTTTAACCCACTCAGTTTCTGCAGCAATCTCTCAAGCACTTCCTTTGTTATGAGAATTTGTAGCTGCCCTATCAACACAAATGAGACAAATAGCATAAGCGCAGTTCGGAGAGCCGTGTTCATTGAAATGGTAAAACCCTTCATCACAAGACCGCTTCCACCTGCTACAAATGCTATAACGGTCAAAATAACTGCAGGAACAAAGATGCTAATCAGCGATTTTTTCATACTGCCTCCTGAATTGAAATAGATATGATAGTAACGTTAAAATTGCTTACCCTAATAATACCATGTTTATTAAAGGATTATTTAAAGAATTGCTTAAACGTTTGCACAGACTGCCAAAAATATTTTTCACTACCCGGAAAAAACAAAAAATCGTACACCCCGTAATAGCTCAGGGTGTACAAGCTTCTAGATTCGAAAATCATATTTTTTAATAATCATCCTTAGGTTCGGGGCACCTTTTGATGTATTCAAGCAAGTCTGTCAAGTTGGTAGTCGCCATAGCTATACAGGTATCAGCAGCTCCATAATACATTTTTATTTCTCCTGTCTTCTCATCAAGGATCCATCCGCAAGGGAACACTACATCATGTACATCCCCTTCCCTTTCATAGATCTCCTGTGGTCCAAATATCCACTCATCACTTCTTCGCAGAACTTTACGTGGATTCTCAAGATCCAAAAGAGCAAGACCAAGCCTGTAAAGAGCCCCGGCAGCAGTTTGTCTGACACCGTGATAAAGGACCAGCCAGCCTTCTTCAGTTTCGAGAGGCGGAGTATTTATTCCCACCTTATTGGCATCCCACCATCCTCCCTTTCTGGCATTGATCA
>ERZ773359.6483-NODE-6483-length-10300-cov-6.061884_pt1 | contig 10300 bp, 11 predicted proteins | sample MGYA00374955_ERZ773359 | MGnify/ENA primary metagenome ERZ773359 (study PRJEB29098, sample SAMN04486028) | biogas fermenter metagenome | study: EMG produced TPA metagenomics assembly of the Biogas fermentation microbial communities from Germany - Plant 4 DNA1...
ATCACTGCGCGCCCAATCTAAGATTTCCGCCTGCTGCTGTAAGGAGTGATGAAGCGTAGGGACGGAAAAAGCATAGGGACGTTCTTTTTGCTTCCTTCCGTTCTAGCGAAGGGCAGGGGAAAAGGATGTAAAAAGAACGCATCCTGCTTCCCAGCTAATTTCACCTTTATATATCCTTAAAAACGAAGGATTTATTATCAATTGCCCGCATAGTAGCCAATATCCCGTCCAAATGATCGCATTCGTGCTGTAATAATTCAGCTAAATCCCCCTCTAATTTCCAGGAACAGTGTTTCCCATCTAGATCCATGAATTCGATGGTGCATCTTTTGTGCCTAAGCACACGAACATACAAACCTGGGAAGGACATGCAATCATCTAAAATCTCCACCATTTCGCTATCTGGAAACTTCAAAACCGGATTTATAAATACAACGGGATGATCGAGGTACATATATATGATTCTTTTTTGTATTCCTATTTGAGGAGCTGCAATGGCTCGCCCGGCACCATACCGGTTTCGATAATCCATTAAGGTATCGTGTAAGTCAGTAATAATGCTCCTGATTTGGCTGATTTCATTTTTATCAACTTCATCAGATACTTTATATAATTGTTCGTTTCCCAATCGCAATATTTTTCTTACCATTGTATTAACCTCCATTTGAAGCACGTGAGCGTCTTTTTCTAAGCCTTAAACAGAAGCATATAGCGCTACCCGGGGGATAGTCAACTAGAACAGGGAAGCAAAAAAGCAAATAGAAAGCCACAATCCGCGCAGGCAAAAACCATGCTGTTTCCTTCTTTCCCTATGGATATAGCGTTATCTATAAAGCACCTCATTTCATGCTGGGCATATTCGCCTTGGCCGCCCGCTCCTCCAGATAGTCCCTTTGCCTAAAACCTAACAATGCAGCAATGAGTAAGACCGGGAACATGCGGATTTCACGATTGAGTTTGGTCACGCTGTCGTTGTAAATCAGACGGCTGGTGCGTATCATGTTTTCAAAGGTTTGCACCGCGTCCATGGTTTTGATATACGTTTCATTGGCCTTCAATTCGGGGTATTGCTCTGTTAACACGGCTATCCTGTCCAAGGCTTCGGAAATAATGCCTTCCTGACACAGCACATCTTCTGGGGTGGATTTGGCTATAATCACACTTCTTCTTGATTTTATAGTTGTAATCAAGGCTTCACTTTCATCCTCGGCATAGCCCCTGGTAAAATCGACAAGAGCCAACAGGGCATCAAAACGGCTGGACAGCTGCACACCGATCTGGCTCATGGCGTTGCTGGCATTCTCGTCCAGCACCACCAGTTTGCGCTGCGTAGAGATTATCCATAGAACAATGACCGCAGCAATTGCGATGATTGCCATGAAATTTAGCAGCATAAGACATCCTCCTCGTTCAAAGTTTTTCGTCTCCCAGGTGATGTTTATTGTATTTTGCCTGCTTGCTCCACATTTTCACGCTATCAAAAATATTCCTTCAAAAACCGTCCGCTGCATAAAACATTATTTTTCCGACATGAATCATGGATATTCGATGCTATGGTATACTGATTGTGGAAAATATAGGACTGGAGGAACTGTATGCTGCAGATTGCGGTATGTGATGATGATATTGACGAGCTATCCAATATGGTACAGCTTATAAATCTATATAGAACATCGAAAAATTTTGACTGCGAATATGCCGTCTTTCCCAACGGATTTGAGTTGGTTTCCGCCTTGGAAAAGGGAAAACGGTTTGATATATACTGTCTGGATATTATCATGCCTGGCTTTTCGGGCATTGATGTGGCCAAGGAAATCCGTGGTTTTGACAAAACCGCGCCGATTATATTCTTTACATCGTCTCCTGAATTTGCTTTAGAGAGCTATTCGGTGAAAGCCATTAACTATGTACTCAAGCCCATCTCCAAAGAAAAACTGTTCTTCACCCTTAACGAAGTGTTAGAGCAGATAAAGGCGAAAAAGGACGAGGATGTACTCATCGTAAAGAGCCATGAGGGCATTCAGAAAGTGCTGATATCCAATTTGGTTTTTGCTGAGGTCATCGGCAGAAATGTATTGTATCACCTGCGTTCCGGCAAGGTAATCGAATGTACAGAGCCCTTTTCTTCGGTCTGCGACAAGCTTCTCAAATATGGGTGTTTTTGCAGACCCCACCGCTCCTACCTTGTGAATATGCAGTATGTGGATACCATCGAAAAGCAGCAGGTCACTTTACAGACCCTTGCCATTATACCCATTGCCCAGGGCAAGGCGCGGGAGATTAGGCGGCAGTATCTGGATTATCAGATGGAAGGGGAATAAGCCCATGATAGAAACGGCCATTGCCTTCTCTCGTTACTTTATTGCCCTGTTATTCGGTGCGGCGGTTGCGGTTAGTTTTGCCGGAATGGAACGTACACGGAAAAACTATCTGGTGCTGGGGTGCTATACTGTCATGTTATTTGTTTTGCAGGTGATCTGCTTGCGGATGTGGGGCATGGACATGACCGTAAAAATATATCCACTGTTGGCTCACTTACCGGTGGCTGCTTTTATCGCCCTTTACTTAAAGCGTCCGTGGCTGATTGCGTTAACCAGTGTATTTGTCTCTTTCCTGTGCTGCCAGCCTCCCCGTTGGATTGGTGCTGTTGCCGGCGAAATCTCTGGCAGTGCTTCCATGGACCATGTGGGTTATATTGTGACTGCGTTTTTGCTGTACTATATCCTGCAAAAATATGTGGTACAGTCTGCTCGGCACCTGATGGAACGCTCCGTTAAATCCTGCCTCCTGTTTGGCGCTGTGCCGGCTTTTTTCTATCTGTTCGATTATTCTGCCACTGTTTATACCGATTTTATGTACAGTGGAACCCGCGCAGCCGTACAGTTTATGCCCTTCATGACCGCGGCATTCTATTTTGTGTTTGTCCTCCTTTACTATACTGAAACGCAAAAACAGGCCAGCCTTCAAAGAGAGCGGGATATGCTGGATACGCAGTTTAGGAAGGCACAAACAGAATTTGCTTCTTTGCAGCAGCTGCAGGAGAATGCTGCAGCTTATCGGCACGATATGCGTCACCATTTGGCCCTTTTGCAGAGTCTGGCCTCCCAGGGACAAATAGAGGAGATCAAAAAATACCTACGGATTGCCCAGTCTGACCTGGACGCCATCACGCCCCTACGCTTTTGTGAAAACGAAACCGTTAACCTGATTCTGTCCGCTTTCGCCGCCAGGGCCAAGCAAGCGGAAATCATGTTGACGATAGAAGCCAGGCTGCCTGACTCGCTGACATATAGCGACACTGAGCTTTGCTCACTACTGTCAAATGCTTTGGAAAACGCCATACATGCCTGTGAAAATATAGCGGAGAGCAGTGAACGCCATATCAAGCTGCGTGTATATTCCAAGAATAACAAGCTGTGCATTGACATCCGCAACCGATACCAAACAGAACCAATCTTTCATCAGGGGTTACCGGTATCGAAAGAACCAGGACATGGGTTTGGCGTAAAGAGCATGGCGCATATCGTGGAGAAACATGGCGGTGTATTCCAGTTTTCGGTCCAGGATGGCTGGTTTATATTTCAGGCAACTACATAATCATGATGCCGCTAGTTATATCGTCTAAGCAAAACCCTAAATATCCCCGCACTGGTGAGGGAGACTTACAAAAATTTAGGCGGCAACCTGGTGCCAGCTAGCTCGGCAATTTGATCGATTGGCTGAAGCCCTTGGGTAACCAGGAGTTTGGAGGTGCCCTGGGAAAGTATTCGGCCGGTATTGTCTTCCACTCTTACATCGGCCAGGCATATGGAACGACCTATCTTGATGCGCCGGCCAGATGCCAGGATAGTACCTTCCTTTATGGAAGCCAGATTGTTGACATTAACATCCATGGTGATCAACCCGGCTCCGGCGGGCAATTCCGCATAGACGGCCCAATAAGCAGCCGCATCAATGAGAGCTGAGTAAACCCCACCTTGTATGGCCATATAGGGAGAAAGATGCTTTTGTTCCAGTTCAATGCGCAGTTTAGAAAAGCCTATTCCCATATCTTCAATTGTCATAGAAAGCAGCTGAAAGAACGGACTTTGGTTAACCAGGGTCATCAGCTTCTTGACATGTTCCTCATTGAGTCTCAATCTTTAAACCCTCCTGTAGGTTTAGTTTGCTTAATTAATAAATGAAGCATAGCTGTCATTATTAACATCATACACCAAAGGATGAAGAGAACGACAGCGAGCATTTTTACAAATCTGGTTACCTATCCTGGACAATAATGGCTATACTATGTATAGTTGTGGGTAAAAATAGTATTAGGTAATAAAGGGGGAATTGATCTGATGAAAACCGACCAAAACTTTGAAGCTGCTTTTGCCGGAGAGTCTCAGGCCAATCGTAAGTACTTAGCTTTTGCCGACAAAGCCAAAAAAGATGGATTTGATAAAGTTGCCCGTCTATTTGAGGCCGTAGCTGAAGCAGAAACAATTCATGCTCTTAAACAATTTCAATTAGCAGGTAATGTCAAGACCACCCTGGAAAATCTCCATGCGGCTGCGGGGGGCGAAAATTATGAGCATACCAGTATGTATCCTCAATTCATAAAAGATGCCGAGGAGGAAAACGCCAAGGCGGCCCGGGCCGTATTCCACTTGGCCAATGAAGCCGAAAAGGTCCACGAAAAGCTATTCCTCAAGGCTGCCGAGGCAGTGGAGAAAAACCAGGACCTGGGTGCCGAGAGTTTTCATTTATGCCCGGTATGCGGCTATGTCTCCGAAAATGAGGCGCCGGATAAATGCCCTATTTGCAATGCCCCCGGAAGCAGTTTTAAGAAACATTAAAAGAAAATAAAACCATAAAAAGCAAAGGCTCGAGTCATCAGCTCGAGCCCATTTTCATTTAGACATGGTCTACTATTGTTTTGAAGCCTGATAAATTACCAAGCAGGCCAAGCCACCTAGAATGAGAGCAATGGCTGCCAGGATCAGAATGAGAACTGAAGGAGCTGTTAAATAACCGTACAGAGCTACTAGAAAAAGGCCCATCTGAGCAATGGCTGTATTACGGAATGCCACCTTAGCGAATGTAAGATCTTTTTTGGCAAAATTAGCTGCGTAGGCTAAGCCTAGTAAAAAGGGAGCTGCCAGCATAAAACCAAATGCATACGCTGATAGGCCAAGAGAAGCGGGAAGGAAAGGAGTGGCCAGGAAAGCCAGGGCTAATAACAGCTGACTGTAAGCCAGGAAACCAAGGATTCTTTGGACACGTGCTATTTTTGCCATTATGGCAGCCATAGCGTCAGCATCAGGCTGAGAGGGAGTCTGGGTAACAACATTGGGATCAGACATTTTTCTACCTCCTTATCCAGAATCAGGAAATAACCCTACTTACTATGTTAACAAATTATAGACAGGGGTCAACCGTATTGTCCCAATATTATGAAAAGTATGGCAATTAATTGAGATGATCTGCCCGAAGAGGCTTAAGGAAGGTAAGTTATAGGTATGGCCAGGGCCAGTTTTGACTCCCGGCTGTCCGAGTTTTCAGTTCGCAGAGCATAAACAATGCCTACCACCTGAGCTTTTTCATTCAGCACCGGACTGCCGCTGCTGCCTGGTTCGATGAGAGCTTCTATGCTGAAAACCAGCGGTGCAGAGTCGCTGCCAGAGTAGTATTCTTTTACGGTTCCCCTTACGGCTACTCGGGATACTCCGCGCGGGTTTCCTATAATAGTAACGGTTTCCCCTGGTTCAGCTGGCTGGTCGCCTAAGGGCAGATAAGGCAGATTGGTTTCCTTTAACTTTATTACGGCCAGGTCCGCCCCATCCATAAGTTCGATAGAATCACTGACTATCTGTTTATCATCATCAAAGTTGATTTGCACTGATTGGGCCCCCTCTACCACATGGCGATTGGTGATGATCACTCCCTGGGGGTCGATGTTAAAACCAGTGCCATAACTGGTTGATCTGGAGACACTGGGAACCATATCCTTTTTCACCACTGTTATGCCTACCACTGCCGGACGGCTGTCGATAACCATCTGGTCCTGGGATAGTTCCTGGTTTTGATGCAAAAAGTCCAAATGGGGTGGTAAAATTCGAGGCAGCCAGGCATAAGCAAAGGCAACAAAGGCCACCAGCAGCACTGCCGCCCCAATTCTGATGGGCCAACTGCGTCGCCGAGATGGCCAAAGACTATCCTCGGGGTCTTCCTCCCAGAATGAATTTTCCTCGGGATCCCATTCAAATCTATTGTCCTTATGCAAAATTTCACCCCATAACGCCAGTTTGTTAAACCGGTGATGCCTGTCAGTCTTAGTGATTTCTTAATGACCATAATAGCATATTGAGGAATTCTGGTTTAATAATAAGGAGGGAATTGGTCCTTCCACCCCGGAAAACCAATTGCAGTAAAGTAAAGCCCTTGGTTTTGCAGGGGATGCACAACCAAGGGCTAATTCGTTCTCATAGTGAACGCAGGCGGTTACTCGATCTTATTGCTTCGCCGCCAGATTTTCATCTTTTCTGCTTCACGGATAAGTTCATCGCGAAAATCGGGATGAGCCAGGTTGATTAGTTTTTCGGTGCGAACCCAGGTTGAAGAAGCCTTAAACGATTCCCAGCCATATTCAGTCACAATAATATTTACAAACTGCCTAGGTACGGTTGTAATGGTACCGGGTGAGAAAGAAGGAACGATGCGGGAATGGAGCTTACCTTCTTTATCGGTATAAGTGGAGGGTAAGCAGATCAAACTGCGCCCGCCTTTGGACCAATAAGCCCCCAGTACGAAGTCTGACATGCCGCCGTTACCAGAGATTTGGCGAGGACCAGAGCTTTCTGCATTGACTTGAGAAAATAAGTCTACTTCTAAAGCCTGATTAATGGAAATCAAATTATCAATGCCCGCCAGACGCACAGGATGGTTTACATAGCCTACGTTGTAGGATGCCAGGGCGGAGTTGTTGTCCATCCAGTCATAAAGTTCCTGGCTGCCCAGAGCAAAGGTATAGGCGATTTTCCCATCATCTACATTTTTTCTTTTACCGTTCATTTTACCGGATTCCCACATTTCCATATAAGCATCCACCAGCATTTCCGTGTTGCCGCCCAGGTCCTTCAGATCGGTCTCATTGATCATTTTGCCCACCAGATTTGGCATAGCTCCAATTCCTAACTGAATACAGCAGCCGTCGCGAATATGGTACATCACGTGTTCGGCGATTTTCCGGTCCACTTCGCTGGGCTCGATGGTTGGCAGGGCAAAAAGCGGTTCGTTTTCGCTTTCCACGATATAATCCACCTCGGAAACATGCACCTGTTCCCGGGCTCCTCCTAAGCATACTGGTATATTACTGTTTACTTCTACTATGACCTTGCGAGCACTTTTGATCTGGGCATAGGTTACGGAGTTATGCATACCGAAATTGAAATAACCGTTCTTATCCATGGGAGCAGTCCGCACTATAAAAGCTTTCCTGGGAATAGCACCGTACTTGTCCGGGTCATCCCAAACCCCGGAAAAATAGTTTTCTGCTTCTCCGAAGTTGACCGGATGGTAGAAGACACCGCTGCATTTGTCCTGCATTATGCGGCTGGCAGCGCTGAATTGCAGATCTAAATAGGTAAATACTTCACCTTTGGGATCTCGCATTACTACTTCCGGAATAGGAGGAAGAGTAACTGCCGCCATAATTTTAATATCCTCCAATTCCTCCTTGCGATCAGCCAGAGCCTTGTCGCAGGCTACAGGCTTACCATTGAACAAGGCGTAATCCACCCAATCGCCAGACTCAATGCATTGGACCGCTTCAGCGGCTGTACAAAGCTTGTCTTTGTACATTTGTAAATAATCTCTCCTCATAAATTTTACCCCCCTATTTATCACGTATAGCCATTTACACCCAATATTATAGCATAACGTAATAAAAGTTAAATGAATTTACGGAAAATTGTATTCCGTCAGAAAAATAATGCCAATAGAACAGTTTGACTATTCTGAATAGAGGGCGAGATGCCTTAATTAGGCCTATGGCAGGTACGCCGTAAACGATATTGGGCAGCAGCAGAGAATTAGCCCAAAGGAGATTAGTCTACAGGAAACTGTTAACTTAGGTAAGCGGAAAAAGAGGGCTGGGCAATAGAGAGTGCTGGAAAGCATTTACCCAGGTGTGATTGATGAGCAAATCAAAAGCTGGCTGGGACTGCCTGTTTTTCAGGGCAATGATCAGCCAGCCTTGATTTGTTAGTTCATAACCGCTGATAAGACTTGATAACGGGCGATACCCCGGGGAGCACTAACGGTGATAGTTTCTCCGGCCTTCCTTAAAAGAAGCGATTTGCCTACCGGAGAGAAACAGGAAACACATCCTTTGCCTACCTTGGATTCGGTAGGTATGACCACCTGCCAGTTGAAAGTTTGGCCATTATCCAAATTCTTGACTTCCACCGCACAGTCAATAGTTACAAAAGGCACCGAGTTGTCGCTGCAGGTTTCCTGTGGAGCAGCGCTGGTTACCAAAGATTCAATGCGCTGTAGGTACTCATCCAGCAAGCGGGCAAATTCTTCGCGCTCCCGGGTGGGCAGCGGGTAAAAATCATCCACCAGATGGGCTTTACGCTCTTCCAGTTCAGCCAGCTGTTTGACAAGTCGGCTATGGACTCCGGGTGAAAGTGCAATACCGGCCATACAATCTCCTCCTCCACAGGTTCTATATTATAAAAAATTATTCAGACAAACGGTATGGGCGCTTCGCCGGAGCGAAGCACCCACTGTATACAATATACCTCTACAGTAAAAGGATGTCAATAATGGTGGACGCTTCCAATTACTAACAAGGGTTATAGTTTATGGTTAATACTATGCAGGTGGCTCTTCAGGCAGAAGTTGATTCCCAATCATTTTATATAGGGGGCAGCTGAAGTATCATCTTGCCTAACAGATACTCTTTTACTTAGAATTGAGGGTATGAAAATGAAATGTGAGCAAAGGAGGCCTCTTGTCATAATTGATTTTCAGCGTTTAATGGCTGCGACCGTTTTAGGAGTATTATTAGTTTTGAACTGGGTACCAGCAGTAGGTGCACAGGAGCCATTTGAAGAGCACTACAGCGAAGCTGTGGTAATTAATATTATAGAAAGCAGCAGTGAACAAATCGATCCCGATAACTGGATAGTTGAACAAGAGATAGAGGTCCGCCTGGTGAGCGGAGAGTATCAGGGTGAGACCATTATCGCCAAAAACTCTTTGTCGGGCACTAAAGGGATGGATATCGAGCTGAAACCCGGCGATCGGGTGATTGTCTATAGTGCGGTCCAGGATAATGTAATTCAGGAATCCTATATCGCCGAACGAGTGCGGGCCCCTTTCTTAAAATATTTTGTACTGTTTTTTGCGCTGGTGCTGGTAGCAGTCGGTGGTGTTCAGGGAATAAAAGCCCTGGTTGGGCTGGGTTTTACCATGGCAGGCATTTATTACATTTTACTGCCTGCTTTGTTGAAGGGTTATGCACCCCTGCCGATTACTATTGCCGTGTTAATAGGCGTTACTTTTTTCACCATGGTGGTGATAGCGGGCTTTTCCCGTAAAGCTGCTGCTGCCACATTGGGAACATTAGGTGGCCTACTGGTAGCGGGGTTTTTGGCGGTGCTGGTAGGTGATCTGGCGGCTTTGCAAGGCTTAGGCACTGAAGAAGAGCGGATATTGTCCATGGTTGATTTACCTTTGGATATGCGCGGGTTGCTGTTTGCTGGCATACTGATTGGTGCGGTTGGTGCCGTAATGGATGTGGCTATGTCGATTTCTTCGGCTATTGAGGAAGTGCATATCGCCAATCCTGATTTAGGTTCCTGGGAATTGGTGCGATCAGGTATGCGGGTAGGACGGGATATCATGGGTACCATGGCTAATACCCTTATATTGGCTTATACAGGAGGATCTTTGCCATTTCTGCTTCTCTATCTGGCCTATGAACTACCTCCCGCTATGATCGTAAACTCAGAACTTATCGGAGCAGAAGTGATAAGGGCCCTGGCAGGAAGTATCGGCTTGATTGTGTCGGTACCTATTACTGCTGTGATCGCAGGTCTGCTGAACCGCAGCAATATTGGTGAAGGATATGAGAGGAATACACCAGAAAAGTTAGGTTTATAAAACCAGTGATATTTAAAGGATGGGGGGAAGGATATGCCAAATCAAGGTAAAGTACTGGCGGTTAATATCTCGGAAAAGAAAGGACAAAAGAAACAGAATGTAGGCAAAGCTTATGTGGATAAAGATTGGGGCATAGAAAGCGATGCCC
>ERZ773359.6484-NODE-6484-length-10295-cov-10.870703_pt1 | contig 10295 bp, 7 predicted proteins | sample MGYA00374955_ERZ773359 | MGnify/ENA primary metagenome ERZ773359 (study PRJEB29098, sample SAMN04486028) | biogas fermenter metagenome | study: EMG produced TPA metagenomics assembly of the Biogas fermentation microbial communities from Germany - Plant 4 DNA1...
TTTTCCTTTTGTCTGAGGCCTTTTTACCCGGCATACCTTCGGTACAAAACCCATTTCTGCAGCAAAATCCTCAAACATTTTATTTCATATCGGTTTGCCTGATTCTATACCGTCCAATACTGTCTTCATCCTATCGGTTAACACTGTGTCCGGAACACCGCCGAAATACTCGAAGGAGTTTACCATGCATCTTAATAGTGTGTACCTGTCACACCGTTTTGTAAACTCAACATACTTCCTTCTTGAATTGCCAAGTAACATCACGAAAGTCGGAGTCTTGTGAATATTACCTTTCTCGTCAATATAGTGGGAAATACCCCAGTCCATCTGTGCTCGTTTATCGGGCTCTGTTTCATACCTTTGCACCGCCGGAGTATTCTTGGGAGGCCTATGTGGCTTCACATAGTCTTTGATAATCGTTATACCGCCTGTATAGCCTATAGCTTGTAATCTTTCTAATATCACAACACAGTTGAATGTCCCTTTCTCCATCATTGCGTCAATTTTATGTTTGTATGGATCAAGTTTTGATGGCCTTTTTCGTCCTTTGGGCCCATGTTCTTTCTTCGGTTGACTCATATATTTCTTTGCTGTGTTTTTTGATATGCCCAGTTCCTTGCCTATATCATATGCGCTCTTCCCATTTTAAGCTTTTTTGTGTATCATATTAATTAGCCCACTCCTTATCATACGGTTAACCTCCATAAAAGTATCGGTAATACTCTTATGGTAACCGTTTAGTTTGGTGTGGGTCATTTTTTTTCCGGTGTTATAGGTCAATTATACCCCGGCGGTGACAAAAAACCGTTAATTTGAACTTAATATACCCAAATTAACGGTTTTTATGATGGCGTGAAAGATATAAATTAAAACTAACTTTATAAAAACAAATGAACTAATCATTCCTCAAATACATAATCCTTTCATACCAATATTCTATATGAGTTTTGTCAGGACAGTTCCTTAGGTAGACAAAGCTAAATGGATGACTGATTTTAAAGTTTTGCAAAGGGATCTCTTTGAGATATCCCTGGAACAATTCTTTTTTTACCGCCTCCCGGTACACAAAAGTAATACCAATATTTTGATGGCATAATTCCTTAATAGCGTTCATATTGCCGATCTCAATTTTCCTTTTAAAATCTTTAATACTAAGATTTCTATTGTATAACGCTTGCTCCAGGATATCACGGGTTCCACTGCCCGGTTCGCGCAGGATAAGATTTTGATCAAGCAGATCTTCCAGATCAGTAGCCTTGGATGCAGTTTCATTCTGTGGAGAACAAACACCAATAAATTCTTCGTCAAATATTAGTTTGGACTCATATTGATTTCGGTCAAAATTCCCTTCCAGCAGGGCAAAATCTATTTCCCCTTCCCAAAGCATTTTCTGAAGAATATCTGTATTTTCCACAACCATTGTAATATCTGTTTCCGGATCTTCTTTAAATATCCGGTATAAAACAGGTGGAATCATGTATTCTCCAATAGTCAGGGTTGCTCCAAAATTTAACGGCTTAGCCCGGTTTTTAATACGATGTAATAAGGGTAAAATTCGCTCCGAATTTGCTTTAAGAGTTTTTGCATATTCCTGCAATGCCTTGCCTTCCTTTGTAAGAGAAAAGTCCTTTCCTTTACCGGCAATCAATGTTACCTGATAATAATCCTCCAGGAACTGAATGTGCTGAGTCACAGCGGGTTGTGTCATATTCAATTTTTCAGCTGTCCTTGTATAATTACCTGTTTCACAAAGTGTAAGAAATGTATACAACCTGTTATCTAACATTTTCGGCACCTCATAAATTAATTTTATATAAATATAAAATATTATAATTTTATTTTATACTAATAATATGGTATATTCAAGTGGACATCTTAAAAATCGGAGGGTTATTATGGTTAGAAAAATAGGCAGCTTAATTCCTGGCATTCTTTTTAGCTGTATCGTAGCAATTATCGCAATATTCTTAAGCAGTTTAATTCCAGGTGATATTATAGGCGCCACCGTTATGGCTCTTCTGGTTGGTATGGCTTTAAACCCAGTACTAAACAGATATGAGCAATTGAATGATGGTGTAAATTTTGCATCAAAGATGATTCTTCGTATAGGTATTATACTTATGGGTGTCAACCTGAATTTATCAGAAGTTTTTAATGTAAGCAAATATGCAGTTTTTGTAATGATGTTTACCATGGGAACTGCATTTGGCGTTGGCAATTTAATTGGAAGAATATTTGGGATGGATTGGAAACTTACCAATCTGCTGTCAGTAAGTACGGCTATATGCGGAGGTTCTGCCGTTGCCACGGTAGGACCGGTTATAAAAGCAAAGGATGAAGATATAGCATATGCGATCTCTGCAACTTTTATTTTTGATGTTCTGACGGTTGTCTTATTCCCATGGATAGGTCATGCTCTTGGCATGTCCTGGACTGGCTTTGGTTTATGGGTAGGTACTGCTGTTAATGATACATCGTCAGTTGTAGCAGCTGGATATGCATTTTCTGAAGCAGCAGGAAACATAGCAGTTATAGTAAAACTCACCAGAACATTGTTTATAATACCGTTCGTACTAATATTTTCAGTGATATCAGAAAGATTGGAGGCAAAATCGGAGGTTACACAAGAACGCAGGCCCATTGACTTTAAGAAAATTTTCCCGTATTTTATTATGCTGTTTCTTCTTGTTGTAACCCTTCGAAGCACTGGTATTATACCAAGCAATATAGTACCTGCCCTTTCAAATACTTCAAAATACTGTATGATAATAGCTTTGTCGGCCATTGGTCTTAAGACAAGCTATGGCGATATCAAAAATATAGGACCTAAACCGATGATCCTTGGATTTATTGTCGATACACTGGTAGTTGTCGTATCTATAGGTGTTCAGATAGCAACAGGAAGGTTTTGACTTTAAAATTGTTAATTTTCATATAAAAGTCTGGAGCGTGAAGAGTATTTCTCGCGTTCCAGGCTTTTTTATTTTGGATTCATCCTACAAAAGGCGAAATATTAAAAAAGCATCTCGACCAAAGTTTTTATATGTGATGCAGGAATTTATATAAAAAAAGAGAAATGTAAAAAATGAGATGTCGTTTTTCTCCGTGGTTTTACACTACCTGATGCCAACGACAAAATGGCGATAATTCTATTCTGAGAACCGCATATACATTGTATTTTCAATGTTTGAACCATGTATAAATGACAAAGGCTTTTGGTTTTATACAAGCTCAAAACACATTTATTGTTTGTGAGGTTTTATCATTCATATACGTAATTGTTTTATCCAGGTCATAATTATGTGCAGAGGAGGCAAACAATTGAAAACCATAACCTTAAACGGCAAATGGAACCTTTATTTCAATTTGGAATCCGGTAATATGCCTTCAACCATTGATGAGGTTAAGGAACAGAAATGGCCCCGGATTGATGCCGTTGTACCGGGAAACGTTGAACTGGATCTCGTAAGAGCAGGTATTGAAGAAGATCCTTTCTACAGCCAGAATCTTTATAACTTCAGAAAATATGAATTTTATCAGTGGTGGTTTGAAAAGGAATTTAAAGTACCTGAGGATTACCGAGGGAAGGATGTATTTCTGCTGTTAAAAGGCTTAAACACATTTGGCAGCATATGGATCAATGGTGAGATAGCAGGGCAAGTGTCCAATATGCTTATAGAGCACGAACTGGATATAACAAACTTAATAAAAATAGGTGACAAAAACCATATCGCAATCAGAATAGAATCTCCCATAAACAAGGTAAGGGACAAGGAATTCCCGGTGAACGTTACCAGTGCAGGCAATATAGACGAGATGGTTTGGCTGAGGATGCCTCCCCACTCCTTCGGATGGGATATTGCTCCAAGACTTTTGTCAGCTGGTATATGGCGGGATATAGAAATTGTAGCAAGGGAGAAAACTTACATAAAAGAAGTGTACTACGCAACGAGGGATTTGAACGCAAACAAAGCAGAGTTGGTGGTTAAATTTAGGTTCAAGACCGATAAGCCCATATTGGATGACTTTTCAGTAAGGATTACAGGGAAATGTGAGGACAGCATAATTGAAGGTTCATATAAAACCAAGTTTTGCTCCGATGAAGCGGTTTTGGTGGTACCAAATCCTAAATTGTGGTGGCCAAAAGGGTATGGTAAACAGCACCTCTATGATATGGAGTTCCAGCTGCTATACAAGGGGGAAGTGGTTGATACATATAGAAACAGAATTGGTATTCGCCTTTTTGAGATTGAAACGGAATATGACTCTGATATGGACAATAACGAGTTTAAAATATGGGTAAACGGAACGCCTGTAATGGCTAAGGGAACCAACTGGGTTGCATTAGATGCCTTGCACAGCAGGGATAAGGATAGATTAAAGAAAGCCCATGATATGCTTGATGACCTGGGATGCAACATTGTCCGCTGCTGGGGCGGAAATGTATATGAGGATCATGAATTTTTCGATCTGTGTGACGAAAGAGGCATCATGGTATGGCAGGACTTTACCCTGGCTTGCGGGATCTATCCACAAAATGACGAATTCTGCAGCATAATTGAAAATGAGGCTACAGCCATAGTCAAAAAATTAAGGAATCATCCTTCACTTCTTCTGTGGGCGGGGGATAATGAAATAGACGGCATGTATTACTGGAATAAATATTGTCTCCCTACAGCCCGTTATAACAGAATTTCCAGGGAGATACTACCCAGGGTAGTAGGCAGCCATGATCCGTTCAGAATGTTTATACCTTCATCGCCATATATCCCGGATCATATAACAGGTGACTTGTCGGTACCTGAACAGCATAACTGGGGACCGAGGGACTATTTCAAAGGTGATTTTTACAAACATTCAACCGCACATTTTATCAGTGAAATAGGTTATCATGGATGTCCTGCGGTATCTTCGATAAAAAAATTCATAGCTCCCGATAAGCTGTGGCCCTTTATGGATAATGATGACTGGGATACCCATAATACCGACTATATAAAAGCCGAGAGGAGAGGCTACAATCGCAATAAACTAATGGCTGACCAGGTGGAGATCATGTTTGGTTATGTTCCTGATAACCTGGAAGAGTTTGCGTTGGCATCGCAGATTAGCCAGGCGGAGGCTAAGAAATTCTTCATTGAAATGGTAAGGCTAAAAAAATGGAGAAGGACAGGGATCATCTGGTGGAATCTCCTGGACTGCTGGCCCCAGTTTTCCGATGCCATAGTAGACTATTACTTTGTAAAGAAGCTCGCCTATCATTATATTAAAAGGGTGCAGCAGCCCATATGCCTTATGATAGATGAGCTGCAAAACTGGGAACATAAAGTAGTTTTAGGCAACGATAGTAACGAGACGGTTGAGGTATCGTATGCCGTAGAAGACGGCGATACCGGTGAACTGCTCCTTAGCGGAAAAACCGTATCAAAAGCAAATGAGAACAAGGTAGTCGGTGCAATCCGTATGCTGCCGGGTACTAAAAAACTGTTTATCCTAAGATGGAAGATCGGCAATACAGAATACGGGAATCATTATATTTCCGGATATGTACCTTTTGAGTTGGAGCAGTATAAACGCTGGCTGAAAAAAATTGAAACGCTTCCTCAACTTTTTGATAATGAGTGGTCATGGAGGTGAATTAATTCATGGGTAATGACTACCTGTTGGGGATAGATATTGGTGGTACCAAGTGCGCTGTTTTAGTAGGTGACAAGCAGGGAAGGGTATATAAGCGTTATGCTTTTCCTACCCGTGCCCAGGGAGGTCCTTATGATGTTATAGACAAAATAGTGGAGATCGCTGATGTAATTTTGAATGAGCTGTCCATTGGTATAGATAGCATATGCAGCGTTGGAATCAGCTGTGGGGGTCCTCTGGATATAAAGAAAGGCATTGTATTGTCTCCTCCCAATTTACCCGGCTGGGATGAGATTCCCATAGTGGATATACTTAAGGACAAGTTCAAAAAAGATGTATTTATTGAAAACGATGCAAATGCCTGTGCCGTTGCTGAATGGAAGTTTGGTGCCGGACGTGGCTGCAGCAATATGATATTCCTTACTTTTGGGACGGGTCTGGGTGCCGGCTTGATACTGGACGGACGGCTTTACAGAGGGACCAATGATATGGCAGGAGAGGTAGGGCATATCAGGCTTGCACCGGATGGTCCGGTTGGATACGGGAAAGCAGGATCCTTCGAAGGATTTTGCAGTGGCGGGGGCATTGCTCAATTAGCCAGAGATGAAATTATATCCAGGCTAAGACGGGGAGAAACCGTGGCGTTCTGTCCTACTGAAGAAAAAGCTCAAAGCATTACGGCTATGGATGTGGGTTTGGCTGCTTCGGATGGTGATCCCGTTGCAATAGATATTTTAAAAATGAGTGGAAGATACTTAGGGATGGGCTTATCCATACTTGTAGACATATTGAATCCTGAACGCATCATCATTGGCGGAATATTTTCCAGGTGCCGGGAATTTATACAACCCGCTGCCGAGGAAATATTAAGAAAAGAGGCATTGACATCTTCATATCATGTTTGTGAAATCTTACCGGCCGGTTTAGGTGAGAAAATAGGGGACATTGCAAGCCTGTGTGTCGCAATGGGGATTGACTGATGTTGAGTGAGGTGTTCAAAATGGCTGCATCAATGGATATACTTGAAGATTTACTGGAAAGATACCCTGTCTTAAGAGAATGCAGAGATGATATTCTAAAAGCCTATGATATTCTGGTGGAGTGTTATGAAAAAGGCAACAAAGTGCTGATAGCAGGTAATGGGGGAAGTGCTGCTGACGCAGAGCATATTGTGGGTGAACTGATGAAAGGCTTTATGAAACGGAGAGAGCTTCCGGACAAAGTAAAGGCGTTAATTATCGAAAGAGATCCCGAACTGGGTGATGTACTGGCTGAAAAACTGCAGGGAGCATTCCCGGCCATTGCCTTAACTTCCCAAACATCAATTTTCACTGCCTTTGTTAATGATGTTGATGCTGATCTGGTTTTTGCTCAACAGATTCTTGGGTATGGAAAACCCGGTGATGTCTTTATAGGCTTAACCACCTCCGGAAATTCAGCTAATATTGTGTATGCGGCATATCTGGCAAATACCCTTGGCGTTAAAACAATCGGACTTACCGGAAGAACCGGTGGCAGATTAAAAGAGCTGTGTGATGTAACTATAAGAGTTCCTGCTGATTCCACACCCCATGTTCAGGAGTTGCATCTGCCGGTCTATCATGCGCTGTGTGCCATGGTAGAAGAGAAATTCTTTGGCTGGAAATAGATTTTTCAACCATATCCAGGCACGCTCTCCTTTCGTACAGACTTTCATAATCCAGCTTGCTGGAATTGCCGGTGACGGGGGCGGAAGTTATTTAGCAACTGAAAGGGCAGTAGCTGGAAAGGGTTATAGTGCCTGTATGTTTTGCAACCTGGTATCACCTGAAGGCGGCCAGGAACTGGTAGACGAGACGGTAAAAACATTAAAAGAAATTTTTAATAAATAGTTTCTGGGGGGAAGGATTATGTTTATACCATATCCATTTTACTGGGACGATGTGCCAATCGATATCTCCTTTGTGTTTGAAAAGGAAAAACCGGCCGGGAAACATGGATTTTTAAAAGTAGAGGGCGAGAACTTTGTGTTTGAAGATGGAACAAAGGCTGTATTTTGGGGGACAAATTTTAATAGCGGGCTGAATTTTCCGCCTTTTGATTTCAGCGAAAAAATTGCTAAAAGATTGGCCAAGATAGGGATTAACCTGGTGAGGTTTCACCAGATGGATGCGGAGTGGGCAACTCCCAATATATTTCAATTCACAATGGGTCAGAGAAAAGGCAACACTTTAAGCTTTGATCCCGAGAGTATGAAGCGCCTGGACTATTTAATCTACTGTCTGAAAAACGAGGGCATATACATATATATGGATATGCTCACGTATAGAAAATTCAAATCAGGGGATGGAGTTTATGCAGCACACGAACTTCAGGATGCTGCCAGACCCTACTGTCTGTTTGACAGACGGTTGATAGAGCTGCAGAAGAAGTTTAACTATGATCTATGGACTCATATAAATCCGTATACAGGACTTGCCTATAAAGATGATCCGGCTATTATACTCACAGAGATAATAAATGAAGGGGATATGTTCAGCCGGCCCATAACAATTCCGTATTACAAAGAAATGCTTGATAAAATGTACTATGAATGGCTGGAGGAAAGGGGCTTGAATATCCCAAAAGGAGAAATTGATTATACATCAAAAGATCCTGTTATGATTGAGTTTTTAATACACATTCAGGAAAGCTATTTTAAAGAAATGATCCAGCATTTGAGGGATATAGGAGTAAAGGTACCGATAACGGGTACCAACTGGGCTATAAATGCGGCAAACAGGAAAACTCAGTCTGTTACCGATTTTGATGACGGACACGCTTATTGGTATGGCTGGAAGTGGCAGGAGTATGTAAAAGAATTTATGAACAAACCCATGGTTAAGGAAATTGATGCAATGCTGCCTGGCTTATCATTTCAAAGAAAACTCAATCGGCCATATTTTGTATCAGAATGGGATATGCCCTGGCCAAATGAATGGCGCGCCGAGAGCCCTATCTATTTGGCAGCTATAGGAGCATTCCAAAACTGGGCAGGGTTTGCAATTCATACTTACAGTTACTCCACCCTTAAAGATATTAAGATAACAGGCAAAGAAGTCAGCTCCCGGGCGATCGGCAGCGTTCCCTACAGGGAAGGGATATTTAGCGCATGGAATGATCCTGCTAAATTCGGCCTCTTTTATCATTGTGCTTTACTGCTCAGAAGGGGAGATGTAAAGAGCGCAAATGAAAGCTATGAAATATTGGTAGATGATATGGCACTTACCCCTGAAGAAATTCCGGCATTGAGTTTAATCACAGAAAAGCACAAGGTTGGTATGTGCTTTGATCCGAAGGAGAATAAAAATAAAAATACTATCATGCCGGATCAGAAGATAGTCATAGGCGATAAGGGAGAAGTGTTGTCTGATACAGGAGAGATATACAGAAGCTGGGAAAAGGGAATTGGTTGGATCGATAGCGAGAGGACGAAAGCAGTATACGGTTTTGTGGGCAGCATACCCCGGATTGACTTAAAGGGGATAAGTTTCAAAGTCAAAACCGATTTTGCCACTATCGCTTTAAGTTCGCTGACGGATAAACCTCTGCACCTCTCTGACAATATATTGCTTACAGCTGTTGGCAGGTCCGAAAACACCGACATGAAGTTCAATGAAGAACGTAACAGGTTGTTAGATATAGGATGCCCACCGATACTTATAGAGGCTATAGAAGTGGATATAGAGCTTAAAACGGAGCTGGAGACATTAAAAGTGTGGGCAGTCAATGCAGAGGGCTTCTATGCCGGAGTTATTCCTTCTACATATGAAGATGGGGTCCTTAAATTCAGCCTTGGCAAGGAGTTCGCATCGATGTATTACTTGATACAAGCTGAATAGTGCGCACCTAAATCCTATTATTTGTAAAACCCTGTAATCTGGCGTTACAGGGTTTTTTATTGACATCAAATTCAGCCTGGACAAGGAACTGGCATCAATATATTACTTGATACATGACAATTGTACATAGCAGAAAAAATCTGCTTAACATTTTAACGGGAATTATATATAATTAAATAGAATAATGACATATAATGGATAAATTCCGGCCTTTTAACTTGGTATGGTGAAATTATTGTTTTCAGGGTGAGTAGAGTGACTAAACATCACTCATTCCTCTGGCATTCCCAGTTCTAAGTCATTTTGGGGCCGTTGAATGGAGATGTTAGAAAACCAGGGGAGAGGGTTGCTATGGGATATGAAAAAAATATTAATTTAAGGCATCGTATCTTTAATGCGGTTTTTATTGTAGGAATATGCATGTCATTTTCCTGTAGTATAATGAACTATTTCCTTGGTTTAGGATGGGTAGCTGTATTAACATCTTTTGCTTGTGGTGTTATTACTATAGGATTATATATAGTCTTCAGAATCAGAAAGAATTACGAGCTAATATCAATGATAGTTGTTATAATGTTAAGTTTTGTTTTTTTCCCAACCATGTGGATTGTTACAGGAGGAACCTACACCAGCATTCCATTTTATATAATAACAAATGCCGGGATAATCGCCTTATTGCTTATTGGATTAAAGAGAAAAATAATACTTTTTCTGTTTGCTTTAGTCGTTGGGGGGCTCATGGCTTTTGAGTATCACAGGCCTGACATAATAGTAGGTTATGATTCCAATCTGATTAGATAT
>ERZ773359.6485-NODE-6485-length-10294-cov-15.478562_pt1 | contig 10294 bp, 8 predicted proteins | sample MGYA00374955_ERZ773359 | MGnify/ENA primary metagenome ERZ773359 (study PRJEB29098, sample SAMN04486028) | biogas fermenter metagenome | study: EMG produced TPA metagenomics assembly of the Biogas fermentation microbial communities from Germany - Plant 4 DNA1...
GTAATTGACAATGATAACATATTATTTTCCAACAGGCAAATTGATGCTGATTCTGTAAATGAGATTATAGGGATTTCACAAAACACCAAAGAATATTTAACAGATAATAATACTCTTTACGTCATCAATGATATTGATGAGCTAGGTATTAAAATAGGTATATCTGCACCCTTATCTCTCACAGCAAGTTCCATTCAGTTGGCTACCCTATTGGGAATAGTTCTTATTACCATTATCCTTATTTCTTTTTTCTATATCCTCCTTGATACAATAATAAAAAATATAAATAATCATATTAGCATTATGGAAAAATCCATTCATAGTAACTTTAATATTAAAATTCCTGTTAAAAGAAATGATGAAATTGGGCAATTGGCACAAGGGTTTAATACATTACTTGATAAAATCAGCAGTCTAATGAATGATATAATTAATAAAGAACTTGCTCATAGAGATACACAGTTAAAAGCATTGCAATATCAGATTAATCCCCATTTTATATACAATACTCTTGATATTTTTAGTAGCAAAGCTGAAATCGCAGACTTATATGATTTATCCGATGCCATAACTAGTTTCGCAAAAATACTTCGATATAATATTAATAGTGAATCAATATATACTACAATAGAGACTGAAATACAGCATGTAAAGAATTATATAGATCTTCAAAAATTAAAGTATGATGATAAAATTAAACTATCAGTTCATATCCCTGAGAATATCAAGAGGCACCCTATAATTAAATTTGTACTTCAGCCTCTTGTTGAAAATAGTATTAATCATGGATTTAAAGAGGAAAAGGAGCTAAATATAAGTATTCATGGACAATTAACCAAGGAAAATACCATTGAAATCATAGTTGAAGATGATGGAACAGGAATTGAAACTGAAAGATTGGCAATTATTAACAAATATTTAGAGGATGGACAACACTCCTCCGATAGTTCATCAGATGATAGTAACAATATTGGTATAAAAAACATAAATAAGCGCCTAAAACTGTTTTATGGTAATGAATACCACCTAAAGATTGAAAGTGTGAAAAATGTTTTTACTAAGATATACATAACTATTCCCTATATTAAACATGAGAAACGAAGGAGTGGAAACATTGTATACCGTAATGATAGTTGACGATGAAAAATTAATATGTGAAGGTTTAGCATCAAAAATTAATCGAATCAAGGAGCTAAATATATCTAAAGTCATTATGCAAACTAATAGTATCGAAGCAAAAAATCTTGCATTAACCATAAAACCCGATATTATTATCACTGATATAAAAATGCCAGGGCTATCTGGAATAGAACTAATGGAAGCAATCATAGATGATTGTCCTGACACAAAATTTTTAGTACTCAGCGGCCACAATGATTTTCCCTATGTCCGTAAATCTTTTAGACTAGGGGCTATTGACTATCTCTTAAAGCCAGTTAGTACAAAAGAGCTTAAAGAACGTTTATCAGATACTATTAAGAAATTGGAACAAGAAAGGGATAGCCATATGATAATCTTTAAGGATGGCCAAGATCAATCAAATAGCTATCCCTCCCAAATAGAAGTAGCACAACAATTTATTATTGATAATTTCAGCAAAGATATATCTATGGCAGATGTAGCTGATAACATTAATATGAGCTACTCATATTTCAGTAAATTATTTAAAGAAGAAACAGGAATGACCTTTTCAAAATATTTAACAAAGATAAGAATGGAAAAAGCCAAAGATTTACTTCAAAACCCAACATACAGAGTTAATGAAATAGCCTGTATGGTTGGCTATGATAACCTCTACCATTTTTCTAGAGCCTTTAAAAGCTATTATGGCATGTCACCCAACCAATTCAGAAAATCCAAATAACACATGATTATTAATCTACTAGTATTTTATATACTACTGGTTTATCACTCTTAACATTTTTAGTGGTTATGATAAGGCCATCTTCAGTTCTTTCCCATACAGGTTTTTCTGTAAATCCAAGTACAGAAACGTCCTTTATAATTCCGTGAAAATGGGGAAGTTTTGCAGCATTTTTCTTGCCTAGGGATTTAATTTTTACTACGCCATCTTCAGGAAATGATAGCACTGTTGCGTAAATGTTAGATCCCCTTACAGTAAAACGGATATCTTCCGGAGTAAATGTCTTGGCTTTTCCGTCAGTAAACTGACCCTCATCAATGGCTGTAGGTCCTTCGCCGAAAACACGCCATACTTTAGTATCATATATTGCTTCACCATTTACCTTTAGCCATTCCCCTATTTCAAGCAATATTGACTTATCTTCTTCTGGAATAGTTCCATCTGCTTTTGGTCCTATATTTAAAAGAAGGCAGCCGTTTTTGCTTACTACATCTACAAGGTCGCAAATAATCTCATATGCTGTCTTGTACACATTGTTTTCAGTGTAGCACCAGGAGTTTCTTGCAACTGATGTATCTGTCTGCCAAAAATATGGTTTCTGGTCCGCAAACTGTCCACGTTCTATATCTACTACAGCACATCCAAACATAAAGGCGTCGTGCTTGTAATTGATGGCTACATCAATCCCCCATTCTTGGGCTCGATTATAATAATAGGCTGCGAATTTTTTTAGATAGGGTTTTGCTGCACTATGATGTATCCACCAATCAAAATATATGAGTTTTGGACGATATCGATCCACAATCTCACAGGTACGCACTAGCCAATCCTCTAAAAACTCCTTGGAAGGTGCTGGTTCACTAAAAAGGTCTTGATGGTCTGGTTCAGGCATAGCAGGCCAATAAAAATCACCGCATACTAATGGTTCCTTGATATCGCTGTCAAATTCTTTTCCATGCCCCATAAAGAACCAATGCTCTATTCTATGAGAAGAGGCCCCAAGTACCAATCCTCGTGTCTCTAAAGCTTCTTTTAATTCTCCCAGGACATCACGTTTAGGTCCCATATCATAGGCATTGAATTTAGAAATTTCACTTCTATACATCTGAAATCCATCATGATGTTCTGCTACTGGCACAACATACCTGGCACCTGCTTTTTCAAATAGCTCTGCCCATTCATCAGCATTGAATTTTTCTGCTTTAAACATAGGAATGAAATCCTTATAGCCAAATTCTTTGTGTTCACCATATGTAGCAATGTGATGCTTGTACTCTTCTGAACCTTGGATATACATATTTCTAGGATACCATTCATTATTAAAGGCAGGAACTGAGTAAACACCCCAATGAATAAAGATACCAAACTTAGCATTTATGTACCACTTAGGGGGAGTGAAGTTTGATAAAGAATCCCAGTTGTCCTTGAACTTTCCTTCTTGAATAACCCTTTCTATTTCCTCCAAATACGCTTTCTTATCCATAAAAATCCTCCTTTATCAAAAGTAATAAACAAAACTTAATATCATCAGTTAAAGCTCAGTGATTTCAACCATTTCATAAAATTTATCTACTAATTCACGGCTCACATATCCAGTTTTAGCAAATTGAGTGTTGGCCATGCCACATGCCATGGCTGTTTTTAAAGCAGTTTCTATGGATTGATGCTGAACAAGAGCAACAGCGCACCCTGCTAGAAAAGAATCTCCAGAACCTACTGTACTAACTATATCTATAGGAGGGGCTTTTAATCGAAAAGCACCTTTCTCAGTTACTGCTATACAGCCATTTCCCCCTAGAGTGATGCATACTAATGGGATTCCTTTTTCATATATTTTCAATGCAGCTTCCAATATATCCTGCTCAGTCCTCATTCTTCTACCAGCTATAGCTTCCAGCTCCGTTTGATTTGGTTTAATCATAAAAGGATAAAACTCTAAACTTTTTAAAAGCACCTCTCCGCTGGTATCTAGAAGTACCCTCTTATCAAATTCCCTAGAAATCTCTATCAACTTTCCATAAAAATCTATGGGTACACCCTTTGGAAGGCTGCCGGATATGGTAACAATATCTACTTCTTTTACAGCTTTCCTAAAATTATTTAAAAACTCTTCCTGCTCATGGGCAGATATGGTAGGTCCTGGTTCTAGAACTTCTGTAGAGGTGTTTAATAGAGGATCATTTATAGCAATGCAAATTCGTGTATCTCCTGCAATCTCCACAAAAGCGTCTCTAATTCCCAACTTTTTCAACTCACTTCGTATAAACTGGCCATTGGCCCCGCCTAAAAAACCAGTGGCCATTACCTCTTCCCCCAAAATTGTTGCTACCCTTGATACATTTAAACCCTTTCCTCCAGCTGTGGCCCACATGTTTTTAGGTCGAAACACATGGCCTACAGCAAAGGATTCCACTTCAAAAACCTTGTCAATAGCGGGATTTAAAGTAACAGTTAAGATCATCTTATACCCTCCCAAGCTCTACCACCTGCTCCGCACAGCTGAATTTTCTTACGGGCCACCTCCTTTACTGCCTCTTTGGCCCTGCCCATATACTGCCTTGGATCATTTTCTTTAGGATTATCCGCAAATACATCCTGAATTGCTTGAGCCATAGGTATTTTTAACTCAGTTGCAATGTTTACCTTGCATATACCCCGACTTATAGCCTCTTTTATGTCTTTATCATTCACACCAGAGCCCCCATGAAGTACCAAAGGGATCTCTACCTTTTCTCTTATAGCAGATAATCTATCAAAATCCAGCTTTGGTTCTCCTTTGTAAAGACCATGGGCTGTACCAATAGCAATTGCTAAAGTATCAACACCTGTCTCGTGGGCAAATGCCTGTGCTTCTTCGGGTATTGTGAGGGCAGCTTCTCTTTCATCTACAGTTATATCATCCTCAGTTCCCCCTATTCTACCAATCTCACCTTCCACTGCTACATCTACAAGTTTGGCAATTTCCACTACCCTTTTCACTGCAGCTACATTCTCCTGGTAGGGAAGCTTGGAACTATCTATCATAACCGATGTATATCCTGCCCGAATACACTGCATAATTGTCTCAAAGGATTCACAGTGGTCCAGATGTAGGGCAATGGGAATATCATATAGTTCTGCTGCGGTCTTAACACAGGCCACTACATATGGAATGCCAGCATGTTTCAAGGTACCGGGAGTTGTTTGTATGATAAGTGGAGATTGTTCCTCCCAAGCTGCTTCCACTACTGCTTGAATGGTCTCTAAATTATGTATGTTAAATGCTGCAATAGCATAGCCTTCCCGTTGGGCATTGGCAATCATCTTTATTGGATTTACAAGTGGCATTATTCTTCCTCCCATAATTACTGATTAATAGGTTTGTCATAACATTCTTTGTCTACTTATAGATACAGCCTTAAAGGGTAGGAATTGTTCCATCAACATCCCATAAGTCTGTCCAGTCTTTGGCCCCTTCCCATAAGAATACCTGTCCTTTGATAAGTCGGCAATTCTTGTCTATACCTTCGATTTCTTTCATTTCTTCATCTGTAAGAGGATCTGTTACTGTGGCCTTTATATTACTTAAATACTCATTACGATAAATAGAAAAAGGAATAGGTACTTGGCCCCGCTGAACAGCCCACTTTACACATACCACTGCAGGATGAACATTTAATCTTTTAGCTATTTTCATAATAACTGGATCTTCAATAGGTGAGGTATCTTCAGGTGTCCTATCCCTATCAGGGCGCGTAGGTGATCCTATTGGAGCAAAGCCTACAGGTACAATTCCATTATCAATGACAAACTTAAATAGCTCAGGCTGCTGAAAGTGAGGATGAAGCTCCATTTGGTTGCATGCCGGTTTTATTTTGGCGTCTCTCAATAAAAGCTTTAGTTTTGGTATGGTCATATTAGAAGTTCCAATATGCCTTACCAAGCCTGCTTCCACCAATCTCTCCATTTGACGCCAAGTCTTCATAAAATTCTCATGGATATAAGGTTTTGCATTGGGATCACGAGAATCTGCATCAGCTCCTGGTGGATGATAATTAGGAAATGGCCAATGGACATAATATATATCCAGATAGTCCAATTTCAAATCCTTCAATGTTTTAGCAAGGGCTATAAGAACATCCCCATCCCCATGCATATCATTCCATAGCTTGGAACTAATCCACAATTCTTCTCGCTTGATACCCGCATCCATTACCTCTTGGAGAACCTCTCCAATTAAATGCTCATTTCCATATACCGATGCACAATCTATATGTCTATAACCTACAGAAATAGCACCTTTTACAGCCTTAGCGATGTCTTCCCCTGAAAAACGGTCTGAACCAAAAGTTCCCAGTCCAATAGCTGGCATCTCTGCACCAGTATACAGTTTTCTTTTGGGTACTAGATTGGGATCCACTCCATCTGGAGCAATAGTAAACCTCTTATCTTCCATAAGTGAACACTCCTTTACTTTCTTATAGTAATTTATTGAAAAACTTAAACAACAGGATCCACAATATTTATTAGATACCACTAAGCTGCACAAAAGAATCTTTAAGTCTTTCATATAAATCTAAATATAACCTATAATAGTCCCTATAGATTTTATTATTTTTATCATCTGGATGATGGACACGCTGGATGCGTACAGTTTTTGATACGGCCTGCTCAAAACTAGAATAAACCCCCGCTCCTACTCCAGCAAGTATTGCAGCACCTAGAGAAGTTGCATGATCTGAGAAAGGAACTTGGATAATCTTACCAGTAATGTCGGCCTTTATCTGGGTCCATACATGACTATTGGCCGCACCCCCAACACTATTAAGGACTTCTACCCTGGCTCCTACTTCTTCTGCTGTTTCTAGATTATGCAAAAGCGAAAAACCTACACCTTCCATGATGGAACGGATCATATGGGCCCGGGTCTTGTCATAGGATAAGCCAAAGAAGACCCCTCTAGCCTTGCTATCCCAAATAGGGGATCTCTCACCTGCCATATAGGGTAGGAATATAAGTCCATCACTGCCTGGCCCAATGCTTTGAGCTTCCTCGCTCATTATCTCATAAGGACTTAATCCTCTTTCTTCTCCCTTCAACTGCTCATAGGTACCCAACTGTTCATTAAACCACTTTAATGTACCACTACCTCCCACAGTTCCTCCTTGCAGCAGCCATTGCCCTGGGATAACATGGAAACCTAAGATAAGCTTGGGGTGTATAAGGGGACTATCAACCTGGATACTCATTCCTCCAGCCTGACCACCCTGCTCCTGGGTTTGACCGGGATGAATGACTCCCGCTCCCAATGTACAGCAGGCTGCATCTAGGCCCCCTGCTACAACAGGAATTCCCGATACCAATCCAGTTTCTTGGGCAGCCTTAGCTGTTACCGTTCCTACCACCTCATGACTATGATAAAGAGGAGCCATAAAGTCTAAGGGAATTCGTAATTCATCGGCTATGTCCTCTTCCCAACTGCCTGTAGAGATATTGAAAAAATGAAATCCATACCCTTGAGAATACTCCTGGGAATATTTATCTGTAAACTTGTAGACTATATAGCTGTTACTTTGAAGAAATTTATAGGTCTTTTTATATATGTTTGGTTCATTCTCTTTAATCCACAGTATTTTAGGGGTTATATAGGCAGGATCCACTGGATTGCCGCTTACTCTAATAAGCCGCTCTTCACCAGACCTTTCTTTCATCCAATCCGCTTGTTTTTGTGCCCTGCGGTCCAGCCAGAGCATGGCAGGACGTAAGGGCATCCCGTTTTTATCTACAGGAATACAAGCCCAGCTAGTACCATCTACCCCAATAGCTGCTATCTCTCTAGGGTTTATACTGTTATTTCTCAAAACCTTTTTTATTCCCTGACTTATAACCTGCCACCACTCTTGCGGATTCTGTTCTGCATATCCAGTATGGGGATAATAGGTTTTGTATCCTCCAGTCCAACTGCCTAGGATTTTACCTTCAAAATCAAAGACTGTTATCTTACATCCCGATGTTCCTAGATCAACAGCCAAAAGAAATTTCTTAGACATATTATACCTCCATGAGTATCTTGCCCTTGATCTTTCCAGGTACCTTTAAATCTTCAAATGCCTCTGCTATAGATTCCATGCCTATCCTTCTGTCTATTAATTTTTCTACTCTTATCTGCTTTGTTTTCAGGTAGTAAGCTGCCAATTCCCATTCTCTCCCTGGGAACGGTGCTGAATAGGACATCCAGGAACCCCGAACTGTAAGCTCCTTTCGATTGATATACTCGAATTCTCTGGGTTCAAGGGTAATAGGTTTTGAGGGAGTACCAATAAACATTACATTTCCTTTATTGGATGCTATCTCCAGACTCAATTTCTCTGTAAACTCCACCCCTGCAGTTTCAATTACCTGCTCAAAACCTCGGCCATTAGTAGCCTCCCATACTTTTTCCTTGAATCCTTCTTCTTTGGTATTAATGCAATGATAAGCCCCGTATTCTTTGGCAATATTTAGCTTCTCATCATCAATATCAAATGCATAAATGTTCTTTGCACCAAGGGCCTTGGCACACTGTAAAGTGAGTAGGCCTATTGTACCCATCCCTACAATAGCAACATCTAAGCCTGCCTTAAAATTCATAACAAAAAGACCGTGCAAGGCTACAGTAATAGGCTCCATAAAAGCACCTTCAATAAAGTCAACTTCCTGGGGCAGTTTTACTGCATTAATGGCAGGCATTTTTACATATTCAGCCCAGCTTCCAGAAGTACGAGAACCTATAAAGCTATAATGTTTGCACTGGGAGTAATGGCCCCTAGAGCAGTCTATACACTTATGACAAGGAATAAGGGGGGCTCCTGCAACTTTATCCCCTGGCTGTACATTGTTTACACTACTTCCTACCTCCACCACTTCCCCCGAAAATTCATGACCCAGGATAATGGGATAATAACGGGCACCAGTTCCTAGTACTCTAGGTATATCAGATCCACAAACACCAGTAGCCTTTACCCTCACCAATACCTCATCATGGCCTATCTCGGGTATATCCACTTCTTCAATACGTATATCCTCCTGTCCATACAATATTGCTGCTTTCAACAATATCCCTCCTCTACTAGAGTTAAACGTTTCGCTTTAAATTAAAACTGATTTCATTGAATTTAAAATTCATTCATTATGCTATTGTTTTCACTGAATCCTTAATCAATATTTCAGTTTTTAATCTATGAATTGAAGGAAAAGTCCCGTAATCCCCATTTAGTCTATTCAATATTACACGTGCTGCAGTCTCACCTATTTGGTCCATTGGCTGAACAACGATAGAGAGAGAAGGTTTTACTACTTTAGCCAATTGAATATTATCAAAACCGATAAGAGATATTTGGTCTGGCACCTTGATATTATTCTTGTTGATTGCCATAATAGCTCCTAAAGTCATTTCATAGTTTGTTACAAAGACACTGGTTGGAGGATTGTCCATTTCTATGAACTCTTCTAAAATACGATAGCCACTTTCAATATCATATGCTCCGTATTTTATCAGACTCTCATCTATATCCATTGCATAGTCCTCATGCACCCGTATATATCCTTTGATTCGTTCCTGGGTTGTGTAGATACCCTTAGGACCACCTATAATTCCTATACGTCTATGCCCTCGAATTATAAGTTGTTCCACAGCATCATAAGCGGCATTTAAATTATCAGACAATACTACATCACAATCTATTTCATTAATCATTCGATCTATCAAAAGAACAGGAATATCTTTTTCTCTAACCTTTTGAATATGAGAAATATCTTCTCCGTGAGGTACCATAATAATTCCATCTACCATTTTATTGGTAAGAAATTTTAGTTTTTCTTTCTCTAAAGCAGGATTCTCTCGATAATCACATACAATAGTGCTATATCCATGTTGTAATAATATATTCTCTACCTTTGAAATAATGCTAGTAAAAAAGATATTTTCTAAGCTAGGGATAAGGACTCCCACTGTCATAGTACGATTAGTTTTCAATCCTCTAGCTAGTTCATTGACCCTAAAATCTAATACTTTAATTGCCTCTTCTATCTTCTTCCTATTTTCTTCAAGTACATTTCCTCCATTAATATATTTAGATATGGTTGCTATAGATAATCCAGTATATTTAGCTACATCTTTGATAGTGGCAGGTATTTTTATCACTCCTATCGCGAAACGTTTAGTTTGCGTTTAGTCTATCATGCCTTTTTATACAAGTCAATATTTTCTATTGTTATAATATTATATATATAATGGGTAAATATAACCTTTCTATGACAAGCAAATAATTAATATCTTTTTCATATTCAATCTATCATTCGAAATTATTCTATAGTAAGTATTCTTTTGTTAAATATCGTCCAACTTATAGCATCAATCGATTAAGTCTATATAATGGTGTAAAAAGAAAAATAAGTTGAGCCAAAGCTCAT
>ERZ773359.6487-NODE-6487-length-10293-cov-9.497265_pt1 | contig 10293 bp, 13 predicted proteins | sample MGYA00374955_ERZ773359 | MGnify/ENA primary metagenome ERZ773359 (study PRJEB29098, sample SAMN04486028) | biogas fermenter metagenome | study: EMG produced TPA metagenomics assembly of the Biogas fermentation microbial communities from Germany - Plant 4 DNA1...
GATATTGAACCAGAAAATGCATGTCTTGATTTTGTTGAAGGCGATCTTCTTGAACAAAGCATTCAACCTCTGGAATTATGCTGCAAACCAAAAACGATTAAGCATGGCTTCTGTGAAGTTGAAGACCCAACCCCAGCAGAAGAATGCCCGAAAAAACGATCATAATGGGAAAGCGTCTCCTAGAAGGAGGCGCTTTTTCCTAAATTTAAAAATTTCTTACATAATAGCACACAATTTTTAACATCACATATTATGGTATTGAGAGAAACCATAAACTTAGTCCTTATCCTAAAAATTAAAACCTAATTAAAGGGGGAAATAGTATGGCTGCATATAGCAGAATAAAAGATGAATGTATTATAGCCTTAAAGGTATACGACCAATGTAGACAACAGGATTGCCTGACACCTGAAATGTTGGAAAGACCTTTTTCACTGGAATGCAGGACAGTTACCACAGAGAGCGGGCAAGTTATCGCCGCAGGAAAAGGATCTCCTATTAATGTACCTTCAGGAGCAGCAGACATTGTAGTTAAAGACTTCAAATTATATAAGATCGAAACAGACAGGAAACAAGATGCCTTCAGACCAAAGTATTATAATGTTCATGTGAAGTACATCTTTAAATTCAAACTTGCATTCCTCGATTCAGCGGGATGCCCTATTACATTAAGAGTTGACTCTGTTGAAAGAGAATTTATTGAAGCAGCAACATCATTCAAAAAAGTAGTTTTACTCTTTGGAAGTGAAGGCTCTGAAATTACGATTGCAAGCAATTTATTCCAGCCAGAATCTCATGTTTTAGAAGAAGCACCTTATGTATTGGTTGAAGCAAAAGCAGTATTGCTGGATTCTTGCTTGAATGGCGCAGTGAATGCTTTAGGTTGTGACTGCATAGAAGGAGCTTTGAACGACATTAATCTTACGATAGGATTATTCTCTATTATTAAGCTATTCAGATTAGTAAACTTACTGGTTGAATCTAAAGGTTTCTGCAAGCCGAACGAATGCGCAGAGGTTTCTCCGCTGAATCCATGTGATGTATTTGAAAGCATGGAATTCCCATTTGAAATATTCAACCCTCCACAAAAAGAAGATCTTGGATGCGTGGACGAAGTTCCAGTACGTAAAGCCTGCGATGAGGAAGACGAAGAGTAAGTATGCTGTAATTTCAAAAGTTCTCCTGAAATGCAGGAGAACTTTTAGTGTAATATATCATATTTTGTAACTCAATTAGAAAATATTTCATAAAATATAGTGAAGCAAAACCTTAAAATTCAATTTAAAGGAGGATTCATATATGAGAGATGGCGGCTGCAATAAAGGCAAAGAAAAAAGCATTCCACAACAATTAGAAGCAATCAGAGAGGTCTTAAAGAACTGCTGTTGCGGAGTATTGGGCAAACTTAGCAAAATTAGAGGAACTTGTATTTCTGTATCTCAATCAGCCAATAACCTAGATAATGCATCGCCTACCATTACACTGGATATTGAAGAAGATGAAGTATTACTTACAAAAATCCATGCAGCATTTATCGAATTTGTAGAAGATCCGCCCGCACTTATTGACCTTGGAATTATTACTGTCAGAGACAGAGAAGGAAATATTGTTTTCCAGGACGGATTTGGAGACAATCTTACTACTATTGGGGTTGAAAGATACGAAACAACATTTGTGCATCCACTGTTGGTAAAAGGACCTGTAAATGTGGAACTTGCTTTCTACTCACCAGAGGGTGGATTCGATCCTGTAGAAAAATTAGGTGCTTTAACGGTAGTATATTGTAAGAAAAAAGATTGTGTCGTTTAATCGTTTAATGAAATTTCAATTGAAAGGATAGTCGGCAGGCTATTCTTTTTCTTTTGGAAAAAGCAAAAAAATGTTGAAATATAGAACTTTAAAGGGACAAGGAACATAGTATGTAGTAGATGAGAAAACATTGAAGGGAGATGACCATGTGCAAATAGAAAAATCCAACGCAGGTTCATATCATTTGTCCCGGGGAAAAGAAGACACGATTAAGAAAGCCCTTCAAAAGAAAGCAGAAGAAACTTTCCAAAGACAAAAAGAAGTAAAAAAAAAGTCCTGCAATTGCAAGAAGCGAAGGAAGAAAAATTCGAAGAAAAGTTAAAAGAAGAAAAGATGCCAAAAGATCTGTCAGAACTGCTGACTTTTCTTGATGAAATGATTTCTGTAATAAAAAAAATGAACATGGCAGAAATGTTATTTCATCAGTTAAGGTCTGAACTACAGGAAAAAATGAACATTGAGGAATAAGATTTGACACCGACAGGTAAGGAGAATAGGGAAGATAACATAATACATCAAGTAACTACATCGTGGAGCTATGAGGTAATTTCGAGATTTGTTGAAGAAAGTACTAATATGTCACTTACAACGGGATCATTTCATAAAATATAGTAAGCCGTAATAGTTGATTAATAAGCGGAAAGGAGGAAAAAGAAAAAGGATTAATTTAATAGTATTTTGAAGTCAGAGTTTTAATTTAAAGTAATTCATTTTAAAAGGAGGAGATTTGATGAAAAGTAAAAGTGATGGATTGAAATTCTGTGCTGGAGATTGTGGCGAAGGTTTAAAGGTATGGTACAAAGAACTGCTTAGAATTTTAGGAGATCCGGCCCTGTATAATAACCAATCAGTTTTGAGTTTATTAAACAGCATCAATACCACACTTGCCCCAGAAGGAGATATCTATTCTCTTTTGGAAGACATTTTTGATGCGATTCCGAACTGCATTTCAACTGGTACTTTTAGTGCTGATGCACCTGTAGAATTTACTGTAAATCAGCCAGTAAGAATTACTGGAATCCACGCATTTTTAAATGAAGATCCGGATGATCAGGCAGGAATTATTGTAGAAATCGGAACAATGGACGCTACAGACACCTTCACTCTGTTAAATCAATTCGTAAGTCCTAATCTGAATCCGGGAGCCGGCGTAATCAATTTCCAGACCAACTTCACTTATCCGTTACTAATTACCCCACCAACAGGAGAAAGAGTTGTTGTTCGTGCTTATGAAATAGGAACAACTCCTGCAGAAAGCATACCTCTTAATGTATTCTACTGCATAGATCCACAATAGGACATATTGAGGCATAACAAAAAATAAGCGGGAATTTTCCCGCTTATTTTTTGTTAATCACTGATGTAGCCAATACATACCTTTTTTTGTAATAGCTTTGGGATAAATCATCTATCTTTACTCCTTTTGCAGTGGTAGCATGAATAAATTGATTGTTGCCTATGTACAGTCCCACATGAGATATATCGCCATCATTTCTTCCCGAGGTATCAAAGAATACCAGATCTGCAGGACTTAAGTCTGCTTTTTTTACCAAAATTCCATTATTAAATTGACCACTGGCAGTCCTATGTATAGAAATACCGAAATTTTTCATAACAGCCCGAGTAAATCCGGAACAGTCTACTCCTTTTTTTAAGTCGGTTCCGCCATAGCAGTAAGGCGTTCCAATAAACTGTTTGGCATAGTGTACAATTTGTTCTCTTAAGGCTTCTTCTTTTGTTATAGGCACGATTTCTTTTACAAATGGGAGAGTGCACCCTTCAAGATACTGCGAATAAATCCAGGCTGACTTGTTCTTATAACAGATGCGATACCACTTTTTAAATTTACCTGTGACGATGAGAACATCATTTTTATCAACTATGCCCAGAATTTGTGAATCAGGATCAGGATATTGCCGAATATTAATCCCATCATGGTTGACGATCCCCCATGTAGAAGGTAGCTCCATATTACTTTTGGAAACATTATTGGATCCATTCATTTCAGCAGATAATATTGACGAATTTAGAAGAAGTAAAATCAAAAATCCAATTAAAAGTTTTAGTTTTAAATGGCTACATTTTTTCATTGGGATCCTCCTGTAAATTATTTTTGACATATTGTTATTTTTATATTATGGTTAATTATTTCCGAAAATATTCCAAGATCTATCATTCAATATGAAAATTTTGATTTAATAAATAAATCTCTCAATTTTTCGTGGAAATTACTTTAAGAGAGTGATATTATATCTATGTAAAGCGATAAAGTTAGAGTCAATATTTTTAATTTTGACATTGCCAATAAGATGGAGGGATAAGATGAAAAAGCTGATGTTAGGGAATGAAGCGGTAGCCAGAGGAGCCTATGAAGGAGGAGTCAGGGTTGCGACTGCTTATCCGGGAACTCCCAGCACAGAGATTACAGAATTTGTTGCCAAATATGATGAAATCTACGCTGAATGGGCTCCTAATGAAAAAGTAGCAATGGAAGTGGCCATTGGAGCTTCTTTGGGAGGTGCCCGAGCTATGGTTGCCATGAAGCACGTAGGATTGAATGTTGCAGCCGATCCTCTTTTTACTGTGTCCTATACAGGAGTTAATGGAGGTTTAGTGGTTGTGGTTGCGGATGACCCCGGAATGCACAGTTCTCAAAATGAACAGGATAGTCGCTGTTATGCCAGAGCTGCACACATTCCAATGCTTGAACCTTCCGACAGTCAGGAAGCTAAGGATTATATGAAACGAGCTTTGGAACTTAGTGAACAATATGACACGCCAGTGTTGCTTCGCATGACTACCCGTGTTTCCCATGCACAGAGCGTTGTAGAAACTGGGGAGAGAGAAGAAATAGAATTTAAACCTTATGAAAAAAATATAGGGAAAAATGTTATGATGCCCGCTATGGCAGTAAAAAGGCATATAGTTGTTGAAAACAGAATGAAGGAACTTGCCAAAGCAGCTAATACGATGGATTTTAACAGAATAGAGTGGGCTGATAAAAAAATAGGGGTGATTACCAGTGGCATCAGTTATCAATACGTGAAAGAAGCCCTTCCTGAAGCATCGGTATTAAAGCTTGGAATGGTACATCCTCTTCCTAAAGAATTGATTCAGGAATTTGCTAAAGAAGTAAATACCCTTTATGTAGCAGAGGAATTGGAACCCATTATTGAAGAGCAGATAAAAAATATGGGCATTTCTGTGATCGGAAAAGAAATTTTTTCTGTTCAGGGAGAACTGTCAGTACGAAAGATAGCGTCGGCAATTGATAAACGTGAGGTTACAGTCAGAGAGCCTGAAGCCTTGCCAGGGCGGCCACCCGTATTGTGTCCTGGATGTCCTCATAGAGGAATGTATTATGTGATCAATAAAATGAAACTTCATGCGGCAGGGGATATAGGATGTTACACTCTGGGGGCACTTCCACCACTCGGAAGTATGGATGCCTGCGTATGTATGGGTGCAAGTGTTGGAATGGCCCATGGAATAGAGAAGGCAAGGGGAAGAGATTTTGCAAAGAACTGGGTTGGCATTATAGGAGATTCAACATTTATTCATTCGGGTATTACAGGATTAATTGACATTGTTTATAACAAAGGAATGTCGACCGTCATTATATTAGATAATTCTACTACCGGTATGACAGGACACCAGGATAATCCTGCCACAGGAAAAACGATTAAAGGAGAGCCGGCTCCTGTATTAAACTTAGTAGAGCTATCCAAAGCCATAGGGGTCAGAAATGTAAGAGTAGTAGATCCCTTCGAATTAAAAGAAGTAGAAACAGTTCTAAAGGAAGAAACGACCAGGGACGAACCATCAGTGATCATTGCCAGCAGACCTTGTGCACTTTTGTCCAAGAAAAAAGCACCGGTCTACAAGATATCCGATGCCTGCGTACAGTGTGGCCTATGCTTAAGACTGGGATGTCCCTCCATCGAAAAGCAGGATGGCAAAATAATTATCAATGATGCCCTGTGTAACGGATGTGGGCTTTGCACGAAGGTTTGCAGAACTGGTGCAATCGTAAGGGAGGCAGAGTAAAATGAAAACAAAAAATATACTCATTGTAGGTGTTGGGGGACAGGGTACTTTACTTACCAGCAGAGTTATTGGAGATGTTGCAATCAATAAAGGCTATGATGTAAAAATGTCTGAAGTTCATGGAATGGCTCAAAGAGGCGGAAGTGTTGTAACCCATGTAAGATATGGCAAAAAAGTATATTCTCCTTTGGTTGAAGAAGGCTGTGCAGATATTCTTTTAGCCTTTGAAAAATTGGAGGCTCTTCGATGGATTCACTACTTAAAAGAAGATGGGATTGCCATCGTCAATGATCAGGAAATCAATCCTATGCCGGTGATTACTGGTACAGCACAGTATCCTAAGGATATACTGGAAAAAATTAAGCAGGTCTGCAGGCAGACCTATATTGTGGATGCTTTAAAAATAGCAAGGGAACTGGGAAATATAAAGGTGTTAAATACGGTTTTGCTGGGGATATTGGCAAAACATTTAGGATTAGATAAAAATACATGGATAGAATCCATTGAAAGAGTTGTACCTCCTAAAACGATTGAAATCAATCAAAAGGCTTTTTTAGTGGGATATGAATTATAAAATAAGGTATTAAAGCGATAAAGTAAAGCAGACGGCTTACTCCTTATCGCTTTTTTAATCCAAGAGGTAAAGAAGAGGTAAAAATTATGGCAATAGCTATGACTCCGGCAACTTCAAGGGTTTGGGCACCATAAAAGGCAGTTTCCTGGAAGTTCTGGGCAAGCATAGCATACATGGTGCGATACATTCCTGCGCCTGGAACAAGAGGAATAATACCCGATATTAGGAAAACGGTCACAGGGACTTTTCGAATGATCGAAAAAATCCTGGAAATCATACTGATGCTGAGCGCACTGATAAAACTGGCCAGAACCACAGAATCCGTTAAATTAAAAAAACATAAGTAGATGAGCCACCCAAAAGCACCGATTCCCCCACAAAATAAAAGCTGTTTTTTTGAAATATTGAAAAGGAGTGCAAAAAAGAAAGTAGCAAAAAACGCACTGATTGTCTGAAGAATCATAGTATACCTCCCAGAAGAGCCAATCCGATTTTTAAAACGACACCTACCCCTGTTGCGATGGAGATGGCTACAAAGAAAGCTTCCACAGCCCTTGATACACCAGATAATAAATCTCCTTCTATGGTATCCCGTATAGCATTGGTAATGGCAACGCCGGGAACAAGGGGCATGATGGATCCGATAATAATTTGATCCAGATGTGTTGAGGGAAGAAACCTGGTAAATAACAGCGCAATACTTCCAATCAAACAACCACCGATGAGGTCCGTCAGAAATCTGGAAGATCTTATTTTGTTAAAGAAATGCTGCATCATTCCAAGGGAAATGCCAATGACAAATGAAACAATGCAGTCTCTTAAATTACCCCCGAATACAGCAGTAAAAAATGCAGAAACCAGTCCTGTTGAGCCAATCATGATATAATAGGGGTAAGGAGGTTTTTGATCAATCTCATTAAGTTCAAGCATTGCATTTTCCAGAGATATTTTTCCTTCTGTAAATCTCCTGGAAAGATCATTAACCAACATAACTTTATCCAAACGAATAGAACGATGACGAATTCGTTTAACAAGAGTGGTCATTTCCATGGATTTGTCATCAATGGTAGCAAAGATGCCAGTAGGGGTAACGAAGGCTTCAACAACCTCCAGGTTATGCACGGAGAGTATGCGTTCAATGGTATCTTCTACACGATAGGTTTCTGCACCGCTTCTTAGCATAATTTCTCCTGCCTGAATTGCAAATTTCAATAATGCTTTATGCTGCATGATAAGACTCCTCATTTTATAATGAATAGAATATCTGCTGAATACAACACTATAAATATTCCTGATTAATATAATACAAGTATTAGCATTAAAATTCAAACGAATTAAAGGGTTATTTATTATTTGGAGAGGGTGAGATTTATGGAATTAACATTGACGACTCCTGCTTTACTATTTCCTGCAATTTCTTTACTACTTTTAGCGTATACCAATCGATTTCTGGTGTTGGCGCAATTGGTCCGGGAGTTGCACGCAAAATTCAAACAGGAACCTGATGAAATCATATCAGGGCAAATTGAGAATCTCCAGAAGCGCATTTTACTCATTCGTAACATGCAGATTCTGGGGGTAAGCAGCTTTTTTCTGTGTGTATTTTGCATGTTTTTGATTTTTTTAAACCATTACGATTTAGCAAAGTTTACATTTGCCTGCAGTTTGATTCTGCTTATGGCTTCCCTGGGATTTTCAATCAGAGAACTGTTGATTTCTGCAAAGGCTTTGACTTTACAGCTCAGCGATTGTGATATTGAGATAAAAAAATGAATTTTAAGACACTTTATTTGTTTAAATAAATAAAGTGAAGGATATTTCATTTATACCCAAATTATGCTATAATATTTTTTATTATAAACGCAGGAGGGAATAGATCATGTACTCTTTTGAAGAAATACAGAAGGTTGATGCAGAAATAGCACAGGCTATAGAAAAAGAAATAGGAAGACAGAATAATAAAATAGAATTGATTGCTTCTGAAAACTTTGTTTCGAAAGCGGTTATGGCAGCCATGGGTTCTCCTCTTACCAATAAATATGCAGAAGGCTATCCGGGAAAAAGATATTATGGCGGATGCGAATATGTGGATATTGTAGAAAATCTGGCGATCGAAAGGGCAAAGGAAATTTTCGGTGCAGAGCATGCCAATGTTCAGCCCCATTCCGGAGCACAGGCGAATATGGCCGTATTCTTTGCAGTTTTAAATCCTGGAGATACGGTTATGGGAATGAATCTCTCCCATGGAGGACATTTAACCCACGGAAGTCCTGTGAATATGTCTGGGAAACACTATAATATTGTACCTTATGGTGTGGATGAAAAGACTGGTTATATAGATTATGATCTTGTAAGGGCAATTGCTAAAGAACACAAACCAAAACTCATTATTGCCGGAGCCAGTGCATATCCCAGAACTATCGATTTTGCGAAGTTCAGAGAAATTGCTGATGAAGTAGGGGCTTACTTAATGGTAGACATGGCGCATATTGCAGGATTAGTGGCTGCAGGCCTTCATCCCAATCCAGTACCTTATGCTGAATTTGTTACCACTACGACTCACAAGACCTTAAGAGGACCAAGGGGTGGAATGATTCTTTGCAAAGCAGAATTTGCAAAACTTATTGATAAATCCATATTCCCAGGTATTCAAGGGGGACCATTAATGCATGTCATTGCTGCAAAAGCAGTAAGTTTTAAAGAAGCATTAAGCGATGAATTTAAAGCTTATCAGCAGCAAATCGTAAGGAACGCAAAGGCTTTAGCAAATGCGTTAATGGAAAGAGGATTAAATCTTGTATCCGGAGGAACGGACAACCATCTTATGATGGTGGATCTTAGAAACCTAGATTTAACCGGTAAAGAAGCGGAGAAGAGACTGGACCAAATAGGCGTTACATGCAATAAGAACACAATTCCTTTTGATCCTCAAAGTCCTTTTGTAACCAGTGGTATTCGTTTAGGTACTCCGGCAGTTACTTCAAGAGGAATGAAAGAAGAGGATATGGAAGTGATTGCAGACATTATTACGATGACTTTAAAAGATTTTGAAAGCAATAAAGCAAAAGCAGCTGAAAAAGTTGCAGAATTAGTAGCGAAATATCCACTATACTAAAAATAAGCCGTAGGGAAATTCTTTCCTACGGCTTTATGTATTAATACCCTAAATCTTCCCCAACCAGAATCACTTTGATTCGGTTTGGAACCTTTGACATACGGGTAACTACAATATTGCAGCAGATGCAATCTGGAGTTAAACAGTCCTTGCAGCTTCCCACACTGGTACAGGATGTTTTTTTGCTGAGGCGAAGAGCATTGATAGGGGCAGCGACATTTCTTGCCCTTAGTATTGCAGATTCTTCGTCAGGAGTCACTTTATTCATTCCTGCAATTATGATCACATTTTTAGGTCCGTAAATTAATGCAGCCGCTCTGTTACCGGTTCCGTCAATATTGATGAGTTCTCCGTCCATAGTGATGGCATTGGAGCTCATTAAGTAGTAATCGGCAGAAAATGCTTTATGAAAAATTTCAGTCAGTTCTTCATTATTTTTTGCAGTGCTTCTATCTAAAAGAGAGTAATTTTCTTTTCTTAATACATCCAGCAGCCCTATTTCTTCCAGAGTCATAGAACCTCCCCAGGATACCGTAGAACCCTTTTCCATAAGTTCCAAAGCCTTTTTTACAGCTTCTTCCTTTGTTTCACAGTAATACCCTTCGATGCTTCTTTTCTCAAAGGCAGCTAAAATCTTTCGAGCATTAATTCTGTAATAATCGTTTTTTGGTGCCATGCTTATTCCCCTCTCTTTTTTCTTATATTATACCTGAATATCCATATTTTTTTCAATCTAGAAAGTATATTT
>ERZ773359.6488-NODE-6488-length-10292-cov-9.098173_pt1 | contig 10292 bp, 12 predicted proteins | sample MGYA00374955_ERZ773359 | MGnify/ENA primary metagenome ERZ773359 (study PRJEB29098, sample SAMN04486028) | biogas fermenter metagenome | study: EMG produced TPA metagenomics assembly of the Biogas fermentation microbial communities from Germany - Plant 4 DNA1...
GAGGAAAACTTTAAATTTGAAGCTGATATAAAAATGCCTGCATCTGGATTGATAGCAGGAGAATACAAGGTAAGAGTAAACCCTGAACCTGTTAATCCTAAGGAAATTGATTATAAGAATAATGAATTTACTGGGGTATTCGGGGATAGTAAATTCCCTGATTTTGCAATATATACGGCAGATGGATATATTCCAAGAAAGAGACAAGGCACTAATTTTGATTTAAAGTTCAACGCCATGTTAGTAAACACGCCTGATAAGATAAATACAAATGTTGTATTATATAAAGGAAATACGCAAGTAGCATCACAAAATGTAACATTTACTGGTGGAGACGCTAAGGTAATAACATTTAATTTACCTGAAAGTGTATTAAATAGCGGGAACAATCAATTTATAGCAGTAATTAACGCTAATAGGGATGTAACAGTTGCGACTCCATTTACTGCCGAGAGAGACTTAAGTAATAACTCAACATATACAATAGTAGCGTTTTTCGATGAGGACCCTACTAGACCTGGTGGGTGCGAGTTTTATGGTAACGGTGATTCAAAAACCTACGTAATAAAAGACAGATATGTACCTAGAACGTGTACATGGTGTTCATCAGGACCTGGCGGAACTTACTGTGGTAGTTATAATTGTTCATACTACGACTGTGGTAGTCCTCACACATATTCTTTAAGAAGAGAATCAGAAGTTGAATATATGATACCTTATTCAAATAATAAAAATGGAATATTCTCAGACGATTGGCATAGGCAACTGGAAGGACAACAGTTTTCTGATGATAAAGGATTACCCAGTGGAAAGAATATAAGTGGTAGCTATGCGACGGACCAATTAATGTCACGTCTAGGGTATAATCCATTAAAACAAGTAATACAAGCTGGGGCGGGAATACAAGTTAGGTCAAAGATAAGAGTAACAGGATACGTTGAGGAATTCGATAGGTATATTGACCATGAAATAATTAAGAACTATATAAATAGTTTTAAAACCACCGCGATGTATGTAAGTGGTAAAGACGTAGCTGGTGTAAGTTTAAATGTTAGAAATAATGAGGGACAATTTACACAGAGAATGGAATACGATGCGTCACGTTCAAGTGAGTTAGTAGAGATAATAAGAGATTTACCTGGATATACGGAGTTAGGTGTAGCAGCGTGTGCTCCAGTATTGAAGGTATATGCTACAGAGTTTGAATTTGAAATACCAGTAATAATAAGTACAGCAACAGGTAAAATAGACGTATTAGGTACTACAAATAAACCTAGTGTGCCCGCACAAAGAAAATGGTTTGTATATTTGAACGAAATGAATGGTAAGTATGGGTTAAAGATAGTAGCTATAATAAATCCATCATTACTAGGCGCAAGTAGTTCAACTAGAGAATGTGTACTTGACCATAATGATTTCAAGTTTGGAATATTCGGAACTATATTTGATAACATAAATACGGATATACCACCTGGAAATCCTGGTGGGCCACCAACTTGGGATAACTAAATAGATTAAACACACTAAAAAACCCTGGCGGGAAAAATTACACACTCGCCAGGGTTTTTGGCTGTAAATATACACTATAAAGTAATAGATAAAGTAGGTAGAAATATTAAAGTAAAGTAGGTGATATGGATTAAAGAACTAGTGAAAAGTCCTATGAACTACGTAGGGGGAAAATACAAATTACTGCATCAGATAATACCTTACATGCCTGAAGGGGTAGATAAATTTATTGATTTATTTACTGGTGGGTGTAATGTAGGGGTAAACGTAGAGGCGGAAAAAATTATATGTAACGATAAGACATCTGAGATAATAAACCTACTTAAAGGGTTGAAAGAAACTGACAGAGAAGAGGCTATTAAATTAGTCAAGGAAACAATAGAAAAATATAAGTTAAGTAAAGAAAATGCGGAAGGTTACAAATTAATAAGAGAAGATTATAACAAAGGGAACAGAGAATGGTATATATTTTATTCGATGATAGCGCATTCATTTAATCACCAAATAAGATTTAATAGTAAAGGTGAATTTAATATGCCTTTTGGGAAGTCCAGGAGTTGGTTCAATCCTAACTTAGAGAAAAACTTTATAAAATTTGTGGACAGACTTCATAATATAGACATTGAGTTTAAAAATTATGATTTTAGGGATTTAATAAAGGAGTTAGAGTTAACAGAAGACAGTTTAGTGTACTGTGACCCTCCTTATATTAACACCTTAGCAAGTTACAATGAAGGGAGGGGTTGGACACTGGAAGACGAAAAAGACCTCTTAGATTTGCTAGATGATATAAGTAGTAGAGGGGTAAGATTTATGTTATCAAATGTATTAGAACATAATGGCATAATAAACGAAAGGCTATTAGAGTGGTCTAAAAAATACAACACATATGATTTAAATTATAGTTATAGTAATTCAAATTATCAGAAGAAGAACAGAGGAAAAAGTAGAGAGGTTTTGATAACGAATTACATAGCAAAACCGGGGGTGAAACTTAGATTTGAGTGACCTAATAAAAATACACACAGTTGATTTAGTGAGGGAAAAGTGCCAAATATGTGGGAAAGACATCTACCCAGCTACTATGAGTACTGTACTAGTAAAATGGAAATACAAGTATACCTGTGATGAGTGTATACTAAAGACTAAAACAATAACTAAACAAGAGCTGAAAGAAATAAAGAATAATTATTTGACTAGTAAGGGTAATAGATACTACTTAGACACATCTTGGTTAGACAATGAGGGTATTAAAGAAACTATAAAATTCTTTCTGGATTTTGAGAAAGAGGATTCTGAATACGTACGGAATGAGAATTTATGGCAAATGCATTATTTCGTAGAGGGGCTAAGTAGGGGTGTTATAATATTTAGTGAGCAGGAATTTAATGATTACGTAAGTTTTTATGGTAACAATCCTGAGGTAGTAGTATTACTAAGGAGATTATTGTTTGAAAACCCTAAAAATAATTTCTATAAGACGACATATATACATGCTAGGACTAAGAAACTAAGCGCAAGTCAAATAGCCGCGTTAAAGAGAACAAAAGCCTTTAAATGTATATCAGAGGATTATAGTGAATTTTGGGATAATCTACCTAACATACTTGCATATATATTAAGTTCGGGAGTAGAAACCCCTGAGTTTGAGAAGGTCAAAAATATAATAACAAACATTCTGGAAAATGAGTTCTTCACCAAAGACCAGAAGAAGGTAATTGATAGTTTTGTAAGGAAATATTTAAATTAAAATAAAAAATTTGAAGGGAGAAAATATAATATGGAAAAATTATTTTATGGCGTAGACGTAGGTGGTTCATTAACGAAGAATTTTATGATTCACAAAGGTAAGGAATATTTTACAGAGAGAAATAACTATGTAATTCCGCATGACGGGTATGTAAACACAACTGACTTTATAGTAGACGTTGAGGACTATTCAACACAGCTAGATTTATCAATAACATTAAAGTCAAATCCAAAAGGTGAGTATAAGCTATCTTGTATGAAAATCATTGACGAAATTAATAATACTAGATGGTTATTAGGAACATTGGCAAATGCAGTATCAACAAATGCAACTAAATTACCATTAGGAATGAAAATGAAACAACCTCATTATTACTTAAACATAATAGGTTCTTTAATAACAGATATGGAAGCAAGAGGGGTAAAAGAAGCTAATGTTACTTTAGGAGTATTACTACCAGCTAGACAATACTTCAACCTAGAAAAGGAAATGATAGAGCAAATATTATTAGGCGAAATACTCGTAAGTAATAATATTACAGGTGATAACTACAAAATTGTAGTAGACGAAGTTCATATAAAGCCTGAGGCAGTAGTAGCATTTAGTTCATGCTTTATCAAAAATGGAAAAGTAACAGAGTTAGGGCAAGATTTAATTAGTAAATTTAATATCGCAATAGATATTGGGGAAAATACAACTGATATCGCAGGAATTAGGGATGGTAAGCCAGACCCATTAACATTTGACTCATTTGAATATGCTGGTAGTTTATTACTACAATATTTAGAGAGAGAAATATCAAGAGAATTTGACGGTTATATACCAACAATGGACGAACTAAAGAGTATTATATCAACAGGATATATAAATTTAGGGGCATCTAAAGTATGGGCTGGGGAAGCAATATCGTCTGCTAATAGAGAATTTGCTAAGAAATTATTTACTGATTTCACTCAAAGATATTTATTAGGAAAGAACTTAAAGTTACAGCAAATAGCATCATTCATGTTTATAGGTGGAGGAAGTATAGAGATAGATAAAATTACAAGCGTTGGGGAGCATTTTATGAACTTAGTTAAAGAACACTCCAAGTACACAATATCTTTTTCACCAGAGGACATTAGATTGGCCAACATTGGCGGACTAGCTGACATATTAAGAGCATTATATAACGCGTACAAAAAGAATAAAAAATAATGAATAAATATACTGTAGAACTTGTATTCAGGGGGATCGACCCCCGAATACAAGAAAAACTTAAAAAGCTAGCCGAAGATAATGTACTTGGAGAGTATATAGAGAACATAATATTGGCCCACGAGATTGAGTTACTTGAGAACAAACTTAGACAAGAGTATGACAGTGAAATAAGGAGTATAAAAAGAAAAGTTAGTAGATTAGAAGAAAGAATAATAGCCCTTGAGAATAGGAAGTTTGTGGATAGTGCCGAGGAGGAAATTGAAGATAAATCAGAAGACGGTGACGTGGAAGAGTTTGAGGACGACGCATTGAACTTTATAAATAATTTAATGAGTATTTAAAATTAGGGCTGAGGGGAGGTTAGAGAATTCTTAATAATTAAGAATTCGAGAACTATGGATGAGAGAGATAAGTTAGTTTGTGAATTATACAAAAAAGGATTACCCATAGTGGAAATATCCGAAAAAGCTGAGATATCCCATAGTACAATCTACAGTATATTGAAAAAGCATGAAGTACCTTTGAGAGCGGAAATATATCAAAGAAAGAAAGCAAGGTTAATAGAAACAATATGTTGGAATTTTGATAACGGTTATGACATAGAAAAAATAGCAGAAAAGTTAGGGATTAGTAAAGCTAATGTAGTAGGCGTATTGAAAGCCTACAGAGAGGAAGAACTAAATAAGTACATTCGACAAAAGAAAAGAGAAGCTCGTCAAAGAGAGCAAGAAGAAATGTTAAAAAGAGCAAGAGAAAGAAGTAATAAGAGTGGTAAATTTGACCACTTAAAAGGAATGTTAGCAAGACAAGCACAAAAGGACGCCGAGTGGGAACAAGAGCATGGGTATTCTAGATATGCTATAGGGTTAGACGCTATTTTGAAAAATGCTAGAATGATAACCCCTGAGGAGCAGAAAAATATATTGATAGCTAAAGATTTTACCGACGGTGTGCCTATACAGGAAATACTAAAAAAGCATAAAATAACTCAAGAAGAGTTTTCAAGAATATTTGAGGCTGATTTCGATAATGAGCCTGGATATTTCCCAGACAGACCTCCATTGGATGTGTAAGCCATGAAAGAGGTAATATTGTTAGGAATAATAATATTAGTCGGATACTATTTAATTAAACATATATCAGGTGGGATTATAATGGGTGTTACAATAGCTGTATCACTCTTAGTAGTTTATATAATAATCACGAGAGTATTATTTATAAATATACCACCTGATATTAATTTACCTAAATTGTTTAAAAGTACTGACCAACATATAGAGCAGATAGAAGAAAACAATAGTAAGTATGAGTATAGAAAAGTGTTCCATGAGGAAGGTGAATAATGATGGAATGTTTTTATTGCGGGGCAGAATTAGAATATTATGATTATTACATGCAATACGGTAAAAAGATAGGGGATATTTATATATGTCCTAACCACGAGGGGTTCGAGAGTAAGCAGGAAGTTTTAGATTATTTAGAAACTGATGAAGACGGACTTTTAGATTATTTATCAGAAAACGATTTAGATAGTTGGGAAGACGTGTTATGTGAAAGTAGTGTGCATAGTGTAAGTGGTTCGTTTTACACTGACTCGCAAGGAAATTTATATGAGGGTTATCCTTGCTAAATAGAAAAGATAATAGGAGTTGAGATAATTGGCTAAGGTGAAGGTTACAAAATATGAGGGTAAGAGGTTACATTTAGTGGACGTAAGTGCAGTAGCAAGAACTAAATGGTGGAACTTTAAGGAATTATCTTGGGTAGTGGACGGCAAAAAGGTAGGGACGGGAGCATTATTTGCGGTTTTATCATTACTCAAGGATATTCCTTTAACTGATAATATATTATTCTGTTTTGATTTTGGTGGGAACAGTCGAAAAAGTGAATATGGCGGCTATAAGGAGAATAGGCAGTCAGCAGATAGTGATTATTATGTGCAGATAAATAAATTAAGGGATATATTAGTTAGTTGCGGATTTGAGATATTAGGACAGGAAGGGTATGAAGCAGACGACTTTATAGTAGGGGCAGCTGAATATTATAAAGATAAGTATGATTATATATTTTTATACTCAAACGATATGGACTTAACTCAGTTAGTAGACGAGAAAGTTATATATAAAAGTATAAGGTCAAACCAATCAGATATAACTATAAAGAACTATGAGAAAGAGTTAAAAATTCCGTATAATACAGTAGTTTTATATAAAGCGACTGTAGGTGACGCTTCGGATAATATAAAAGGAATACCAAGATTTGGTGCAAAGAAATTCGAGAAATTTATTGAAGAGGTAGCAAAAGAGTACGATTTGAAAACAATAAGAAAAGAAGGTTTAGAAAGAGAGATAATAAATAATTATAAAGGTTTTAAGGATGACGAGAGGCAGTGTGCTTTAGAATCATTAAATGTAGTTTTACACAGACTACCTAATAATTATCACTTTGAGGAAACCTTTGAGAAGGAAATAAATAAAGATTTATTAATGTGGAATTTAAACAGATACGGGATGAAGTCAATAGTGCAGAAATTAACAGAACAAGGGTTTTCAAGTAGAAGTCCTTACTTTTAAGATGACACCCAAAATGAGAAAAAGACTTGAAAAATAATTACACTATAGAAACTAAAAAGGCTTGAATAAATAGGATTTGTCTGATATAATACACTAAAAAGTAATATATACTTGAAAGAAATTAAAGGGAGGCGTAAAATTATGACCGAAAGATACGAGGTAGTAAAGACACTAATTATAGGTAATCAAAGTGTGAAGACTTCAGTTGACAAGAAAGGTAACGTGAGGGTTACACACCACAAAAAGGCAGTCGGATACGTGTTAAAAGATTTAACTACAGGGGAACTAATTGCAGTAAGTCATTTAGAGGCGGCAGAATTAGCGGTTAAATATGGCATGACAAACGCTAACGTCGTGGTACATACGACACAAAATGCTGATGGAACACTAAATAGGTCGCCATATATAAAAGCAGCAGCTGGTTGTACACCATTACAGGACCCATATTATGTAGTAAGTCCTGATAGATATTTTGCGGATAATAAGAATGTAAAAGTATCTCCGCAATTAGCACAAGATTTAATGAGAAGTAAGACAAGCAGAGGTAGCGGAAGTAAATCAGTACCTAAGTATTCAAGAGAAGAGTTAATGAAGATTATAGCTGAGAAAAAAGCTCAGTTAAATAGGTAAAAGAAGTAAAATTATATAAGGATAAAAATAATCTACCAAATGGTAGATTATTTTTGAGTCCGAGAAATTAATTGAAGGTTGAAAGGAGAAAGGACATGGGAGATATGCAAAATTTATTCGAAACACCTAATAAAGCATATATAATAGGGAAAATATTAAGATTAGAAAGTAGAGGTGTCCATGACGGTGTAAATCAAGTACTAGTATGTGTTGAGGATTTGAGAGAATCAAAAAAGAGAAATCACGCATTAGTATTATTACCTGATTGTGCAAGCACTAATGAGTTAATTGAGAAAAACGCAATTATACATGCTGAAGGTATATTAACGGCATCATATACTTTTAATAATTTAGAGAAAAAACACATATTTATAGTGCCTAATACAGTAAAAGAACTGCCTGAGGATTTTAAATTAGACACTATCGACGAATTTTACTTAAATTATACTCTGTATAATAGAGTTATATTGAGGGGAGTAATTAGTAGTGAACCTACAACTAGATATATAGATTCTGTAGGTAGAAGTTTAATGAGATTTAAATTGAATTTCTTAGGTGACGGAGGAAGAGAAAAGAATATAAACTGTACACTATGGGAAACTGTTAATGACTTATCTCATATTAAAAAAGGTGACGAAGTGGGAATAATAGCTAGTTTTAATATAACAAATAGATATACCCTAAGTAGGGAAAGGTCAGAGGCAGAAAATAAAGAAACTAAAGAAACTAAGGATTACACATCTTATAATTTGTTAGTACAAAAGATATACGACTTAGGTAGAAGTCCTGAGGCAATAGCAGAGGAAATTTACGTTAAGGATTAGTATAAATTAAATTGGAGGCTTGAAAAATATGAGATTTAACAAAACGTACCGACCTATAAATTTTGACAGTTATATAGGTAACGAGGTAACAAAAAGAAAATTAATAAATATGTTAAAAAATGGAACGGTACCTCACAGTTGTATATTCGAGGGTGATAGGGGTTGTGGAAAGACAACAATAGCTAGAATACTGGGTAAGACCCTATTGTGTAAAAGTCCTAGAGAGGACGGAACAGCCTGTGACGAGTGTAGTAACTGTGTAAAGATAAATGAGAAATTTATAGGTGAGGGTGGAAGAGTACCAGGAGTACCTATTCAAGAAATAGATATTAACTCTACGGGTAAGAAGGATGACATACTTGATTTAATCGAAGACATGAGAACTAGACCAATGGGAAATAGTAAAAAGGTATATATACTGGACGAGATACAGGTAATGAGTAAGCAAGCACAATCATCATTACTGAAAGTACTAGAGGAACCTAATGAATGGTTATATATATTCTTATGCACAACGGACCCAGAGAATTTATTAGTTCCAATAAGGTCAAGGTTAGTGCCTTTTAAGATAAAAAGACCTACAACAAAAGAGATAGCGAAAAGGTTACAAGATATTTGTTTAGCTGAGGGTATAGCCCACGATATAAAGGCATTAGAGTTAATAGTAAAAGTAGCGAATAGGATACCTAGAGACAGTATAAAGCATTTAGAAACTTTGGCAACATCTAATGAGGAAATAACCTATGAAGTAGTTCAAAGGGATTTAGAGGTAGTGAGGTTAGATACTTATATAGACTATATGGAAGTATTAAATAAAGATATTTTCCACGCCTTAGCCTTTATAAATGGTTTACATGAGAACTACGGGTTAGACTATGAGGAGTTCTTAAATAACTTAGCTGAATTTGCTATAGACGCTTTCAATTTAAAGACAGGGGTAGCCTTAGATATGTATACTGAGGAAGAGGCTAAACAGATGAAGAAAGCTTTTAAGACAATGAATATAGAAGACTTGGTTAAGTTATTGAACTTAATAGAGGCCGCTTTAAAATTAAAAAATAATCCAAGATACGCCTTAGTAATGCTAACATTAAAGATGGGATTTCCTGAGTACTTTGGGCAATCGACAGCTTCAGAAGTTGCTAGAGACCTAAAAAGAGAGGAATCAATATCAATAAAGAAATACAAGGAAAACAAGAAAATACCTATAAGTAATGACAGTGACGACGGGGTAATAACTGAGGCGGATTTAGCCAATTTATTCCCAGATAGCTTTATAGTAGAAGAATAAGAAAATTAGAAGGGAAGATAAATATATGAAAATTATAAAGAGTTATACTTACCAAGAGCAAATAGAGGATTTAGCAAAAGCAACAGGTTTACCTAAGCATGTAGTGAAAAGATTTTTACAATATCAAAGACAGTTCGCACAAGACAAGATGAGACTGGGTTTAGCATATCCGTTAAAAGGTATAGTAAAAATTGAACCAAGACCAAAAGGTGAAGAAATTGTATTAACGGCTACAGTTGCACAATCTGTAATTAGGCCTGTAACAATAAAGTATTTATCCGAGGAATCAGTATTAGACGAAATTGAGAAGAATACTATAGAGGACGAGGACTTAATTTAACCTAAATTGGCAATTCATCTCCCAACTTCTGTAAGTGGGAGATGAATTGCCAAAAATGTTTGACGAATATATTGTGGAGTATCAATTAATGCAATAAAACGATATATAAAAGACCAAGGAAAGTGATGTGTAATTATGTTAAAAGCATACAAATTTAGATTATATCCTAATAAAA
>ERZ773359.6489-NODE-6489-length-10288-cov-4.917229_pt1 | contig 10288 bp, 15 predicted proteins | sample MGYA00374955_ERZ773359 | MGnify/ENA primary metagenome ERZ773359 (study PRJEB29098, sample SAMN04486028) | biogas fermenter metagenome | study: EMG produced TPA metagenomics assembly of the Biogas fermentation microbial communities from Germany - Plant 4 DNA1...
CACGTTCCGGTGGCGGCGTACGGCCAGGTTTTGAAGGCGGACAAATGCCACTTCATCGTGCACTGCCCAAAAGGGGTTTTACCAGTATTTTTAAGAAAGAATATAACGAAATTAATGTGGCTCAATTAAATGTTTTTGCCGATGGCACAGAAGTTACCCCGGCACTTTTGCAAGAAAAAGGATTGATTAAATCTTTTAAAGACGGAGTGCGGGTACTTGGTAATGGTGAACTGAAAAGGGCACTTACTGTCAAAGCGCAGGGCTTTACTAAAACGGCGGTGGAAAAAATTGAGGCTGCCGGCGGCAAAGTAGAGGTGATTTAAAGTGTTGGAAACGCTCCGCAGTGCCTGGAGAATTAAAGAACTGCGTCAGCGTATCACCTTTACGCTGCTGATGCTGGTGGTTTTCCGCCTCGGCTCCCACGTGCCGGTACCCGGGGTGGACCCGGCGCAAATTGCTAATTTTTTCAAAGCAAGCAATCTTTTTGGCCTGTTTAATGTTTTTGCCGGTGGTGCCTTGGAAAACTACACAATCTTTGCGATGGGTGTTTTCCCTTATATAAACTCCTCCATTATTGTCCAATTGCTAGGTGTGGTCATTCCCAAGTTTGAGGAATGGGCGAAAGAAGGTCCGGAAGGACAAAGGAAAATGCAGCAGGTAGTACGCTATGGCACTGTTGTCTTGGCACTGGTGCAGGCGACCGGCATGACGCTTGGTCTATTCCGCGGTGCTGTTTTAAACCCCGGCACTTTCACCTATCTCACCATTATTGTCTCTTTAGTTGCCGGTACAGCCTTCTTAATGTGGTTGGGGGAACTTATTACCGAGAAGGGAATTGGTAATGGTATATCCGTTATCATTTTCGCCGGTATTGTTTCGCAATTTGGTCCCGGTGTACTGCAAATTTATAACTTACTGCGCCTAGGCCAGCTAAATATCTTTGTCCTTTTGCTGATCATTTTGATTATGCTGGCACTTATTGTCGGGATTATCGCCTTGGAAGAAGGACAGCGCCGTATTCCGGTCCAGTATGCAAAAAGAGTAGTGGGGCGTAGAATGTATGGGGGACAATCCACACATATTCCTTTTAAAGTTAACCAAGCCGGTGTCATCCCCGTTATTTTTGCTTCAACTCTTTTGATGTTTCCCAGTACAATAGCCGGTTTTATTGATCACCCCGTTGCTAAATGGATCTCAAGGGTGTTTGCGCCCGGTACAGTTGTGCATACCATACTTTTCGTTTTGTTCATTCTCTTTTTTGCCTATTTTTATACTTCCATTCAGTTTGATCCTTATAAAATAGCCACTGATATGAAAAAATACGGTGGTTTTATACCCGGATTACGACCTGGGAGGCCCACTGCGGAGTTTCTCGGACGGGTGTCCAGCCGATTAACACTTGCCGGCGCTTTAGCGCTGTCACTAATTGCTGTATCACCCGTAATTCTGCAAGCTATTTTTAAAGTTAATATAATTTTTGGCGGTACTGGAATGATTATCGTCGTCGGTGTCGTCCTTGAAACCATGAGGCAAATTGAAAGCTACTTGCTGATGAGAAACTACCAGGGCTTTATGAAATAATGGAGGCCTGTATGATTACCATAAAATCTCAGCGGGAAATTGAACTCATGCGTACCGCCGGTCGTGTGGTGGCAGAAGTTTTACAGCTGCTGGAGCAGGCTGTTCGCCCTGGAATTACAACTGCAGAATTAGATAAAATCGCAGAAAGGCATATTCGTAAGGCAAACTGTGAACCTGCTTTCTTGGGATATCATGGCTTTCCCGCCACAATTTGTACCTCAGTGAATGAGGAAGTGGTGCACGGTATACCCAGTTTGCGCAAACTGAAAGAAGGCGACATAGTTAGTATCGATGTGGGTGCGGTATATCAGGGGTATTACGGAGATGCTGCTGCTACTTTTCCGGTGGGAGAAGTTGATGAGGAAAGTTTACGTTTAATTGCTGTGACACGGGAATCATTATATCGGGGTATTGCCATGGCGAGAGCCGGGAATCGTTTAACCGATATTTCACACGCTGTGCAGGAGTATGTAGAGCAGCATGGCTTCTCTGTCGTTAGGGAATATGTCGGACACGGTATTGGCAACCAGATGCATGAAGAACCCCAGGTTCCCAATTTTGGCAGACCGGGGCGTGGGCCGCGGCTGCAGGCCGGCATGGCCTTGGCCATTGAGCCTATGGTTAATGCAGGAACTTGGCGGGTGGAAACATTACAGGATAATTGGACAGTGGTAACCAAAGATGGTAAGCGATCTGCCCATTTTGAACATACCATTATTATCACTGACGAGGAACCTGTGATAACAACCGCACTCTAGCAAGGGGTTTGCAAAAAAGCACCTGCAAAGTGAAGGGAGAATGAAAGATGAATAAAACGCCAAATATTGGCGATTTGGTTTACTCTCTTGCAGGCCGTGACTCCGGTAAATATTATCTGGTTGTTGGTTTTGACGGACCGCATATGGTTCTGCTGGCCAACGGCTTAAACCGCCCCCTTAAGCGCCCAAAAAGAAAAAATCTTCGTCATTTGCAGATTCACCGACCCGGACCTGCCGAGCTTGTGGAAAAATTACAGCAACGCAAAGCGCGCGATGAAGAAATTGCACGGGCGATCTGTAGTATGGTTAGGGAAGACCAGCCTGGGGGAGAAAGGGAGGGAAAAGAACCTGATGTCGAAGAAAAAAGATGGTATTGAAGTAGAAGGAACGGTCATAGAGCCTTTACCGAACGCAATGTTTCGTGTAGAACTTAAAAACGGACATAAGGTGCTGGCCCATGTTTCGGGAAAAATCCGCATGAATTTTATTCGTATCCTCCCAGGGGACAGGGTTTTAGTGGAATTATCCCCGTATGATTTAACACGTGGTCGGATTACCTACCGTTATAAGTAGACGCCAAAAGGAGGTTTTAGGGTGAAAGTTAGACCATCTGTGAAACCCATTTGCGAAAAGTGCAAAGTCATTAAGCGCAAAGGTAAAGTCATGGTGATCTGTGAAAACCCGAAACATAAACAAAGACAGGGTTAATTGTATAAAAAGGGAAAAGTCTGGAAATTCTAATTCTGTTGCAAAGAAATGGAGGTGCAAATCCTATGGCGAGGATTGCCGGAGTCGATCTGCCGCGTGACAAGCGTATAGAAATCGCTCTTACCTATATCTATGGTATTGGTCGCAAAACTGCTCGAGACATCCTGAATCAGACTGCGATTAATATGGATACACGTGTCCGGGATCTGACAGAAGACGAAGTTAACAGATTGCGTGAATATATTGATAAAAACTATAAAGTGGAAGGTGACTTACGCCGTGAAGTGGCAATGAACATTAAACGTTTAATGGAAATTGGCTGCTACCGCGGTATCCGTCATCGCAAGGGCTTACCTGTCCGTGGACAAACGACAAAAAATAATGCCCGTACACGTAAAGGTCCGAAACGCACGGTTGGAGTGAGACGCAAAAAGTAAGACGATAGGGGGGAAATGTCTTGGTAGCGCGTAAAAGATCCGCACGTCCCAGAAGACGTGAGCGTAAAAATATTCAGCATGGTGTTGCGCATATTAAGTCCACATTTAACAATACGCTGATTACCATTTCAGATTTACAGGGAAACGCTATTTCTTGGGCCAGTGCCGGTACTGTTGGTTTTAAAGGATCCCGTAAGTCAACTCCTTTTGCAGCTCAAATGGCGGCAGAAAGTGCAGCAAAAGCCGCAATGGAGCATGGCATGAAAGAAGTGGAAGTGTATGTTAAAGGCCCGGGTTCAGGCCGTGAGGCAGCCATTCGTGCTCTTCAGGCCGCTGGACTAGAAGTAAACTTAATTAAGGATGTAACACCTATTCCACATAACGGTTGCCGTCCGCCCAAACGGCGTAGAGTATAATCAAAGGAGGTTAGTAGTCTATTGGCTAGATATACAGGAGCTGTCTGCAGGCAGTGCCGCCGTGAAGGCTTAAAGCTTTATCTCAAAGGCGAACGCTGCTATACAGAAAAATGTAGTGTAGATCGCAGATCTTACGCGCCCGGCCAACATGGTCAACGCCGTAGAGGCAAAGCTTCTGAATACGGTTTACAGCTTCGTGAAAAACAAAAAGCACGCCGTATTTACGGCGTACTGGAGAAGCAGTTTCGTAAGTATTTCAAAGAGGCTGATCGCCGTAAGGGCATCACAGGTGAAAATCTACTTCAAATCCTGGAGTCCCGTCTTGATAATATTGTTTATCGCATGGGGTTTGCTCTTTCTCGTTCTGAGGCCCGTCAATTGGTAAGGCATGGTCATTTTACTGTAAACGGTAAAAAAGTTACAATCCCATCTTACCAAGTACGTCCTGGAGATGAAGTGGCTGTCCGGGAAAGCAGTCGCGGTAAGGGCCGTTTTAAAGAGCTTGCGGAGCTAACACATAATCAAGGAACAATGGAATGGCTGGAAGTAGACCGTGAGAATATGACAGGCAAGGTTATTCGTTTACCCAACCGTGATGAAATCGATATACCCATTGCCGAGCATCTCATCGTTGAGCTCTATTCCCGCTAATTCATGAGTGGAAAAAGAACTGCCCTCGCATTGGTATGGAATGAGAAGGAGGGTTAAACTTTGATTGAGATTGAAAAACCAAGGATTGAACGTATCGATGATGACAATGATATAAGATATGGAAAGTTTGTCATTGAGCCTTTGGAGCGAGGTTATGGGATCACACTTGGCAACTCGCTGCGTCGTGTCCTTCTTTCTTCGCTTCCGGGTGCAGCTGTTACTTCAGTAAAAATAGACGGAGTGCTGCATGAATTTTCAACCATTCCCGGAGTTGTGGAGGATACCACTGAAATTATCCTTAACTTGAAACAATTAGCCATGAAGATTCATTCGGAGGAACCGCAAACTTTAATAATTTCAGCTGAGGGCCCGGGAGAGGTTACTGCTGGTGATATTAAGTTGCCGGCGGACGTAGAAATTCTTAACCCAGATTTGCATTTGGCTACTTTAGAAGAAGGTGCCAGACTTTTCATGGAGTTAAATGCGACTAACGGTCGTGGCTATGTGCCTGCTGAACGGAATAAGGAAACGGGGCAGCCTATTGGCGTGATACCTATCGATTCCCTGTTTTCGCCTATCCGCCGCGTCAACTATCAGGTTGAGGATACCCGTGTTGGTCAGCATACGGACTATGATAAGTTAACACTGGAAGTCTGGACAGACGGCAGTATTCATCCTGATGAGGCCATTAGTCTGGGTGCCAAAATTCTTTCCAAGCATCTTAGCCTTTTCATTAATCTTACAGAAAAAGTGGCAGATGTGGAGATCCTTGATGAAAAAGAAGAGGATGATAAAGCAAAAATTCTGGAAATGTCCATTGAAGAATTAGACCTTTCCGTTCGTTCCTATAACTGTCTCAAACGCGCCGGCATTAACACAGTAGGAGAGTTAATCCAGAAGACCGAAGAAGAAATGATGAAGATACGTAACCTTGGAAAGAAATCTTTAGAAGAAGTAACTAATAAATTAAAGGAACTTAATCTATCTCTGCGCGACAGCAATGAGTAAAGGAGGGAGGAGCCATGGTACTACGCAAATTCGGCCGTCGTAGTGATCATCGCCGTGCGATGCTGCGTAACTTGGTAACTTCAATGATTCTTGCCGAAAGAGTCAAAACCACGGAGGCAAAAGCAAAGCAAATCCGCAGCATTACAGAAAAAATGATTACCCTCGGGAAACGTAAAGATTTACATGCGCGCCGCCAAGCTTTGGCCTATCTCTTGGATGAGACTGCGGTAAAAAAACTATTTGATGAAATAGCCCCTCGCTATGAAGGGCGTCAGGGCGGATATACCCGTATCCTGAAGGTAGGCAGACGCCGTGGTGATGCTGCACCGATGGCAATTATTGAGTTTGTGTAGATAAAAAATAAAGGAACAAGAAAATCGACCCTTTATATGTCGATTTTCTTTGTAGTGGCCGCTATTTTCGATCCCACACCGGGGGGTGAGTCCAATCGAAATAATCAAAGCAGTAGGACTTGGACATCGATATGAAAAAGAAGATGAGGGTGAATTTTGGGCACTACGCGAGATTAATCTTTCGATAAAAAGAGGGGAATTTGTTGCCATTTTGGGTCCCAATGGTTCGGGGAAATCAACGCTGGCCAAACATTTCAATGCGCTTTTGCTACCTACATGCGGGGAACTTTATGTAAACGGCCTTGATACCAAGGATGAGAACAATCATTGGCAAATTAGGCAGTCAGCCGGCATGGTTTTTCAGAATCCTGATAACCAGATTGTTGCCACTACCGTGGAAGAAGATGTGGCTTTTGGCCCCGAAAATCTTGGCCTGCCGGCATCTGAAATTCGGCAGAGGGTAGATGAAGCTTTGACAATTGTGGGAATGTCGGCCTATAAAAAGCATGCACCCCATTTGCTGTCCGGGGGACAAAAACAAAGGGTGGCAATTGCAGGTGTACTTGCCATGCGCCCACAATGTTTAATTTTAGATGAACCTACCGCCATGTTGGATCCGCGCGGCCGGCGAGAAGTTTTGGAAACAGTGACCCGCTTAAATAAAGAAGAAGGCATCACCGTCATATTAATAACACACTTTATGGAAGAGGCGGTTGCAGCAGACCGGATTGTTATTTTAGAAAATGGCTCCATTGCTTTAATAGGTACACCGCAAGAGATTTTCCCCAGAGTAAATGAACTGCAGGCGCTGGGTTTGGCTGCACCGCCTATTGCCGAATTGGTCAATGAGTTGCGTTTGGCCGGTGTGGATCTTCCTCCTTCTATACTGACGGTAGATGAATTGGTGGAGCAACTATGCTGTTAACAATGGAAAATGTAAGTTATACTTATATGCCGGGAACGCCTTTTGAAGTAAAAGCCCTCAAAAATATTAATTTAGATATTGATAAAGGTGACTATCTTGCCATTATTGGTCAAACCGGTTCCGGCAAGTCTACCTTGGTGCAGCATTTAAATGGTTTACTGCACCCCACTACGGGAAGAATTCTTCTAGATGGCAAAGAAGTAAAAAGTAAAGCTGATTATTTGGCATTGAGACGCCGCGTTGGCCTGCTTTTTCAGTTCCCTGAACATCAATTGTTTGAAGAAACTGTTTTTGCGGATGTGGCATTTGGTCCTAGAAACATGGGTTTAAGTGAAGATGAGGTTAGAGAGCGTGTGGAAAAAGCATTAATTGCTGTAGGTTTGCCCCTTGAGCTGCAAAGCCGCTCTCCCTTTTCCTTGTCCGGAGGCCAAATGCGCCGTGTGGCCATGGCCGGAGTATTGGCCATGCAGCCGGAAGTATTAATTTTAGATGAGCCTGCTGCAGGCTTGGATCCACGGGGCAGAGCAGAGATTTTTGCACAAATAGATAAGCTGCACCGGGAGAATGGCCTAACGGTGGTATTGGTTTCCCACAGCATGGAGGATGTTGCCAGCAGAGCAAAACGCTTACTTGTTTTAGCTAACGGACAAGTAAAATTGCAGGGTACGCCGGCAGAAGTATTTACTGACGGCGCGGAGTTGGAAAAATTAGGCTTGTCCCTGCCACAAATGGCGTTGTTGATGCATCGTTTACGGCAGGCAGGACGAGATGTGCCCACAAATATTTTTAGTGTGGCCGAAGCCTGTGAAGCCATCTTACGCATGCTGGAGGTGCAGAAATCATGAGTATCATGAAAAGTATTACCATCGGTCAATTTGTACCGGGAGACTCATTAATGCACCGCCTGGATGCAAGGGCTAAATTTATAGCTTTAATTTTTCTCATTATTGCTGTTTTTGCTGTGAATAGCTTTGTGGGTTATGCAATTTTAGCCGCCATTATTTTTTCTCTGCTGTTTTCATCAGGTATGCCCCTGCGCTATTTTTTCCGTGGTTTGCGCCCCGTGTACTACATTATGACTTTTACTTTTCTAATTCATCTTATTTTTACTAAAGGCGGCAATGTGCTACTGCGTTTTGGCGGTATCACGGTAGAATCTCATGGTGTGTATTTGGGGCTATTTATGGTTTTGCGGATTGTTTTTCTTGTTGTGACCACCTCATTACTTACCTTAACGACCTCCCCCATTGCTTTAACAGATGCTTTGGAATATTTAATGAAACCGCTGCGCAAAATTGGTGTTCCCGCCCATGAGATTGCCATGATGATGACAATTGCGCTGCGTTTTATCCCTACTCTAATGGAGGAAAGCGAGAAAATAATGAAGGCGCAGATGGCGCGCGGGGCAGATTTTGAAAGTGGGAATATCTATCGTCGCGCCAAAAGCCTTGTACCCCTACTGGTTCCTTTATTTGTTTCTTCTTTCCGGCGAGCCGACGACTTAGCCGTTGCTATGGAAGCCCGTTGTTACCGTGGTGGGGAAGGACGTACAAGGTTAAATGAATTAAAAGCAGGACCGCGAGACTTTATTGCCGTTGCCTGTACAATTTTACTAGTGGTCTTCATTAAATGGATTAAGGTTTAACAAATAACAGGCAGCTCATTTTCTACTGAAGGGGAAGCCCTGATGAAGAATATTAAATTAATTTTATCTTATGACGGAACTAACTACTGCGGTTTTCAGCGCCAAAAAAACGGCATTACAATTCAGGAAAAATTAGAGCAGGCTATACAAACTGTTTTTGGTAAGGCGATCCGCCTCACTGCAGCAGGTCGTACAGATGCCGGAGTGCATGCACTAGGTCAAGTTGTTAATTTTAGGGTCGCCACTTCAATTCCCATTGACCGCATTCCATATGCTTTAAATGCAAATTTGCCAAAAGATATAATAGTTAGGTCTGCAGAAATTGTTCCTGCTGATTTTCACGCCCGCTACAGCGCCAAAAGTAAAGTGTATCGTTACACCATCGACAATGCAGAGTACCCCCGGGTGTTTACGCGGCACTATAGTTTCCATATTGGCTATCCTCTTAATCTTGCCCTCATGCAGGAAGCAGCCGAAGCGCTATTGGGAAAACATGATTTCAAATCCTTTATGGCCAGCGGCAGCTCGGTGCAGACCACGGAGAGGCATCTAATGCGTCTGGATGTAGAGGAAAGGCAACAGTACATTGAGATAACAGCGGAAGCAAATGGTTTCTTATACAACATGGTGCGCATTATCGTAGGAACACTAATTGAAGTTGGACGCGGTAAACGTCCTCCCGATCTTACCCCCGTGCTTAAAGCGCGCAACCGTGCCGCCGCGGGATGGACAGCACCACCACATGGTTTAGTTATGCTTGAGGTAAAATATTAATAATTGCCTGCTGTCACTGATATTTACTTGACAGCTGCAAGACCATATTATAAAATATTTTTGTGTCAATTCGCCGTTTCTGCCCCGTTAGCGGCGTATTGCAGATGTTTTCTGATCAAGGAGGATAAGTATGCATACCACATTTATGCCTAAGGCCGGGCAGGTCGAACGGAAATGGTATATCCTTGATGCCGCCGACAAGCCCTTGGGCAGAGTAGCTACAGAAGTTGCCCGCATTCTTCGCGGCAAACATAAACCAATTTATACACCTCATGTGGATACCGGTGATCATGTCATTGTGATCAACGCCGCAAAAGCTGTGCTCACCGGGAAAAAAGCAGAGCAGAAATTTGCTTATCGCCACTCCGGTTATCCTGGTGGGTTAAAAAAGGTTTCCTATGGCACCCTAATGGCAACTAAACCAGAAAGGGCTGTAATGCTAGCAGTGAAAGGGATGCTGCCGCGTAATCGACTGGGACGTGCGATGTTGAAGAAAGTTCGCGTTTATGCCGGCAGTGAGCATCCCCATGAAGCACAACAGCCTGAGGTCTGGACATTTTAGGGTAGAAAGGAGGAAACTTAGTGGCACAGGTTCAATATTATGGTACCGGTCGTAGGAAAAATGCCATAGCCAGAGTTCGCCTTGTTCCCGGTAGCGGAGAAATCATCATTAATGGTAGAACACTCGATGACTACTTTGGCATGGAAACATTAAAGTCTATTGTACGTCAACCTTTAGCACTAACGGATACTGTAGGCAAGTTTAACGTGATTGCCAATGTTAAAGGCGGAGGAACCACAGGGCAAGCCGGCGCGATTAGACATGGCATTGCTCGCGCCCTTTTACAAGCTGACGGTAATTACCGTCCAGCTTTAAAAAGTGCCGGTTTTCTCACCCGTGATCCGCGGATGAAAGAGCGTAAGAAATACGGTCTAAAGAAAGCCCGGCGTGCACCGCAATTTTCCAAGCGTTAATGTTGTTGTTTATTTACACACGAGTTTGTTTACAATTACAAAGTTTGCTTATCGCAA
>ERZ773359.6491-NODE-6491-length-10278-cov-4.980828_pt1 | contig 10278 bp, 10 predicted proteins | sample MGYA00374955_ERZ773359 | MGnify/ENA primary metagenome ERZ773359 (study PRJEB29098, sample SAMN04486028) | biogas fermenter metagenome | study: EMG produced TPA metagenomics assembly of the Biogas fermentation microbial communities from Germany - Plant 4 DNA1...
TCTGCCTTCTCCTGCTCATTATAGGCAAAATAGCTTTTCCCTTTTACGGTGATTTCAAATAGCGGGGATTCGGCTATATATACCTTGCCCTTTTCAATCAGGGTAGGCGCAAGACGGTATATCATGGCAAGAATAAGTGTTCTTATCTGATAGCCGTCCACATCGGCATCTGTACAGATAATTATTTTGCTCCACTTAAGATTGTCAATGTCAAAGGAGTTGAGACCCTTGGCATGTTTGCTGTTGATCTCCACACCGCATCCCAGAACCTTGATAAGGTCGGTGATTATTTCACTTTTGAATACCTGGTGCAAATCGGCTTTAAGGCAATTGAGAATCTTTCCGCGGACGGGCATTACAGCCTGGAAACTGCTGTCGCGGGCCATTTTTACAGAACCTAACGCGGAGTCTCCTTCCACTATATACAGTTCTCTTATGCTTACATCCTTGCTCCTGCAATCCACAAATTTCTTGACCCTGGCAGAAATATCCATATTGCTGCTCAGCTTTTTCCTGACATCAATCCTTGCCTTCTCAGCAGATTCACGGCTTCTCTTGTTGATTAGAACCTGAGCGGCTATTCTGTCAGCCTCTTCCTTGTTCTCTATAAAGTAGACCTCAAGCTGCTCTTTTAAAAAGTTTGTAATCGCTTCCTGAATAAAACTGTTGCTAATAGCTTTTTTGGTCTGGTTTGCATAGCTGGTCATTGTAGAGAAGGTGTTGGTAATAAGGATAAGGCTGTCCTCAATATCACTGAAGGTAATCTTGGTCTCATTCTTGTTGTATTTGTTGTTGTTTTTCAGGTATTTATCAAGCTCGGCGACAAAAGCGGCTTTCACTGCCTTGTCCGGGGCCCCTCCGTGCTCCAGCCAGCTTGAGTTATGATAATACTGAATGGTATTTACTTCGTTGTTAAAGCAAAAGGCAATCTGCATTTTGACCTTGTATTCAGGTTTGTCCTCCCTGTCCCGGCCCTTTGCGGATCCCTCGAAAAAGACAGGTTTGGTCAGCCCCTTATCTCCGCTCAATTCTGCCACATAGTCCACAATACCATTTTCATATCTGAAAGTTTCTGTCGTTCCCTGGATTTCATCAATAAATTCAAAAGTCAGCCCTGCATTTACTACAGCCTGTTTTTTAAGAACATCCCTGAAGAATTCAGCGGGGATTTTTATATCGGTAAATACCTCCAGGTCAGGTTTCCAGGTCTGAATGGTACCTGTATGCTCATAATCCCATTTGGTCTTTTTAAGACCTCCGATGTTCTCACCTTTTTCAAAATGCAGCTCATATTTATACCCGTCACGAAATACAGTCACATCCATCCATTCGGAACTGTACTGGGTTGCGCAGGCTCCCAGGCCATTAAGGCCAAGGGCGAACTCATAGTTTTCGCCGGTATTGTTGGCATATTTTCCTCCGGCATAAAGCTCACAGTATACAAGCTCCCAGTTATACCTCTCTTCTTTCTGGTTGTATTCAACCGGAATACCCCTGCCCTGATCTTCCACAGTTATGGAATAGTCCTTATGCCTTATAACACGGATAAAGTTTCCGAAACCTTCCCTGGCCTCGTCTATGGAATTGGAGAGAATCTCAAAAAAGGAATGCTGGCAACCTTCCAGCCCGTCCGATCCGAAGATGACCGCAGGTCTTAAGCGGACCCTGTCCGCGCCTTTTAAAGAGGTGATGCTCTCGTTGTCGTACCTTGTCTTTCGTTTAGCTGACATTTTTTCACTCCTGTTGGTATATTGTCTTTATATTGTCTTTTTATCTACATATTGGTATTTTGACTTTTTTCGAAATAACCCGCTACAAAACACCGCCATAATTATATTACCATTTTACTGATAATTCTTCTTCATTATTGCTGTTGATATTCCCCATATTAATATCGGTACGGATACAGGTTTATCACCATATCTCCTGTAAGTCTGATTCATAAAAGATTTGTGTGTCCTATGATATTTTAACAAACATTTGTTCTTGGCGCAAAGTTTTGATTTGCTGTTGACAAATCATTACTGTTGTTGTACTATTGTATTAAGCACTTAATACAATAGTACAAGGAAGTGAGAAAAGAATGCCATGGGATCTAAAATCAGACCGGCCAATTTACACTCAGCTTATTGAAATGATTGAACTTAAAATATTTTCGGGTGAATATCCCTTAGGTTCCAACCTTCCGTCGGTACGCGATCTGGCAAATGAGGCATCAGTAAATCCGAATACCATGCAAAGGGCACTTGCCAGACTGGAAGAAGACGGCCTTATCGTAACCCACAGAACCAGGGGAAGAACTATTACGGAGGACGCTGATATGATAAAAAAAGCTAAAAGCAGGCTGGCTAAAACTCATATTGCCGGGTTCCTGGAAAAAATGAAACTTATGGGTTTTGATAAAGACGAAGTTTTAGTTCTGATTAATGAAATGATAGAGGAGATGAAAAAATGAATCCAATCCTTGAATGCAGACACCTTTACAAGAATTTCGGGAGCAAGAGTGCTTTAAACGATATTAATTTCAGTATCAACCGGGGACGGATTGTGGGTCTGCTTGGCCCGAACGGCAGCGGAAAAACTACAATAATAAAGCTTGCCAATGCACTTCTTACACCCACAAAAGGTGAAAAACATGGAAACTCATTGTCAGCAAACTCTTAATCTCTGTGATGTGGACTGTAATAAGCCTGATTACCGCATTTATATCCATCCTTATTATTGCCTCAAGGGACATATCCTTCCGGGAAATGCTTGAGCAGTTCAAACATGCCTGGCAGACCGCATACAGCTATTTAGGCTCTTCACTTTGGCTTAATATTGCTGAGATACTGGTAAGCGCCGTTATGAGCTTGATTGCCGGTATATTGGTTATATATGCTTCAATATCAATCGGACACCTATTTAACAAGCACAGAATGCTTACCTCCTTCGGAGCATTCCTTTGTCTTAATACCATTGCGCAGATTATCACTGCCATAGCAACAACCATGATACTGCGGATAACCTTTAATCCTTTGGTACGAACAGAAGTTACGCCATTGGATCCTACTTTTCACAGTTTCATGTGGTGTGCCATAATACTGTCGTTCTTATTTGCAATAGCCTATTATACGATTACGAACCTTATTCTCTCAAAGCGGCTGAATCTTGAATAACGATTGCGTTAAAAAGAACACTCCGGAAGTGACGTTCCGGAGTGTTCTTTTTATCCAGGTTATTTATTTTTCTAAATTATTCTTTTATCAGATTCTTCGAACACTTAATTCTACGAAGCAGGGTCTATTTCCCTCTTTTTGCGTTTTGCAGGCGGCAAGGCTTTCCGGTGCTCGCCAAGTATTAATTCCGGCTGCTGGTTATTGATTACGCATTCTTTCGTAATGATGCACTTTTCAACATCTTCCCTGGAAGGAATGTCAAACATTACATCCAGCATTATGTCTTCCATTATGGCTCTTAAACCACGGGCACCGATTTTTCTTTCAAGGGCCTTGTCGGCAATAGCCTCCAATGCTTCCTGCTCTATTTCAAGCTGAACGCCGTCCAATTCAAAGAGCTTCTTGAATTGTTTCACCAAAGCATTTCTGGGCTTGGTCAGTATATCCACCAGCGCATTCTTGTCAAGCTGATGCAGTGAAACAGTAATGGGAAGTCTTCCTACAAATTCAGGAATGAGCCCGAATTTTAGCAGATCCAGGGGAGTGACCTGTTCGAAAATCTCTCCCACGTCTTTTTCCTTGCGGCTTACCACATTGGCGCCGAATCCCATTGCTTTCTTGCCGGTGCGGTTCTGAATGATCTTTTCAAGGCCGTCGAAGGCACCGCCGCAAATAAACAGGATATTTGTGGTATCAATCTGAATGAATTCCTGGTGAGGGTGCTTTCTTCCGCCCTGGGGCGGTACCGAAGCCAATGTGCCTTCAAGTATTTTCAGGAGGGCCTGCTGAACACCTTCTCCGCTCACATCCCTTGTTATCGAGGGGTTGTCAGATTTTCTCGCAATCTTGTCAACTTCGTCAATGTAAATGATACCTCTTTCTGCCCTCTCAATGTCATAATCCGCTGCCTGAATCAATTTAAGAAGAATATTTTCAACGTCTTCGCCCACGTAGCCCGCCTCTGTCAGAGAGGTGGCATCCGCAATGGCAAAGGGTACATTGAGAATCTTGGCAAGGGTCTGGGCGAGGTAAGTCTTTCCGCATCCGGTGGGGCCCAGCATCAGAATATTACTTTTCTGAATTTCGACATCATGGCGCCCGCCATTGCTTCCGATACGCTTATAGTGGTTGTATACCGCAACTGAAAGCGTACGCTTGGCTCTTTCCTGGCCAATTACATACTCGTCCAGAATCTTTTTGATCTCCTGGGGTTTGGGCAGTTCATCAAGTGTTGGTTCAATGGAACTGTCCTCAAACTCCTCTTCGATTATTTCAGAACATAATTCTATGCATTCATTGCATATATATACTCCGGGGCCTGCTACAATCCTGTTGACCTGCTCCTGCGTCTTTCCGCAGAAAGAGCACTTTACCTGCCGTTTATCTTCGTATCGCGCCATTTATATCACCCCGTCACTCGTCTCTCCATCACCTGATCAACCAAACCGTAATCTTTGGCCTCTGCGGCAGTCATGAAATAGTCTCTTTCTACGTCAATTTCAATTTTGGAGAGGGGCTGGCCGGTCTTTTCAGCCAGTATCCGGTTCAGTACATCCTTTACTCTCAAAATCCATTCGGCATGAATCTTGATGTCTGTCGCCTGTCCTCTTGCACCGCCCAAAGGCTGATGGATCATGATTGTACTGTTTGGAAGTGCAAATCTTTTTCCTTTGGTGCCTGCCGCAAGAAGGAAAGCTCCCATACTTGCTGCCATGCCGACACAAATTGTTGAAACATCGCATTTAATATATTGCATGGTATCATAAATCGCAAAACCTGCAGTGACCGAGCCACCCGGACTGTTTATATAGAACTGAATATCCTTGTCAGGATCTTCAGCTTCCAGGAACAGCATCTGTGCCACAATGAGGCTTGCAGTTACATCATTGACTTCATCACTTAGGACAATAATTCTATCTTTCAAAAGCCTGGAATAGATATCATAGGATCTCTCTCCCCTGCTGCTTTGCTCAACAACAATAGGTACCAATGACATATTAAAGCCTCCTTTACTTATAAATTCTTTTATATACTTAACTTTCTGTCTTCTCTTTAAACGATTTCCCAAATAGCTTATGCTTTTGCGTTCTCCACCAGGAGCGCTATGGTCTTCCTTCTTTCTATGGAATCCTTAATATATTCTATATCGTCAGAACGCAAATGTTTCTTCATTTCTTCCACAGGTTGGTTGTAACGGTCAGCCATTTGCTTCAGTTCCTCTTCATATTCTTCAGGGGTAACCTCGATGTTTTCAACCTCGGCAATCTTATCCATTACAAGCTGGGTCTTGACATCCTCGTAGGCACTTTCCCTGTAGGCCTCCCTGAGCTTGCTTTCTTCCATTCCCATCATCTTCAGATAGCTTTCAAGGCTCATTCCCTGATAGCGGAGCTGCAGGTCAAACTGGTTAAGCATGGCATCCAGACGGCGGTTGACCATAACTTCCGGAATGTCGCACTGTGCGTTATCAACAGCCTTCTTGATGATCTCATCTTCAAATTTGCGGTCAGCCTGTGCCTGTGCCCTTTCAGTGAGTTTCTTCCTGATATCGGCCTTGAATTCATCAAGGGTCTCAAATTCACTTACATCGGAAGCGAACTCATCGTTGATTTCAGGGAGCTCTTTTTTCTTGATCTCATTTATCTTAACCTTGAACAGAGCGGCCTTTCCTTTTAAGTCCTCACTGTGGTAGTCTTCAGGGAAAGTAACATTTACATCAACTTCACTGCCCAGTTCAGCTCCTATAAGCTGGTCTTCAAAGCCGGGGATGAATGTTCCGGAACCTACAACAAGGGTATAGCCCTTGGCTGTTCCTCCTTCAAACTTAACCCCGTCAACGCTTCCTTCAAAATCAATATTGACAGTGTCCCCATCCTGTACAGGGCGGTCTTCTATTGAAATCAGTTTGGAATTTCTCTCAGCTATTCTTTTGAGTTCTTCTTCCACATCGTCATCTGTAACGACAACTTCTTCCTTCTTGGCTTCGAGGCCCTTATAATCGCCCAGAACAACTTCCGGTTTAACAGTCACTGTAGCTGTGAAAATAAAATCCTTACCGCTTCCTATCTGGACTATATCTATTTCCGGACGGTCCACAGGTTCAATATTGTTCTCGTCTATTGCCTTGTCATAGGCATCAGCGCATGCAAAATTTATTGCATCTTCATAAAGTACATGTTCGCCATAATACCTTTCAACCATTGCCCTGGGAGCCTTGCCTTTTCTGAATCCCGGGATATTGAACCTTGACTTGTTTTTCAGGAAAGCCTTGTTCAAATATTCGTCAAAAGCCTTGGCTTCCACCTGGATTTCAAGTTTTACTGTGTTCTTTTCCATTTTTTCGATCTTAACACTCATATTTTTATATCCTCCTAAGATATGTACCATTTATGGACCTATAATTAACCTGGTTTTTCACTTATAAAATGAAAATCCTATTATTTTATAAACTAATTGATTATATCATAGCCAAAATTTTAGAACAACCGGCTTTTACCTAAGAAAACCAACTCATTGCCCGCCCTTAATCATATAATTTTACAGGATTAAAATCAACTATATTGCATGAAACAAGAAGATATCTGATGCCGTCTATTGTTTCGTCCTTCCATGTTTCATTAGCCTTCCCATGAATATGACCATAAATGCATGTTTTTACGTTAAACTCCTTAAGTATTTGAGAGAACTCATTGGGATTGTGTTTTAAATCAAAAGGCGGATAATGCAGCATGGCTATAAGCTCTCCGCCCAGTTTCACGGCTTCCCTGAGGGACAACCTGAGCCTCTCCAGTTCCCGGTTGAAAATCTTTCTGTCTTCCTGGGTGAAATCCTCATCATCCTGGGGCTTCCATCCCCTTGTCCCGCAAATGGTCCGGGAACCTGCCCTGTATGCATTATTATGAAGAATATTAAGTGATGTAAATCCCTTCGCGTCAAAAAAAGACCTGAATTTATTCAAGGTACTCCACCAGTAATCATGATTCCCTTTTGACAATATTTTCTTTCCCGGCAGGGAATCTATAAATTCAAGGTCAGGAGCTGCTTCTTCAAGGTTAATTCCCCAGGATATGTCCCCGGGGATCAACACATAGTCGTCATCATTAATGACTTTAAGCCAGTTCTCCTTTATATTGGAAGGATGATCGGCCCAACCGAAAACATTCATTGGTTTATCGGTCCCAAATGACAGATGCAAGTCTGAAATTGCATATATGGCCATAAACAACTCCGTCAGATTTATTCCTCATTTGACTCTTTTGAGTCAATCAGGGCGAACCGGATGGAACCCTCTGCTGCCACAGCATCCTCCACAGTCGCTTTTACATCCGCTTTTCCCATTCCCCGCCTGAAAGCGGTAAATTCAACATGCAGCTTGAGCACATCTCCCGGGATTACCTGTCTTCTGAACTTGAAATTCTCAACACCGGTAAATACACCTATTTTACCCTTGTTGGATTCCATGAGCATACCTGCCGCACAGGCACACTGGGCGAGGGCTTCGAGGATCAGAACTCCCGGCATAATGGGCTTTCCGGGAAAGTGCCCCTGAAAAAAAGGTTCATTGAATGTGACATTCTTAATACCCGTCGCTTTGGTTCCGGGGGTTAACTGCTGTGCCCCTTCCTCAAAAAATACGGTTACTCTGTCAAGAAGAAGAAACGGATATCTGTGGGGCAGCACTTTCAGTATATCTTCCCCAATAAGCTCTTTCTTTATCAGGTTCAAAGAATATGCGCCTCCTAATCTTGTTCCCAGTTATGGTATATATTCTGGACATCGTCATGATCCTCAAGCCTGTCAATCAGTTTTTCCATGTTCTCTATTGCTTCCGGATCGGTCAGTTTAACATAGGTCTGGGGAATCATGGTCACTTCGGCAGATACAAACTCATATCCCTCTTTTTCCAGGGCCTCACGTACACTTGTGAAGTCATCCGGATCGGTTATGATTTCAAAATATTCATCCTCGGCAAAGAAGTCCGAAGCTCCTGCGTCAAGGGCAGCAATCATAATATCGTCTTCGTTCATGCCTGGTTTTTTCTCTATAATAATTTGCCCTTTTTTATCAAACATAAAAGATACGCAGCCGGTCGTACCCATATTTCCGCCGAATTTATCAAAGAAGTGGCGGACGTCGCCTGCGGTTCTGTTTCTGTTGTCGGTCAACGCTTCAACTATAACCGCAACACCGGAAGGACCATAGCCTTCGTAGGTAATGGCTTCGTAATTGGCGCCATCATTGTCGCCGGCAGCTTTCTTTATGCTTCTTGCTATGGAGTCGTTGGGCATGTTATTTGCTTTCGCTTTTGCAATGACATCTCTTAATCTTGAATTGCTGACAGGGTCCGGACCTCCGGATTTAACAGCAATAGCAATTTCACGGCCCAGTTTGGTAAATAATTTTCCCTTTTGGGCATCGGTCTTTTCTTTTCTGTGCTTGATATTTGACCATTTTGAATGGCCAGCCATATAGAACACCCCTTAAAATAAGTCTAAATCTACGATACTTTATCCATGATTCTTGTTTGATACTTCTTCTGTATCCTTATATTACTCTTTAGTTATCCGGAATTATTTTCCCGTTTGCATCAAGTTTGACCTCTTTAGTACCTTTAACCTCGATCCTTAATGCCCCGCTGGTAATCTCCCGGACCTGCTGCTGTAAAAATTCCATTTTCTCAGGAGGAGAATAAACGGTGTATTCCACTTTTTCTCCATATTCGGTATCCCCGATTATGAAGCCTTCATTTATTAAAATATTTTGAAGTTTACCTGACAGATGATATTCTATCGGTATTTTTATCTCATGGCAAGACTTTACCCAAACCTCCCCGGCTTCATTGACCGCGCCGGCACAGGCTTTGCCGTAAGCCCTTACCAGTCCGCCCGCTCCCAGCAGTATTCCTCCGAAATACCTGGTTACAACCACAACCACGTTTTGAAGCTCTCTTTTACGCAGGACATCCAAAATAGGCAGCCCTGCAGTTCCCTGAGGCTCACCGTCATCGCTGTATCGCTGGAAAAGTGCATCGTTTTCAACAGAATAGGCATAGCAATTGTGGGTGGCATCCCAGCATTCCGATTTTACAGTCTGGATAAAGTCCAGTGCCTCCTGCTCTGTTGATACAGGTTTAGCTCTGGCAATAAAACGTGAGCGCTTTTCTTCAAGAACGAAATAGCCATCTTTCCCAATAGTCTTGTAATTCTTCAAACCTTACCCCTTTAATATATCCATGTTGATTTAATTTTGCTTATCTTATTGAAGTAATTTCCTGTTTATTACTTCTCAAATAATAAAAAGAATTGTATTTCCAACAAAAAGCACTAAAGGATGACAAAAGTCATCCTCATTTTATCAGAATTATATTTACATATTCAACCCGCCCGCAGACAGGACTAAAGGTCTGATTCTCCTTTTTTGAAATTGCAGTACTTTTTATATGACTGAAGAAGGAGAGACTTATCCTGGCTGTAAGTAACCATATCAACAGCTTCTTCGATGCCAAAAAAGCCGGCTTCAGTGAATCTTTCAGGCTCCGAAATCCTTATTTCATCACTGTCGGTCTCCATTATATACCATGCAATACGGTTGCACACAGGTTTCTGCCTGGTTATTGAATAGAATTCATAATATGTTCTTCCTGCAGGTTCAATAACTTTCCCATTTATCCCGGTTTCCTCGTAGACCCTCCGTATTGCTGCGGCCTGCGGATCTTCACTGTCTTTTATCAAACCTTTCGGCATGACCCACTCATTTTTCTCATTTAAGAAAAGAAAAACTTTATTGTTGTAAAATATCACGCCTCCGGCACAGTCCCTTAACAGCATTATTAAACTCCTTTCATCCCCTTAACCTTTCATCAGGCACAAAATATATGACTTTTATAAAAGGAGGAACGAGATATCATTGTAGGTAATAAATCTATACCATTTATTTTCGGCATTTAAACATATTTTTTATTATCATTTTTGTAAAAAATGCTGAGTTTGCCAAGAGGAGCCAATTTGCGCGTTGAACGGGTCTGTATTTTACTATAGTAAAATAATCCGTAAATTCAAAATTAAGGCGCCGAGAAAATATTCCCCAGGCGCCTTGCCGATACTCAGAATTTCAGAACTCA
>ERZ773359.6492-NODE-6492-length-10277-cov-11.385737_pt1 | contig 10277 bp, 6 predicted proteins | sample MGYA00374955_ERZ773359 | MGnify/ENA primary metagenome ERZ773359 (study PRJEB29098, sample SAMN04486028) | biogas fermenter metagenome | study: EMG produced TPA metagenomics assembly of the Biogas fermentation microbial communities from Germany - Plant 4 DNA1...
GACGAAGTGCCGTATAATTCATAAATTGTTCCGTGATCAAGCTCAATTCCGTATCCCGATGTTGAAAAAGAGGTGGCCGTGCTGCCTAATGTTATTTGCGCCACATCATTTATAATTTTTCCGGTACCCCTTTCGATGCGGTTGAAATAAAATGTCTGTGACTTATCCTGCGTCGCTTCGGGAGGGTACGTGGGCAAATTCCACGAAAAAGCCGCAAACCAGTTCTGGCCGGCTTCATTCTCATATCCTATATCGGATACCCTTAAATTCTGCGGCGGCGTTGAAGGGATCACCTGCGCAAGGGCCAAATCCACAACGAAAGCAGCCAGCATTCCCAATATAATAATCCATACGATTAAGCGCAATATGATGCTTTTTGTTCTCATGCCGGGTTCCCTCCAATCACCATTCACCAAGCAAATCGAGCACAGATATCACTTTTTCGATAAGCTCCCCTGCGGTTGCCGTCTTTTCCGCAGTATAAACATTGCCAGGTTCGAGAGTTTCAATGCCCAGATCAAGCGCAACAACGAGCCGGTTGTACAAATAATCGGGCATCGAATCGGAATTGCTTATATACAGCCTTTTTGACGGTCTTAACATCGCCGAAGGTATTCCCGTTTTATAACAATATATCTCGACAACAAGGCAGACCGCCTGCCCGCGGTTTATATTCTGCCTTATCGAAGCAGCGGAGAATATTTCATTAAGCTTATAGTAATTTATTTTAGCCGGTATCGACAGGCCCTCGGCCTCACTGCCCGTTTCCGTTATGATCTCGAAAAGCAGAACGGCGCTTTCCGCGGAAACATAATCTCCGGGATATAAATACGTCGTACCGAACGCTTTCCTCAGGTCATATTTCTGCGACAGAAGCCGGAAATCAGGATCAACCGATCCGTCCGGAGTCTGTATGTTCACTGCCGGCAGATTAAATACGGCATATTGTCCGGGCTTGTATGCGGTAAATACGACATACGGGAATATCCATGCCTTTATTCCTTCCGGTTCGCGCCATTCAGGCTGCTCACGCGTGAGCATGTAAGGCCCGGTCATTGCGCCCGCGCCGCTGTGAACCATTTTAAGCTTAATGCCGCCCGGCAACCCGGGTACATCCTTATAACTTATCCTTGAAGCGGAAAAGCCTCTCCCGCCTTCAAGAATATCTTTGATATACATTGACAGCTCCTCTTCAACGATGTCAATAATTTTGGAAATCATATTGTCAAGCTCAACATGGCTCATATAGTTAAGGTTCGTTTCCTTTTCCAGCAGCCTGACAAGCTCCCTGTCAAGGATGCCGTACTTGAACGGGCCTTTTGCCTCTGGTTCTTTCAGTATGTCATATATAATCTCGTTGATTTCCGCATATGTACGTTTCATACCAACAGAAACGAACTTTATATCATAAACCTTTGACGCGTACGAATAACCGAACGGTACCGGCGCCGTTCCGGATGCTTTGCGTTCAGACGTAATTTCAAGCATAGTCTCTTTTACGCCGACTGCGTCGGACAGCTTTTTCAGCGCGTCAAGGTCGAATGAGTCGCGCGTTAAGGTTATGTCGCAGCCCGCCAGCTTAATTGTCAGGCGGCTGTTAGAATCCTGTATCGTTTTCAGAATATCATACGGTATTAGAATAACATCAACCGCCGCGTCGGGGTTTTCCTTTGATATATCCACGGTAACGCCGGTATACCCCGATACCTGCATAAGGTTTGATATTCTCGAAGCTTTAAGCATAACCCTGTTGACTGCCCTGTTTCTTTCATCAACGGTAAAATAAAGTTTGCGCATTAGACTGTCAGCCTTTGACTCGAACATGTCGCGTATTTCATCTTTCATATGACCCTTATCGTAATCGCTCTGGCTGAAATCGGTTCGTATCGTGACAGGGCCTATATGCCTCGAGTCTTCAATATAATGCGCCCAAACCTTTATATAATAGCGCGTGTTACTGAAAAGCGGCTGCCTCGTATAAGTTCCGTCGCTTCTCCTGCGGCGCGCGCTGCTGATTTTCGCGTAATACAGGTATTTATCCTCGAGGCCTTCCTCGAGGTAAGCGTTAGTCTTTTCGAGGTAGAACTCGATGCGCGTGCCGTCATCAAGGGTATAACCATAGTCCGTTTCACCTTTCGAGTTATATTCGAGGGTGATATAGCCCTCATCATCATCGGTCCTGATTTCAAGGAAATATTTATAGCGTTTTTCCCCGGCAAAGCGTACCTCGATTTCATTCAAAGTGTTTCTTGTCTTCATTGTGACGGGATCGCCTTCAGATTCGCTCCAATCCCCGTCGTCGCTGTCATACCAGTACTTTTTGTCTCCTTTTCTATAATACGGCCTTATGTCGTACCACGTATCCGGATCGAGATCGTAAACCCTTATGTAATATGTGCGGCCGTCCCTTACAACAGTATATTTCGCTTTCGGAAGCTCAACATATGCCTCTCTTGACTGGTACCCCTTCTTCAGCATGATACCGATATCTTCAGGTGGTATATCTCCGTAAAGCCTCACGTTAAACCCAAGCTGCACATCGGTCACGACTTCAAAGAAATCAGGGGGCGCGACCATCCTTGTCGTTACAGGGATGCTTACCCATTTACTGTATCGAACATCTTCGGTTCCCCTGCCGCGGACAGCCCTGATGCTGAAATAATAAAGGTGGTTAGGTCTTAAAAACGGCAGGTTTATCGGGAACCTCGCAATCCGGGTTTCAGGGTTATATTCAAGACCGACATCTTCCAGCGGCGAATCCCCAAGATCAATATGCATCTCCAAATCGCCGGCGTTAATATAGTCCTTGTATGCCTGAAGAAATCCCGTGGTCGACTCGTCGCCCACATTGTACGGATCATTTTTGTAATCGTCGCTGGACGCGTTCGGCGCCAGTTTTTTCCTTGTGACTACCATCTCATACGTTACGTCCTTCTCGGCATGCAGCCAGTTAAACGTAACTTTCGAGTCGGTCAGTTCAAGTTCGCCTTCACTGTCCCTTGCTATTGAAAATTCAACAGGCGTCCTCGGCTCCCTGTCCAGATCATCAAGATCTCCCGAATCGGTTTTCGGGGTTGTTATCGATTTAATAGGCGTCATATCGCTCGTGATAAAAGGCTCGGTTTCACCATTGACATACAGTTTCGCGCGGGCCATGAAATAATACGTCGTATTCGGTTTCAACTCCCCGCCGCTGCCTGCCGGAAACACCGATACGAGAGCGGACATAGGGGCGTCCGGGTTATCGTCCGGATAATGCGTTTCCAGCGGATCAAGAAACGGAGAATCGAGCAGGATAAAACTGTCCTCATCGGGGCTGTCGCTTATGTAAAGCTCATATACTATGCGCCTGCCCTCAGTAACATTGGTGTAATTGAGCCAGTCATTGTCATCCAAAATCTTCGGAAATCCCACAATAATCCCGTTCATTACGGGTTTTCCTGTTACGGGATCGGGATCGGGCTCAAAGTCGATATCAAGTGAAAGGTTCGGAAGAGGTACGGGCTTTTCTCTGATCGGGTATGTGGTAAAGCTAATCATTGGAGATATATATGAAATATCGTTTTCAAACTCAAGTTCATCCCTTAACGACCAATTAATATCGTCATGGTTTTTTAGCCTTGTTGAAAACATCCTGAGATAGTATTTGGTATTTGGCAGAAGAAAATCAGGGTAATCGCCGTTTCCGTTTATATCGTAATCAACATCATTTTCGTATTCCAGCGAAACATCCCTCACATAATCATAAAACAGCTTCGAACCATCTATCTCGAAATATACGCGCGTGCTGTCATACGAGTCTTCCATAAGCTGGTGTTTTCCAACAGCGAGCACTCTCTTCTCTTTCACGGGCACATATACCGTAACCTCTTCATCGCCTATTTCTCTCGTTTCTACCGTTTTTACATCGTCGGACATATATGTATTTAAAAGCAGGTGGAACGTGAAATCGCTTTCGTCATCGGGGCTTGATACTATTTCATTCCACGGCCGGGTCATCCAGACCAGCGGTTTTTCAAATGAAATCCTGATATCGGACAGAGGAATATTTACCGGAGCGGGCAGCTGGGGATTCTTATAAACAACTTCCTGCTTCCCGCTGTAAAGCGGCTCTGCCTCTATTTCTCTTGGAACGGGCGGCTTTCCGGTATCGTTTCCGAGAAGCTGCAGATTAATCGCAAGAGAACCTAACGGGGTAAGGGAATCCCCATCAGTTACAACAAACCTGTAAAACCTCAGCGGATGTTCGCCGTTCTGGTCAATAGGGATATCAACAATAACGCTTCCCCAGCCGGTTGTATCCGGAATGCTCGCATCGGGAAGCTTTATACCGCTGCTCGCCTGGGCAGGGTTTTCCAAAAGATCCACAATTGAGCCTGCGTCCTGTACCTCGTAATAAAGCTCGGTATAGTTGCGGCTTTTTATCTTGTATACTTTAAGCTCAAGCTTGTCAACATCCACCTTTGACGCTTCAAACCACAGCGGCGTGAAAATGGAGCTAATCTGTCCGCCTATGGACTGAAAAATATTGTCCTTGTTCTCAATGAGGAAGCTGCTTGCGGCAGAGTTGAGTCTTGTATACGGCGCTTCGGATAAACCCGATCGGAATGTCAGCTTGATATTTACATTCTCATATTCCGTTCCGGGCAGAATTCCGTCGGACTGGTCGAGTGTAAAATAAACAAACCCATCGGCAGCAGTAACGCTTCCGTCAGGTACGAAGCCTTCGACCGGGTCGCCCGACTGGCTTACTATTATATCGCCTGTATCTTCCTGTACGGTTGTTGTGAATATTTTTTCGGTTATGATATCGGTAACCTCATTCATCCTAATATGAAAATACGCATAGTCAAGATCAACATGCGATGTGCCTCCGCTTTCAAGCCTGTCAAGGTCCACGCTTTTATCCGTAATGTGAAGGACATCGTTGACCGACGGCTCCCAAATCGTCGGCACTTTCCACCTGAGGGTGATCTTCGGGTTGTTCCCGCTTATAATCCTTACTGTCTGGCCGCCGCTTTGTATAAGATCCGGATCGGCATCCTCGAGTCCTCCAAGAACGGCAGCATCATTGAACGACGTACCCTGGAACGTGATCTTTGACAGGAAGAAAAGCGTTTCTTTGTCCACCAGCTCTCCGTATTTATTTACAAACTGGACCGGGTTACCACCCGAATCCTTGAAACTGATGGTTATATCATAAATATGATCGGGCAGAAACGTAAGACTTACTATGTTGTATGTCCCGTCAAATATAAGGTCTTCATCGGTATGCTCGGGTAAAGGTCCTGCCGGCCCGTGCCATGTTATTGAATAGGTTTCGGTTCCATCTATCGGTATCCACTTGATATCCCATTTTCCTGTCGTCGAATTATATGAAATGGTCGGATTAAATATATTGTTTGCAAAACTTGGTTGTATCTGCGGGAAAACCATTCCCGCCAATAAAAATATTATCAATAACGTTGCCGATAATTTCATGAATAAATGCTTCATATCTGATCAACAGCTCCTTGCAGCAAAAATAAAAATTCGTTTATTTTATATTTCAAAAAACATATACACCGCCAACTCCATGCATTTTAAAGCACAAAATGCGAAAAACAAAACACAGGTAAAAGGGTACACTACATTATTTATATCGGCACCGCATGATATTTGTTTTATCCTGTAAAGTCAATATTGGCATGCCAATGGATTTAAAAAATGCAGGAAATTTACTATTAAAAAGAGCCTTTTGAAGATTTGTTATTCATGTACAACTCTCCCTGCAATAATTTTATGTCTTTGCTTATTCACATTCAAGCTTACTGCCATATATCACATATTACCTTTTCTTTTCATATACTGGTGTAAAGAAAATGAATATAAGGTGTTGTTATGTGGTATACCGTAGCTGCAGGGGACAGCCTCTATAAAATAGCACAGCGCTTTGGAACAACCGTTGAAACACTTCAGCAGGCAAATAAAATTTCAGGCACAGTGATAAATGTCGGACAAATGTTATATATACCCCCAACCCCCGGCAGGCTGATGCAATATACAATACAGCCGGGAGATTCTCTTTACAGGCTCGCCCAGCTTTTCGATACGACAATCCCGTCGCTGGTCGAATTAAATAATGTAACCGACAGTACGATATACGCGGGGCAAAGGCTTTTAATACCTTTTTACACGGAAGTAATCGTTAATGCGGCAATGGTAAATGTGAGAAGCGGCCCCGGAACAAATTACCCTGTTCTTGCGGTCATGCAGCAGGGAGCGCGGCTGCCCGTCACAGGATACCGGACCGGCTGGTACAGGGTTGGCCTGTACAACGGCTCAATAGGATGGATTTCGGAAAACATCGTCATTGTTGACGCGCATGATACGAGCCGGCCTGTTCAGCCCGTAATCGGCTTTTATACGCTTGCCGAAGGCCCCGGCCTGCCCGGTTCGTACTTCTCGTTTGTAAATAACGTATCGCTTATTTCAGAGCTTTGCTTGTTCTTTTACCAGATCAGCCGCAATGACCCTACCCAGGTCGACAGGTTCTACCAGTTTACCGATCAGGATATCCGGGTTCTTGTAGCAATAAGCCACAGGAACAATATTAAAATACTTCCGGTTATACATAACCTTTTATACCGGCCGGGAGGGACGGAGCTTGCAAGGGAACTTGTTCGCCAGCTTGTTTCATCACCCGCGAACCGCCGCGCATTTGCCAATAACCTTGTACAATTGGTTGAGCAGTATAACTTTGACGGCGTAAATATTGATATCGAAGACGCATATACCGAGGACAGCGATAACCTGGCACAGCTTTATGTCGATATAGCCGATGCGTTCAGGCCAAGAGGTTATTATCTATCAGCCTCGGTTCCTTCACGAATAAGCGACGAGCCGTTCAACCCATTCTCCGATCCGTTTAATTACAGTGTTATCGGTGGCGCCGTAGATCAATTCATTGTAATGCTGTACAACGAATTCGGATGGCCAGGAAGCCCTCCGGGACCTCCCGTGTCAATACCGTGGATGCAAAGGGTTCTGACCTATACGAAAACAAAAATGCCGTGGTACAAAATAGCAGCAGCGGTTTCCATCTTCGGCTTCGATTTTAACCTAACGACAGGTAGAAGCTCATACGTGTCTCACGATAGGGCGATACAGCTCGCAAACCGGTACGGGAGCACAATTCAGTTTGACATGCGCTTCCAGACACCGTATTTCTCATATACCGACGAACAGGGCCAACAGCATCAGGTATGGTTTGAAAATGCGGACAGCATCCGCGCAAAATTAAGAACCGCATGGAACATGGGTATAAACGGTCTTGCGTTGTGGCGCCTCGGATTAGAGGACGAAAACATATGGAATGTTTTTGCCAATGAGGCTGTAGTTAAGAAAATAATAAGACCTTAATCATGTCCATTCATTCTGTGTGGTTAGTTATATTAACATAATCGTATGGGAAAATCTGATTGGGGCTTTTAACATATGTTATGTGAAGCCCTTTTTCTGCGACCAATTACTTCATTCTCATTACATTCCCCGATTTTATTTTATATGTTTCACCGATAAATTTTAGTTTTTTATTATCTATTATAATTGCTCCTCCATCTGCACAACTGTAAACTGTAATACCCAGTTTTATAGTGTACTGCTGAACCAATGCAATAAACTCTTCTTTATGCCGATTATAATGGGGTAAGAATTCAAAATTGACTAAACCAAGAGCAAACAAATCATCATATTCTTTTATTACTTTTTCCAATCCATCACAAAACAGCTTATACAAATTAACACTTTTAGTTACCTGCATACTTCCGCCGCTATTTCCTATAATGATACCGCCTTCCTCGCAATATTTGACCAAATGTGAATTTAAACCAAGTTGTTTTAAACGTGAAGATAAATAAATTGGATTTCCTGCAGATAAATGTATAGCTGAACAGGACAACAACTCCGATAATACATTATTATCAAAGCTATTATGTATATCAAGGCATTTAACTGTTTTAAAGCCAAGCCCAGTATAATGCTTTTTTATGGATTCAAAAAAATTTACAGACTCCGGAGTTGAAGGCACATATCCAATACTATCTAAATTCCCGTCTAACAGGTTAACCAACTCATAATGGGTCTTTTCATCACCAGGCTTATTTCCATGCGAGTATAAAACCATTCCACCCATGTCTATCTCCCAAAACTAAAATTATCATTTTAAAAACATTTTTATTAATTTTTACCTCTCTGTTTGTTCGGTCATTAGTTATATATATAGTTAAGGATTGCGACGTTTGTTGCTGTCAGGCCATTTATTTATCAACCTTTTGAAATTTTGATGACACACCTTGTTCCGCCTGTTTTAATACTTTCTATGAGCTCTGCTACTAATTCACATTCAAAAACATATTCATACACATATTTTGCATGGCCAAGAGTGCAATAGCACCAACTTACAGGGAGCAGCCTATCAGTTTTCCTGACAAAAGAACAATAGCAAACCGGATAACTTATAAATAATGCATCGTTATCACACCAAAAACTCGCGCCAAGATTCATAGTGTTCAATTTTTCAGCATAATCATTCAGGTTTTTTGATTTATTGTAAGCTTCTTTCAGACCCTTAATCTTTTCTAATGGAGGTTTACAGCAGCATCCCATACAAATCTGTTTTACTTTTTCATTGTAAAAGCTGTTATCAAGCTTACTGCAGATATCTTCAGCCCACTCAAACTTCTTTTTATCCGATGGATTTTTAGGCAGCTTAATTCCGCAAGCAATATCATAAGCTGTTTTTTCATCAGTATGGTTAAGCAAACTAACATACAATCTTTTTACCTGTGTATTTTTTATATCTTCCATATATTATCCTCCTGAAAAAATAACGCTTATGGTATATAATTCATGGCTTTTTGGATTTATGCCTTATTAATTTTTATCTTTCTGTTTGTTCGATCATAGCGAATACCATAATTTTCAATTTTACAGTTTACAACTACTAAAATAGTGTTATAATATAGTTAAGGATGGCGACGTTTGTTGCTGTCAGGTTATAGTGGGTTATTATTAATGACGGTTATTTCTACCGTCTTTTTTTCTTATCCATTATATACCATTATCACAATTAATTGCAATAACAAAATGAACATTTGTTCTAAAAACTATTCGGGAAAACTTAATAAACAACTTCAACCTCAGTCATTCAAGTCATTCGCACTTTTCTCATTTTGTTTATGAAAAAGTCAGGTACAGCTTCGCTGACACTGCAGTTTTTTTGATTTTTACAGTTCTATTAAAAAGCTATAACCATGCTTTTTGAACCCTAATGATTCATAAAAATAATGCGCTTTCTCCCTTTTCAGGTTACTTGACAAAGAAACCTTATAGCATCCGCATTTTTTGCAGTATTCCATCGCATATTTCATCATTTGCTTTCCGACTCCCTTGCCCTGCCGGTCCGTTTTTACCACTACATCCTCAATCAGTCCCGAAGGTGCGCCCATATGGGCAAGGTTATCCATGATTGCCAGGGCAAAAGTGCCAACAACTTCGCCGCCACTTATTGCAATATATATTTTATAATCGGGATAAGCTGCCATTTTCTTAAAGATCGTTTCAGCCTGTTCTATTGACAAAACTTCACCATTATCCATATCAGGCTGCTTGTATAACGCCAGAATATCCGGTAAATCTTTGACACCTGCTTCTCTGATAACCAAATTCATACAAAACCCCCAAACAGATTTGCATTATAAACGCATTAAGAAAGCTGTTTTTTCTTTATCGCTAAATCCGTTTTTCTTATAGAAATTTAATGTACTTTCTTTTTTAGAACCTGTCATCAGCATAATTTTATAACAATTTTCCCGTCCGGCTATATCGGCTGCATACTGAATCAGCTTTGACGCGTATCCCCTGTTTCTGTAATCATAATGTGTTACGACATTTTCCATTACTGCATAAGGTCTCAAATTATGCGTTAAGTTCCTTATAACAACCAAGGTTACAGAACTTACTATCTTCCCGTTCACCACTCCGACAATTAAATGGTAATCTTTATTCAGTTTTATTTCTTCCAAAAGTGAAATCCATTCTTCTTTTATTTGAGGTTCCTTTGGCGGGTCTTGTGTTAAATGCTTTATGTATAACTCCTGCAAATCATCAATATCGTCAGCTATAGCCTCTCTTATCTCCAAATATATCAGACCCCTCTCAAAGATTAATAAGTTTGTAGAAAATTACATCTTCACTCATTTTCGAGATTTCCAAACAAAATTCTTATATAATCTCTC